>Ga0157369_10004930_pt1 | contig 15633 bp, 15 predicted proteins | sample C25metaG_FD_113461 | JGI IMG/M metagenome (GOLD analysis project Ga0157369, IMG submission 113461) | Corn rhizosphere microbial communities from Kellogg Biological Station, Michigan, USA - C2-5 metaG | ecosystem: Host-associated > Plants > Roots > Rhizosphere > Soil | place: USA: Michigan... | reverse complement strand
TGCCGATACGACGCAGGGCTTCGCCGAGTTGGGGTATGGCTTTGGCGCAACGGGCCGTTGGAAAGCCGAACCCTTCGTGCAGGCAGCGGTCGTCCATTGGCATGGCGACAAGGCCAGCGAGCAAGGCGGTACCGGTACGCTGGTGGTGGGAGCCGACGATGCACATGTGACCACCGGCCGCGCAGGCGTGCACCTGGGCACGGCACTGGACAGCGAGGCGCGGTTCGGCGTGCAGGCGACCGTCGCGTGGCAGCACGCCTGGGGCGACACCGTGCCCGAGGCACACCTGCGATTTGCCGAAGGTGGCGCGGGCTTCACAACAGCCGGTGCCCCGCTGGCGCGCAACGCTGGCGTGGTGGATGCCGGCCTGGTGGTTCGCCTTGCCCCCGCCGTTCACCTGGATGCCAGCTACACGGGCCAGTTCGCCAGCAAGGCGTCCGACCACGGTGGGCGCCTTTCGCTCAATATGACCTTTTGAGGATGCGCGCGTGGTGGCCATTCACGGCGGCTAGACCCTCGCCCCGACAACCTTCCCCTGCCGGGTGCGCCGGCCAGGGGAGGGAAGCAGCCATGTCTTATGTGGGTCGCATGTATCTGCGTATGTTCACGCCTGGGTTGCTGGCGCTGGGCACGGGCGCTGTCGCGGCCGCTGCCCTGCGCGCCGGCGAGGCGCTACCGGGCGAACTGGGCAACTTCCTTCTGTACTCGCACCTGCCACGCTGGCTGCTCGCCGGTGGCGTGTGCGCCGGCGTCGCCATCGTCGCCGTGCAGGCGTTGCGCATCCGCTTTTGGGAGCGCGGCGCGCTGGCCTCGTGTTACGTGTGCGGGTGCCTGCTTGCGCCTGCCCGTACCGGCCGTGGTGGCCTGGGGCGGGTCAGGCCGTGCCTTGGCTGCGGCAAGGTGCACGGCGTGAACCACCATGTCTCCGCGCGCGTGGTGCCCCTGCAGGTCGCCGTTTCCGACAGTGCGGGCCCAGGAGTACGGGGCGCCCGCTGATTAGCGGACGTTGGTGACCGTGATGCGATGACCCACGCGCTCGAGCAGGGCGCGCAAGGCGTCGGCGTCTTCCACGCTGGCGGAATCCTCAAGCGACAGCCACAGCGTGTCGCCAGACAGGCCATGCACCTTTTCGTTGAACGTGATCTCGACCGCGGCCTTGCCGTTCGGGTGGACGACGGAAACTTCAAAATTGCGTGCCTGCACGGCCGGTATTCCCCTGATTACAAGACGATTGCGTGGTACAAGTTTAGCCGGGCCGTAAAGAAAAAGGCGTGACGCAGGTTTCGCCCGGACTAAAGCCCGGCCCCTGCCTGGCCGATAAACCAGTTCGAAATTGACAAAGGGCAGGGTGCCTCCATGGGCATGGGTTTCTGGAGCGGGCGTGGCGCCCGTGTGGCGCGATCGACGCTGGCCGCCCTGGGGCGGCGCTTCGCCGTGGTCGAGCTGGGGGCCGATGGGGTCATCCGTTCCACCAACCAGGCCTTCCAGTCCGTACTGGGCCTGACAGCCGATGCCCTGGCCGGTCAGCCGTTCCAGGCGGTGTTCGCGGTGGATGATGCCGAACACCTCTGGCGCGCGCTCTCGCGCGGCGACGAGGTCGCCGACCGGGTCCGGATCATGGGGGGCGCGCAAGAGGGGTGGCTGCAGGCGGTGTATGTCCCGCGCATGGGTCGTGGCAACCGTCTTGAGTCCGTCGTGGTTTACGGTGCCGATATCACGGCCGAGCGCGGCCGCGCCGCCGATGCGGGCCAGCGCCAGCAGCACGCCGATGAATCGCAGGGCGTTATCGAGTTCTCGCTGGATGGCATGGTCCTTACCGCCAACTCCGCTTACCTGAAGATCGTGGGTTACCGCCTGGATGAGATCCAGGGGCGCCATCACAGCCTGTTCGTGGATGAGCACGAAAGCCGTTCTGATGCCTATATCGGGTTCTGGCGCCGGCTGCGCTCGGGCCTGCACGATGCGGGCCTGTACCGCCGACTGGGCAAGGGCGCCTGCGTGGTCTGGATCCAGGCGACCTACAACCCGATTTTCGATGCCGATGGCCGCCCGGTGAAGATCATGAAGTATGCGATGGAAATGAGCGCGGAAGCGCTCCAGGCGCCTCCGGCCGCTGCACCGGCGGAACCTGCGCCACCGGTGGATGTGGCCGTCGCGAACGTACTCGACATGCTTGATAACGCCGCGGCCCGTGCCAACGCCCTGTCGATGGATGCCGCCATCGATGCGGCGCTCGCCGAGCAGCGCGGGCAAGAAGGCGCCTGAGCTTTCGCGCGCCTTTCGGCGCCTGCCTGCAAACCGCATAGGCCGTGAGGTCGACTAGGCGTTGCGCGCGGCGTGCGCTGATATAGCCCTGCGTGGCCGCCGTCGCGGTCGCTTCCTGGCAGGGGATTCTCCATGGGTAACCTCGCATCCGGCCGCGTGCCGGCCATCGTGATGGGGCGTGGGCCCACGGCCGTTGGCATCTTGCGCAGCCTGGTGCTCGCCGGTATTCCCGCTTATGTGGCCTGCCCCGCAGGCGACATGGCGACGCGCTCACGTTGGTTCCGGCCCACCCCGGGCGTCCCGTGGGATGGTTCACCCGGACCCCAGGCGCTGGAAGCCTTGCGTGCGATGCCGATCGAGCGCGCCGTGATCATCCCGGGGGCCGACGATGCGGCCATGTGGCTGACACACCTGCCGGCGAGCGATCTCGGTTCGCGGTTCCTCACCTGCACCTCTTCGCGCACCGTGCAAGCGCTGTTGCAGGACAAATCGGTATTCGCTGGCTACGTGGCCGCCGCGCACATTCCGCACCCCAGGACCTTTCGTCTCGCGACGCTGGCCGATGTGGCGGAGGTGCCGATGGAGACCATGGACCGTGTGTTCATCAAACCGGTGAATTCGCAGCGCTTCAGCGACGTGGTGGGCGCGAAGGGTGTCTGGGTGTCATCGCGTGATGGCCTGCGCGATACGTGGGCACGCTTCCATGCCCAGGGCTTCTCGGTGATGGCGCAGGAATACGTGCCAGGACGGGCCTCGGATCACTATTTCATCGACGGGTTCCGCGATGCCAACGGCGCCTACCCGGGCTTGTTCGCACGGCGCCGCCTGCGCATGTCACCCCCCGACTTCGGTAACAGCTCCTGCTCTCGCGCCATCCCGCTGGATACGGTGCCTGATGCGGAAAGGCACATACGGCGCCTGCTGGATGGCCTCGATTACCGGGGCATTTTCAGTGCGGAGTTCAAGCGCGATCCACGCGATGGCGCGTTCCGCATTATCGAGGTCAATACGCGCGCCTGGACGTATGTGGAGTTTGCCTCGCGGCGTGGCGTGAACGTGTGCGACATGGCTTGGCGTGATGCCCAGGACCTGCCGGTGCCGCGCGCGCCACGCCAATATCCTGCCGGACGCTACTGCGTGGATCTGTACCACGATATCGCCAGCCTGCGGCGGCAACGCGGCGCACTGGCCGATATCGTCGGCCAGTGGTTGCGCTCCGACCTGCACGTGTTTCGCGCCGATGACCCCAGGCCCGCTCTGCACGCCGTGGCTGGGATGCTGCGCAAACGCTTAGAGCGCCCGGCGCCACGCGTGGACGATGCGCAGGTGCCCAAGGCCGTGCGCTAGGTCCCGTATCACTCGGTGTGGCCAAGTGGCGCGGCCACATCCTCCAGGGGGCGGCGCTCGGCGGCTATGCCGAACCTTAGCGCCGCTACCGCGCCAACCAGCATGAGCGTCGCGCCCAACGCATAGCCCCATCCAATGGCTCCGCGTCCACCGGTACCGATCAGCGTACCGAACAACCACGGGCCGGCCACGCCGCCAAGCGCGGTACCGAACGCGTAGAACAGGGCGATGGCCAGCGCACGCAATTCCAGCGGAAAGCTTTCGCTCACAGTGAGGTAGGCGGAGCTGGCCGCGGCTGAGGCGAAGAAGAACACCACGCTCCAGGCGATCGTCTGTGTGCGCGCACCGAGCAGGCCATGCACGAAGAGCCACGCGGTCGCGAAGAGCAGCAAGCCGGACATGGCATAGGTCAGTGCGATCATCGGCCGGCGGCCCACGGTATCGAATAGCCGCCCCAGCAAGAGCGGCCCGAGGAAATTGCCAGCGGCAAACGGCAGCAGGTAAAGACCGACATCGGCATCGGCCACGCCGTAAAAGCGGCCAAGCACCAGCGCGTAAGTGAAGAAGATCGCGTTGTAGAAGAAGGCCTGCGTGGCCATGAGGATGACACCGAGCAGCGTACGCTTCGGGTAATCGCGAAACAGCGTGCGCCCCACGTCACCCATCGTCACCGCGTGAGGCCTAAGCCTGAGCCGCTTCAGTGGCGTGGTGGGTGGGCGCGCGCCGAGCCGCTTCTCGATGCTTTCGACGATCGCCTCGGCTTCGCCGATACGTCCATGCAGCATGAGCCAACGCGGGCTTTCCGGAATCCAGCGGCGCAGCAACAGGATCCCCAGCCCAAGGATCGCGCCCAGCCCAAAGCTCAGGCGCCAGCCGATCTCGGGGCTGAACCAGCCACTATCCAGCAAGCCCACCGCGCCCAGGGCGCCCAGCGCCGCACCGATCCAGAAGCTGCCGTTGATCACCAGGTCGGTATGTCCGCGGTATCGGGCAGGGATCAGTTCCTGGATCGCGGAGTTGATGGCGGCATACTCGCCCCCGATACCCGCGCCGGTCAGCAGGCGGAACAGGGCGAACACCGCAAAGTTCGGTGAAAGTGCCGTGGCTGCCGTCGCCGCGAGGTAGAGGCCCAGGGTCAGCGTGAACAGCTTCTTCCGGCCGAGCTTGTCGGTCAGCCAGCCGAAAAAAAGGGCGCCACCCACGGCACCGACGAGGTAGATGCTGCCCGCCAGGCCTATCTGCATATCCGTCAGGCGCAGCACCGGGCTGGACTTCAGCGCCCCGGCGATCGAACCGGTAATGGTGACCTCCAGGCCGTCGAGCACCCACGTGATGCCGAGTGCCACCACGACGAGCGTGTGGAATCGCCCCCAGCGGAGGCGATCGAGGCGGGCCGGGACATCGGTTTCGACGATGGCGTCACGCGGGGTATTCATCCTCCCGACCCTACGGGCCGGGAGGTGGTCGTTTTGTCTATCGCGGTACGCGAACGCCGCCAGGCACCCCGCGTGGCGAGAGCGTGAGCTGCCACAGCTGGTCGCGCCGGCTGCGGAACACGCCGGCAGAGCAGCCGAGGTAGAAGTGCCACATGCGGCGGAAGCGTTCGTCGTAGTTCGATGAGAGTCGCGGCCATGCGGCATCGAAGTTGGCCTGCCATGCGACCAGCGTGCGGTCGTAATCGGTGCCGAAGTTATGCCAGTCCTCGACCACGAACAGGCTTTCCAGTGCACTGGATACCTGGGCCATCGAGGGGATGACCGAGTTCGGGAAGATGTACTTCTCGATCCACGGATCGGGTCGACCGGCCGGGCCGTTGCTGCCGATGCAATGCAGGAGCACCAGGCCATCCGGGCGGACGCAGCGCCGGGCGACTTCGAACCAGGGCCGGTAGTTCTTTCCACCGACGTGCTCAAACATGCCCACCGAGAGCACCGCGTCGAAGCGCTCATCCACCTCGTGGTAATCCTGCAGGCGGATCTCGATCGGCAGGCCACGGCAGAGCTCCCTCGCGTACTCCGCCTGCTCCTTCGAGATCGTGATGCCCACGCCGCTGACGCCATAGCGCTCGGCTGCGAACTTCAGGGCCTCGCCCCAGCCGCAGCCGATATCGAGGATGCGCTGGCCGGGGGTGAGCTGGAGCTTGCGGCAGATCAGGTCGAGTTTGGCTTCCTGGGCGTCATCGAGGTTCCACGCGTTGGCCCAGTAGCCGCAGGAGTACACCAGGCGTTTGCCCAGCATGGCCTCGAACAGGTCGTTACCCAGGTCGTAGTGCTGGCGGCCCACCTCCCAGGCATGGTCGCCGCGCTGCAGGTTGAGGAAGCGCGCCTTCAGGTGGGCGACGATCGTATCGAGGGTGCGCAGGGAGTCATCGACGTGGGCGTTGAGTACGCGGGTCATGAAGCCCGCCAGGTCGGCGCAGTCCCACCAGCCGTCCATGTAGGCCTCGCCCAGGCCCAGTGAACCATGGGCGAACGCGCGGGCGTAGGTGCGTTCGTCGTGGACGGTGATATCGGTCGAGCGGTGGCCGTTGATCGTAATACCTGCCTGCTCAAGCAGGCCTTGTGCGCGTGCTTTCAGGGAAGCTGAATCGTGGCTCATGGATGGGTTCCGGGTGACCCTGCTCGCCGCCCCGCGCGGCGTGGCGCTACCTCCGTGGCTGATTATTGGCACCGGGCGTGGGCCAAGGGCAAGCACGACTTACAGCTATACTGTTTGCCTCCCCCGGTACAGATTGACGGTCCATGACCTCCGCGACCCGCGACCCGCGGCGCCACCTTCCGTTGCTGCTCGCGGCCCTCAGCATGATCGGGCCGTTCTCGATCGACGCCATCTTTCCGGGCTTTCCGGATATCGGCCACACCTTCGGGGTGGGCGAGGTGGCTTTGCAGCAGCTACTCAGCGTGTACCTGCTCGCCTATGCGGTGATGAGCCTGTTCCATGGCGCCATCTCCGATGCCTACGGGCGCAAGCCGGTGATCGTGGTGGCCATGGGCATCTACGCGCTGGCCTCGGCCGCCGCGGCGCTGGCGCCGGGCTTTGGCTTCCTGCTGGGCTGTCGCATCGTGCAGGGCTTGTGCGGTGGTGCGGGCATCGTGGTGGGCCGCGCCATCGTGCGCGACACCATGCATGGTGAAGAAGCGCAGCGGATGATGTCGAAGGTGATGATGATCTTCGGCATCGCGCCGGCGATCGCGCCGATCGTCGGTGCGTGGTTGCTGGGCATGGATGGCTGGCGCGGTATCTTCTGGGCGCTTACCGCGTTCACGGTGCTGCTGGTGTTTGGCATCACGCGGTTCCTCGTGGAATCGCACCCGGTTGAGAAGCGCACGGTGTTCCGCCCGCGGCCGTTGCTGCGTGGCTATGTGGCGATTGCGCGTGACCTGCCGTTCTGGCCGCTGGCGATTGCGAGTTCGGTGAATTTCTCGGGGCTGTTTTTGTACATCGCTTCGGCGCCGCACCTGATTCGCGATGTGTTGCACCTGGGTGCCGATGGCTTTCCGTGGCTATTCGTGCCGACGGTGACCGGCATGGTCACGGGCGCGTTTATCTCGGGTCGCGTGGCGGGGCGGGTGAGTGCGGCAAAGACGGTGGGCTGGGGTTATGCGGCCATGTTGTCGAGCTGTGCGTTGAGCCTGTTTTTCGCGCTGGCGCTCGATGCGCCGCGTGTGCCGTGGTCGACGGTGCCGTTGGCGTTGTATGGCTGTGGCGTGCAGATGGCGTTCCCGACGATCACGATCCTGTTGCTGGATCGTTTCCCGAACCAGCGTGGCGGGGTGTCGTCGGTGCAGGCGTTTGGCAGCCTGATCACGACGGCGTTTATCGCGGGCGTGCTGTCGCCGCTGTTGTCGTCGAGCATGTTGTACCTGGCGCTGGGCGCGACGTCGTTGTGCCTGACGGGGCTGGCGGCGTGGGTGTGGTACGGCACGATGGAACGGCGCCGCCTGGCGCGCGCCACGGCGGGTGCTGCTTCCGAGGTGGTATCGCAACTCGAACGCAACGAGCCGGGCTAACGGCTCGCCTTCGGCTTCGCGCTCTCGAATCGGTTCATTCGCTTTCGCGAATGCGTGTATCCAGCGGCTGCGCCGCCTCTTGCTTGATGGGTCGAGGAGGCTGCGGGTGGGCAGGCCCTTGGCGCCGCCGACAACGGACCTTCGGACCGGGCCGTAGCCTCTCAATCGCAAAAATCGTGGCGTCTGGCGGCCCTCCGTCGACGTCGGCGCCAAGGGCCTGCCCACCCGCGCACCCTGCGTCGAGGTCGATTCGCGGAGAGCCGGCACCGCGTTGCCCCTCGCAGGTACATGCCTCACGTCACGAATGCACGCCGCCCCGCCTCGCCCCGCCGCGTCGCGTGTAGGGGCGCATCGGCGGGGGTAACGGGGCATGGTTGCGCGGAGAAAGGCGCATACGTGTGGACTTTTGCCGCACGAAACGGAGCGCGTGGACTCGGTGGCGGGCAGGCCCTGGGGGCCGACATCGACGGAGGGCCACCTTGCGCATCGATTGTCGCGTGAGAGGGGCTATGGCCCGGTCCGAAGGTCCGTTGTTGGCGGCCCCCAGGGCCTGCCCGTCGCCGACCGCAACACCTGCCCAGCCATAGGCGGCGGACGCCGCTAGGAACATGCATTCGCGTCAGCGAATGAACCGCGTAACTAGTGAATCAGGCGACAGGAAGTCCGCGGGCAAGGAGGAACGCGCGTGCCTCAGGTGCATCCTGCTCGAACCATGCGCGCGTCGAACCCAGCCGGTACGTATAGCCCCAGCGGTCCATATCTTCCATCAGCCGCTGCGAACCCACCGACGGCAAGTGGCCGGCCAGTACGATCTGCAGGTAACACGTCGCGTCTTCTTCCTCGATGGAATCCGTCGCATCCGTATGCACCAGCGCACGCTTCTCTTCCGGCAGCACGATCAGGTGGCAAGCCTCGTGCAGTAGCGAATGCACCGGCGTATCCGCCCGTGCATACACCGTGGTGCCGATGATGCCCGCCTCGGTATCGCCCCAGAAGCTTCCGGGGATGGCCTCGCCATCGGCCACCTCGATCAGCGAGAGGCCGTGTTCGGCAAGCAGGGCGCGGGGTTCGTCAAAGCCGATGGCGCCGACGCGGAGCACCGCGTCGGCGGGATCGAGCGTGCTCATGCCGAGGCAGGCTTGCCGTCGGGCAGGGCGACCGAGAGTTCCAGCACCTCGTGGCCGCTATCGCGTTCGAGGTTGATGTTCACGGCCTCGACATCGACGTTCACGTACTTGCGGATCACTTCCAGCAGCTCGTTACGCAGCAGCGGCAGGTAGTCGGGGCCGCCGCGCGTGGAGCGCTCCTGGGCGACGATGATGCGCAGGCGCTCGCGGGCGACGCCTGCACTCGGCTCGGGCTTGCGCTTCAGGAAATCGAGGATACCCATGCTCAACCTCCGAAGACGCGCTTGAGGAAGCCCTTCTTCACCGGCTCGATGAAACGCAGCGGGCGTTCGTTGCCCAGGATGCGGGCGACGGTGTCCTTGTAGGCGTGGCCGGCGTTGGAGTTGTCATCGAGGATGACCGGCACGCCCGCGTTGGACGCGGCCAGCACGTTTTCCGATTCCGGGATGACGCCGACGACCGAGATGCCGAGGATTTCCTCGACGTCCTTCACGCTGAGCATTTCACCGGCTTCCACGCGGTTCGGGTTGTAGCGCGTGAGCAGCAAGTGCTGCTTGATCGGCGCTTCGCCCTTCTCGGCGCGGCGGGTCTTGCTCGCCAGGAGGCCGAGGATGCGATCGGAGTCGCGCACGGAGGAGACCTCCGGGTTCACGACGACGACGGCGTGGTCGGCGAAGTACATGGCCAGGTGCGCACCCTTTTCGATACCGGCGGGCGAATCGCACACCACGAAGTCGAAGCCTTCCTTGGTCAGCTCCTCGAGCACCTTCTCGACGCCTTCCTGGGTGAGGGCATCCTTGTCGCGCGTCTGCGACGCGGCGAGCACGAAGAGGTTTTCGTGGCGCTTGTCTTTGATCAGGGCCTGCTTGAGCGTGGCCTCGCCGTGCACGACGTTCACGAAGTCGTACACCACGCGGCGTTCGCAGCCCATGATCAGGTCGAGGTTACGCAGGCCGACGTCGAAGTCGATGACCGCGACCTTTTTGCCCTCGATGGCGAGGCCGGTCGCGAGAGAGGCACTGGTGGTGGTCTTGCCGACTCCGCCCTTGCCGGAGGTAACGACGATGATTTCAGTCAAGAGATATCTCCGCAAAAAACGGTTGGGACCGGCGTCAGAGGCGCGCGATCATGAGTTTTCCATTATCCAGCCAGCATTGCACGGCCTGGCCTTCGAATTCCTTGGGCATGTCCTCGAACACGCGATAGTGCCCCGCGATCGCCACCAGTTCAGCGCGGAAATCGGAGCAGAAAATGCGGGCGGTCTCATCGCCCTGTGCGCCGGCCATGGCGCGGCCACGCAGGGTGCCGTATACATGGATCGAGCCATCGGCGATGACTTCGGCACCGTTGGCCACGGCCGCGGCGACGACCAGATCGCGTTCGCGGGCATACACCTGCTGGCCCGAACGCACGGCGCTGCCGGTGTGCTGCTGCGCGGTGATGGTCGTGCCGCTTTCTACCGGGGCGGCCGGCGCCTGGGCGGTGCGCGCAGAAGCTGCCGCGGCAGGTACCGGCGGCGTGGCGGGCTCGCCCTGGCCCGGCTCGTACTGCGCACGGAACTTGGCGATGAGCGGCAGGTTCATGCGCTCGGCGAGAGCTTCGGTCTCGCTGGTGCCATAGGCGATGCCGACCGGCAACATGCCGGCGCTGCGAATGGCTTCGAGCAGTGCATCGACCATGCCATCGTCCGGCAGCGTGGGCAGGTGCGAAAGATCGAGCACCACGGCCGCGCGGTTGAACATCTGCGGCGCGGAGCGCACGCGCCGCTCCAGCTCATCGACCAGGGCGGCGGCATCGACGCGGCGCACGCGCACGCAGGCGATGCCTACCTGGCCAAAGCGCAGGTCGCAGGCGGCTTCAAGGGATTCGGCGCGGGCGTTCATGCGGCCACTCCGCGGTGGCCGGGGCGTGCGCGTTCCGCGAGCCACGGCACATCGGGCAAACCATCCTGCTCAAGGTAACGTTCGCGGACGAACGGGAAACTGGGCAGTTCGCGGGCGAGCAGGCTCACGTTGGGGCCATTCGTGCCCATGCGCTGCTGGCCCACTTCCTGGAAACCCATGGTGCCGTGGAACAGCACCGTCTGGTCGTTACGGGGTTCAAGGAAAACTTCGCAGGTCAGGAGCGGCACGCGTACCTCGGCATAACTTTGCACATCACAGTAAAAAATGCGGCCCAGGCCGTGGCCACGCATCGATTGTTCGATCACGATGCGATCGATATATACGAACGACTCGTAATGGGCCTGGAACCAGCGGAAATTCGGGCTCTGGTAATCGGCATCCGGGCGCATGGCAATGAGGAAGCCAACGATGCGGCCGTCCTGTTCGGCGACGCGGAAATAGTGGGCGATCTCGTACAGGTGGCGCAGCCGGCTGCGATCGGTGGCGAGGATGCCCGTGCCCGCTTCGTTATTAAGCGCCAGCACGGCATCCAGGTCGTGCTCGCGCACGTCGCGGATGGCAAGGGCCATTCGTTACTCCGATCCAGGTGTTTCGAAAGAAGGCAGCCCCCGGGCCGCCCGATGCGCGGCATTATGGCACGCCCGGCCCCTGCCGGGGAGCGCGGAAGCGGATGTAAAACCGTTGTAAAGCCAGCGCTTGCCGCGTGCGCCCTACGTGACTTCAGTCAGGTGGTGCGCGGGCCGCGAAGGCCTATGATGCGTGCATGTCAAAGGTTCAGTTCAACCACGTCCGCCTGCTCCGGTACGCCACGTACTTCGTCTTTCTGTGCGTGGGCTTGCCGCTTTCGTTGCAGCGGGCCGGCTCCGAGCCGGGCCAGATCCCCGATGTGGCGCTGCTGGCATGGACCGGCTGCTACCTGCTGTTTGGCCTGGTTTATTGGCTGCTGACCCGCAGCCTGGGCTCCCGCGTCGATGGGCCGACCCGGGTCACTGTGCTGGTGATCCTTACGGGCACGGCGTTGGCCATCGGTGTTCTCAGCAAGAGCGGCCTTTCCGCGCTGCTGCTGGTCATCGTGGCGGCCGTGGTGCCGTGGCTGGTGAGCCTACCCGTGGGCATGGCATGGATGGTGGTAGCGCACCTGGCCCTGGTGCCGGTGATGATGCAGCTACCCACGTACAACCTGTTGCTGGCCATCATGCAGGCGTGCCTGTATTTCGGCTTCTCCGCGCTGATGTTCATTACCTCCATGGTCGCCAGCCAGCAGGCGGATGAGCGCGAAGAGCTGCGCCGGCTGAACTCCGAACTGCGCGCCACGCGGGCGCTGCTCGCTGAATCCACCCGTATTGCCGAGCGCATGCGTATCGCACGCGACCTGCACGACCTGGTCGGCCACCACCTCACCGCGCTCAGCCTGAACCTGGAAGTGGCCAGCCACCTGACCAACGATACGGCCCGCGAGCACGTGTTGAAGGCGCAGACCACGGCCAAGCAGCTGCTGGCTGATGTGCGCGAGGTGGTGAGCGAGCTGCGCCAGGACGATGCCATCGACCTGACCCAGGCGCTGCGCAGCCTGACCGAAGGCGTGCCGGGCCTGGCCGTGCACCTGGCTATTCCCCCGCGCTTTGGCGTGGAAGATCCGCGCCGCGCCCAGATGCTGCTGCGCTGCGTGCAGGAAATCCTCACCAATACGGTGCGCCACGCCAACGCCCGCCACCTGTGGCTTACGTTCCGCCATACCGGCCCCGACGAGCTATGCCTCGATGCTCGCGACGACGGCCGCGGCACGGCGGGCGTGACCGGCCCGTTCCGCCCCGGCAATGGCCTGAACGGCATGCGCGAGCGGCTGGCGGAGTTCGGCGGCAACGTGGCGTTTCGCGACACACCCGAGGGCGGCTTCGCCCTGACCGCCCGGCTGCCGCTTGGCGAGGCCCAGGCCCTGGCCCATGCGCCCACGCGTCAGCCATTGACCGATAGCCCGCTGGCGCCTCCCCATGCCACCATCCCCGTTCCTTCCGAGGATCCTTCATGATCTCCGTCTGCCTCGTTGACGATCAGAACCTGGTTCGCCAGGGCATACGTTCACTGCTCGACCTTGCCGGGGATATCCGCGTGGTCGCCGAATGCGCCGATGGCGCCCAGGCGGTGCAGACCATCCCGCAGATTCGCCCGGACGTGGTGCTGCTGGACCTGCGCATGCCCAATATGAGCGGGCTGGAAGTGCTCCAGGCCCTGGGCGGCCGCAACGAGTTGCCGCCCACGATCATCCTGACCACGTTCGACGACGACCAACTGGTGCTGTCGGGCCTGAAGGCCGGCGCCAGGGGCTACCTGCTAAAGGATGTCTCGCTCGACCAGCTGGTCGAGGCGGTGCGCACCGTGGCCGCCGGCGGCTCGCTGGTGGCGCCCATGGTCACCCAGCGCCTGCTGGCGGGCGTAGGCCGGATCCAGAACCAGTTTTCCAGCCTGGAACAGCCGGACCCCCTCACCGAGCGGGAGACCGAGATCCTTCGCCTGCTTTCGGGCGGCTACAGCAACAAGGAAATCGCCAATTCCCTGCGCGTGGCCGAGGGCACGGTGAAGAACCACGTGTCCAACATCCTCTCCAAGCTGGGCGTGCGCGACCGCACCCGCGCCGTACTGAAGGCCCTGGAGCTGGGCATCGTCTGACGGGGCGCTGACCGGGCTGGCGTGACCCGGAATTTTTCGGGTTGTGCCCGCTTGGGAAAAAGGGCAGGGGACCCAATGGCGCTCGGCGCCATGACCGGCTACCATCGGATCTTTCGGCACTGGCATGCCCATGTCACTGGCCGATTCTTCAGGGGCGGCCGCGCGGACTCCACAGCCGGGGGCTGCCTGTTCAAAGACGTTCGGAGAACCGTGGAATGACGCGTCTGTTAGAATTCATTGTTGCTATCGTCATCGTCGCCGTCCTTGGCGTCGTCGTTGGCGTGGCCATGCCCTCGACGGGACACGTCGAGCGCGAAATGCTTATCAGCAAGGATCTGCGCCAGGTTTACGACGTTTTCAGTAACTTCCGTCGGTTCCCGGAATACTCGGTCCTGCGCACCTTCGACCCGAAGCTCCAGTTCGAACTTTCGGGCAAGGCCTACGGCCCGGGCTCGAAGATCTCCTGGAAGGCCAACGACCCGAAGGTGGGTGATGGCTCGCTCGAAATCGCCTCGATCGATCCGGGCTTCGCCCAGATCGCCGATGCCGGCAAGGGCACCATCGTCTGGAACCTCGAGAACTCCTGGCGTGGTCACGACAAGAAGTTCACCATCAACCTCGAGCGCACTGGCCGTAGCCAGAAGCTCGTGAAGGTGAACTGGGCCTACGACGTCTCGTACGGCTTCAACCTGGTCGACCGCTTCAGCAACCTGTATATCCACGGCGATCCGGATTCCCTTATCCAGTTCAGCCTGTCGAACCTGCAGAACCTGATGGCGTCGATCCCCAACATCGACTACAGCAAGATGGTTCCGTCGATTGTTGAACAGCCGGCCAAGCCCATCCTGTTCGTCTCCACCACGGCCCCGCGCACGCTCGACGATGTCGACACCGCGTCGGACAAGGCCATGGCCGAGATCCAGGCTGCCGCCAAGAAGCTCGGTGTGAACATCGTGAGCCCGCGCATCACGTTCACCACGAACTGGGGCGACCAGAACTACACCTTCGACGTGGCCGCCGAGATCGACGCCACCACGCTGAAGATCAACGGCCAGGATGTCGAGCTGACCGCCGCCCAGCGCCCGACGCTGGACGCTTCGGCCCCGGCAGAAGCTTCGACCTCGGCCGCCCCGGCCGCCGCTGATGCGGGCACCCCGGGCAGCAAGGACAAGTTCGGCCGCGTGGTGGTCGATGGCAACGTGAAGGCAGTGCTCGCCTTCGGTGGCAAGGCCCTCAAGGCCGACTGGAACGGCACCGGTGCCGGCCTGCCGCAGACGCGCCAGATGCTGGCCGCCTACTCGCAGACCCACGGCTACAAGTACGACGATGTCGTGTTCCGCGCTTACGACATCCAGACGAAGGCGCCGGTGAACAACCACGGCACCATCGAGGGTTACGACGAGCAGAAGTTCGAGATCTACCTGCCGCTGCAGGGCGACAACCTCCCGGACCAGACCCCGGAGCAGGAAGCCGGCATGAAGCAGCCTGGCCTGGAAGAAGCGGCTCCGGCCGGTTCGTCCTCGGCTCCGGCCCCGGCGGGCACCGCCCCGGCCCCGGCCAGCACGGCGGCTGCACAGTAAGCCGCAAAGCGGCTTACGCGTAGGAGCGTGCTTGCACGCGAAAAGCCAACGAAGCGGTGATGCCGCAACGTATGGCAAAAGAAAAAGGCCGCGAGCAATCGCGGCCTTTTTTGTGTTTGATTGGCGTCCTCTCGAGACGGCTCGCCTTCGGCTTCGCTCTGGACGGGCTCGGCTTACGCCATCGCTTTGTACACTTGGGCCGTGAGGCAGCGAGCCTTCGGCGCCCACCCTCGCTGCTCAGACAGGTCTCCAGCGTTCGCAAAGGATGCCGCTACGCGGCCATGTCTTTATCTGGCCTACGGCCGCGAACCGGGTGCCGTGAGGGGCTTTTCGACGAGACATCCGTGTCTCGTCAAAAAGGAACGGCCATCCATGGCCGTCCCCCCTTCGGGGCTATTCCCTCCCGTCCCCCTCGCCTCCGAAACTCGCCTCGAGGGTGGGCTCCTACAACAAGCGGGGTATCCCATGGCCTCAAGCGGAAGCGTCCACCTGCGCGGCGTGATGACACCGTTAGCGGGAGCGCTGCGCCTCGCGACTCGGCGGCGCGAGCGATGACGCCAGGCCTACCGGCTCTCCCACCAACCCAACCTCATGAATGAAAAGAGCCCTCGGTGCCCTGTCGTGGTCAAGTCTTTCTAGACACCCGATAGGGTGGTTTATCGCGCCGCCTGTAGCTCGTGGATGGCTGGCGGGACCTGTCCGTTGGTCGCGTGTAGGCGCCGATAGTTGTAGT
>Ga0157369_10004929_pt1 | contig 15633 bp, 18 predicted proteins | sample C25metaG_FD_113461 | JGI IMG/M metagenome (GOLD analysis project Ga0157369, IMG submission 113461) | Corn rhizosphere microbial communities from Kellogg Biological Station, Michigan, USA - C2-5 metaG | ecosystem: Host-associated > Plants > Roots > Rhizosphere > Soil | place: USA: Michigan... | reverse complement strand
CGGTTCATGAACCGCTCTCGACGGATGGCCGTGCCGCAGCGCAAACACGGCTCGCCCTCCCGGCCGTAAGCCGACAGCGACCGGTCGAAGTAGCCGCTCTCGCCGTTGACGTTGACGTAAAGCGCGTCGAACGACGTGCCCCCTGCGTCGATGGCCTCACCGAGCACTTCGCGCACGGCGCCCAGAAGCCGGGTGACGTCGGCTCTGGAGAGGCTGTCAGTGCCGCGCTCATAGTGCATGCGCGCGCGCCACAAGGCTTCGTCGGCGTAGATGTTGCCCACGCCGGAGATGAGCGATTGGTCGAGCAGCGCCCGTTTCACACCGGTGCGCCGGCGCCGCAGTCGCTCGGCAAAACCGGCGTCGTCGAATGCCGGATCGATCGGGTCCAGCGCGATGTGCGCCACGGCCGCGGGCACCTCGCAAGCGGCGTCGTCGATGGCGAGACCGCCGAAGGTCCGCTGGTCGACGAACCGGATCTCGGGGCCGGCGTCACTGAAGCGGAAGCGCGCCCGCAGGTGCAACGGATCGGGCGTGCCGGTCTCCACCGCGAGGAACTGCCCGCTCATGCCAAGGTGAGCGAGCAGATGCGACCCGTCGTCGAGGCGGAGCCATAGGTACTTCCCGCGTCGGCAGGCCGCGTCGACGCGACGCCCTCGCAGTCGGGCTGCGAAGTCCGCCGGGCCGGCCGGGTGCCGCCGCACCGTCCGAGGGCCGAAGACCTCGACGTCGGCGATCCTTCGTCCGACCGCCCAGCGGTCCAGGCCGCGCCGAACGGTCTCGACCTCAGGTAGCTCCGGCATGACGGTGATCCACCGAGTCGGGCACCTCGTCCTGCTCCTCCTGCGAGAGCGCGACCCAGGCCTGCTCGGCGGCGCGCTGCTCCGCCTCCTTCTTGCTGCGCCCGTCGCCCTCGCCGACCTCCCGGCCGCCGACAACGGCGGTCGCGTGAAAGCTCTTCGCGTGGTCCGGACCGCTCTCGCTTACTTGGTACTCGGGCACGCCGATGCCACGACCCGCGGCCAGTTCCTGCAGGGACGTCTTCCAGTCGAGACCGGCGCCGAGCTGCGCTGCGGCATCGAGCACGCCGTCGAACAGCGACAGGATCAGCCCGCGGGTGGCTTGCAGTCCCCGCGCCAGGTAGACCGCGCCCAGCAGAGCCTCGAGGGCATCGGCAAGGATCGAGGACTTGTCGCGCCCGCCGCTCGCTTGTTCGCCACGACCGAGTCGCAGGTAGCGCCCCACGCCGAGGCCACGAGCAACATCGGCGAGAGCGCGGGAGTTGACCACGGCAGCCCGGAGCTTGGCCAGCTGGCCCTCGGGGAGATCCGGGTGGCGGCGAAACAGCTCCTCGGTCACGACGAGGCCTAGCACAGAGTCGCCGAGGAACTCCAGCCGCTCGTTGGTCGGAAGGCCACCGTTTTCGTAGGCGAACGAGCGGTGTGTCACGGCCCGCTCGGCCAGCTCACCTTCGACTCCACCTCCGAGCGCTGTGACGAGAGCCGCCAGGTCGTCGTTCACAGCAGCACCATGACGTAGTCGACGACGTCACGTGGCGTCGCGAATGCACCGAGCTCCGCGTCGCCGATGGACAGGCCGGGAAGCCAAGCGGCGAGCTCCTGCTCGACGATCTCGGCCATCGCCACGCGAGCGAGCGAGTCGACACCCAGATCGGCCAGCTGCGAGCCGGCCGTGACCTCGTCTTGCGGACGCTCACAGACCACGGCGACCGCCGTACGAACAACCTCGAGCGCGTGGTCGGCGCTGAGCCGAGCCCGAGTCGGCGCTGTCATGCAGGGTCAGACGTTGACGACCTGGCGGTCGTTGTAAGCGCCGCAGACGGTGCAGGCGACATGCGGCAGCTTCGGCTGCCGGCATCGCCTGCAAGTGACCAGGGCCGGCGCAGAGGCCTTCCACTGGGAGCGGCGCGAGCGGGTGTTGCTGCGCGACATCCGACGCTTGGGAACGGCCACGGGTCAGCTCTCCGTTGTTTCGTTGGTGGTGTCCGGGGTGGGTGCGAGCCGTGCCAGCGCTGCCCAGCGCGGGTCCAGCTCGTCGTGGGAGTGATTGTCCTCGACGTCCGCCAGTCGTGCACCGCAGGTGGCACAAAGGCCCGGACAGTCCTCGGCGCACACGGGGTTGGCCGGCAATCCGAGCACGATCGCGTCGCGCACGAGCGGCTCGAGGTCGATGAAGTCGCCGACGAGCAGCGGCTGCTCGTCGCTCGCGTCGACCCGCTCGTAGGTGAAGAGCTCCTGGACGTCGACATCGACGTCGTCCTCGACCGGATCGAGGCAACGCCCGCACTCGGCCCGGATCGGCGCGTGCACCTCGCCGGTCACCAGCACGCCGTCGACCACCGACTCCAAACGGAAGTCCAGCTCAACCGAGGCACCGGCCGGCACCTGGACGAGCTCCAACGACCAACCGGACGGGGCGTCAACGGTGCGGTGGACGCGCGTCATCGACCCGGGCCGTCGGCCAAGCTCGCGCGTGTCGAGCACGAACGGCGCACGGGGGTCGAGAGCGGGCAGAGCGGTCATGGCGACCGTCGAGTCTAGCCGACGAAACACGCCCCGATGACCAAGTTGATCTTGCTCGGCACGGGCTACTCCGGGAAGGTCAGGTCATCGAAAGGCTCGGCCAACTCGTCCAGCTCGTGCCGGCCGCTGATCTTGGCTCGCCCCTTCTCCACCGCTTGAAGGGTCTTGTGCAGGACGACTTCGAAGTTCGCCAGCTTGCCGTCGACGTAGTCGTCGATCTCGACGCGCATGCGGTCGGCGTCGGCACGGGCGGCGGCGAGCACTGATTCGGCCTCCCGAGTCGCCTCCCGCATGATCTCGGTGCGCCCCAGCATCTTGGCGCGCTCCGCTCTGGCCGCCTCGATGATGGCCTCGGCCTCGGCACGCCCTTCCTGGACCACCGCTGACTTGTCGTCGAGGATCTGCTGCGCGGTCGTGAGTTCGCCGGGCATCATCTTGCGCATTTCGTCCAGGCGCTCCAACGCCTCGGTCCGGTTGATGATGCACGACGCAGACATCGGCATGGCGCGCGCGCTCTCGATCATCTGGGTGAGCTCGTCGAGCTTCGCGTGGATGTCCACGACGAGAGGCTAGCCCCCCAGTTTGTCTTTGAGCCTGCGCAGCACGGCCTCCGGAACCAGGCCGGAGACGTCCCCGCCGTACATCGCGACGTCCTTGACGAGGCTCGACGACAGGAAGCTGTAGAGCGGGTTGGTGGGCATGAACAACGTCTCAACGCCGGCCAGCGAGTGGTTCATCTGACCCATCTGCAACTCGTAGTCGAAGTCGCTGACCGCTCGCAGACCCTTGACGATGACGGGGATGTCGCGGGCCTTGCAGAAGTCGACGAGCAGGCCGTGGAAACCCTCGACGGTGACGTTGGACAGCTCAGCAGTCGCCTCGCGCAGCAGGTCGATGCGCTCTTCGGTGCTGAACAGGCCGCTCTTGCTCTTGTTGATGAGTACGGCGACGACCACTTCGTCAGCGATTTGGCTGACGCGCTCGATGACATCCAGGTGTCCGTTGGTCACCGGGTCGAACGAGCCGGGGCAGACCACGCGCCTCACGGTCGGCGACCGTACCAAAGCGTCCCGTCGCCGTAGCGACGCGACCTGTCACCCACCAATCCGTCCGGCCACTCGAGCGGCAGATCTCGGCTCGATCGCTCGACGACCACGACAGCTTGGTCGGCCAGCCAATCGCCGGTCACGAGAACGGTGAGGAGGTCGTGCACCGGATCGGCGTACGGCGGGTCGAGAAAGACGACGTCGAACGCGATCGCGGTCCCGGAGAGGAAACGCGAGACCGAGACCGCGTGCACGTGCACATCTGCCATGCCCAGCCCAGCGACATTGGTCCGGATGGCCTGGACCGCCGCCGGCTCCCGCTCGACGAGATGCACCGGTGTGGCTCCCCGGCTCGCAGCTTCCAGTCCGACAGCACCGGAGCCCGCGAACAGGTCGAGAAACGCCCGACCTGGCAGCGCACCGCCGAGCGCGGACATCAAGCCTTCGCGCATCCGGTCGGAGGTCGGCCGCGTGCTCCGACCGCGCGGTGTCTGCAGCCGACGGCCACCGGCAACTCCGCCAATGATCCGAGCCATGGAAGAGCGTCAGGTCTTTTCGAGGTAGTCGGCGCGTTCGGTGTCGAGAAGGTCGCGGACCGCGGCGACAAGGTCGTCGTAGCGCGACAGGGTCGGGTCCTCGGCGATGAGTTTCGTCGCCTCCTCACGAGCTGCAACGATGATGTCCTCGTCTTGCAGAAGTCGTAGCAGTTTGAGGCTGGACTTGCGGCCTGACTGCGCGGCACCCAGCACGTCACCCTCGCGGCGCTGCGTCAGGTCGAGGCGGGCGAGCTCGAACCCGTCCAGGGTCGCGGCCACTCCGTCAACGCGTTCGCGAGCGGGACTGTCCGCGGGAGCCTCGGTGACGAGGAGGCACAGACCGGCGTGCTCACCACGGCCGACGCGACCGCGCATCTGATGGAGCTGCGAGACACCGAACCGATCGGCGTCGAGAACCACCATCACTGTTGCGTTGGGGACGTCGACGCCCACCTCGATGACGGTGGTCGCGACAAGAACGTCGATGTCGCCGGCACCAAAGCGACGCATCACGTCGTCTTTGGCGTCGGACGGCAGCTGTCCGTGCAGCACCTCGAGTCGAAGACCGGCGAGCGGGCCGTCTGCGAGTTGCGGCGCTACGTCGACGACGGCCGCAGCGGCGCGCCGGCGATCGGCCTGCTCGCCGTCCTCGTCGTACGGCGTCTCGATCTCGTCGTCCTTGTCGGCGCCGCCGATGCGCGCGCACACGACGTAGGCCTGTCGGCCGGCAGCGACTTCTTCCCTGACCCTGGTCCAGATGCGCTCGAACCATTGCGGGTGATCGGCAAGTGGAACGACAGCCGTCTGGATCGGCGCGCGACCTGCGGGCAGCTCGCGGAGGGTGGATGTCTCGAGGTCGCCGAACACGGTCATCGCGACGGTGCGCGGTATCGGTGTGGCGGTCATGACCAGCACGTGTGGCGGCAGATCGCCTTTGCTTCGTAAGGCGTCGCGTTGTTCGACGCCGAACCTGTGCTGCTCATCGACGACAACCAAGCCGAGATCGGCGAACTGCACCTTGTCCTCGAGCAGTGCGTGCGTGCCCACGACGATGCCGGCCGCGCCGCTGGCAGCGTCGAGCATGTTTTCGCGTCGTGCTTGCGCACCCTGCGACCCGGTCAACAGCGCGATGCGGGTGGCCTTGTCGGCGGCGCCGAGCTCGCCTGCAGTGCCGAGCGGTCCGAGCAACGTGCGGATCGTGCGGTGGTGCTGCTGCGCGAGCACTTCGGTCGGTGCCAGCAACGAGGCTTGGCCACCCGCATCGACAACGGCGAGCATTGCCCGCAGGGCAACGACCGTCTTGCCTGAACCGACTTCGCCCTGCAGCAGTCGATGCATCGGGTGTTCGCGGGCGATGTCGTCGAAGACTTGCTCGCCCACCTCCTGCTGCCCGGCGGTCAGCCGGAAGGGCAGCGAAGCGTCGAACGTCTCGAGCAGGCCAGCCTGGCGCCGCGGGCGCGGCACGGCGGGCTGCGCCACCACCGCCGCGCGCCGGCCCGCGAGCACGGTCTGCATGACGAACGCCTCGTCCCACTTGAGTCGCCGACGAGCCTGATCGGTCTGACTCGTCTCGTCGGCGACATGCACCCACCGCAGCGCTTGCGCGAGGGGCAGCAGGTTGTGCCGCTCACGGATCTCGGTCGGGATCGGGTCCTCGTCGACGTCCACCTGAGTGAGCGCGAACCGGATCGAGGAAGCGAGCTTCCACGACGGCACCGCCGTCGTCGCGGAGTAGATCGAGATGAGGCCGGACAGCAGCTCCTCGGAGACGCTCGTGTCCTCGTCGAGGAGCTGCGTCTGCGGGTTGACCAGCTGCAGCTGACCCCGGAACGCGCCGACCTTGCCGGCGAACAGGCCACGCTGGCCCGGGCTGAGCTGCCGCCCTCGCCAGGACTGGTTGAAAAACGCCAGCCGCAGCGTCGCCCGGCCGTCCGTGACGACAACGTCGGTGAGCGAGCGGGGCCGGTTGCCCGATCGCCCGGGGATGGTGCGGGAGCTGACCTTCAGCACCTCCGCCTGGATCGTCACGTAGTCGTCGTGACGGAGGTCGTCGAGCGGGGTGAGCACCCCGCGCTGCACGTAGCGTCGGGGGTAGTGCCGCAGCAGGTCCGCGCACGTGCGCATGCCGAGGTGCTTCTCCAGCGCCTTGGCCGTCTTGGCGCCGACGGCGCCCGCCAGCGGGGATCGCAACGTCGGCACGTCTGCGAGCGTAGGTCGGGCACGTGCGGACTTTTGGGCACGACGCGAGGTTCGGGATAACCTGGATCTCCAGTTCAACCACCAAGTGTGATCAGGAGAGTTCAGTGGCTTCCGTCTGCGACGTCTGCGGCAAGGGGCCGGGCTTCGGCATGAACGTCTCGCACTCGCACCGGCGCACCCGCCGCCGCTTCAACCCCAACATCCAACCGGTTCGCGCGCTGGTCGGCCGGGGCACGCGCAAGCGGCTCAACGTCTGCACCAGCTGCCTGAAGGCCGGCAAGGTCACCCGCTAGCGGCCAACCGCCTGCGGCCTGCGCCCGCCGGACTTCCACTTCGAACGGCGGGCGACCACTTTTCGCGCGATTCCTCGGCGTGTCGTGGTCGTGCGCCGTTCGAAGTGCCAGAAAGCCGTGACCGAGGGCTGATCTCGTCCGGCGTCAGCCCACCTCCGGTTCAGCCCAGGAGGGCGCTGATGACGACGCCGATCCCGCCGGCAGCGGCGAGCACCAGCGTGGCAACGCGCGCGACGCCGGTGGGCAGCCGCGGCGCGAGACGAGCCCCGGCAACGGCGCCGAGCACGAGCGCGGCAGCAAGGACGGCGAGCCGACCTGCGTCCTGATGCGGTGGTCCGAGCGTCAGCAGTGTGACGACGTTCAAGGACAGGAAGTAGGCCTGCAGGGTCGCCCGCAGGCCGGTCGGCTCCCAGCGCGCGCCGGTGGCATAGACGGCGACCGCCGGGCCACCGGCAGAAGCGAGCACGTTCATCGTGGCGGATGCGAGCCCGGCAGCGACCCCGCCCGGCAGCCCGGCATCGGCCGATCGACCGGAGGCAACCAACGCCGCGCCGAGCACGATGACTGCACCTGCAGCCGCTCGCAGCAGTCGAGGGTGGGCATGTGCCAAAAGATGCACGAGGAGCGGCGTGGCCGCGAGTGCGGTGATCAGGACCGGCAACACGCGACGCCACATCACAGACCGGTGTTCGCGGGTGAGCACTGCGATGTTGACGAGCATTGACAGCACAACGGCGACGCGAACGCCCTCGCGCGCACCGAACACGGTGAACAACAGCGGTCCGCTGACGAGCGCGAAGCCGATACCGCTGATGGACTGCGCCGCGGCGCCGATGGCAACAGCAACGGCGGCTAGGGCAAGCGTCACAGGGACTTGCCGTAGCTCACTGACAGCTCAGCCCCGCAGTAGTAGCCGAAACCTCCGATCCGCTCGTAACCGGACGTCTCGTACAGACGCATCGCTTCCGGCTGACGCATGCCCGTTTCGAGCACGACCCGCGAGGCGCCCAGCAGCCGAGCCCGGTCTTCGAGAGCGGCGAGCATTTCGCGCGAAAGGCCGCGGCCGCGCCAAGCCGGTACGACGTACATGCGCTTGATCTCGACGGTGCCGTCGCCTCGCGTCCGGATGCCGCCGGTTGCGACCGGCTCGGTGCCCATGTATCCGACGAGGAAACGGCCTGCCGGGGGCGCGAACTCTCCGGGCTCGACCGGCGAGTCGTCCGGGCCGCCGTAGCGGACGACGTACTCCTGCTGAACGGCCGCTATCAGCGCCTGCGCCGCCGGTCCGTCGTACGGCTCCTCACGCAACTCCAACCCCGACGTCACGACGGTCGAGGCTAGGAGAAATGGTCGTGACCGGTCGTCTGCGGGGCGTCGCCGTCGATGAACACGACACCCGAACCGGGCACGACCCTGCCGATCTGGGCGAAGGGCACCGGATCCGGCAGGTCGGCGACCCGCGCGACCGCACGCAGCGCAACCTCCGGCGGCAACGTCGCCGCAAACGCATGGTCGTCGCCTCCTCCGGCAACCCAGGTCAGCGGGTCGACCCCGATGGCGAGACCTGCGTCGACGAGTGCAGCATCCAGCGGGAGGTCGTCGCGCGCGAGCTCGATGCGTACGCCGCTGGCGCCGGACACGTGTTGCAGGTCGGCAACGAGTCCGTCGGACACATCGATCATCGACGTCGCTCCGAGGTCGGCCAGTCGAAGTGCAGCCGCGTAGGGGACCGAGGGTCGCCGATGCGCATCGACAAGTGGGTCTTCGGTGCGTCCCGCGTGGAGCAACGCCAGGCCCGCCGCCGCAAATCCGAGGCGGCCGGCGACGACGACAACGTCGCCGGGACGCGCACCGCTGCGGAGCACCGGCTGTCCGGCGATCGTGCCGAGCGCGGTCGCCGACACTGTGATGGTGGGCGAGCGGACGATGTCACCGCCGACGATGCTTGCGCCCGTGACCGCGCACTCGTCGCGCAAGCCGTCGGCAAGACCGTCGACCCACTCGAGCTCCACGTCGCCGGGTAGGCCCAGGCCGACAAGCAGCGCGATCGGCGTCGCGCCCATCGCCGCGATGTCCGCCAGGTTGGCGGCGGCAGCGCGGTGACCTATGTCAGCAGCCGAGGACCAGTCACGGCGGAAGTGCACTCCATCGACCAGCACGTCGGTGGAGGCGACTACCCGGGATCCCTCGATCGCCAGCACTGATGCGTCGTCGCCGGGACCAACGAGCACTCCCGCCCCGCGATCACCACCGAGGCGAGTGGTGATGCGGGCGATGAGCGCAAACTCACCGACATCGGAAACGACGATGACTGCCTCCCGGCGGGCTGCTGGTAAACCGATTTGGTCGCGTTCGATAGCGTCCCGCACACACGCCTAAGAGTGGGAGGGAGCCCGGTGACGGTTCAGGCTTACATCCTCATCCAGACCGAAGTCGGCAAGGCCGCCGCCGTTGCTGCCGAGATCGCCGGCATCAAAGGCGTGACCATGGCAGAAGATGTGACGGGGCCCTACGACGTCATCGTCCGCGCCGAGGCGCGCAACGTCGACGAGCTCGGCAAGCTCGTGGTTGCCAAGGTGCAGGGCGTGCCGGGCATCACGCGCACTCTGACCTGCCCGGTCGTTCACCTCTGAGGAAAAGCGCCGCCGCGGCCGTCTGCGCATTTGCCGTCAGCGGATGTGCCGCCGGAGTGCTGCACGTCGCCCCGCCGTTGCCGGCGAATCCTGTGGTGACGATCTGCGACCAGCTCAACGACCAGCTCCCGAACTTGCTCGAGCATCTTCAGTCGCGACCCACCTCGCCACGGTCGCCGCTGGTGCATGCGTGGGGCAACTCCAATCCGGTGGTGTTGAGGTGCGGCGTGCCGAAACCGCACGACTACTCCGACTCGTCCTCGCAGACGGCGCTCGTCAACGGCGTTGCATGGTTCCAACAGATCGAACCGACTCAGGTCATCTGGACAGCCGTGCGCCGCACAGCAAACATCGAGCTGACCGTGCCGCGCCACTATCAGGCGCAGGGCGCCTTTCTCGTCGACATCGGTGCGGCGATCACTGCAAGCATCAGATGAGCAGCACTCAACGAAGGCCGGTGCCGCGGCGCAGGGCGTCCTGCACCAACCGGTCGACAAGCGTCGGGTAATCAACGCCCGCCGCGGCCCACATCCGCGGAAACATGGAGCTCGGGGTGAAGCCAGGCATCGTGTTGACCTCGTTGACGATGACCGCACCGGCGTCCGTGACGAAGAAGTCGACCCGTGCAAGCCCTTCGCAACCGAGCGCGTCGAAGGCGAGCACGGCCCGTTCGCGAATGAGGGCGATCGTCTCGCCGTCGAGCTGTGGCGGAATGTCGAACTCTGTCGAGTCCTCGAGATATTTCGCCTCGAAGTCGTAGAACGAATGGTCGGCGGCCACACGCACTTCGGCCGGGACGGATGCCTCGGCGTTGCCGTCGGACCCGCAGAGCACACCGCACTCCACCTCACGACCGATGACGGCCCGCTCGACCAACGCCTTGGGGTCGTGCCGGTGCGCCTCGGCAAGAGCAGCGTCGAGTGCACCCGGCTCGTCGACGCGACTGATGCCGATGCTCGACCCGGCGCGTGCCGGCTTCACGAACACAGGAAGACCGAGCTCCTGCACCTCGACCGGGACCCGTTCGCCCTTGCGTACGACGACGTACGACGGCACCTCGAGCCCTGCCGCCGCGAGCAGCTGCTTCATCCGATGCTTGTCCATCGCGACCGCAGATGCGAGCACACCCGAGCCCACGTAAGGCACTCCGGCCAACTCGAGGAGACCCTGAAGGGTGCCGTCCTCGCCGTACGGGCCGTGCAGCAGCGGGAAGACGACATCGACAGCTCCCAGCTCCACAGCTCCCAGCTCGGCGGCCGCGTCCGGGTGCGCGTCGAGGACGACGAGCTCCTTTGCCGTGGGGTCCCCGGGGAGTACCAATGACGTGCCGGTCGGGTCGACGCTCGGCAGCTGGCCGGCCGCGATCGCCAGCCGTTTCGGGTCGGCGGAGCTCAGCACCCATCGACCTTCGGTCGTGATGCCGATGGGCACGACCTCGTAGCGATCGGGGTCCAGCGCGCAGAGCACGCTGCCCGCCGAGACGCAGGAGACGGCGTGCTCGCTGCTGCGGCCGCCGAAGACGACGGCGACACGGATTCGACGGGTCATCGGCGTCGACACTAGTGCGCCAGGGTGGGCGCCGTGCCATTCGTTGTCAGGCGTAGAACCGCACAGCGCCGATCAGGTCAGGGCGGAAGGCCGGACTGATTCGCACATCGGCACCGGTGTACGGCGCCTCGACCATCTCGCCGTTGCCGATGTACATGCCCACGTGATGAATCGTGTCGGGGTTGCTGGTGTCGGTGGCGAAGAAGACGAGGTCGCCCGGACGGAGCTCCGACAACGGGATGTGCGCGCCTTCGTTCCACTGATCACCGGTCCAGTGGTCGACCTGCACTCCGACCTGTGCGTAAGACCACATGACGAGACCGGAGCAGTCATAGGTGTCGGGACCGGCGGCGCCCCACTGGTAGGGCTTGCCGATCTGCGCTTCTGCCTGTTGCACGGCGGCTTGTTCGGTCGACGCCGAGACGGTGGCGCCGCCGCTGGAAGAGACGAACGTGTCACCCGGCTGTTGCGCACGGAGCTGCGCCGCGCGCGCCGCCGCGGCCCGGCGGGCTGCAGCCGCTGCCGCCTCGGCCCGAGCCCGAGCGAGTGCGACGAGCCGCGCGCGTTCCAAGGCGCTTGCATGCGCCTGTGCTTGCTTCAGCGTCGAAGCCAGACCGTGTTGCGCAGCTGTCACCGCTGCTACGGCGGATGTGGCCGACGTCACCGCCTGTTGTGCGTGCTGCTTCGCCCGGTCCGCTGCAGCAGTGGCTGCATGCGCCCGGTCGAGTTGGTCAGCGGCCTCGCGGCGGACGACACCGTCGAAGACGGTGGCGCCGTGCAGCGACTCGACCACATCGCGCTGAGACCGCGAGACGGCGTCGAGGGCGCCCAGCCGGTAAAGCATCGAGTCGGGGCCGTTGGCGGTGACGAGTGCGTCCAGCGACGACAGCGTGCCGCCTTCATAGGCCGCCACGGCGAAGTGGTCGAGGCTCGTCCGTGCGTCATGCACTCGTCCGTCCGCAGCGGCCACGACAAGCTGCGCTGCGGCGAGGGCGCGGGCGGCGTCGGCTTCGACCACCTGCGCACGGTCGAACGCCTCGACGGCAACCTCGGCCTGGGTGCGCATCTGGTCGAGGCGGTTCTGCGCCGCTGTGACCGCGTCGGCAGCAGCGGCGACCTGACGCTCGAGCTTGGCCACGCGGGCCTTGCTGGCGGCGACGGCGGACGCACTGGGTCCGCCGTGGTCAGCGCTCGCCGTGGTCGGCGCGACGAGACCGAGGGCGAGGCAGACGGCACCGGCGACACCGGCCAGCGCGGCTCGCCTTCCCCTGCTCGCCACGATCCCTCCCGTCGCTGTGACGGATGTGACAGATGTGACTGTAGGGGTTAGCGCTGGGTCACGCCAGTTCCGCAGGCGCTCGACGGATTGCCCCCCACCTCGTCGAGTGCGACGTTGATGCCCGTTTCGGGCCGGTCAATTGGGCATCTACGTCGCACTCGACGCCGGTTGTCAGAGGGTGGCCAGCGCGGCGCGGATGTCCGCGACGAGGTCGTCCGCGTCCTCGAGTCCGATGCTGCAGCGCACCGCCGCAGGCCCGATGCCGGCCGTGCGGAGGCCGGTGTCATCGAGCTGGCGGTGCGTCGTCGATGCCACGTGGCTGACCAACGTGTGCACGCCACCGAGGCTCGTGGCCACGCGCGCGAGGCGCAGCCGGTCGCACAAGGCCATCCCAGCTTGCCGGCCGCCGCGCGGGGTGATCGTGACGATGGCGCCGTATCTGGTGCCGTCCGGGCCGACGTCGAAAAGCTTGCGCGCAAGGGCATGCTGAGGGTGGCCGGGCAGTCCGGGGTAGTCGATGCGCTCGATCGCGGGATGGTCCGCGAGGGCCTCCGCGACTGCGAGCGCCGTTGCGCACTGCCGAGACATGCGCACCGGCAAGGTGGCGATGCCACGGTGCAGCAGGAACGCGTCGTCCGGGCTGAGGCTGCCACCGAGATCCACCCTGGTGCGCCGGATGCGAGCGACCAGATCCACGTCGCCGGCAACGGCGCCGCCGGTCACGTCGGAGTGGCCACCGAGGTATTTGGTGGCGCTGTGTACGACGAGCTGGGCACCCCACTGCAGCGGGCGGCAGACGACGGGTGAGGCAAAGGTGCTGTCGACCACGAAGGGCACGCCGGCGTCGCGGCAGATCCCGGCGACGGCAGGCAAGTCGGTTATCGCGGTTGTCGGGTTCGCGATTGTCTCTGCCCACACCGCGGCGGTGTCGTCCCGGATCGCGCCGCGGACGGCGTCGGCGTCGGTTGCGTCCACGAACGTGGCAGACACGCCGAAACGGGAGAGCACATGCTCGAGCACCCCGAACGTTCCGCCGTAGACAGCGGCCGGCGCAACGACATGCGATCCGTTACGGCACAACGTCAGCAAGGAGGTCGAGATCGCCGCCATGCCGGAAGCAAAGGGTTGCGCCGCGACCGGCCGGTCTACTCCGTGCGCCTCGAGCGAGGCGACGGCGAGCGCGAAAGCATCCGCAGTCGGGTTGTCGATGCGTGAGTAGGTGTAGCCGGACCGGCGGTCGCCGAGCACGTCGGCGTAGTCCTGGGCCGTGTCGAACTCGAACGTCGCGGACCGGTAGACCGGCAAGCCGACCGGACGTTGAGCCGTGGCGGGGGCATCCGGGACATGGACGGCGCGCGTGCCCTCGCCCGCTACCCGCTCCGGGTCCTGCTCCGGATGAACGATGGGCAGGTTGAGCGGCGGCTCAGATGTCATGGTCCCACTCGTGTTTGGGGTCGCTGGCGAGGATGGAGAGCACCATCTCCTGCACTGTCATGCCCTCGTGAACGACTTTGACGACGTGCTCGGTGATCGGGACGGCAACGCCGTGCTTGCGAGCGAGATCGAGGATCGAGTCGCACGACTTGACGCCTTCAGCGGTCTGTCGCGTTATCGCAACGACGTCCTGCACGGTCATCCCGCGACCGAGGTTTTCGCCGAACGTGCGGTTGCGTGACAGCGATGACATGCAGGTCGCGACGAGGTCGCCGACACCGGCGAGCCCGGCGAAGGTCATCGGCTCGGCGCCGAGAGCCTCGCCGAGTCGCGCCATCTCGGCGAGGCCACGGGTGATCAACGAGGCCTGCGAGTTGTCGCCGAAGCCGAGTCCGGACGCAATGCCCACGGCAAGAGCGACAACGTTCTTCATCGCGCCACCGAGCTCGCAGCCGAGCACGTCATGGTTGGTGTAGGGGCGGAAATAGCCGGAGTTGCATGCCCGCTGCACGCGCTCGGCAACGGTGAGGTCGACGCAGGCCACCACCGCTGCGGCTGGTTGCCGGGCGGCGATCTCCTTGGCCAGGTTGGGGCCGGTGACGACGGCGACGCGTTCGGGTGGCGACGCCGTCACCTCGCAGATCACCTCGCTCATGCGTTTGGTCGTGCCGAGCTCGACGCCTTTCATCAAGCTGACGAGGGTGGCATCGTCCGGCATCACGTGCGACAGGTGCTTGAGATTGTCGCGAGCGGTCTGCGACGGGACAGCGAGTACGACGATCTCCGCGCCCTCCAGCGCCATCTCCAGCTCGCCGGTTGCCCGCAGGCCCGGCGACAGCTCGATGTCGGGCAGGTAGTCGGGATTGCGGTGTCCGGTGTTGATGGCGGCGGCGATTTCAGGGCGACGGGCCCACATGACCGTGTCGGTGCCGGCGTCCACGAGCACCTGCGCGAACGCCGTCCCCCACGACCCGGCACCGATGACCGCGGCTCGAGTCATGCGGATTCCGACACCGGAGGCGGCGTTCGCGGGTCGTAGAACGCGTCGGGTGCGCTGCCGCCGCGGATCTCGACGAGCAGCGCGGAGACGCTTCGCATGATCGTCTCGCTTGCATCGCGGAGAAGCTCGGCGGTCACGGGTTTGTCGACGTACGCCGACAGGTCGACCGGCGGCCCGGCGAGGATGGAGACCTTGGTCGGCGGAAGGAGCTTCGGCTTGCGCGCCTTGTAAGGCAGGATGAGCTGCGGTCCCCACTGTGCGATCGGGATGACGGGGGCACCGGACAGCAGCGCAAGCCGGGCGGCACCGGTGCGAGGTCGCATCGGCCACAGCTCCGGATCGCGGGTCGCACTGCCCTCCGGGTAGACGAGGATGCACTCACCGGCCTTCAGCGCATCGACCGCGGCTGCCAGAGACTTTGCCGCATCCGTTGTGTTGCGGTCGACCGGGATCTGTTTGGCGCCTTCCATGACCCACTTGACCGGTGCTTTGCGAAACAGCTCCTTCTTGGCCAGAAAGCGCGGCGGCCGGCGCAGGTCCCAGAGGAACTCGCCGACCATGAACGGGTCGAGTTCACTGACATGGTTGGCCACGACGATGATGCCGCCGGTGCGCGGAACGTTCTCCTCGCCGTGCCGGTCGCGTCTGGTGAACAGCCAAAGCAGCGGCTTCGCCACCGCGACGACGAAGCGATACCAGAACCCGACCCGCACACGCTGACGCACGCCCGCGAGGATGCCAGACATGACCAACCCGGCACAGCCGTGGGCGGCGATCGTGCCGGTGAAGCGGCTGACGCTGGCCAAGACACGGTTGAGCGTGCCCGTGCAGGTCCGGACGAGGTTGGCACTCGCGATGGCCGTCGACACCGTTGCCGCGGCGATGGCCTCGAGCGGCGTCGGACAGGTCGTCGTGGTCACGGATGACGACGACGCAGCCGAAGCCATGCTGGCGATGGGCGCCGAGGTCGTCGACGACACTCCCGACGCCGGCCTCAACCCTGCTCTGCTCCACGGCGCTGCCGTTGCGACCGCCGGCGATCCGGAGCGTGGCGTGGTGGCGATGTCGTCGGACCTGCCGGCATTGACCGCCGCGGCGCTGGATCAGGTGCTGCAAGGGATCGCG
>Ga0157369_10004927_pt1 | contig 15642 bp, 17 predicted proteins | sample C25metaG_FD_113461 | JGI IMG/M metagenome (GOLD analysis project Ga0157369, IMG submission 113461) | Corn rhizosphere microbial communities from Kellogg Biological Station, Michigan, USA - C2-5 metaG | ecosystem: Host-associated > Plants > Roots > Rhizosphere > Soil | place: USA: Michigan... | reverse complement strand
TCGACCCACACCATCGGCGCCGGGACGCCGGCGTTGCGCATCGTCGTCAGGGCTTCCATCGCCTGCTTCGCGCCGTCGTTGCCGGCCCGGCAGTAGGTGTCGGTCGCGCTGCAGTTGCCGTACGGGCCCGTGCTCGCGCGGGCGAGTTGCGCCGGAGTCGGGTACGACGGAACGAGGTAGGCGCCGACCATGACGTGGTGGGCTTTCGCCCAGGACAGTTGCGCGGCGAGGCAGGGGTTGACGGTGTGGCCGGCGCCGTGGGTGAGGCCGAGGATGACGTAGGTCGCGCCGGTGCCGCTCGGCATATGCGCTGCCCGCGTCCCGTCGCCGGAGTTGGCGCACTGCGGCCAGGAGACGTCATAGCCGTGGGTGTACGTCGTCGACGCCGACGAGGAGGCGTGCGTCGCCGCCGCGGTGGCTCCGGTGACGACGGCGGCCAGGACCGCCCACGCCGCGGATCGGCGCATGCTGGGTCGACGCATTGCTGAGAGCCCCTCGACGACTTGTCCCCGAAGTCGGGATTGCGTGTCGCAGAGGTTAACGAGAAAGCCGGTCCGGCGTAACGGGGGTCAGCGGGTGAACCGGGCCAGTTAGCGGGCGAGCCAGTCGCGAAGGACGGCGTAGACGCGCGGGTGGTTGAGCAGGTCGAAGTGGTGCAGGCCGCCGAGGTGGCGGCCGCGGTCGACATCGAGGCCGAGGGTGCGGGACTTGTTGGCGCCGGCGGCGCTGGCGAACGGCACGAGCGCGTCGCCGACGATGCGCGCGACCGGGGTGTCATGCCGGGCGGCGAGGGTCGCGCCGATGTAGAAGTGCTCGGCTCCGTCGAGCAACGGCGCGCAGTTCGTCGGCTCGGCCCGGACGGCGTCGAGGTCTTCGACGGCCGACCAGTCAGCCTCGAGGATGTCGCCGTACCGCAGGTCTTTGATGCCGACGCTGCGGCTGGCGAGGGCGTCGCCGAGCGGCTTGGTCTCGGGCAGCCGCCGGAGCAGCCGCGTCGCGCGGGACGCGCCGACCTCGAGTGGAGCGCCGAGGTGCGGCGAGCCGAGGTACACCACCCTCTTGGTCAGCGGGACCCAAGCCGCGTCGCGGTCGCAGCCGTGGGCGGCAGCGGCGCGGATGACGAGGCCACCCATCGAGTGCCCGATCAGGGTCAGCCTCTTGATCGGCGTCGGCCAGCTTTCGACGAGGTCGGCGAGGAGGTCGTCGAGCTTTCGTCCGTTGGCGGAGATGTGCAGCCCGGTGTTGTAGCGGACGTAGACCGGGGTGAGGCCGCACTCGTCGTAGAGGCGTTGGCCGTGGGTGCTGTGCTGATCTTGGTAATGGTCCTGCGCGCCGAGCCGCCACGACGCGTCGGTCTCGCAGAGGCCGTGCAACCAGACGGCGACGTCGTCGGTGGGCGGGGTCCGTTGTTCGTCGTAGCGGGCGGTCATCGGGATCGCGAGCGGGTTGCCGGTGCGGTCGAGCCAGTCGCCCCAGGCGCCGTTGAGGGCGCCGATCACGACGTTGCCCTTCGATCGTTCCGTGAGCGGTTGGTACTCCTTGTCTTTGTCCTTGGCGGCGCGGGTCGCGAGGGCGACGCCGGTCGCGGCGGCGGTCGCGCGCGCGCCGGCGCTGACGGCGGCGTAAACGGAGGTCGAGATCGCGTCGTGCACGACGCGGGCGGGGCGGGCTTGCGGGCCGGTCGTGTCGAAGGCGCGCCGTGCGATAGCGCGATGCAGGTCGCGGATCAGCGTCGTGGTGGCGGCGACGCCACGGCCGGCGAGCGCGGCGGCGGCGCGCAGATCGGCGGTGTCGTTGATCGGTGGAGTTGTCGGCACGCTTGTCATTCTGGCTCGCGCGCGCTCGCCGCTACACTCGTTGGGTCCCGTGTCGGGGCAGGTAGCTCAGTTGGTACGAGCGTCCGCCTGAAAAGCGGAAGGTCGGCGGTTCGACCCCGCCCCTGCCCACTCACTCGCCATCGATCGAAATTTGCACCGCCACATACCTGTCAGGCAGGAGTCGGCGCGCTCGCCGCGAAGCGACGCCTCCGTGTGGAGAGCTTCGACTGCCGGCGTGCTGGCGGGTTGTGTCGCCGCCGCAATCGCCCTGGTGGGCTGCGCAAGCCATCGGTCGGAAGAACCCGCGGCTGCCACCGACAACTCGACCCTTGTCGCTGCAGGCGTCGCGCGGATCCAGTGGGGCGCGAGCCAGGATGCTGACCTGAACATCCGGCAGATGAGCGGGCTCGACGCCGTCGGCGCCTCGCAGACTTCATGCGCCAAGGGACTCGCCGGCCGGCGAGCTTTGTACTTCGACCTCAACTGGAGCGGAGTCGTGAACAAGCGGGCCGTCGCCGGGGTCACCCTGACGATCCTTGGCCCGAACGGCGACGCGCTGACGGTCGCGGAGCCGGACGGGCGCTGCGTCTCGCTGCGCGACTATCGAATCGATCCCCTGCCCCCGCTCGATGGTGAGCAGTTCGTGCTTCAACTTCTTGGCGCCAGCGGCCCGGCCCGGCGCGGTCCAGTCCGGTTGACAGTGCTGTTCAACGGACATCGAGAGTCACTGCGATTGGCACCGGCATGCGCACCGGGTCTCGGCCAAGACGCCGCCCGCACCTGCGCGGTCGATCCGGTGACCTTCGACGAGGGTTCTGGATACTCCGTCCGCTGGCAGCTGTTCTAGGCCCGGAGCGAAGAAGGGGCCGTAACTTGCTTCGTCCCAGGACGAGTGAGCCGGCGCTACTCTCCGACGAATGACAATGCCAATCAACGCCGAGGCAACAGTTGCTCGCGCCGCAGAACTCGCAGCAAAACTGAAGCCGGGTACCTACGACGCCGTGCAGGCGCTCGCTCTTCTGTCGATCGCGCAGAGCTTCACCCGCATCGCAAGTGCGCTGGAATCGAGAGTTCCCACAGAAGAGACGTAGCCGCCGTACGTCCGAGACGAGAGGGCGACGACAGCTGGATTGTGTCGCCGCCCTCCCTGAGTGGTCACGAAGCCGTGTCGCCGCTAGAAGTTGTACACCCCTTCCTGAGGCGTCTGGATGGTCTTCGTGTTGCCACTCGAGTTGTAGTAGATGGCGGTCACCTGGTGCGTGATGTTGTTGAAGTTGCCATTCGTGTCGAAGTACATCGGCCCGAAATCGTGCGTGCAGCGGGACTGGTTGTACCGGCAGAAGCTGTAATACGTGTACGTGTCCTGAGTGCTCGACGCCGTGCAACTGAAGACGTTCGGGAAACCAGCGCTGCAACTCGACAACGACGATCCCGTCAAGCGGTAGGTGTCGATGAGTTTGATCTGGTACGCCTCGGTCTCGTAGCCGCCGGTGCCGCAATCCAGACCGGCGTCGGCGTAGCTGTAACTGCCTGACTTGACCTCGACCTCCTTGCTTGTCGCGTACACATAGTCCTTGAAGAACGCGTATGGCTGCGCTCCCGTGGTCGAGTAGATCCACGTGCAGGACGACGACGCCCCAGCTTGGTCATAGCCAGTCAACGCCCACGCCGGCGTAGCCATGACCAGTACGGCGGTCGCGACCGAGCCGAGAGTGAGAACTCGCTTCACGTTCCGCACCAGCTTTGGATGGAACGACCGGAGCGGGCTCCCACGTTGCCGTCGCGCGCCGACGGATCCCTCGCGTGCTTTCATGTATTCCCCCTCGCTGAGGCTGGCCCGCCAATCTGACGGTCAGGGGAGCGAAGCAGGATGACGCAACCCCGTAAACAGCTGATGTCCGATTCGCTATGGCCACTAGTTGCCATGGCCAGGACTGACCGGACTGCGCAGAAATGAGGGGCGGGTATTCAGCGCCTGGCGTCGTACCTGGTCAAGAGCACGCCGTCGGGAAACGTTCGGGTCTCCACCAAGTTCAGGCTCACCCAGTTGTCCATGGCGGTAAAGAACGGTGTGCCGCCGCCCAGCAGGACGGGGTGGGTGACGATCACGTACTCGTCGATCAGCCCCGCCCGCATGGCCGCTGCGGCGAGAGTGGCCCCGCCGATGTCCATGGGATCGCCGTCCTCAGCCTTGAGCTGACGGATCTCGGTGACAGCATCGCCGGTGACAAGGCGGGCGTTCCAGTCGACGTCGATGGTCGTCGAGGAGAACACCACTTTCGGCATGTCCCGCCAGCGGCGCGCGAACTCAATCTGCGCCGATGTGGCGCCGGGCTGCTGGTCGGCGGTCGGCCAGTGGGCGCTCATCGTCTCCCATAGTTTGCGTCCGTACAGCGCCGGGCGTCCGGCGCCCACTCGGTCGGACCACCACTGGAACAGCTCGTCGCTCGGCATGCTCCAACCGAGGTCATCGCCGGGCGCGGCGGTGTAGCCGTCCACGCTCACGTTCATGCCAAAGGTCAGCGTTCGCATGGCCTCCGCCTTCCCTCAGTCGCTCGTCCGTGTACAGACGAGCACGGCGCGGAGAACTTACCGGTCCACGCGAAAACCAGCGCCGTGGGTGCGCGCGCGGCCGCGCGACGCGCAGGTCAGCGGAGGGCGTGGGATTCGAACCCACGATGACACTTCCGTGCGATAGCGGTTTTCAAGTTGAAAGATCAACATCCGAGTGGGTCCCGGGCAGTTGGTGACACACCGCCTGACCTGCGGTTTTGCAAAATCGGCTCTCGGTGCGTCCGGGCCCGTCCGGGTGCTACCGCGGTCACATGTGACCGCGATGTGACCGCATTTCGGTTGTCGACGGGGGGTTTCGTGGACCGGCCTAGCCCCCTGCAAACAGCCTTCCTGAATGCTCTTGCCGCAGACGGCCGGCGCGGTACTTGCAACATCGTGAGGCGCTGCGGCGGTCGTATGGCTTGCCAGAGCTCGTAGCTAGCACTAATCGATCGTTTGGCCCGGACCCCCGCCAAACTCTTGAATCCCGAGGCGGGGCTGGCGGTCCCTATTCGTCGACACCGTTGATCTTGCGTTGGCTGATCTTGATTACGGGCTCAATACCAAGCTCACGGCACTTACGGGCCCAGCGATCAACCTTCTGCTTGAGGATGATCGAGCCAGTTGAGGCGATGTCGGTCAACGGTGTCTGGGCCCTGTAGCCGAGCCAAAGACAGTAGCTATCGAAGTTTGGTACTTCCTTCACGCCCGCACTGTTCCTGAGCAGTTCAAGAACATTGGTTGCTTGATCACAGACATAGCCAAGCTTCTGCGCACTACCGAACTTCACGGCGTAGACACGACTGCCCTTACTTAGGTCCCACGCCTCGATGGGCGTGGACGAGCGCGTCTTGAAGATACTGAAGTCTTTATCGGCGACCGCGTAGCCCGCGCTCTTGATTGCCGCCGACACATTGAACTCCGGCTCGCCAGTAGTGATGACCGCGAATTCGGGCTCAACCGCCTCGACGCTGATGCCGCGAATGTACTCATCAAGGAAGTCGAGGTAGTCCTGGTTGAAGCGCATCCATCGACCGCCTGTGAGGAGGACCCGTTCCTTGTCGGCGATGAAGTCGACAGCCTCCTTGATCCCCTCGCTCCAACCCGGGCCGTCATCGTCGTTGTGGTCAATCTTGACCCGGAGGATGTCGGCCTTGGCGAGCTTCTGATCCTTGATGTAGTCCTTGAGCTCCTTCATCGTCAGCTGTTCGACATCCACGCTCTTCTTGCCCGGGCAACGAAGGGTGAAGTTGCCCTCGCTACCAAAGACGAAGTCGACACCGTAGAGGTCGTAGTTGTTGTTCGTGAACTCACTGGTCCCGACCGCGGCGGTCAACTCTTTGATCAGAAGCTGATCGAACTTCGCGATCTCATCTTTGTCCGTCACGATCGTTGTCCTGGGCAGCTTGAACCGTTCAGGCTTCGTGACTTCTGCGGTGAGCGCGCTCAAAAACTTGCCAAGACTCGGCGGATCAATCTTCGGGCTGAGCTGAACTGATGCCGCAAACTTTCCAGACTTGCCGAACGTCGCCTGATGAGACTTGGCTACGGCTGCCTGGATGTAGTCGACCGACTCTCCGCTCTCGATGTCGAGTCGCGTGTTGTTGGCGAAGCTTCGAATGTCTTTCTTCCGATTGCCTTGGAAGCGCCGGGATGCCGTGAGGCGGGTGTCAGCATCATTGGCGATGCGCTTCGCCACCTCGACGCCGAAGTCGAAGTCGCAGTACGGGCGCAGGTAGAAGTGCGTCTTCCCGTAGCTGATCGCGTAACAGAGATTGCCCTTCGTGAAGACGTACGCCGCGTAGTGGTTTCGGTTCTTAGGCTCTGTCGTGAAGTACGGGGCGTAGATTTTCGCCCAGGAGACCTTCGAGGGTGCGGGCGACTTCGAGAAATAGAACTCGCCATGCCAGCCGTCTTGCTGCTCGGTGTGAATGACCTGCATGTTGCTGGCCTTGAGTTTCTCCTTCATGGCCGCGACGTCAGGCGTCTCGATCCGAAAGATGTTTACTCTCATGCTGCGTTCCTTCGCCCATCACTGAGTTACCAGTAAGTGCCCCGAGCGTCCCACATGGCCCGGGTCTCCCCGCCGCTTCAGATAGCGCACGAAGATGGGTTGCCAGCGTGCAAGCCGAATGCGAACAGAGCCGTCACTACCGCTGTTCGAGCGGGCGCCGTCGCTCGCTGAGGGTCCTCACCCGCGACCGCTTGTTTGCGATGCACGCGGGATCAGCTGCTGCCGCCAGTAGGCCGAGTCGGCGGTTTCGAAGCGACGCCCGGCTGACGTCAGTCCTGGTACTCCGACATGTGGACCCACTGCGAGCCCACGTCTTCCCTGGGCCGCGTCGCGGGCTCGTCGACACCGAATAGGACGTGCGCATCTGGTATCACGCGAACGCCGCACGTGACCGACACCTCGTCCTTGCCCTTCCCGGTTATCAGCGCAAGCCCGTCAGGACCAAGCGCTCGATCAAGCCGAAGCCGCCACGGTCCCCAGGAGCACCTGATGTCGTGGACTCGGCCCGCATTTCTCGACGCCGGATACACCAAGATCCATACGTCGCCGTCATGTTTGGCCGGCCAGTTGTGCGCATGACTGGACCGTGCTTCATCGCGTTCCAGAGGCTTCCAGCCAGGCTGCCCGAGGCGTGTAACCGAGGCCTCGAATACGCCCCGCGCGCCAAGCGCGCGGTCCAGGCGCCGGCCGCGCTCAATTGTTATCGCAGCGCCGGCCTCGTAGCGAGCGAGTGTGGCTTGAGGGATTCCTGTTCGCGACGCCAAGGAGCGCCGCGGCTCCTCCCCACGAAGCTGAGCAAGCGCGACTCCCACTTCTCGCCAGTTCTGTGGGTATCGACGGTCAATCACAAGCAGATCGTCTCAAAATTTCTCGCCAGTCCTCTTGGCGCTGCGACCCGACCGGGTGACGCTGACATGTGAAAGGAGGTGCATTCCATGTCATGGAAGAACGCAGCATCAGCCGCCGCAACGACTGCACACATCGTCTACAGCGCGGCCACCGGACAGGGGCCGTCGCCCGCCCAACAGCTCGCGACCAACCAGGCTGAACAGCGGATCGAGTGGTCGGCGCGTCGAGATTCAGCAACTCGCGCCGCGAACACCCAACCGTCTAGCGAAGTCCGAAAGAGGTAGCGCCGGGAGCCCCGGTCGCTTAGCCTCAGCGGCCGGGGCCTTCCGTGCCGAACTGGCGCTGCACCTCGGAGAGGAGGTTCTGCCGTCCGGCTGTAGCGCCTGTTGCGTGAGTTTGAATGCACCACCTGCGGCAACGCGCGCACGACGGATGCCGCGAGGAAGGCGCTCATTTTGTGAGGACGGCGCCTGATACTAAGACATGAGCGCGAACGACTCCATGATCACTGATCACCCGGCCAGGGTCGCAGAATGACCTTGGAGATCTTTCTCAGTCACAACTCCCGAGACCGTGGGTGGACGGAGCATGTTGCAGCCCACGCAGCAGCTTTGGGGATAAAGCCTTACCTCGCTGAACATGATGTGAGGGCCGGGCACTTTTTGGCCGAGAAGGTTCAAGCTGCAATTCGGCGAAGCGCGGCCGTCGTTGTTCTCATCTCCGACAACAGCGTGAACGCACCGTACGTTCAGCAGGAGATCGGTTTCGCACTGGCGATGAACAAGGTAGTTATCCCGCTTGTGCAGCCAGGCGTATCCGGGGAAATGCTTGCGATGCTGCAAGGCGTTGAATACATCCCGTTTGACTTCGACGACCCCGAACAAGGGCTCGCGGGACTTAACGTCACGCTAAAACGCCTTGTGGAGCGGCAGCAACACGACCGGCGGAAGCAACGCGACCAAGATGAAGCCGTCTTGGTCATTGGCATTGCGGCCCTCGTGCTCATCGTTCTGTACTACGGGAACTGACCAAAGTCGGGATCTATGAGTTCGGGGCCTCGGTCGGCAGCAGACAGCCGCGATGCAGGAATCGCGCGGCGGATGTCGCGGCTCACTACGGACTAGACCCGGCCCGCCAAGGTTCGAAGTTCAAGCGGTACTCGAGAATTCGCCTGAGCATTCTCAGCGAATGGCGGATCTCTTCCGAATCGTTCATGAAGGCCGCATGGGTAGCCCAGAACGCCCGCTCACGCAGTATGCCCATCAAACCCTGGATGTCCGTGTAGTGGTGGAGGATGGTCGGCGGCTGCCCTACGTGTCTCGCGCACGCGGTCACTCGTCCTCTTCGATCCCCAATAGCCCGGCGAGAAACTCGCCAGCCGCATCGACAAGAGTGTCGTCGATGCCCGCCACGTTGAGGTTCCTGATCATCCGACGCGTTTGAGGACGCCTATCGAAGAATTGTTGCGCCGCATGGTGGGCGACGTCGGTCCGCACTTGCGCGTCAACGGCAGTGAATTCTCGGGCAACGTGTCTGGACGCCACAGGATCGGTCACGAGGCGAACGACATCGAGCAGGTCCGTCGCTTGCTTCGCCGCGCCCCGATCCACGGATGCCTTCAACTTCATCGCCACTAAAGGACCGGGCCGGGCGACGAGCACTTCTGCAAGGACGGTCTCCACCGCGCGTGTCTCGTCGATGCTGTTCGCCTCGATCCGCATGAACGTCGCCGTGTCGAGCGCCCATCTGTGGGCGGTCGCCTCGAGCCTGTCCGTAGGGTCCGAGAACTGTCGGTCGAGATCATGCGGTCCTGCGTCCAAGACGTCGACCCGGACAGTTCCCCGCGCCGTCTCGAGGAAGCCGCCAACCTCATTCATGTCGACCGCGCCGGCCGCTTCGAGTACTTCCAGTCCGGATGGCTGTCCCTCGGCGCGGCGACGTAACGCGTCGAGGTCTTGTGTTGCGCGGTGTGCGCGCCCCAACCGGCTCATGACGGCGAGGCCACCGACGATTACCGGTGTCCCCAAGATTTCTTGCACTCTCGGGATCGCGCCAACAAGCCGAACCATGACCGGCCCGGCAAGAAGGACGCGTTCGGTTAAGTCCGCATCACCAGACACGGTGCCCCCCACCCGTTGGCTGCCAATCGCTGAGAATCTCCGCACCTCGTCCAGGATCGCCGGCGAGATCGAGCGCGATGAAGATGGTGCGCGCGAGAAACCAGTGTTCGTTGCGCCAACCGGCGACGTCGACGCGTTCTTCGCATGCCGCTGCAACCGGAGGAACCGCGAGCCGCGCAGCGGGCGCGGCCAGCGTGCGGTTCTCCTCCAACAGGGAGACTGCAAGTCTGTGGGCTCTGGACGTAGGTACGTACAGATCAATTGGAGCATCCGTCCGCAATGCAACGGGAGCACCAAGATGCGCTGCAGCGACGTCCCCCGAAAGGGCCCAGCCAACGTCGTGCGGATCGTCGAAGCCGAGTCTTAACGCGGGGTTGCGCAATGCGTCGTCTGGATGCGGATAGCGCTCTACGGGCACCCATTGCGGCCGCCAGCGACGGGAGGTTTCCCAGAACAATTCGTGAGTGTCGACTCGATTGCGATCGTCAACGAGGCCCTCGTCGCGGAGTGCTTTGACAGCCTGCGACACGGTGCTGGGCGCCGCACCGATTCGTCTCGCAGTCTCACGGATTGCGAGGGAAGAACTCGGATTCAGGAGCAGGTCGACGGCAGTCGCGAGTGCAACGCGCCCGGTAAGCGCGGCAGGCTTGGCCACCGGGTCGCTGAATCGTTCGGTCGCGACATCGATGCGAACTCCCGGAGTGCGCAAGAAGAGATGACCGCGAAGATCGAACCAACTCTGACCAGCCTCGCGTAGTAGTGCGCGCGCTCCCTCGACGATGCGGTCGCCAATCAGCACAAGAATCTCAGCGTCGAGCGGTCCAGGGGAGGCGGCTCCTTGAAGCAATTGCATCGCGCGCGGCACGTCGATGAGTGAGTAGTGCTTTACCTCGATCGTCAGGACCCGGCCATCGACATCGATCAGAAGGTCAGCGGACTGGGTCGGTGCGACAGGAAGCGGTTTCAGCTGGACGGCCGAGAGCGCCTCGGCTAGCGCCTCGACGGCCTCCTCCGCGTTCATACGAGAAGTTTGACATGTGTTCGCTGTTCGGTAAATACCGAACAGCGGTCAGTCGCGCCAGTTCTCGCGCCCGCCGACGACGGTCGAGTACTGCGTGCAGTAACCACCTCTGCGAGGCTCATTCACGTGGTCACGTTCAACGATGTGCTGCGCGAAAGGGATGTCGACCCGAGCAGGGTCAAGCTCCTACGGCATACGGTGAAAGGTAAGCAGATCCTCGAGCTCTGGCGGGCGGACAGGGCCCTGGTGGAGGGCTACCAGCGCCGGCAGAAGATCGGCTTCTTCGACGGCGTGAGTCATGCGGCCTGCTTCTTGGTGAGTCGCGCCGGTGACACGGTGTTCGGCGGTCTTTACCGAGTCGACGGCTGGGCCCCCGCCGTCCCAGACGACCTTGATCCGCTTACGGGCGACCCGCATCACGGCTTCCGCGCCATCTTCGACCTCGACGCCGAGCGGGACTTCGCACCATACGAGGACCGGCTCGTCGTCGAGTGGTTCCGCGCGGGGAAGCATCCCGGTTGGTGGCAGTGGGCGCACAAGAATCCGAAGCCGATCGCCGAGATCGCAACGCAGCGCGAACGTCCGTTCCCGAGCTGGTTGGAGTTCGCTAGCCCCGTCGACGAGTTGGACCTCCTACCCCGAACATGGCGCGAGGTGCTGCGTTCGACGTCCGGCGTCTACCTGCTCACCGATGCCGCCGGCAAGCACTACGTCGGGTCGGCGAAGGGCGGCGACGGCTTGCTCGGGCGCTGGGAGGCATACCGCGGCGGTCGGTTTGGAGGGAACGTCGGCCTTAGAGGCGCCGCAGGCCCTTTCACTGTTTCTGTGCTCCAGACCTTCGACCAGGGTGCATCCGAGCAGACGGTCGAGCGGGTCGAGTCGCTGTGGAAAGAGAAGCTGGGCGCCCGGGTCGTCGGGTACAACCGGAACTAGATTAAGACCACGATCAACAGTCAAACGCAAAACGCAGGTCAGCGGAGGGCGTGGGATTCGAACCCACGATGACGCTTCCGCGCCATAGCGGTTTTCAAGACCGCCGCCATCGGCCACTAGGCGAGCCCTCCGAGAGCAAGGCCGATGGTATCGGCGCGGCCAGCACAAGCCCGCCGCGCTAACTACTCCCCAGCGCCGTCGCGGTGCTGCGGCATGCCAAGGAGATAGTGCCCCCACCGGCCCGGCTCGCCGTGCGGCTTTCGCTGCCGCGGCAATGGGTTGTGCCGGCCATCGAACACGTCGAGCACATGGTCGCGAGCCCGCGCGGCCCGGCGTACGACCGCGCCGATCACTGGCAAGCCGGACGGCAGATGCGGGTGCGGGCGGGTCGGTCCGTTGGCGAGCGCGTCGCGATAGCGGGCCGCGGCGAGCGCGGACGCCTCGGCGCCGATCGCGCGGCCCAACCGCTCAAGCAGCGCATGCTCATCGACCGCGTGCTCGGCGAGCGACCCAATCACTCGATCCCGGCACGCCGCGACACCGACGTGCGCAGCCAGCGCGTCGCCGGCGAGCGCTTGCTCGAAGACGCGCAGCTCGCGCTGCAGCCGGCGGTGGACGTTCCGCCGCTCGCGCAGCTCGCCGGGCGTCGCGATCGAGTGCGCGCGCAAGAGTCCGTCGACGACGCCCTCAACCGCGGCGAGATGCGCGGCGAGCCACGACACGGCCTGAAGATCGGAGCCCTCGGTGAGCTCGCGCAGCGCATGCTCGTGCGCGGCTTCGATGGCTGCGGAGAGCTCGTCGCAGTGGATGCAGTCGGTCGTGGTCATGGACCCTCCAGTCGGTGCCGGCTAATAAAACCAGCCTGTGTTAGTTTTAGAACGCCAGCGCAGCGATGTCAACCGTTCGCGGGGGATCCACTCGACCAGCAGGACGACGGCGCCGGGGAGGCTCGCGGCGAGGACCAACACGCCATACGTGACCGCCGCCGCCGCGCCTTGAGCCGCGCCTAGGCCGGCCGCCGCGAACGCCCACGCCGTCGCGCCCTCGCGCGGACCCCAGCCGCCGATGTTCGGCAGCACCATCGCCAGCAACGCGAGAGCCGCGAGCGGCAGCAGCCGGGAGACCGGCGCCGTCACGCCGACCGCGTGCGCCGCGATCAGGAACGTCAGCGTGTGGCCGGCCACGATCACGATCGACGTGAACATGACCGCGGGCAACGCGCGCCGCCGTAACACTCCGTCGCGAACATCGGTCACCACGGCATTCCGCAGCCGCGCCCATCGCGACCTCGGCCCGCCCGCTCGGGCTCGCACCGCGAGCACAACCAAGAAAACGGCTACGACGACCGCGACCACCACGAACGGCATCCACGAGCGAACCGGCGACGGCAACACCAGCAGCACCGCAATCGTCAGCACAACCTGCACGACCTGGCCGGCCGCGCGTTCCCAGACAACAGCCCGCAGCGCGCGACCGACGTCGTGCACCTCGCGGCCATGCCTGACCCCGCGGTACACGTCACCCGCGACGCCGCTCGGCAACGTCAGATTGAGAAACAGCGTCCGGTAGTAGGCGGCGACAGCAGCTCCCAAAGACAGATGTACGCCGAGACCGTCAGCGACGATCGTCCACCGCCACGCCGAGCACAGCGTCGTGACGAACACGATGGCCGCCGCAGCCAGCAACGCGCGCGCGTCGACCGCTTCGATGCCGTCGAGAAAAGGACCGGCGCCCACTCGCCAGACCACGAGCGCGAGCACGACGACCGCGACCGCCGGGCCGGCCCACCGACGAAGCCGGCGAAGCCCACGAAACCGATGCACCGCACCAGACACCGGATGCGCGATCCGCTAGACCTTCGTGCCCGCGCCGAGAAACGCGGTCCCGAAGAACAACTCATCCCACGAGACGTCAGTCAACGCGTCCTGCATCGCCGTGCGAATCTCGTCCCACGGACGCCGCGCCACCCATTGATCGATCGACGCGAACGGCCGGACGATCGCGGCGCCGGCATTCGCCAGCCAGCGCGGCGCGCTCGCCGGAACCTGGAGGTCCAGCACCGCCCACCGCCCACCCGCCGCGAGCGCCGCGGCGCCGTTCGCGATCACCGTCGCACACTCGGGCACTTGTGACAGCGCGTACGTCGACAGGATCGCGTCGACGTCGGCGGGGAAGTCGAACTCGGCCGCGTCGGCTTGCACGAGGCTGACGTTCGTCCAGCCGTTCGCAGTGATCCGATCCTCGGCCTGGGCGAGCATCGCGTCAGTTAGATCGACGCCAACGATGTGGCCGCCCGGGCCGATCGCGTCCTGCAGCAACCGGAAGTTGAGACCAGTGCCGCACGCGATGTCGACGACGCAATCGCCCGGCTCAAGGCGCAGTGCGCGAACTGCCCGAAGGCGCTGCGCGTGTTGCGGGTAGCCGGGCGCGGGATACAGCCGCGACGTGACGTCGTAGTGCTTCGCCTTCTTCCGGTACGTCTCGATCAAGTGCGCGCGGGCGCTGTCGCCCTGCGTCATCGCGCGATCCTCGCCGCCGACTCGACGGCGGCCTTAATGGCCACCATCTCGCCGTCGCTGACCCGTTGAATCCGGGCCTTGAAAGGCGCACTAGGAATTGCGCGCATCACGCCTTTGAGTTCGACTTCCACCCACATCATCGCGTCGGTCTGGTCGTCGTCTATCGCCGCGAACTCCATGCCCCAACGGGCCGCGGACGTGCCCAACGGCCCGGCGAACGCCATCGAATGCGGCGCGTCCGCAGCGGTCACGTGCTGCGACCGGCCGCGACTGGTCCCGAACAATCCCTTCGCCCGCTGGTCGATCCGGGCGCCGGGTCGGAACGGGCCCGCGCCGGCGATCCGGGCCTCGAGCACTGTGGGCGCCCACTCCGGCCAGCGACCGACGTCGCAGAGATACGCCCACGCGTCGTCAACACTGCACGCCATTCGCAGCCGGCTCTCGGTCCTGAACATCAGTCACACCACCAGCCGATGCGCGCCGCGGTTCGCCTTCGCGGAGAGATAGTCGGTGTTCGCCGGCGAGCGATGCACGCCGGTCGACACTTGCTCGAGCACGGTGATGCCGAGTGCGGTGAGGCCCGCGACCTTGTCCGGATTGTTGGTGAGCAGCCGCACGCTCGACTCACCAAGCGCGGTCAACATCTGCGCAGCGACCGTGTAGTCGCGTTCGTCGGCGGCTCGGCCCAGCGCCAGGTTGGCCTCGTAAGTGTCGAGGCCCTCGTCCTGCAACACGTACGCGTCGAGTTTGTTGTACAAGCCGATGCCCCGGCCCTCCTGGCGGAGGTAGAGCAGGTAACCACCCGAGTCAGCGATGCGTTCCACCGCCTCCCGCAACTGCGCCCCGCAATCGCAGCGCCAGCTCCCGAACACGTCGCCGGTCAAGCATTCGCTATGCGGCCGGACCAGCGGCGCCGCGGCATGACCCCCGGCTCGCGCCGACGCCACCCGATCGCCGAGGCCGATCGCAAGATGCTCGCGCCCGTCGACGAGGTGGTCGAACGTGTACACGCGCCCTGTCGTCGTATAGCCGTCGACGAACCGCAGCGGCAGGATCACTTGCGTTCGCACCGTCGCGGCGATGACAGGCGGCGGGGTCATGCGATCGCCTGCTGGGCGCCGAATCGCTCGGACAGCGCATACCGCAACAGGACGACGTCGCCGATCTGCCTGGTCTCAGCCAATTCGGCCCGGCGTTGCGGGTGGAACGGGAAGCGACCGTCGCTGACGAACCGGCGGGCCCGCGAGTCGCCGACGAAGAACGGTGCGACGACGAGTTGCAGTTCATCAGCGATGTCGGCGGTGAGGAACTGGGTCAGGATGGTGCCGCCGCCTTCGACCATCAGCCGGCGAACTCCGCGCTCGTGCAGATCTGCGCACACGCGACCCATCGACGGGTCCGCGCCCGCGTCGACGACAGTGGCGCAGCCGCCCAGCCGGTCGCGCAAATCCTCGACGACGGTCGACTCGGCGTAGACCAGCTTGTCGACGGCGCCCGCGGTGAAGAAGTCGGCGGTCGGGCAGAGCACGCCGCTCGCGGTCACCGTCACCTTCGCCGGCGCGGGCGGCAGGCCGCGAGCGACCCGAGCGCGTTGCCGGTGCGCGGCGCGGACGAGCAGCCGCGGGTTGTCGTTGCGCACCGTCGCGGCGCCGACCAGGATCGCGTCGCAGCTCGCGCGAACGGCGTCGACTCGGTCGAGATCGGCCGCGTTGGACAGCGGCAGCCGCTTGACCGCCGCGCTGTCGAGGTAGCCGTCGATCGAGATCCCGCAGCTCAGCAGCGTGTACGGCCGATCACCCACGCTCCTCACTCCCCT
>Ga0157369_10004926_pt1 | contig 15643 bp, 13 predicted proteins | sample C25metaG_FD_113461 | JGI IMG/M metagenome (GOLD analysis project Ga0157369, IMG submission 113461) | Corn rhizosphere microbial communities from Kellogg Biological Station, Michigan, USA - C2-5 metaG | ecosystem: Host-associated > Plants > Roots > Rhizosphere > Soil | place: USA: Michigan... | reverse complement strand
CCCGGACGGCAACAACGGCATTCAGGTTGCGGCCCAGGACGCGAGTGGGAAGCTGTACCTGCTCGACCAGGACCCGCCGCGTGTGCTCACGTTCGACCCGCACACGGGCACCCAGGACACGTACGCCACGTTCAAGGACGTGCCCACGTGCCCGGTGCTGAACAGGCCGCTGCCGAACTGCTCGGACTCGGTGATGGACAACCCACCGGAGCCCGACTACGCGGCCTGGGGCACGGACGGCAGCCTCTACGTGACCGACTACACGCAGGGCCTGATCTGGCGCGTGCCTCCGGGGGGCGGCGAGGCGAAGGTGTGGTTCACGGACCGGCAGCTCGACGGGACGCTGTTCGGCCCGGCCGGCATCGTGCTGATGCCGGACCACAGGACCCTGATGCTCGACACGAGCGCGGGCGGCGCCACCAACATCGGCAACCCCACGAGCGGCAAGCTCTACAAGCTGCCGATCAAGGACGACGGCTCGCCCGGCACGCTCACGAAGGTGTGGGAGTCGAAGCCGGCCGAGGCGCCGGACGGCTTCGCCCTCGCGCAGTCGGGCAACGTGTACATGGCGCTGGTGGGGCCGGCGACCAACCAGCTCGTGGAGATCTCGCCGAGCGGTGAGGAGCTCGGCCGCACGCCGGCAACGCCGCTCGACAACCAGATGCTCGCCGTGCCGTTCGACGAGCCCTCGAGCATCCAGTTCGACGGCTCGCGGATGATCGTCACGAACGACGCCTATTTCTCGGGCGACGAGACGCACTGGGTGCTGTACGACGTCTGGGCCGGTGAGCCGGGCGCGCCCGTCTACGTGCCGGGCCGGTGACCGGGCGCACCGAGATACCGCGCCTGCGCCGAGTGCCGGCGCAGGCGCGCAGCCGCGCGCGTGTGCAGCGGCTGCTCGACACCGCGGAGGAGCTCTTGTCGGCCGAGGGAGCCGAGGCGCTCACCACCACGCGCGTGGCCGAGGAGGCCGGCGTGTCCGTGGGGTCGCTCTACCAGTACCTGCCCGACAAGGGGGCGATCGTGGAGGCGCTCGCCCGCCGCTACCTGGCCGAGTTCGAGGCGCTGATGGGCGAGCTCGAGCGCGACATCCGGCGCAACCCCAGCGGCTGGATCGACCCGGTGGGCCGCCTGATCGACACCTTCGCGGCCGCCTACCGCGAGCGCCCCGGCTACCGCGCGCTGTGGTTCGGCCGCGAGCTGAGCGACGAGCTGCGCGCCGCCGACCGCGAGAACAAGGTGGCGCTGGCGCAGGGAGTGCGGCGCATCGCGCTCGGCCTCGGCCTGGCGCGCGACGACGAGTACCTGCGCGTGGCCGCGCGCGCCGGGGTGCTCGCCACGGACAGCATCCTTCAGGAGGCCTTCCGCGCCGACCCGAGCGGCGACGTCGCTCTGATCGAGGAGGCGAAGCGGATCCTGCGCCTCTACCTGGCCGAAGTGGTGCGCCACTACTCTCTCTGAATCCGGTGCGTAACCGGCATTCTGCTAATGTCGGTTATTACGATGTCGGCGCTGGCCCGCCCCCAACTGCTGCTGATCGGAGCGAGTGTCTCGTGGGGGACGTCGACCGTTACAAGCAAGTACGCGCTTGAGGGCCTGACGGCGACCGACCTGCTCGGGATCGAGGTGGGTGTGGCCGCCGTACTGCTCATCGGCGCGGCGGCCGCGACCGGCAACCTCCGTCCGTCGAGTCACTGGCGCGCGTACGCGCTGCTCGCGTTCTTCGAGCCGGCCCTGACGTTCGCGCTCTTCAACGTCGGCCTGGCCCATACGAGCGCCACCGACGCCGCTCTCCTGGTATCGCTCGAGAGTGTGTTCGCGGTCCTGCTGGCGATCGCGCTGCTGCACGAGCATCCTGGAGCGTTCGTGTTCGGGGCCGCCGTGCTGGGCGTCGGCGGGGCGGCGCTCGTGTCCAGCGGCGGCGACATGAACGGCGCCTCGCTCGGCGGCAACCTGCTCGTGATCGCGGGTGTGCTCGCCGCCTCGGTGTACGTCGTGCTCGCGCGCAAGGTCGCGGGACGCGAGGCGGCTCTGACCGTGACCGCCTACCAGTTCGGGGTTGCCTTCCTGATGGTCCTGCCGGTGGCCCTGGCCGGACACAGCCATCTCGCACACGCCGGCGCGGGACACCTCGCGGCCGGCCTCGGCACCGGAGTGGTGGGCTCGGCCGTTCCCTTCCTGCTCTACAACCTCGCGGTGCGCACGATCACGGCGTCGCGAGCCGCGATCACGCTGAACCTCATCCCGGTCTTCGGGGTGCTCGCCGCGTTCGTGCTGCTCGGCGAGCGCCCGGGTCTGGCTCAGCTGGCCGGCGGTGCGCTGATCCTGATGGCGCTTGGCCTGGTGGACCGGCAGGCGCCTAGCGCCGGCAGCGGCCGCCGCCCTCGGCGAGTGTCGTCCGCCGAACCACGTTCCGCGACGAGCGGGCAACCATGACCCGGTAGCAGCCGCGCGCGACCGCCCAGCCGTTCGTGGCGGTGTTCCAGTAGGAGAGGTCGCGGCGGGTGATGGTGAAGGTGACCCGCTTCGACTTGCCGGGCCTCAGGGAAAGCTTGCGGAAGCCCTTGAGCTGCCGCGGTGGCTGCACGATGCCCGGCCCCGGCGACGGCAGGCCGAGATAGAGCTGCGGCACCTCGATGCCGCGCCGCTTGCCCACGTTCTTCACGGTGAACGTGACCTTGCCGTGCTTGAGGCGGATCCGCGAGTACTCGAAGCGCGTGTATGACAGCCCGTACCCGAACGGGAACGCGGGCGTGATCCCGTTCTTGTCGTACCAGCGGTAGCCGACGAGCACGCCCTCCTTGTACTGCACCTGCTCCGCCACGCCCGGGTACTTGTTCGGGTCGCCGGCGGTCGGGATGTCGCCCTCCGCGCGCGGGAAGGTTGCGGGCAGCCGGCCGCCGGGATCCACGTCGCCGAAGAGCACGCGAGCGATCGCCGTGCCGCCGCTCTCGCCTGGGTACCAGGCCTCGAGCAGGCCGCGCACCTTGTCGCGCCAAGGGGTGAGCACCGGGCCGCCCGTCTCGAGCACGACCACGGTGTTCGGGTTGGCCGCGGCCACCTGCTCGATCATCGCGTCCTGGTCGCCGTTCGTGTTCGGGCACTCGAGCGTCAGGCAGTAGCGGTCGCTGCCCTCGGTCTCGTAGTCGCCCGCGAACACCACGGCCACATCGGCGGAGCGCGCAACCGATGCGGCCCGAGCGGCGTTGCTGCCGTCGTCGTAGCTCACCTGCACACCCGGGCCGACGCGCTTCTTTATTGCTTGAAGCGGGGTGATGAACGAGAACGGCGTGACGTTGCCGGACCCGCCGCCGGTGATGAACGCGTTCGCGTCCTTGCCGATCACCGCCACGGACCGAAGCTTCTTGGCCTTCAAGGGCAGAGCGCCCCGGTTCTCGAGCAGCGTCACGGCCGACTGCTCGATCTGCTGCGCGGTGCGCGCATGGGCGGCCTTGTCGATCTGGGCGTCGTCGTCCTTGTACGCCGCGCGGTCGAAGAACCCGTAGGCGAACAGCGTGCGCAGGATCCGCCGCACGTGCGCGTCCACCACCGACATGTTCGACTGCCCGGTGACCAGGGCGGCGTTGACCAGCGTCGGCCCCATCGCGATGCCCGGCCACGGCTCGAAGTCCAGCCCGTTGTTGAGGTTCCCGGGCGTGTCGTGCGCCGCGCCGTAGTCCGCGATCACGTAGCCCTTGAAGCCCCACTCGCGCTCGAGGACGTCCTGAAGCAGGTGCGGGTTCTCGCACGCGTAGTCGCCGTTCAGCCGGTTGTACGAGCACATGATCGTGCCGACGTTGCCCTGCTTCACCGCCGCCTCGAACTGCGGCAGGTAGATCTCGCGCAGCGTGCGCTCGTCCACCACGGAGTTCTCCGTCATGCGGTTGCCCGCGATCGGCGGCGGCCCGAGCGGCAGGCCGGGCTGGCTCTGGTTGGCGGCCGGGCCGGCGTCGCCCTCCTGGTTGTTCGCGGCGAAGTGCTTCACGTCCGCGATCACGCCCTGGGACTGCGCCCCCTTGATCCAGCCGACCGCCAGCTTCGCGTCGAGGAACGGATCCTCGCCGTAGGCCTCGAACGTCCGGCCGCCGAGCGGCGTGCGCATGATGTTCACGGTGGGGGCGAAGACCACGTCGTTGCCCTTGTCCTTCACCTCGTTGCCCACCACGTCGCCGTGCCTGAAGGCCATCGCCGGGTCGAACGTCGCGGCCAGCGCCATCGGGATCGGCAGCGCGGTGGCCGAGCCCTGGCGCGGGCCCACCGGGCCGTCGCTGTAGTACACGGGCGGCAGGCCGACGCGCGGGATGCCGTTGCTCGTGCCGGTGTGGTTGTGGGCGCCGCCGCCCGCGCCGTTCAGGTTGTCGCCGCCCAGCAGCCCGATTTTCTCGTCCTGGGTCAGCGCGCCCAGCAGGAGGCCCGCGCGAACGTCGGGCGACAGCGACGTGTCACACCACGGATGGTTGCCGCAGCGCCCGGCGGCATTCGCCGACGCCGACAGCGCGCACAAGAGCGCCCCGACCAACCCCGCCAGCAGCGCAAACCGCCTCCCCTTGGCCCCCACGGGCGGGAAACATGCCAGAACGTCAGATGGTACGCGCCGCTAAGGGCGGCAGCGCGGCGTGATCACGGGCAGGCGGGTGAATCCCTTCTCCCTGGGCCGCACGTCGATCGTGATGTCCTTCACGGTGGTCGACATCACCTCGAGCACGCCCGCCCCGGGCGCCGAGATCACGTGGCCGCCGTGCACGCGCGTCCTGTAGCCGTGCGGGTACTGGACGCGGGGGATGAAGACCTGCGTGCACGTGCCCTTGCGGAATACGCCCTTGCCGCTCGCGCGCGTGGGCCGGTAGCGGAGACGGAAGTGGCGATCTCCGCGGCTGAAGTGCCACAGCCGCGGCGTGCCCGCCACCGCCCACGGATAGGGCCGCGCGAGCGAGTGCAGCGTCGAGCTCATGATGTTCGAGCCCGTCGGCGGCTGGCTCGGATCGACCACCAGCGCCTGCTTGCTCGGGGGGTTCGCGCTCGTCGTGGGGTCGTTGCAGCCGCAGTAGGCCCACTCGATCCAGGGGAGCCTGAAGGAGTCGGCCTCGTTCTCGATGCGCCGCAGCGTGGCGACATCGTCAGTGGCGCCGAACTCGGTGAGCAGCAGGGCGTCGCTCGTTGAGGCCGAGCGCGTGAGGGCGTTCGACATCGCGCTCTGCTCGCCGCTCGCGCACACGGACGCCGCCGAGACCAGGCAGTACACGTGGAATGACATGCCGAGTTCGCCGCCGGCCAGCGCGGGCAGGTGAGTGGGCTCGCTGCCGTAGTTGAACAGCACGTTCGGCTCGTACCAGATGAGGTGCTTGGGATCCGCGGAGCGGACCGCGTCGATCGCCTTCTGCTGCATGGCGCCGAGCTGCGCATCGAATGCGGGGCAGCCGCCGGCGGCCGCACACGGCGGCCAGTTGGTGCCCGGCCAGGGCTCGTTGATGAGGTCGTAGCCGAGCACGTGCTCGTTGTTCTTGAAGCGCGCGGCCACATGTGCCCACGCCGCCGCGTATCGCTCTTGGAGGCCCACGCCGCCCGGTCCCGGCGAGTCCGCCCAGAAGTGGTCGAACGCGTGCTGCAGCGACGCCATCCCGAGGTAGTTGCCGGGGAAGCCCAGGTCCGGCGTGTTCGGCAGGCCGTCGTCCTGCACCGCCCAGTCAGGGAAGCCCTCGCCGTGGAAGCGCTCGTTGTACTGGTCCTGGTGGAAGTCGAGCAGCGTGTAGATGCCGTGTCCCGCGAGCACGCGCACGACCTTGGCGATGCCATTCAGATAGAGGTCGTTGTACGTGCCGGGATTGCGCTCCACGCCCGCGTAGATCACCCCGAGCCGCACCACGTTGAAGCCGTTGCGCGCGAGGAAGGCGGCGTCGTCATCGCCGAAGCCCGTGGCGCCCGGCAGGTACGGCGGGATCTTGTTGACGAGGTTCAGCCCGTGGAGGACGACGACCCGCCCATGAGGATCGGTGATCCATTGCCCCTCATGCCCGAGCGGCTTGGCCGCCAACGCCGGCGTAGCGAACACGAGGCAGGCAAGCCAACTGCCAACTGCAAACCGCCAACTACACATGCGCCTCGCCAATCAGCAGCTCAACGATCACCGTGTCCTTCCACTCGCCCCTCAACTTCGAGTGCCTGCGATACACCCCGACCTCCCGGAACCCGAGCGACCGGCACAGCGCCAGGCTCGCCTCGTTCTCCGGAAAGATCCGGCTGACCAGCTTCCACATTCCACGCTGCGTGCACTCTCTCACGAGCGCCTCCACCGCCGCTCGTCCCGCCCCGCGCCCGCGCCCGGCCCGCGCCACGTACACGGAGAAGTCCGCCACGCCCGAGTACGCAGCACGCCGCGGCCGGTACGGCGGCGCAGACGCCCAGGCCACCGGAGCGCCCGCGCTCTCCACGACCACGAGCGGGAACCCGTCCTGTATCCAGCCCGCGATATCGGCCGCCGACCGTGGTTCGGTCTCGAACGTGGCGACGCCGTCCTCGATCCCCTCGTTGTAGATCCGGGCGATGGCGTCCGCGTCACGGAGGCTGGCGTTGCGCGCCGAGAATTCGCTCATTACGCGCAATTGTCACCCCCCGGACGGCGGGGCGGCTCGCCGCGGATGGAAAGACCGGCGTACATCGCGGTAGGGTGCCTGGAACGTATGGCCTCGACCCCGCTCCAAGTCCCGGCTTCTTCGTCAGAGCAGGGTGAAATCACCGCATCGCAGGCTCAGCCCGCAAGCCTGCCCGACGCCCAGGTGGTGATGAGCAAATCGAGTGCCGAGAACTTCCGTGTGGCCAACCCGGTGCTGCCGCGCGCCCTGCGCGCCGACCTCTACGCGATCTACGGATTCGCGCGCCTGGTTGACGACATCGGCGACGAGGCCGAGGGCGACCGCCACGCGATGCTCGACTGGCTCGACTCGGAGCTGGACGCGTTGTATGCAGGAAAGCCCGAGCACGAGCTGATGCAGCGCCTGCTGCCCACGGTGCGCGCCCACGCGATCCCGCCGGACCCGTTCCGCCGCCTGATCGAGGCCAACCGGCGCGACCAGCAGGTCACCCGCTACCGAACCTTCGAGGAGCTGCTCGAGTACTGCACGCTGTCGGCGGATCCCGTTGGCCACCTGGTGCTCTACGTGTTCGACCGCGCCACGCCCGAGCGCATCACGCTGTCGGACCGCGTGTGCACGGGGCTCCAGATCGTCGAGCACCTCCAGGACGTGGCCGAGGACCTGGAGCGCGGCCGCGTGTACCTGCCGCTCGAGGACATGGAGAAGCACGGCTGCACCGTTGACGATCTCTCCACGCGGCCCACGCCCGAGGGCGTGCGGCGGGTGGTGGCCTTCGAGGCCCTGCGCGCGCGCCGGCTGCTCGACGAGGGCGCGCCGCTCGCGCGCACGCTGCCCTGGCGCGCCGGGCTGGCGGTCGCGGGCTTCGTGGCCGGCGGCCGGGCGGCGCTCGGCGAGATCGAGCGGCGCGACTTCGACGTGCTGGCCGGGGCTCCGCGGGCGTCGCAGGCGCGCCGGCTCGCAGCGTTCGTGTCGATTCTGTTCGGCCTGGCGAGGACCTGAGTGGAGGACCTCGCGAGCGCATACCGCCATTGCGAGCGGGTCACACGCCGTAGGGCGGCCAACTTCTTCTACGGCATCCGGCTGCTCCCGCCGGAGAAGCGCCGCGCCATGTGCGCGGCCTACGCGTTCGCGCGCGAAATCGACGACATCGGCGACGGCGATCTGGCGCCGGAGCAGAAGCTCGCCGCGCTCGACGAGCTGCAGGGGCGGCTCTACGGCGCAAACGGCACCGAGCCCACGCCGATGATGGTCGCCCTCGGCGACGCCACCCGCCGCTTTGACCTGCCGGTGGACGCGTTCGACGACCTGATCGCCGGCGTGCGCACCGACATCTACCCGGCGCGCTTCGAGACCTTCGACGAGACGGTGCTCTACTGCCGCCGCGTGGCCGGCTCGATCGGGCGCCTCTGCCTCGCGATCTTCGGCTCCGCTGACCGCGAGCGCGCGGTCGCGCTCGCCGACGACCTCGGTGTGGCCATGCAGCTCACCAACATCCTGCGCGACGTTCGCGAGGACGCCACCAACGGCCGCGTGTACCTCCCGCGCGAGGACCTGATCAGGTTCGAGGTGCCGGAGTTTCCGGAGGGGTCGCCGGAGGCGTTGTCCGCGCTGATCGAGTTCCAGGCCGCCCGCGCGCGGGAGTGGTTCGACCGCGGGCTCGAACTCGTGCCGCTGCTGGACACGCGCAGCGCGTCGTGCGTGCTCGCGATGACCGGCATCTACCGGCGCCTGCTCGACCGCATCAGCGAGTCGCCGCAGCTCGTGATGGAGAGGCGCGTATCGCTGCCCGGCTGGGAGAAGGCCTGGGTCGCGGCGCGATCGCTGATGGAGGCCGCGGCGTGAGCGGCGGCCGGCGCGTTGTGGTGGTTGGCGGCGGGCTGGCCGGAATCAGCGCTGCCCTGGACCTGGCTGACGCGGGTGCCGCGGTCACGCTGCTCGAGGTGCGCACCCGGCTCGGCGGGGCCGCCTATTCGTTCGACCGCGAGGGCCTCGAGATCGACAACGGACAGCACGTGTTCCTGCGCTGCTGCACCGACTATCGCGCGCTGCTCGACCGCTTCGGCGTGACCGGTCAGACCGTGTTGCAGGAGCGGCTCTCGATTCCGGTGATCGCGCCGGGCGGCAAGCGCGGCACGATCTCGCGCACGGGGCTGCCCTCGCCGCTGCACCTCGCGAAGTCGCTCCTCAAGTATCCGTTCCTCTCGGCCGGCGAGCGTGTGCGCGCGGCGCGCACCGCCCGCGCGCTGTCCAAGCTCGACCTCGCCGATCCGGCGCTCGACACCCGCAGCTTCGGCGACTGGCTCGCCGCGCGCGGCGAGAGCCAGGCCGCTGTGGACGCGCTCTGGAATCTGATCACGCTGCCGACCGTCAACCTGCCGGCCGAGCGCGCGTCCCTGGCGATGGCCGCGAAGGTGTTCCAGACCGGCCTGCTCGACTCGGCCGACGCCGGTGACGTGGGCTACGCGCGCGTACCGCTGTCGCGGCTGCACGCCGAGCCCGCGGAGCGCGCTCTGCATGCGGCCGGGGTGGACGTGCGGTTGAAGACGCGAGTGCACGCCGTGCGCCCGGGTCCCTCGGTGGAATCCGACGCCGGCGTGCTCGAGGCGGACGCGGTGGTGGTCGCCGTGCCGCACGACCGCGCCGCCGGGATCCTGCCCGAGGGCGCTGTGGAGCAGCCGATCGATCAGCTCGGCAGCTCGCCGATCGTGAACGCGCACCTGATCTACGACCGCCGGGTCACCGACCTGCCGCTGGCCGCCGGTCTCGACACGCCGGTGCAGTGGCTGTTCGACCGCACGGAGGAGGCGGGACTGAAGCAGGGCCAGCACCTCGCGCTCTCGCTGTCCGGCGCCGACCGCGAGATGAACATGTCGAACGACGAGCTGCGGGAAGAGCTCGTGCCCGCTCTGGAGGAGCTCCTGCCTGCAGCGCGCGACGCGATGGTGGAGGATTTCTTCATAGTGCGCGAGCACGCAGCCACATTCCGGGCTGAGCCGGGCAGCGGGCGCCTTCGCCCAGGCCCGCGCACGCGCGTGTCCGGAGTGTTCCTTGCCGGCGCCTGGACGGACACCGGCTGGCCCGCCACGATGGAGGGAGCTGTGCGCAGCGGCCACGCCGCGGCGCGCGAGCTGCTCACTTCACTCGGAGACCGAACCCCGGCGATGGTGCACGCGGCATGAGCGACCAGGGTCTGGTCGTACTGGCGCCAATCCCACTGGACGCTCGCGCCGCGCGAGCCGGATCGGCACAGGCGCACGTGGTGCACAGCGGCATCGGTTCGCGCCTGTCGCGCCGCGCCGCCGAGCGCGCGCTGCGGGCGCCGGGCTCCGCCGTGGCCGTGACCGGTGTGTGCATGGCCATCGACCCGAGCCTCGAGACAGGCGACCTCGTGCTGGCCAGCGAGATCCGCTTCCCGGACGGCACCGTGCCGATCCCGGCGGCCGGGATCCTGGCGGGGGCGCTGCGCCGGGCCGGCTTCAAGGTGCACGTCGGCCCGATCGTGTCGAACCCGCACGGCATCGCGCTGCTGCGCAGCAAGCGCGCCGCGCTGCGCGAGAGCGGCGCCATCGCGGCTGACACCGGCTCGGGCTGGCTGGCCAGCGGGGCCGGCGACCGCCCGTTTGCGGTGCTGCGCGCCGTGGTGCGCAGTGGCTCCAACCAGCTTGGCCGTCCGCTCGTGGCCGCGGCCAGCGGTGCGCGGGCGCACCGCGCGCTCGTGGAGGCCACCTGGGTGCTCGACCGCTGGGCGCACACCGTCGCGCCCCGGCACGTGTACCTCGCCGGGCCGCGCGCGTCGTGCGCCGGTGTGGAGCGCGCCATCGAGGTCGTGGAGCGCGCGCTCGAGCGCCATGGCGCGCCCGTGTACGTGCGCCGGCAGATCGTGCACAACCGCCACGTGGTGGCCGAGCTGGAGCAGCGCGGCGCGGTGTTCGTGGAGGAGCTCGACCAGGTGCCAGGGGGCGCGACCACCGTGCTGTCGGCCCACGGCGTGGCGCCCGCCGTGCGCGAGACCGCCACGGAGCTTCAGCTCGACCTGATCGACGCCACCTGCCCGCTCGTGGCCAAGGTGCACCGCGAGGCCCGCCAGTTCGCCGACGCCGGCTACACCATCGTGCTCGTGGGCCACGCGGGACACGACGAGGTGGAGGGCACCGTGGGCCACGCGCCGGACAGGATCCGCCTCGTCGCCAGTGTGGAGGAGGCGGAGGCGGTGGAGGTGGAGGACCCGGAGCGCGTGGCGTACCTCACCCAGACCACGCTGGCCGTCGACGAGACCCGCGCGGTGATCGACGTGCTCGAGCGCCGCTTCCCAAGCCTGGTCGGGCCGCGCTCGGACGACATCTGTTACGCCACCCAGAACCGCCAGGACGCCGTGCGCTCACTCGCCGGCATCTGCGACACGGTGCTGGTGGTCGGCTCGCACAACTCCTCGAACTCCAACCGGCTGGTCGAGGTCGTGCGCCGCACCGGCACGCCCGCGTACCTGATCGACGACGAGGAGGACATCGAGCTGAGCTGGCTCGACGGCGCCTCCACGGTGGGCCTCGCGGCCGGCGCCTCGGCGCCCGAGCGCCTCGTGCAGCGCGTGCTGAGCGCGCTCGCCGGCCTCGGTCCACTGACGGTGGCAGAGCACTCGGTGGCCAAGGAGTCCGTGCGCTTCGGCCTGCCGCGAGAGCTCGGAGTCACGCGCGGTGACTGACGTCTACGCCGGACCCTCGCAGGCCGAATCCGCGGCCCGCGATGCGCTCGCGCGCGCCCGCGACCACCTGCTGTCGCTCCAGCACGAGCAGGGCTACTGGCGCGGCCTGCTCCAAACCAACGTGTCGATGGACGCGGAGGACCTGCTGCTGCGCGAGTTCCTCGGCATCCGCGAGGAGGAGCGCACCCGGCTCTCGGCCCAGTGGATCCGCTCGCAGCAGCGTGAGGACGGCAGCTGGGGGAACTTCTACGGCGCGCCCGGCGACCTGTCAACGACTGTCGAGTCCTACGCGGCGCTCAAGCTCTGCGGCGACGACGTGGACGCCGACCACATGCGCCGCGCGCGCGAGTTCGTGCTCGCCGCCGGCGGCGTGGAGAACGCGCGCGTGTTCACGCACATCTGGCTGTCGCTGTTCGGCATCTGGTCGTGGGACGACGTGCCGGCGCTGCCGCCCGAGCTGATGCTGCTGCCGGGCAGCGCGCCGATCAGCATCTACTCGTTCGCGTGCTGGGGCCGCCAGACCGTCGCGGCGCTCACCGTCGTGTGGGCCTACCGGCCGGTGCGGCCGCTGCCGTTCGGGCTCGAGGAGCTCTTCAGCGGCGCCCCCCGCGAGGTGGAGCGCGGATCGCTCGGCACGATGCGCGGCTGGTTCGGCCTGGCCGACCGCTTCCTGCACAAGTACGAGAAGCGTCCACTGGGGTGGCTGCGCCGCCTCGCGCTCGCGCGTGCGGAGAAATGGATCATCGCGCGCCAGGAGGCCGACGGCTCGTGGGGCGGCATCCAGCCGCCGTGGGTCTACTCGATGATGGCGCTCGACCTGCGCGGCTATCCGGTCGACCATCCGCTGATGCAGGCCGCGCTCGAGGGGCTCGAGTCCTTCACCGTCTATGAGGAAGATCGCTGCTGGCTCGAGGCCTGCCAGTCGCCGGTGTGGGACACGGCGCTCGCGGTTATCGCTCTCCGAGACGCAGGCGTGCCGGCCGACGACCCGGCGCTCGTGCGCGCCGCCGACTGGCTGCTCGACGAGGAGGTGCGCGTGCCCGGCGACTGGACCGTGCGGCGGCCCGACCTCGAGCCCGGTGGCTGGGCCTTCGAGTTCGAGAACGACAACTACCCCGACCTGGATGACACCGCCGAGATCGTGCTCGCCCTGCGGCGCGTGGAGCACCCGGATCGCGAGCGCGTCGATGCCGCCGTGGCCCGGGGCGTGAACTGGCTCGTGGGCATGCAGTCCTCAAACGACGGCTGGGGCGCCTTCGACGCCGACAACTTCCACGGCATCGTGGAGAAGCATCCGTTCTGCGACTTCGGGGAGGTCACAGACCCGCCGAGCGCCGACGTGACCGCTCACGCCATCGAGATGCTCGCCCTCGAGGGACTGGGTCACGGCGATCCGGCGTGCCGCGGGCTCGAATGGCTGCTGCGCGAGCAGGAGGCCGACGGTTCGTGGTACGGCCGCTGGGGCGTGAACCACGTGTACGGCACCGGCGCCGCGCTGCCCGCGCTCAAGGAGATGGGCATCGGTCCCGAGCACCCGGCCATGCGCCGCGCGGTCGACTGGCTGCGCGCGCACCAGAACGAGGACGGCGGCTGGGGCGAGGACTGCCGCTCCTACGTCGACAGGTCGTGGATCGGCCGCGGGGCGAGCACGGCGTCGCAGACCGCGTGGGCGCTGATCGCGCTGCACGCCGCCGGCCATCCGCGCGACGAGATGGTGGAGCGCGGGCTGCGGTTCCTCGCGGACACCCAGCGCGAGGACGGCAACTGGGACGAGCCGTACTACACGGGCACCGGCTTCCCGGGCGACTTTTACATCAACTACCACCTGTACCGGCTCGTGTTCCCTGTCACGGCGCTCGGCCGCTGGCTGGCGTGAGCAACGGGCTGCTGGTGCTCACCCCGCTGCGAATCGAAGCGATGGCTGCTCGCGGTTCGTCGCAGGTGATTCGCACTGGCATGGGAGCAGCCAGGTCGCGGGTGGCGGCGGCGCAGGTGGCAGAGATGCCCGCCCGGGCGGTTGCCGTGCTCGGCTTCTGCGGCGCTCTCACCGACGACGTCGAGCCCGGGGACGTGGTGGTCGCGGACGAGCTGCGCGGCAACGGGCCGCCTCTCAAGTGCGAGCCGTTACAGCAGCTATTACAGAGTCTCGAGACGGTGGGAGTTCGCACTCGTGTCGGCCCCCTCGTCTCGGTTCCCAAGCTGTCTCTCGGATCCGAGCGTGCCCGCCTTGCCGAGGACGGCTCGATCGCGGTCGACATGGAGACCGCCTGGCTCGCTCCCGCCGCGGCCGGGCGCCCGTTTGCCGCTCTGCGGGCGGTGGTGGACACGCCCTCCAAGGAGCTTGTCCGATTCTCGACCCTCTATGGGGGGATTAAGGCGTATCGTGCTCTTGGACGGGCCGCGCGAGCGCTCGACTCCTGGACCAGAACCCTGCCCGACCAGAAGGAGACCTGACATATGCCGGTACCCCTGAGGCAGAGCCTGAAAGTGGGCAGCTATCTCATGAAGCAGAAGCTCCGCGGCGTGGAGAAGTTCCCGCTGCTCGTCGAGCTCGAGCCCCTCTTCCAGTGCAACCTCGCGTGCTCGTTCTGCGGGAAGATCCAGCACCCCGAGCACATCCTCAAGCAGCGCATGCCGGTCGACCAGGCGATCGGCGCGATCGAGGAGTGCGGCGCGCCGATGGTGTCGATCGCGGGCGGCGAGCCGCTCGTGCACCCCGAGATCCACGTGATGGTGGAGGAGCTCCTCAAGCGCAAGAAGTTCGTCTTCCTCTGCACGAACGCGATCCTGCTCGAGAAGAAGCTCGACAACTTCAAGCCGTCGCCCTACTTCACGTGGGTCATCCACCTCGACGGCATGCGCGAGCGCCACGACCAGTTCGTGGAGCGCGACGGCATCTTCGACAAGGCCGTGAGCGGGATCAAGGCGGCGAAGGAGCGCGGCTTCCGGGTCGGCACCAACACCACGTTCCTCAACACCGACACGCCCGAGACCGTCAAGGAGGTGCTCGACTACCTCAACGACGAGCTCGAGGTCGACACGCTCCAGATCTCGCCCGCGTACGCGTACGAGAAGGCGCCGGACCAGGAGCACTTCCCGGGCGTCGAGCAGACGCGCGCGCTGTTCTCGGCCGCGTTCGCCGACGGCGGCCGCAAGAAGTGGCGGCTCAACCACTCGCCGCTCTTCCTCGACTTCCTCGAGGGCAAGGTCGACTACCAGTGCACGCCGTGGGGCATCCCGAGCTACTCGCTATTCGGCTGGCAGCGTCCCTGCTACCTGATGAGCGACGGCTACGCGAAGACCTACAAGGAACTGATCGAAACGACGGACTGGTCAAAGTACGGCCGCGGCAACGACGAGCGCTGCAACAACTGCATGGCGCACTGCGGCTACGAGCCCACGGCGGTGCTGGCCACCAGCAAGTCGCTCAAGCAGTCGCTGCGCGCGATGGCGATGCGCTAGAGCTTCTCGAGCTCCGAGGCGCGCGTGTCCGCCTCCGACTCGTGCCGCGCCGCGAAGCGCTTCGAGCGCTCCGCCTGCGCCTCGAGCTGCTGCGCCTCGTCGAGGTGGCGAGCCGCCTCCTCGCGATGCGCCGCTGCCTGCGGGCGCAGCTCGTCCGCCCGCGACACATGCGCCGCCGCCTCCTGTCGGTGCCCGCGAACCTCGGTCGCCAGCTTGTCTCGCCGCTGCCGGCGGGCGGCCGCCCGGCGCGGTACCTCTATCGCGAGCAGACCAATGAGGGCTAGGCCCGCGAGAACGATCAGAACCACAGCAAGAACGGTCATGGTCGCCAGGTACCCGGGCACCCGGCGCGCCAAGCACGGGGGGAGTGATGTACCTCACTGTTTATAACGCGCTACAGTGGGGTAGTTCCGCACTCGGAGAGTCAGGCGACAGGGGAGAGCATGAGGGAACTTCCAGAACACGTCCGCTTCGCGATCGCGGGCAGCGGCTTCGCCGGCATCGGCGCGGGCATCAAGCTGGGGCAGGCCGGCATCGAGGACTTCGTGATCCTCGAGCGCGCCTCCGACGTCGGCGGCACCTGGCGCGACAACACCTACCCCGGTTGCGCCTGCGATGTGCCGTCGCACCTCTACTCCTTCTCCTTCGAGCCCAACCCGCGCTGGAGCCGTACCTTCTCCCCGCAGCCAGAGATCTGGGACTACCTGCGCCACTGCTCCACCAAGTACGGCATCGACCCGCACGTGCTCTTCAACCACACCGTGACCGAGGCGGCCTGGGACGACGAGGCCGAGGTCTGGCGGATCGAGACCGACCAGGGCAGCCTCACCGCCGACTTCTTCATCTCCGGGGTGGGCGCGCTGAGCGAACCCAAGCTGCCGGACATTCCGGG
>Ga0157369_10004925_pt1 | contig 15647 bp, 14 predicted proteins | sample C25metaG_FD_113461 | JGI IMG/M metagenome (GOLD analysis project Ga0157369, IMG submission 113461) | Corn rhizosphere microbial communities from Kellogg Biological Station, Michigan, USA - C2-5 metaG | ecosystem: Host-associated > Plants > Roots > Rhizosphere > Soil | place: USA: Michigan... | reverse complement strand
GGATGGGTGGGCGAGCCGAGGCCCAGAATGTAAAGCAGAAGTCCCTCGTCATAGCCTTGATAGCGGTGCGCGATAAATCCGCTTTCGGGATACCAGCCATGGGTGATGGTGGCGCCGCCGTTGCGCGCCCAGTCCCAGTCGGCCCGATGGTAGAGCGCCTCCGCGAAACCGCGGATCTCGATCTCGTCTGCCGTGTCGTGGTCGAAATAGGTGCCGCAGGTCAGCGCCCCCGCGAACAGGAACGCGGAATCGATCGTCGAAAGCTCGCATTGCCAGGTGCGCCGTCCGGTCTCGATATCGAGGAAGTGATAGAAGAAGCCCTTGTGGCCGGAGGCGTTCGGCTCCGGTCCCTGCGGCAGTTCGAACAATTGGCGCAGGCGGCGGCGTGCGATCTTGGCTGCGAAATCGCGGAACAGCACGCCGCGCTCGACGATGACCGGAATCGCCGCCAGCGCCATGCCGATGGCAGCGATGCTCGCCGGCGCGCCGAGATCGGTCTTGTCGCGCACCAGGCCGTTGTCGGGATTCGTTTCGTGCAGGTAGTAGAGCACGGTCGAGAACTGTAGCAGCCCCAATTCCTGCTCCGAGAACACCGCGCTCTGCGGCGTACCGATATCAAGCTTCGTCACGTTGGCAGCAAAAGCTTGTCATTCCCGGCCGAGCGACACGGCAGTGTCGCGAGGGGAAGGGAACCCAACTTTGAAAACCCAGACTCGCTGCACCAAAGTTGGATCCCCTTCCCTCGCATCGCCTGACGGCGATGCTCGCCGGGGATGACAACGGGTGCAGAGGGAGTGACGTCATTACAAACCCTATGCCTGCAGCGGCCCGTTCCAGATGCGCACGGCCGGGATGTCGCGGTAGTGGCTGAGAACGCACAGCGTGCCGGTATCCAGGAGGAAGTGTTCCCCGCCCTCCGCGGGCTGGCCGATCCAGCGTGAGGCGAGGACGCGCAGCACATGGCCGTGCGCGAAGAGCGCTACCGCGCCGCTGCTCGTGCGCGCGCGGGCGATGACGCGGTCGATTCGCGCGCCGACTTCGTCCGGTGTCTCGCCATCCGGACAGCCATCGCGGAACAGAAGCCAATCGGGCGCGGTCTTATTGATCTCGTCGGTGGTCAGCCCCTCGTAGCGGCCGTAATTCCATTCGCACAAATCGTCATCGATGATGGCGTTCTCTGCGAGTCCCGCGAGCCTGCAGGTTTCCCGCGCGCGTTGCATCGGGCTGCACAGCACCATTCCGAACGCGGTCTTCGCGAGCACCGGCTTCAGCCGCTCTGCCAGTTTGCGGCCGTTGTCGGTGAGCGGAATATCGGTCCGTCCTGTGTGCTGGCCGCTGAGGCTCCACGCCGTCTCGCCATGCCGGATCGCGAACACATCCATGTCACGCCTCAGACGTTGTCGCCTTCGGTCGTCGTGCCGCGTGCGGCCGCCGCTTCCTGTCCCCAGCGCCAGCCGGTGATCTCCGGCATGTCGTCGCCGTAGCGGCAGATATATTCCTTGTGATCCATCAGCTTGGAATGCATCGCCTGCTTGGCATAGGCCGCGCGCGAGCCGAGTTTCGGCACGCGATCGATCACATCGTTCACGAGATGGAAGCGGTCGAGTTCGTTCAGCACGCACATGTCGAAGGGCGTGGTGGTCGTGCCTTCCTCCTTATAGCCGCGCACATGGATGTTGGCGTGGCCGTTGCGGCGATAGGTGAGGCGATGGATCAGCGTGGGATAGCCGTGGAACGCGAAGATCACGGGCTTGTCGGTCGTGAACACGACATCGAATTCCTGGTCGGAGAGGCCATGTGGATGTTCGCTCGATGGCTGCAACTTCATCAGGTTCACGACATTGACGACGCGTACCTTGAGGTCCGGCGCGTGACGGCGCAAAAGATCGACGGCCGCCAGGGTCTCGAGTGTCGGCGTGTCCCCGCAACAGGCCATCACGACATCGGGCTCACCGCCCTTGTCGTTGCTCGCCCATTCCCAGATGCCGAGGCCCGCGTCGCAATGCTTGAGCGCCTCGTCCATGGTCAGCCATTGCGGCGCCATCTGCTTGCCGGCGACGATCACGTTCACATAGTTGCGGCTCCTGAGGCAGTGATCGGTAACCGACAGCAGGCAGTTCGCATCCGGCGGAAGATAGACGCGAACAACCTCCGCCTTTTTGTTGATGACGTGGTCGATGAAGCCCGGGTCCTGGTGGCTGAAACCGTTGTGGTCCTGCCGCCAGACATGGCTCGACAGGAGATAATTGAGCGATGCGATCGGCCGCCGCCACGGAATGTGATGGCATACCTTCAGCCATTTGGCGTGCTGGTTGAACATCGAATCGATGATGTGGATGAAGGCTTCGTAGCAGGAGAAGAAGCCGTGCCGTCCGGTGAGGAGATAGCCCTCGAGCCAGCCCTGGCATTGATGTTCGCTCAGCATCTCCATCACGCGGCCGTCGGGCGCGAGGTGATCGTCATAGTCGAATGTGTCCGCCACCCAGGCGCGGTTGGTGACCTCAAGCGCATCCTGCCAGCGGTTGGAGTTGCTCTCGTCGGGGCTGAACAGGCGGAAGTTCTTGTCCTCCATGTTCAGCTTCATCACGTCGCGCAGGAACTTGCCCATGACGCGCGTGGACTCGGCGGTTTCTTTGCCGGGGGCCGTCACTTCGATGGCGTATTTGCGGAAGTTGGGCAGTCTGAGGTCGCGCAGCAACAGCCCGCCATTGCCGTGCGGATTGGCGCTCATGCGGCGCGTGCCTTTGGGCGGAAGATCGGCGAGATCGGCGCGCAGCGCGCCCTTTTCGTCGAACAGTTCGGACGGCCGGTAGCTCTTCATCCATTGTTCGAGGATGCGCACATGCTCCGGGTTCTCGTGCATCTCGCCCATCGGCACCTGGTGGGAGCGCCAATAGCCTTCGGTGCGCTTGCCGTCGATCTCCTTGGGGCAGGTCCAGCCTTTGGGCGTGCGCATCACGATCATCGGCCAGCGCGGACGCTCCTTGAATCCGTTCGCGGCCTCCTCCTTGATGCGCTGGATATCGGCGATGATTTTGTCGAGCGTCGCCGCCATCAGCGCGTGCATCGTGTCGGGATCGTCGCCCTCGACGAAATAGGGCGTGTAGCCATAGCCGCGGAACAGGTGATCGAGCTCCTCGTGGCTGATGCGCGCGAGCACGCAAGGGTTGGCGATCTTGTAACCGTTGAGATGCAGGATCGGCAGCACCGTTCCGTCGCGCGCGGGGTTGAGGAACTTGTTCGAATGCCAGCTCGTCGCCAGCGGCCCGGTCTCGGCCTCGCCGTCGCCGACGACGCAGGCGACGATCAGCTCGGGATTATCGAACGCCGCGCCATAGGCATGCGAAAGCGCGTAGCCGAGTTCGCCGCCTTCGTGGATCGAGCCCGGCGTTTCCGGCGCGACGTGGCTGGGGATTCCGCCCGGGAACGAGAACTGGGTGAAGAGCCGCTTCATGCCCTCTTCGTCGGTCCCGATATTGGGATAGACCTCGCTGTAGGTGCCTTCGAGATAGGCGTTCGCGACCAGCCCCGGCCCGCCATGTCCAGGCCCGGTGATATAGAGCATGTCGAGGTCGTGCTTTTTTATCAGCCGGTTCAGATGCACATAGATGAAGTTCAGCCCCGGCGTCGTACCCCAATGGCCGAGCAGCCGCGGCTTGATGTGCGCTTTGGTGAGCGGCTGTTTCAGCAGCGGATTGCCGTAGAGATAGATCTGGCCGACCGAGAGATAGTTCGCCGCCCGCCAATAGGCGTCGATCAGGCTTCGTTCGTCGTTGCTGAGTGCGGCGCTTTGCTGGCCCGTCATGCGACTTCTCCAGGTGCCATGCGCGGATGGTTCGCACCCGCGCGGTTCATCACGAGGTCGTCGTCGATACCGGCCTTAAGCCTACCCACGGACTATGACGTTTGGCCCCCCAATGCCAAAAGCGCGCCACGTGGCGGACCGGATCATCGAGCGGCGGAAATGTAGCGTCGCCCTCCACAGCCACACTATTGGCCCTTGGACCTATGGCGGCTTTGCGCGTGAGCGCAAATGAGAAGTGGTACAGTCATAAGTTGTATCGTGCGGCTCTCTCTGGCAGTCTGACAAAGCCAGGAGGGGCATGGCGATGGCGGAGGGGGCCGTCCCTGCGGGCGGCGGATATTCCCCTCGACGAGCTTGTCCAGCGCGATGCGCATCGCAGCGCGTGACGGCTGTCACGGCGGGCGCACTCAACGCGGTGATAGCGATGGTCGTGTTGGTGGTTACAGCGCTCAACGCCAGGAGCGTGCATGCGTATTGGACAAACTTAACGCAAACAGAAAGGAACCGGCACGGTGGAATATGCCAAATACCGTTCGCTCTATCACTACGACGCCAACCTCACGCGCCATGCCGGCACGTCTCCGCCTTCCGCCGCCAATCTGCCGTGCTCGATCGTCTGCTTCGGGCTCAGCAATTTCAACGACGGCGATACCGACAGCTTCAATCTGCTGATTCATCTCACGCAGAACACGGGAAACGTCATCGACGCGAAAATCGACCCAGCGATCAAGAATCGCGGCCCCCATTGATGGGGGTTCAGGTGCCCGAAGAGAAGAGTATTGAAGATGGTCCAGGTGGTGGGCCGCCCTCAAATCGTTTACAGAAGCGAAGAATATTCCCGTAGCGGCGCATGAGCAGCGGTCCCACCCTTATCTCCATCATTGCCCATGCGCGCGCGGGGGCGCTCGAGCATGCATGGGCGATGTTCCGGAAAGCCGGTCTTGAGAACATCGACGACGACGCGGCGGTCCTCAGTGTGCATGGCCGGCTGCTGAAGGATCGTGCGCTGTGTGCGAAGGGCGCCGAGCGGCGCAGGCTCTACCGCAAGGCCGCCGACGCCTATGCCCGTGCCGGTGCGATCGATGGCGGCGCGAGCTATCCATTGATCAACGCCGCCACGCTGTCGCTCTTGGCGGGGGAGCGCAAGCGCGCGCAAGCGCTCGCGCAGCAGGTGCTCGAGCGCGATGCGCGCGGAGATGACGAATCCGAAACGCCCTATTGGAAGGCGGCGACGCGCGCCGAGGCGTTGCTCTTGATCGGCGACACGGCAGAGGCGCGCACCGCGCTGGACGCGGCGATCGCGTTGGCGCCTGAGGCCTATGAGGACCACGCTTCCACCCTGCGCCAGTTCGGCCTGATCCTCGATGCTGTGCGGCAGGACAAGGCGTGGCTCGACGCCTGCCGTCCGCCGCGTGCGCTGCATTTTGCGGGACACATGGCGGTGCCGCCCAACGCGCGCACGACGATCCGCGAGATTCAAAATCTTCTCGAAACGGAGCGTGTCGGTTTCGGCTATGGCGCGCTCGCGGCCGGGAGCGACATCCTGATCGCACAGGCTCTTCTCGAGCGCGGCGCGGAGCTTCATGTCGTGCTGCCGGGTTCGAAGCGGAAATTCCGCCAGACCTCGGTTGCGCAATCGGGTCAAGCCTGGGCGAAGCGGTTCGACGGAATTCTGCGCCGCGCCACCAGTGTTCGCGAGATCGGAGAAGACAGCGATCCACTTTCGCCGCTCGCGATCAAGCTTGCGGCGGAAGTCGCGATGGGTGCCGCCATCATGAAGGCCGACGTCCTTATGACGGAAGCCGTGCAGCTTTTGATCCTTGAGGGAGACGCAAGACGCCGCCGGCCCACGAGCGTCAGCGGCTTTATCGGTGCGATCTGGAGCGAGGGCGGGCTGCGCCAGCACCTCATTGCCGCGCCCGGCGCCAAACACATTCCGCGCGTTCGACTGCAGCAGGACAGCGCGACGAACGCGCTTGCCGCGATGCTGCGGATCGATCTCTCCGGCAACGATCCCGCCGCGCTATCGAACAAGGCGCTGCCCGCCATTGCGCGCGTGCTTGCACATGGGCCCAAACCCGCGGTAGCGCCGCGCTGGACCGGAAATGCCGTCACCGTCGCATTCGACGCGCCGAAACCGGCGGCAGAGGCGGCGCTGTCGCTCGCCGAAGCGCTTTCGGAGTTTCGCGGTCTTCGCATCGCCGGTCACTACGCCATCGCCCAGCGCGTGGACGATCCCTTCGGAGGCAAACCGTTCCTGTTGGGCGCGGCAACAACCCGCCTGGAAGAGATCGTCCGCTCCACGCCCGCCGGCGCGATCTATATAAGCGCCGATTTCGCCACCGCCTTGCATGTGGGCCTGCCAGCCGAACTGCCTCGCACGCAATATGTCGGCGAACTCCCCGCAGACCAGGGCAGCGCACCGGTGACACTGTATTCGCTCCAGTGCTGAGCGTTCGATCAGCGCGCCACACCTCGCCCATCACACGATCATTTCCTCCAGCCGATGCGGTGCGACGAGGATGAGGGCGCCCGGTTCTCGGCGGGCGAGGCCTCGGCGGATGAGATCGTTGACGGCACGCGATGCGCTCTCGCGTGTGGTGTTGGCCTGCACGGCGAGCTTGGCGAGCACGGGCGGGGGACGGATACTTCGTCCGTCTCCCTGCCGCGCGAGCTTCAGAAGCTCCGCATAAACGCGGCCGGCCGCGGAGAGCATGATGCGCTGCGTGACCTTCTCGTCGGCGGCGCGGAGCTGCCTGAGCAATGCGCGCGTCACCGCGAGCGCCACGCAATTGTGCGTCTCGAAGAGCACCATGAAATCAAAGGCGGCGAACATCGCGGCGCGCGAGGCTTCGGCAGCGACCACTTCGGCATCGTCCGCGCCGGGTTCGTTCTGTGCGATGGCGCCGAAGAAATCGCCGCTGCGGAATTCGCGCAACAGCACCATCTGCCCCTCCGCGCCGTATTTCAGCGCGTGCGCGAGGCCCGCGACGAGGAGAAAGGCCGCGCCGCTGCGGTCGCCCTGTTTGATGATGATCGCGTGCACGGGAAAGCTTCGGCCCTTCGCCCGCGCCGCGATGGTGACCGCGAGCTCCGCCGAACAGCGCAGAATATCCCTTAGACAATCATGCAGCTCCGGCTCGGCGCCTGATTTCTGCGGCATGTTTCCCCTGACATGACCCGGCCGAAGAATAAAGCCACTCGCGCAGAAGGAGAAGGCCGCGATTGGGAAATGTCCGATAGAATTGCGTGCTACCGACTGGCGAGCCAGACGGGGCGGCCGTCTTTCGCTTCGAAACGCGCAAACCGCGCCATGCCCGCCCCTTCCTGCATCCGGAAGCTTAACCCGGGCATAGGCCCGATCCCGGCGCGATCCTAAATTGCATTTTCTTCCCTGTTCGAGAGCCGTCGGTCACTTCGGTCGTAGATCGTGTAGTCCACTTCCCATTCCATGATCTGACCGGGATTGTCGCAATGCATGATCATCTGCTTATCACGATACCCGATCGATCTCAGCAAGCCTGCGGGCGTGGCGCGCTTCTCCGGGGAACGGTGATGTGAGCCAACGCGCGACCGCGTCCTTGGCCTGATCGAAGGTCAGGAACCGCAAACCCAAAGAGAGCGCGTTGGCGTCGTTGTGCTCGCGCGTCGAGGCGAGGATATCCAGATGCTTTCCCGACGCGTCGACCTGCGCGTTGCCGGAATCGCCATAATAGAGTGCGCAGCGAACGCCTTTGAACCGGTTGGCGACGATGGCTTCGCCCTGACCGGAACCGCCGGCAACGATGGCGCGACTGTCTTTGCCCGCCGCTACGTCCTCAGAAAGTTTTCGCGCGGCGAGGGCGATGATGCCCGGATAGTCGTCGTTCGGATCGTTCACATGCGCGCCGCAATCCTGGACGTCATGCCCGAGCACGTCGCGCACATAGGCGACAAGCCTGTTCTTGGTTTCGAACCCCGCATGGTCCGAGGCGATATAGACCCTCATGGCATCCTCCCGCACGGGGTTCAACTTTAACATGAATTGTGGTAGGTGGGCTCGTCAAAGACAAACAGTGAGCCCAGATGTCCATGAAGCGCACAACCCGCACAGCAGCCGTCTTCACGCTTTCGTTGTTTTGCCTCTGCTCCGGCGTGGGCGCGACGGTCGTTACCATTCAAATTCCGGGCGGGTCGTATGTCACCCCTTTCGCCATGAACAACAATGGTGAGGTCACCGGCAACTATGTGCAGAATTTCGAAATTCACGGATTTGTCTGGAAACCGGACGGCACCCTTGAGACGTTCGACGTTCCCGGAGATATCTCGTCGTCCACAATAAGCGCAACCGGTGTGGTCACCGGTTATTACTATTACTCCAGGTACGGGGCCTTAGGGTTTGTTCGGGCGGCGGACGGCACGATCACGACCCTGCGGGTTCCTCATGGTCCTGTCACGGAAGTCTTTGGAGGAAATAGCCAGGGCTGGAGCGTGGGCGGATTTTCCAAGAATATGCATACGCCATATCAGGCCTTTCTCAGAAGCCCATCCGGCAAGACAACGGAATTCTCGGTGCCGGGCGCGGCCGGCGGTGCTTACGCCAAGGCGGTGAACAGTTCGCGCGTGGTTGCAGGTGAGGCCGCGGTTCTGCTCGGGCACCTTCCCCAAGGGTTCGTCCGCGCGGCGGACGGCACCACCACGATGTTCGGAGATCCAGACGTCTATATGGTCGTTTCGGGAATGAACGATGCAGGCACCATCGTTGGATCGCTTCAGACCCACCCCGATAGAGGCTTTTTCAGGACCAGTGACGGCACCCTCACGGTCTTCGACGCGCCGAACGCAAAAAGTACGGATGTGGGGTCAATCAACAATTCCGGCACGATTGTTGGCGCGTTTACGGATGCAAACGACGTCTCGCACGGCTTCATCCGCGCGGCCAGCGGAACGTTCACGACTTTCGATGTCCCGGGTGCTATCTCCACAGAGATCGCCGCCATCAACAACAAGGGCGTGATTGCGGGAACCTTTCAGGACAAGAACGGCGTCACCTTCGGCTTCACCGGAAAGCCCTGAGGCCTGTTCGTTCGGGGCACGCAACAGCACGCGCGTTCTTTCGCAGGCGCGCATTGGAACCTCGTCCCGAAATTGCACAACACGCTCCGCCCGGTGGTCACGCTTCGATAAGAATCCTTAACCGGCTCTATGTCAGGTTGAGCGCGCTTGGAACCGGGTGCCGATCTCAAATCTCGTCATGCTGAGGTGCGCCGCACAGCGGTGCCTCGAAGCACGCTCTAGCGATGTCATCCCTCGAGGCCCGCCTTTCGGCTCGTACCTCAGGATGACGACGAGGTGAAGCGGGTCCGGATCGAAGACGAAACGCAAGGAGCTGAGGGGCCCATGAAACACGCAATCCGCACCGCAACCGTTTTCGCGTTCGCGTCTCTGTGTCTGTGCTCCGGCGCAGACGCGAAGATCGTCACGTTCCAACTGCCCCAGCATGCCCGTGGAATGTATCTCACCGGCATGAATGAAAAAGGCCATGTCACCGGCTATGCCGATGACGTCCGCAATGGAGCGCTACGCGGATTTCTTTGGAAGAAGGATGGTGGTTTTTCGACGTTCCTTGTCCCGGCCCCCAACGGGAGAGGCGGCGATGATGTGGAGCGTATCTACGCTACCGGAATAACCAACGATGATGTGATTACCGGATGGCTTCTTGGCAGCGGAGGGTTCGTCCGTACGGCGGACGGGACGTTCACGACGTTCCAGCTTGGTCAGTCCACGTACGTCTATGGCGTAAATGGAAAGGGCTGGAGCGTAGGATCGTATGCCCAGAATCAGCAAGGCCTGACCCAGCCATTCCTTAGGGATCCGTCAGGCGCGACGAAAGAATTCACTGTGCCGGGCGCGACAGGAGGCGCAGCGGCCACAGTGCTGAACCGTTCGCGGATGATCGCTGGTGTCGCTGTTGTTCAAGGCGGGGAGCAAGCTTTCTTCCGGCCGGCGCACGGTGCAGCCACGCTGTTCGGACACGTTCATTATTCCGTGCTTCCCACGGGGATAAACGCCGCGGGAACCGTCACAGGCTGGTTCCAGAACACAAAGCAATATTCGGCACGTTATACGTCGTTTGTCAGGACCAGCGACGGCGTCCTCACGACCTTCGTGGGCCCGAACCACGCGACTGTTACAAGTGCCGTTGCGATCAACAATTCCGGCACGATCGCAGGCACGTTCCTTGACAGTACCGGCACACACGGCTTTCTCCGCTTCGCCGATGGAACGTTCACGCCCTTCGATATCGAAGGAGCCACTTGGACGGGTATCTACGTCCTCAACGACAAAGGCGAGATCGCCGGAGAGTATGGCACCAAGGACGGCGTGTTCGGCTTCGCCGGCAAGCCGTGAGATGGAGACACAGATGAAACACGCAATCCGCACCGCAACCGCTTTCGCATTTGCGTCTTTATGTCTGTGCTCCGGCGCCGGCGCGAAGATCGTCACGTTCGAACTTCCGGACTACGCCACCGGACTCTTCCTCACCGGCATGAACGACAAAGGTGCGGTCATCGGCTTCGTCGGTGACGGCCGTACCGGGGCACAACCCGGCTTTGTCTGGCAACCGGGCGTCGGGCTCAAGACGTTCTTCGTCCCCGACCCGCATACGATTAAGCGGTCTCCGGGCGAGTTGGTATTCCCCTCCGCAATATCCGCTGACGGTGTGATCACCGGATCGTATGGCCAGGTGTGGCCGTTTGGCGGAGGGTTTGTCCGTGCGGCGGACGGATCGATCACGACCTTCAGCGTCGGCCAGTCCACGAGCGCCAATGGCGCGAACAGAAAGGGCTGGGTCGTAGGATCGTATTTCGTGAGCGCGCGTGACCCATACCAGCCCTACCTCAGGGATCCGTCCGGCGCAGCCATGGAATTCTCCGTGCCGCATGCAAAGGGCGGCGCCATCGCCACGGTGGTGAACCGTTCGCGGACGATCGCGGGTTACGCCTATGTCAGCGGCGGCGCGCGCGGCTTCTTCCGTCCCGCGCACGGCACCGCCACGTTGTTCGGGGGCACGCACCACTACGTGTATGTTACTGGAATGAACGATGCGGGGACCATCGCCGGATCGTTCGACGACGGGCATCCGGTGGCCTTTGTCAGGACCAGCGACGGCACGCTCACGACCTTCACAGGCCCGAACGGCGCAACCGATACGAATGCCTATGCCATCAACAATGCCGGCACGGTTGTCGGCACATATGTGGATAGCAGCCGCAATGTGCACGGCTTCTTCCGCACCGCCGATGGAACGGTCACGCCTTTCGATCTGAAGGGGTCTGACGGCACGGACATCCGCGCCATCAACGACAAGGGCGCAATTGCGGGAAAAACCTGGGTCGGCGGTCACGTCTACGGCTTCGCCGGCAAGCCGTGAAGAGGAGACACATGAAACACGCGATGCGCACCGCAACCGCTTTCGCATTCGCGTCTATGTGCCTGTGCGCCGGCGCGGACGCGAAGATCGTCACGTTCCAGATTCCGTTCAGTTATCCCAGCGGCATCAACGACAAGGGTGAGGTCACCGGCTTTTACGATGATCATACCGGAGGCGGAGAGCACGGATTTCTGTGGCAACCGGGTGGCGCAATCACGACGTTCGACGTCGCCAATGCGGAGTCGTTTCGTCCCGAAGGGATAAGCACAACCGGCGTCGTGACCGGCTCCTATGCCCTTATGGACGGAAGCCTCGGAGGATTTTCTCGAGCGGCCGATGGCACGGTCACGACCTACAATGTCGGCTGGTTCGCCATTCCTGCTGGAATGAATTCAAAGGGCTGGGTCGTGGGCGCGTTCAACGGGTCGCAGACCTTCCTCAGAGACCCGTTCGGCGAAATCACGAAAATCCCACTGGGGCCCTTGGCCTCCCCCAAGGTGTTGAACCGTTCGCGAACGATTGCGGGCGTCAAGTATCTAGACCAGGGGAACCAGGCCCAGGGGTTTATCCGGCCGAAGAACGGCACAACCACGCTGTTCGGGGACATTCACCGGAGCGTGACCGTTGGGGGGATGAACGATGCTGGCGATGTGGTGGGGTGGTACGCGGACGACGGGCAACCGGCCGTAGGTTTTTTCCGCACGAGCGATGGGACCATCACGACCTTCGTTCCCCCGAACGGCGGGACACTGGTGTGGCTTGCGGGGATCAACAATTCCGGCACAGTCGCCGGCTCTTTTTTGGATAGTAGCGGCGTCACGCACGGCTTTCTCCGCGCTGCCGACGGAACGTTCACGCCATTCGATCCCAAGGGTTCTGTCTTCACGCGGATACAAGCCATCAACAACAAGGGCGCAATCGCGGGAAGCTATTGGACCCAGGATGACCAATTCTTCGACTTCGCCGGCAAGCCGTGAGGAGCAGACATATGAAACACGCAATCCGTACCGCAACCGTTTTCGCATTCGCGTCTTTGTGCCTGTGCTCTGGCGCGGGCGCGAAACTCGTCACGTTCCAGGTCCCGGGCGGTATGTACCTCGCCGGCATGAATGACAAAGGACAGGTCACCGGCTGGTACATTGACAACCGCACCACGGCATTCCACGGGTTTCTCCGGCAGCCGGATAACACGGTCACGACGTTCGACGTCCCCGCCGCTCTGACGACGAAGCAGAATGGGTTTCTTCCGCCGGAGGAGACCATTCCCTCCGGAATAAGCGAAGACGGTGTGATCACCGGCCAGTATGGCATCAACCATATGGGTGGTGGATCGTTTATCCGCGCGGCGAGTGGAGCGATCACGCCGTTCAGTGTCGGCCTTACCACGGTACCGTACGGCATTAGCCCAACGGGCTGGATCGTGGGCAGATATAGGCTTGAAGGGACGCACCGGTTCCACGCTTTCCTCAGAGACCCGACCGGCGCAAAGCAGGACGTCTCGGTGCCGGGTGCGCACAACGCAACATACCCCTCAGTCGTGAACCGTTCACGGGCGATCGCAGGTGTCGCGGGTTTTGCAAACGGGTCCCAGGCGTTCTTCCGGCCGGCGCATGGCAAAGCCGCGGTGTTCGGGGATTCTCACGCAGAAGGCGTGGCGGTTACGGGGATAAACGTTGCGGGGACCGTGGTTGGGTACTTCGCGCAGGCGGCGGAATGGCGGCAGTGCGTTTCGTTCTTCAGGACCAGCGACGGAACGATCACGACCTTCACCGGCCCGGACGGCGCGACGGATACGAAGGCCTATGCCATCAACAAGGCCGGCACGATTGCCGGCACATACATCGATAGCAGCAACAAAGAGCACGGCTTTATCCGCGCCGGCGATGGCACGTTGAAGACCGTCGATGTCGAAGGTGCTGCCTATACGGACGTCCGCTTCATCAACAACAAGGGCGAGATCGCGGGCACCTATTACAATAACGGCACGTACGGCTTTGTCGGCAAACCCTGAATCGCAAGGGAGCTGAGGGACACACCGGTGCGATGGGCATAGACAACGCCGGCACGATTGCCGGCGGCTATAGTGACGGCAGCGGCACCTCGCACGGCTTCATCCGCGCCGCCGACGGAACGATCGCGAATTTCAATGTCAAAGGCTCCAGCAGCACGGATGTCTACACGATCAACGTCAAGGGCGTGATCGCGGGAATCTATGGCAGCGAAACCGGCTCGGGCATGTTCGCCGGCAAGCCCTGACGCTCCCGCGAATGCGGAGGCGCGCTGACCGCCTCTCCTCTTCCTCGAGGGCACTCAGCGAAGCATGCGGAAAACTCCTTCCCCCTGAGGGGGAGGGAGTAGCCCGTCAGCGCATCCCTTCCGCGAACTCCGCGTATCCGCGTGCATTTCTTCCCGCTCCCCCGCTAGGGACGCTCCGTTAAGTTTGATGGGCATGATTACCGGTGTTTCCGTGTGAAATTTGCCGCGGATGGAACTTCGATATTTCTGCCTGATTACCGACGGGACATGATAGGCCGCGCCGTTCAACCTCTGCGGTTAGACCATCCATGCCGCAACGCAGCACGCGTACTCGTGCGGGGGAAGCCAATGAAACGCTCATTTCGCACCGCAATCGCCATCGCCTTCGCGTCGCTTTGTCTTTGCGCCGGCGCGAGCGCGAAACAAAGCCTCACCATCAAAATTGATGGCGCAACAAGCGTCTCGGTGACCGGCATGGACGCCAAGGGCAAGGTCGCTGGCACCTACGTAGACTCGTCCTTCGCGACGCGCGGATTTCTCTGGCGGCGGGCCGAGCTTGTGACGTTCACCGTCCCTGGTGGGGCGAACACCACCGTAGAGGCCATAAGCCCGACCGGCGTGATGGCCGGCCATTATGCGATATCGGCGCATTCGAGCGGAGGGTTTGTGCGTGCGCTGGATGGCACGACCACGACTTTCCTGGCGCCGAGATCCGGGTCAACCGAAGCGCTTGGCATGAACAACATGAACTGGATCGTGGGAGACTGCGGAAAGCACAAGATCCGCGCCTTTGTCCGGGACCCCTCCGGCACGATCACGGAATTCGCCGTGGCAGGCGCGACCGCGGGCACCTTCGCCGTGGCGATAAACAGTTCTGGAGAGATCGCAGGGAACGCCCGTCAGAGCGGAACCGCCAGTATCGGATTTGTCCGGGAACCGTCGGGCAACATCTTCACTTTCGGACTGGCCGGCATGCCCACGTCCGTTGCGGCGATCAACGACGACGGGACTGTCACGGGAACGGTTACGACAGGCCAGTCAGGCCAGACCCACGCAGGTTTCATCCGGACCGCTGACGGGACCCTCACGACCTTCCTTGCCGCGGATGGCGCGACGGATACGGCGGCGCACGCCATCAACAATTCCGGCACGATTGCCGGTGCGTACCGCGACAGCAACAACGTTCGTCACGGCTTCCTGCGTGCACCCGACGGAACGTTCACATCGTTCGATCCCGAGGGCTCGGTCGACACCGTGATCACCGCCATCAACGACAAGGGCGCGTTCGCGGGCGAGTACATGAACAAGGACGGCATCATCCAGGGCTTTTTCGCGCCGCCCTGAGCACAGAACCTGGAGCACACATGAACCGCGCAATCCGCACCGTCACCGCAATTGCCTTCGCATCTGTTTGTCTTTGCGCGAGCGCAGGCGCCGGGATCGTCAACATCGAAATTCCGGGCGCAGTCGGTATCTCTACCACCGGGCTGAACGACAAGGGCCAGGTCGTCGGCTACTACTATCCCAAGGACGGCGGCTTCCACGGCTTTATCTGGCGGCCGCATGGCGCGCTCGTGACATTCGACGTGCCCGGTGCCCAATACACCCAGCCGGTCGCCATAAGCCCAACCGGTGTGGTGACCGGCAGCTATTCCGTCGGGCACGTCCCCGAAGGATTCGTCCGCGCCGCGGATGGCACGATCACGACCTTCCGCACACCCGACGGCCGCTACACCCACGTCTCGGGTGCAAACAGAAAAGGCTGGAGCGCCGGAAACTATCGCGACAACTACTACGCCCCTTCGCAACCCTTCTTCCGGGATCCGTCCGGTGCCATCACGGAATTCACGGTGCCGGGTGCGACATCGGCTGTCGCCGTGGCGATAAACCGATCGCGCACGATTGCGGGCGGAGCCAATATCCCAGGCGCAAGCTCGGCATTCGTCCGGTCGGCGCATGGCGTCATTACGATGTTTGGAGACGAATCCACCAGCGTCGCGGCAATGAACGATGCGGGCACAATCGTGGGTTTGAAGTATGCGAACGGACCGGAGATCGGTTATGTCAGGACCAGCGACGGGACCATCACAACATTCGCGGCACCGAACGGGGCGTTAAGCACGCGTCCGTCGGCCATCAACAATACCGGCACGATTGTCGGCGCGTTCGAGG
>Ga0157369_10004923_pt1 | contig 15654 bp, 18 predicted proteins | sample C25metaG_FD_113461 | JGI IMG/M metagenome (GOLD analysis project Ga0157369, IMG submission 113461) | Corn rhizosphere microbial communities from Kellogg Biological Station, Michigan, USA - C2-5 metaG | ecosystem: Host-associated > Plants > Roots > Rhizosphere > Soil | place: USA: Michigan... | reverse complement strand
GCTGACCATCGTCGGGCGCGACGGCGCCGAAAAGAGCATCGAGGGCAAGGCCGGCTGGTCGGTGATGGAGAATATCCGCGACGCCGGCTTCGACGAGCTGCTCGCCCTGTGCGGCGGCTGCTGCAGCTGCGCGACCTGCCACGTCCATGTCGCCGAGGAGTGGCTCGGTGCCCTGAAGCCCATGCAGGCGGACGAGGACGACCTTCTCGACAGCTCCAGCCACCGTCGTCCGAACAGCCGCCTCTCCTGTCAGATCGAGTTCGGGCCGGAGCTGGACGGCCTCAGAGTGCGGATCGCGCCGGAGGATTAGGGGAAGCGGATCACCGCGGTCGGGACGGTCTTCGTCGTCGGCGTGATCTTCCACACCACCTTCGCCGGCGGGCCGGGCGTCGCGCCGTCCTCGTTGTTCTGCATGATCAGGCTCGCATCGGTGGTGAGGGTGAAGGTCCCCTCCCGCCCCTTGGCCGTTCCCCCCGCAGCCTGGCCGGCCGGTCCGCTGTCCGACATGTCCCCGAAGGCGAGCGCCTTGACCCGGATCGTCGAATCCTTGCGGACCTCCACCGCCACCCACGGCACGAAGGCGAGGGCGTCGAGGTTGGTCGGATAGACGAAATTGCGGTCCAGCGTGCCGCTGATCGCATAGTCCACCTTGAAGGTCCGGCCCCCGACATATTCGACGGAGCGATAGCCCTGCTCCTTGCCGAGCGCGTCGGCCATCGCCCGCATTTCCGCTGCATTTTGCGTGAAGGTGACCTTGCCGGTGGCGGGCTTCCCTTTCGTATCGGCGCCTTCCGGTTCGGGCGCGATCGCCTCGCCGACATAGGTGAAGGTGAAGCTGCGGTCCTTGCGAATGTCGAGGGTGGAGACGAAGCGGCCGGGGCTGAGCAGGCAGGAGACGAGGAGAAACGGCGCCGCGAACGCCAACGCCAGCCGTGCCATCCGCATTCGCCTACCCCCCTGTTGCGCTCCCGGTCGTTACGGCTGCGTATAGGGCAATCGCCGCCGCATTGGAAACGTTGAGGCTCTCCATCTTCGCGCCGATCGGCAGGCGGGCGAGGGCGTCGCAGTGGAGCGCCGTGTTGTGGCGCATGCCCTCGCCCTCGGCGCCGAGGACGAGCGCGACCCGCGCCGGGCCGAGCGCCTGGGCGAGCGTCATCTCCGCCTCGCCGGCAAGTCCGATCCGCCAGAAGCCCGCCGCCGCCATGTCGTCGAGCGCGCGGGAGAGGTTGACGACCCGCACCCACGGCACCGTCTCAAGCGCGCCGCTTGCGGCCTTGGCCAGGGCGCCGGATTCGGGCGGCGCATGGCGGTCCTGGGTGACGATGCCGAGCGCGTCGAACGCGGCGGCGGAGCGCAGGATCGCGCCGACATTGTGCGGGTCGGTCACCTGGTCGAGGACGAGCAGCGGGCGGCCGTCCCCGGCCTCGTCGAGCAGGTCGGCGAGGAGGATGTCGGGCAGCCGCTCGACCTCGGCGACGATGCCCTGGTGCGGTGCGTCGCGCGGGACGTGGCGGGCGAGGTCGGCGGCGTCGGCGAAGGTGACCGGGACGCCCTTGGGGAGGTCGAAGTCGGGCGCGGCCTCGCGCGTCACCCAGAGGCGCACGACCTCGCGCTCCGGATTGGAAAGGGCGGCGGCGACGGCGTGGCGGCCCCAGAAGCGGGGCCGGTTCTCCGGCCTGGTCGCCTGGCGGGCTTTGCGGCGCATGGAGGCCCCATGGCGGCGCGGCGCGGCGGTGGCAAGCGTTGACACCCGCGCGCCCATTCGCCATTTGGCCCCCTCTCCCGAAGGGGCGCCGCTGGACAGGTGGCCGAGTGGTTAAAGGCAGCAGACTGTAAATCTGCCGGACATGGTCCTACGCTGGTTCGAATCCAGCCCTGTCCACCACGGCGCCCTGGGGCAGGCGGGTATAGCTCAATGGTAGAGCACTAGCCTTCCAAGCTTGTGATGCGGGTTCGATTCCCGCTACCCGCTCCACTTCCAAATCAATCACTTGACCGCCTTTGGAAAGCGAAGGGCGGCCTACCAACCGCGAAGCGACCGAGCGCGCCTTCGCCGCGCTTCCGCCGCGCTGGAGGAGACGCGATGAACGACCCTGTCGACCTTCGCCTAGAGGCCTTTCTGGCGCCGCCCGACCGCGCGCGCGACGAGGCCTTCGCCGCCCGCATCGGCCGGCTCGTCGCCGCCGAGGAGAGGATGCGGACCGCCCGCCGCGCCGCCTGGACGCGCTTCGCCGCCTCGATGCTGGCGACCGCCTCGCTCCTCCCCCTCTTCGTGCTGCTCGCGCGCCTCGGCGGCGCCGACTCGCCGGCGAAGGTGTCGCCGTTCAGTCCGGCGGGGGCGGGACTGCTGCTGCTCGCGCTCTGGCTGATCGTCGCCGCGACGCTTTCGGAGGGCCGAAATCGGTCCTAACCCATGTGATTTTCCGCGCCGGAGCCCCCAATGCGGCAGTCCGTGCGAGTCCGAAGGCTGTAATCTCTTGCACTGCGCCTGCGTTTGGGCTGTATCAGTCGGGACACCTAACAGGGAGGGAAGACATGGCTAAAGGTACTACGGGCGGTGCGCGCGGCGGTCTGGCGCGTCCGGTGACCCCGTCGGCGGATCTCGCCGCGATCACGGGCGCCGATCCGCTCCCGCGCAGCGAGGTGGTCTCGAAGGTGTGGGACCACATCCGTAAGAACAACCTGCAGAACCCGCAGAACAAGCGCGAGATCGTCGCCGACGACAAGCTGAAGAAGGTCTTCGGCAAGGATCGCGCGACCATGTTCGAGATGAACAAGCTGCTCTCGAACCACCTGAAGTAAGCGTCGCCCAAGGCGGCTTCCGGTCGGCCCCGCTCCCTCGGGAGTGGGGCCGATCTCGTTTGGCGACGCTCAAATTGCCGGTACGCCCGCCAGCCCACACCCTCGCCGAGGTGGGCGAGCCCGTTGCGGGTGAGCAGGCGCCAGCAGCCGCTTCGCCCGGCGCAGCGGCGGCGTCAGCGCCGCCGCGCCGTCTCGTAGGGCTCGGCCGTCACCGGATAGCCGATCCCCTCGGGGATGCAGACGAAGCGCCGGCCCTCCCTCTCCTCGACCCAGGGGGTAATCCTCTCGACCGGGTGCCGGGCGGCGTCGGCGCGCGCCTCCTCGAGCGAGGCGAAGCGGGCGAGCCGCTCGAGGTTGCGCCGGGTCGGGAAGATGGCGTGGGCCCGCCCCGCCTCCACCTCGGCGAGCACGTCGGCGGCCGGGGCCCAGAAGCTGTGCACCGCCTCGGCGGCGTCGGCGCGCGGAGCCGCCGCGCCGGCGGGCGCCTCGGCGAGGTAGAAGAGGGTGTCGAAGCGCCGCGCCTCGCGAAAATTCGGGCACCAGCGCGCGAACGGCGTCAGCGCGTCGAGGTCGAGGGCAAGGCCGAGGCGTTCGATCAGCGCATCGAACCGCTCGCCGGCCGCGATCCCCTGCCGAAGCGCCCCCGCGTCGGCTCCTGCGGGGAGCGCCGGCGCGATCCCTGTCTCCTCGATCGTCTCGCGCACCGAGGCGATGCGCGCCGCGCCGTCCGGCAGATGGGGCGCCAGCCGCACCGCAGCCTCATGGTCCTCCGGATCGATCCGCCCGCCGGGGAAGACGAGCGCGCCGGCGGCGAAGGCCATCGTCTTCGACCGTTCCAGGAACAGGATCTCCGGCGCTCCGCCACCGGCGGCGGCGCGCATCAGGATCAACGTCGCGGCGGGAATCGGCGGCGGGAGGTCTTCGGCCATGCCCGGGCTTAGGCATTTCGCTTGCGCGCCGCCAAGACTCGAATAGAGTCGATGGCTCGCCCAAACCCTTGCCACTTCCCGCCGCGCCACTGCCGCGGCGCCGCCGGAGCCTTGCCATGGCCGCCTTGACGATCGACGAGGAGCGCGCCGCCGCCAACAGCCGCCTCACCGCCATCCGCCTCGCCGGGCTGACCTTGCGCTGGATGGAGAATTGGCGGCGCAACGTGCAGGATTACGACAGCGCGATGATCCTGCTCGCCGTCGTCGCGATCACCGCCGGGCGGCTGCTCCGCGCGGACCTCGATCAGGATCTGCGGGACATGGCGGCGCCGCTCCCCGAGGGAACCTTGGCCAAGTGCAACGTCAGCTCGATCGCCGCCGCCACGGGCCTCAACCGCGAGACGACACGCCGCCGCGTCCGCGCCCTCGTCGAGCGCGGCTTCCTCGTGCGGATGAAGGACGGCACGATCCGCTTCCGCCCGGGCTACCTGCAGCAGGACCGCACGATCGATCTCGTCCGCACCCAGCTCGAAACCTTCGCCCGCACCGCCGACGAGCTCGCCCGCGAAGGCACCCTGAAGCCCCTCGGCTAAGGTTCTGCACAAAATGTGCAGCCGGGCCCGTGCGGCGGGCCCGCTGCAGGCGTAGACCATAGGGAAGGGCGGCGGATCCCCCACGACGGCCGTCCGGGTTTCCGCCGCCGAGGCGCGCATCGGCGGCGGGGCTCCTGGGAACCATGCGGCGGTCCCTTCCGCTTTGCTCCGCGACCGACGGGGCCGAGGAGGAGCCGCACATGAACGCCGAGAAGCGCATCGCGCTCGTCGCCCACGACCGCAAGAAGGCCGAGCTCGTCGACTGGGTGCGTGTGAATGAGGCGATTCTGGCGCGCCACCTTCTGTGGGCGACCGGCACCACCGGCGCCCGGGTCCGCGACGCCTGCCCGGGCCTGGAGCTGACCGCGCTCCGCTCAGGCCCGCTCGGCGGCGACCAGCAGATCGGCGCGATGATCGCGGAAGGCCGGATCGACATCCTCATCTTCTTCGTCGATCCGCTGTCGCCGCTGCCGCACGACGTCGACGTCAAGGCGCTGACCCGCCTCTCGACGCTCTACAACGTCGCCGCGGCGACCAACCGCGCCACCGCCGACTTCCTGATCGCCTCGCCTTGTTTCGACTCCGCCTACGAGGCGCCGACCGGCGGCGGCGACGGCGAGCCGGGGCTCTGAAGCCTCAGTTCGGCGGCCGGCTCGCCGCTCCGCGGGCGCGGCCGACGCTCGCCGGCTGCGGCGGAGTCGGCGAGGCGGCCTCGCCCGGGATCGTATCGTAGAAGCGGTCGAGGTCGAGCCGCATGCGATGGAGCTCGTCCGGGTTCAGATAGACCATGTGGCCCGCCTGATAATAATGGAACTCGAGGTTGCCGCGCTGCGACGGCTCCAGCATCATGTGCTTGAGGTCCCGCTCGGTCGAGAAGAACGGCGTCGCCATGTCGTAATAGCCGTTGAGCGAGAGCACCCTGAGATAGGGATTGGTGCGCATCGCGGCGGCGAGGTCGACGGTGACGGCGGGCTGCTGCTGCGGGCCGGAGCCGGCGCCGGGCGCGCGGTGCTCCCAGTTCCAGCGGAAGTCGCCGCCCTCGCGCGCGCTCACCCGGTAGTCGAGGTCGGTGTCGTAGCCGATCTCCCGGGTGAGATAATCGTGGAAGGTGGAGATGAAGGCGCCCGAAATGGCGGTGTCGGAGGGGTCGTAGTCGGGCCGCTCGCCCGCCGCGTCGGGGTTGGTGCCGAGATAGCGGCTGTCGAACCGGCCGATCGTCTGGCGCCGGTCGCGCAGCAGCTCGGCCTGGAAGCGCGAGAGGTCGACCCGCAGGTTCGTCCGCCTCAGGAAGTCGGGCGAGAGGCCGGTGAAACGGCTCATCGCCTGCGCCACCTGGTCCTGCTCCTGCGGCGAGATGTCCTGCCCCTTGGCGAGCGCGGCGGCATAGGGGCCGTTGGCGAACTGGCGCGCCTGCTCGACGAAGGCCTCGAGCTCGGTGCCGGCGCCGGCCTTGCGGTGGTACCAGGCGGTCGCGGCATAGCTCGGCAGATAGCCGATATAGAGCTGGTCGAAGCCCGGCTGGCGGATGCCGTAGTTGAGGATCGAGGAGAGGAGGACGACTCCGTTCAGCGCCATGCCGCGGTCCTGAAGCGCATAGGCGAGGGCGGCGGAGCGGGTGGTGCCGTAGCTCTCGCCGAAGATCACCTTGGGGTCGTTCCAGCGCGCGTTCCTGGTGACGTAGCGCATGATCGCCTTGGCGAAGGCGTCGACGTCCTGGTCGACTCCGTAGAAGTCCGCCGGCTTGGCGTCGCCGAGCGGGCGCGAATAGCCGGAGCCCACGGCGTCGATGAAGACGAGGTCGGTGCGGTCGATGAGCGTGTCGGGGTTCGGGCCGAAGGCATAGGGCGCCGGCCGGATATATTCGGGGTTCGCGGTCTGCACGCGCATCGGCGCGAAGCTCCCCATATGGAGCCACAGCGAGGCCGAGCCGGGCCCCCCATTGTAGAAGAAGGTGACCGGCCGCCGCCGGCCCGACGGCGCCGCCGTGTAGGCGACGTAGAAGACAGATGCGGTCGGCTTGCCCTGCGCGTCGCGGATGGTGAGGGTGCCGGCGGTCGAGCGGTAGTGGATGATGCGGCCGCCGACCGCGACGCTGTGCTCGCTGGACCTGGTCTGCTCGGCGACCGGCGCCTGCGCCCAGTCCTTCTTGTCCTCCGCGCGCGACGCAGCCCCCTCGCGGCGGTCGGAGGCGCCGCTTGCGGCCGGCGGCGCCTCGCCCCGCGCCGACTGGCGCGTCTGCGGCGGCTGGGCGGGGGCGGCGGCGGCGAACAGGAGGGCGAGGGCGGAACCGGCAAGGAGGCTGAGGTGCATCGGCGGATATTCCCGGCAGGAGAGGGTAGGACGGGCGCGCTCTACGGCCATTGTGCCGGGCTCCTCAAGGCCCGCGCCGCCAATCTTTCCAAGAGTTAAGCCGGCGCCCTTCAGGCGGCGTACTTGTTCTCCCGCCGCCGCCCGACGAGGAGGCCGCGCTCGAGCCGGTCGCACAGCGCCGCATAATAATCTTCGAGGAAGCCGCGGTCGTCGCCGTCGCTCTCCAGCCCCGCCTTGCGCCGGATCGTCGCGGCGACCGTCGCGATCGCGTCCTCCTTGCCGTTGCGCAGCACCTCCTCGAGCGTCTGGAGCTCGTAGACGCCGTAGAGGCCGAGCGCCGCATCGCTGAAGCGCCGGCGCTCGCGCCTGGCGGCGAGCGCGCCGATATCCTCCCCGAGCCGGCCCGTCTCCGTCCGCACCACCCACGTCCCCGCAACCATGTCGCCGACCCGCAGCCGGTCGCGGTTGAACAGGGGAAAGAACAGGAAGATGCCGCTCCAGATCAGCGCGAACAGGGTGAGGAAGGTGTCGGCGAGCCCCTCCGCCGCCTGCATGCCGAGGAAGGTCAGCGGCAGGAATACCTCGATCTCGCGCATCGCGTTGCGGGCGATGACGGCGCCGCCGGTCAGCCGCGCCCCGTCGCGCGCGACGACCCGAAGGCCCATCAGCCTCTTGCCCGGGGTCGCGCCGCGCCCGCCCATCTCGAACAGCGAGAACCAGCCGAAGCGCAGCAGGAAGGCGCCGAGCAGCCAGAGGATCAGCATGATCTCTGCCTTGGCGGCGATGCCCACCAGGCCGACGAAGATGGTGACGAGGATCAGCGCCATGATGATCGCCACCGCGTCGAGCATGAACGCGGCGGCGCGCGCGCCGGCGCTACCGAGCTCGAGGCGGAGGTCGACGCCCTCGGGCGTGACGAAGCTCCGCTTCAGCGTCTTCGGCGGCTTCTCGGCGCGGCGGCGGAAGGGCCAGGCCATCAGCCGGCGGCCTTGCGCGGCAGGTAGAAATAGAGGAGCCAGCCGAGCAGCATGCTTCCGCCGATCGCGTAGCGCGCGGTGTCGTCGAGCACGGTCTGCCGGCCGATCCCTTCGAGCAGCCCGGCGACGATCAGCATGATCACCGCCCCCGCCATCACCAGCGCCGCGCTTCGGCCGGCGCGGACCGCCGAGTCGGTGCGGCTCTCGCGGCCCGGAAAGGCGATGGCGAGGCCGATTCGGATTCCTGCGGCGCCCGACAGGCACAGCGAGAAGATCTCGGTCGTGCCGTGGATGCTGAGCCAGCCGATCGCGTTCCACGCCAGCCCCTTGGCGGCGAACACCTCGACGAAGGCGCCGAGCGTCAGGCCGTTGTAGATGATCAGCAGGATGGTCGGCACCGCGAAGGCGAAGCCCAATGCGAACGAGAAGATCGCGATCTGCGCGTTGTGCGTGAAGAGGAACGTCGCAAAGGTCGCAAGCATGTCCTGGTGGCGGGCGTAGAGGGTCGCGCGCAGCGTCTCGGCGGAGGCGGAGGGGTCGCGGCCGCCGGCGAGGCCGTTCGGGACGATGCCGTAGAACCAGCTCGGGTCGCTGCGCACCAGATAGAAGGCGACGGCGGCGCTCGCGAAGGTGATGAAGGCGGTGACCAGGGTCTCGCGCCACATGCTCCGCACCGCCTCCGGCCAGCCGCGCAGGAAGAAGCGGCCGAGCTGCCGCCAGGCCGAGGTCTGCACACCGTAGATCTGGAAATAGGCGCGGGTCGAAAGCTGCTCGAGATAGGTGATCAGCGCCCGGTCCAGCGAGGTGTCGCGGGCGACGGAGAGGGAGGAGAGGGTGGTCCGGTAGAGGCCCGGGAGCGCGAGCAGGTCCTCGTCCGAGAGCCGGCGGAGCGAGCCTTTCTCGATCCGGGAGAGGATCTGGTCGAGCCGCTCCCAGTCGGCGGCATGGGCGGCGCGGAACCGGCTGGCGTTGACCAGCGGCGCGGGCGTCCGCTCGCCGAGCAGGGCTGACGCATCGGCGTTCACAGCAGATTCCTTCGCTTGAGGTCCATATAGCCTTCGACCAGCCGCTCGCCGACCCCGTCGTGCTCGCTCTCGATCACATGCACCCCCAGATGCTGAAGCCGCATGATCGCGAGCCGCCGCTCGCGCAGCAGCGCGCCGGCGGTGACGGCGCGGGTGACGTCGTCGGCGCTTTCCGGCCGCGAGTCGGCGATCGCCTCCAATTCCTCGTCGCGAAGCACGACGACGAGGAGCAGGTGGGTCTGCACCATCCGCTGCGCCGCGCGGACCATGAAGTCGGCCGAGGTGAGGTCGGTGAACTCCGTGAACAAAACGATCATCGAGCGGCGGCTGAGGCGCGTCGACAATGTGGTGAGGGCGAAGGTGTAGTTGGTCTCCTCGCCGCTATAGTCGATCGCCGCCGCGAGCCGCTGGAGCTCGCCGAAGGCCGGCGCTCCCGAGACCAGCCCGCTCGCGATCCGCGGCCGCGAATCGAAGGCGTGGAGCGCCACCCTGTCGCCGAGCTTCAGCGCGATCCAGGCGGTGAGCAGGGCGGCGGAGACGGCGCGGTCGACTCGCGGCAGGCCGGCGACCGGCTCCGACATCTGCCGGCCCGCATCGATCGCGAAGACGATCTGGGCGTTGCGCTCCAGCCGGTATTCCTTGGCGTGGAGCTTCATGTGGCGGGCCGACTGCTTCCAGTCGATCGACCGCCGGTCCATGCCGGAGCGGAACTCGACGAGGGCGTCGAAATCGGCGCCTTCGCCGCGCTGCGCCTGGGTCAGCAGCCCTTCGAGCGTGAAGCGCTGGAGGAGCTGCGCGCCGCGCTCGTGCAGGGGGCGGATGTCCGGGAGGATCGGAAAGGCTGCGCCCGCCTCGATCCGCCGCTGCCGCCAGGCGAGGCCGAGCGGCCCCTTCCAGCGCAGCCACAAGGCGTCGAGGCGCGCAAGGCCGCGCCGCACCATCGTCACCGGCAGCCACACGGCGCCGGCTCCGCCCTCCAGCGGCACCCGGGCGCGGCCGTCATCCTCCATCTCGAGGAGGGCGTTGGCGCCGAGCGCGACGGCGGCGCTGCGCGGCGGCCGCGCACCCGCGATCCGCACCGTGAGCGCGACGTCGCGCGTCTCGCCGACATAGGCGAAGTCCGGAAGCGCCGCCTCCGCGCGTCCCTCGCCCGCGCCGAGCACTCCGTCGAGCGCGGTCAGCAGCAGCACCGCCATCGGCCAGGCGAGGCCGAGATACCAGCGGCCGGGCATCAGCGCGGCGAGGACGAGCGTCAGCGGCACGCCCGCCGCCGCCGCCATCACCGCCGCGCGCGTCGGATAGATCAACGCGGCGCCTCGATCGCTTCGATGATGTCGGTCACCACCTCCTCGACCTTGCGGCCGTTGATCTCGGCGGCCGGCGACAGGATCAGCCGGTGCCTCAGGAGCGCCGGGGCGAGCGACTTGACGTCGTCGGGGATCACGAAGTCGCGGCCCTCGAGCGCCGCCCGCGCCCGCGCCGCTCCGGCCAGCATCGCGCCGGCGCGCGGCGAGGCGCCGGTCTCGAGGTCGGCGACCTCGCGGGTGCCGCGGATGAGGCCGGAGACATAGTCGATCACCTCGTCGGCGAGCCGGACCGCGGCCACCGCCTCGACGGCGGCGCCGATCGCGCCCGCGTCGGCCTTGCGCTCGACGCCCCATTCGGCGGGCTCCATCGCCGCCGGGCGGGCGCCGTGGCTGGCGATGATCTTCCGCTCCTCCTCGGCGGAGGGATAGTCGACCCGCTGCTTGAACAGGAACCGGTCGAGCTGCGCCTCGGGCAGCGGATAGACGCCCTGCTGCTCGATCGGGTTCTGGGTCGCCACCACCATGAAGTGCGCGCCGAGCGGAAGGCTCTCGCCGTCGATGGTGACGGTCCGCTCCTGCATCGCCTCGAGCAGCGCCGCCTGGGTCTTGGGCGGGGTGCGGTTGATCTCGTCGGCGAGCAGCAGCTCGGTGAAGATCGGCCCGCGCGTCAGGGTGAAGGTCGAGGTCTGGAAGTTGAACAGGTTCGCGCCGATGATGTCGCCCGGCATCAGGTCCGGGGTGAACTGGATCCGCCCGAAGTCGAGCCCGACCGCGCGCGCGAACGAGTGGGCGAGCAAAGTCTTCGCCGTCCCCGGCGGCCCTTCGAGGAGGATGTGGCCGCCCGAGAAGAGCGCGACCAGCATCAGGTCGACGGTCTCGTCCTGGCCGACGACCGCCTTGGCGATCTCGCCCCGTATCGCCGCGGCGAGCGAGCGCACCTCTTCCACTGTCACCCTCGTTTCTCCCTTTGCCAGTCGTGGAGCGCCTGCGCGGCGCCGAGCAGGTCGTCGCTGCGCTCGGCCGAAGCCGCGGCCTCGGCGAGCGCGGTGAAGGGCCGGCGGCCGCCGAGCCCGTCGAGATAGGAATCGAGCGCATCGCCCTGCAGCTTGGGCGGCGCCGCGAAGGCGGCGGCGGCACGCTCGCGGATCAGCTCGGCATAGCGGGCGCCAAGCGCCGCCTGGCGCCGCGCCTTGCGCACCAGCGCCGCCGCATTGTCGACCAGCGCCGCCTTGCCGAAGGCGAGCGCGCGCACCGGCCGCCGCGGCCTTCCGAAGCGGATCGCCCCCTGCCAGCCGGCGAGCAGGACGGCGGCGGCGAGGGCGAGGGTGGTCGCGAGGAACGGCGGATCGAAGGCGAGCTTCAGCGGGCTTTTCGAGCGGCCGAGCCCGTTCAGGGTGACGTCGAACAGCACCGTCTTCGCGCCGGGCGCGTTCAGATAGTCGAGCAAGGCGAGCGCGGCGGCGGCGTTGTGCACGTCCGCCATGCCCTTGTTGGCGAGCAGGTCCGGATCGGCGAGCACGTAGACGTGGCCGCCGCCGACCTCCCCGAGCACGACCCGTCCCTCGGGATCGGTGATGAGCGGCTTCACGTCCTTCCCGGCCATCGTCTGGAGCGCGCCCGGAGCGGTGAAGCGCAGCGCCGCCGGAGCGTCGCCGGGGACGGTCTTCAGCGGCGTGCCGGCGCTCCGGTGCCGCTCGACGCTGAGCGGGTGGGCCGGGGCGAGCAGCCGCTCCGGGTCGAACGGATGGCGCAGCGACACCGCCTTCACCCAGCCGCCGTGCGCCGGATCCGCCATCGTCGTCCACTTCGGCATCACGAACAAGGTCGGCTTGCCGCGCCGTACCGCGAGGATCTCGCTGAGGTCCTGGCCGCCGCTTTCGGGCGTCACCACCGCCAGCTCCTCGTCCTGAAGGTCGTGGAGGTCGCGGACGATCCGCGGCTGCCGCCCCGTCGCCTCGGCGAGGCGGATGAGGCCGCTGAAGCCGGTGGCGGCGTTGGAGAGGGCGTGGCTGCCGCCGTTGCGGCCCGAGCGCAGGTCCGGCGCGTAGGCGCCGAGCAGGAGCATCGCGACGAAGGCGAGGATGCCGACGGCGACCATCAGCCCGGCCGTCGCCGGATTGAACGCGCCCTGGTTGCGGCGGCCGCCGATCGCGATCTCGCTCATGCCTTCCACGCCCTCGGCAGCACGAAGTCGGCATAGGCGCCGCGGGCCGCGCTCCAGTCGTCGGCTGCGACGGGACGGCCGCCGAACAGGCTCCGCTCGACCATCGCCGCGATCCGCGCGAAGAGATCGCGCGCCGCCGCCGGGATCGCGCTCGCCGCGGAGAGCTCCCGGCTGGTGAGCGCGGGCCGGACGAGACGCGGGCGCCGCCTGGCGATGTCGTCGATCGAGCGCAGCAGCAGGTGATGGACGGCCTCGGCGTAGCGGCCCTCCGCGGCGAGCGCGTCGGCTTCCTCGAGCCAGGAGCGCGCCGGCGCCTCGGCGGGCATCCAGGCTTCCTCTTCGGCCGCGACCGGCGCCGCCTCCAGCTGCCGGCGGCGCTGGAAAGGCCACCGCCACGCACCCTCGCGAAGGCTCCTCCACACGGCGACGATCAGGAACAGGGCGGCGAGCGCGATCACCGTCCAGAGGATGATCTTCGCCCAGGGCGCGTCCGGCATGAAGCTGTCGATCCAGCGCAGCGCCTTGCCGATCGGCCGGAGCCGCTCGCCGAGCCACCGCAGGGAGGAGATCAGCCATTGCGGCGGCTCGGGCGGCTGCGCCCGCTCGAGGCGGAACTGGACGTCCGGATCGGCTTTCAGCGCCCGATGCGCGGCTTCCAGCCTGGCGGCCGAGTCCGCCGCCTGCGCCTGCGCTCCGCCTGCCACCTTCGCCCCCGATCGTCCCCTTGCGGCCCAGAGGTTTAGCCGAAGGCGAGACCCGCGCAACGCCAAAATACCGGCTGGACAGCGAGGCGGGGCTGAGCCAGCCTCCGCCCCGCATCGGGCAGCAGGGGGATGGGCATGGCGACGACGGCTGAGGCAGCGGGCGGCGGCGAGCGGGAGGTCTCGATCGGCCGGGTCTTCGAGCGGGCGTTCGGAACGCTCCGAGCCAATCCCCTCGCCACCCTCGGCATCGCCTTCCTCTGCGGCGCGCTTCCCGGGGCGGTGCTTGGCTATTTCATCGCGCGCTACCAGTTCAGCCTGATGCCCCGCCTCGGCGTCTGGGGTGTGGTCGCCTTCGGGCTGCTTTCCATGCTCGTCGCGGTCGTCCTCTATGCAATCACCCAAGGCGCGCTGGTTCGCGCGACGGTCGCCCACAGCGAGGGACGCGAGTCGAGCTTCGCCGATTCGATCGCGGCCGGACTGAGCGTCGTCCTGCCGCTGATCGTGGCGAGCCTGCTGAGCGCGATCGGAATCGGGCTGGGCATGGTTCTGCTGATCGTGCCGGGCGCGATGCTCTATTGCATCTGGGCCGTGGTGGCTCCGGTCGTGGTGGAGGAGCGGACGGGACCCATCGCCGCCCTGTCGCGAAGCGCCGTTCTCACCCGCGGCGCCCGCTGGAAGGTGTTCGGCGTCGTGCTCCTCCTCCTCGTCGCCTACTGGGTGTTTTCGGGGGTGGTCGGGGGAGTCCTGATCGCCCTCGTCGGCCTGAGGGGCATGGCCGACGCGGCGGCCATGACGAACGGGGGCTTCCCGGTCGCCTTCTACGCGGTCAACGCCGTCACCCAGACGATCGTCTCCTGCGTCTGGGGCCTGGTGTTCGCGTCGCTCTACGTCGAGCTCCGCAACTGGAAGGACGGTCCGCGCACCGAAACGCTCGCCGAGGTGTTCGGCTAGACGCCGGGGGGAGCGCACCCTAGGGGCGCGGCCATGCCCGCCCTCGCCTTGCTTCTCGCGCTCACGACTCCGCCTGCCGCCCATCCCGCGCCGCCCAGCCCGGACGCGCTCATGCGCGCCGACGACGAAGCGGTGCGCCGCGGCTTCACGAGGACCCGCAAGACCATCCCGCTCGCGTTCCAGGGCGTGTTCCGCCGCACCGCCGCGGAGTGCGGACAGGAGACCGACACCGCCCTCGTCGTCACCCCCAATGCGATCCGCATGCCGGGGCGCGAGGGCGACGTGCAGGAGGTGCGAGTCGAGGGGCCGCGCAAGATCGTCGTCACCTCGATCTACGAAGGCGGCGGCGAGGTCTGGGAGAAGACGGAGACGCTGCTCCTCGGCCGCGAGGGGACGAGCCTCGCCTTCCAGCTCGAGACGGGCCCCTATACCCGCCTGCGTTGCCCCGCCTGATCGCGGGGGCTCGTCACGCCCGAAATGACACGGTAGAGCAACGACATGGCCGACGTTCAACCCGCCGACGCGCAGGAGCGCGAGCTGTTCGCCTCGATCGCCGCGACGCCGATGGCGATGCTGATCACCGATGCCCGTCTTCCCGACAACCCGATCGTCTCGGTCAACGACGCCTTCCTCGCGCTGACCGGCTATGCCCGCGACGAGGTCGTCGGGCGCAACTGCCGCTTTCTTGCCGGTCCCGAGACCGACCGCGCCTGCTCGCGGATTCTCAGCGAGGCGGTCTCCGCGGCGCGCCCGGCGCTCACCGAGATGGTCAATTACCGCAAGGACGGCTCGACCTTCCGCAACGCGGTGATGATCGCGCCGATCTTCGGCGCCGACGGCCGGCCCGCTTATTTCATCGGTTCGCAGGTCGAGGTTCCGGCCGAGGCCGCGGTCGACGGCGGCATCCGCCGTGAGCGGGCGCGCGGCCTCACCCGCAAGCTCACGCCGCGCCAGGGCCAGGTGCTCAAGGAAATGGCGCTCGGCTACCGCAACAAGCAGATCGCCGCCCGCCTCGGCATCGACGAGAAGACGGTGAAGATGCACCGCGCCGGCATGCTCGAGCGCTTGGGCGCCCCCACCTCCGCCGACGCTATCCGAATCGCCGTCGAGGCGGGGCTCTAGCGCGCCCGCCGGTAGGGGACGAAGGGCCCGAGCGTGCAGACGGGGCCCGGGAGCGCCGAGCCCGGCGAGACGGTCCGGAAGCGGTCGTCGCGGCAATATTGGCGCCCGTGCATCTCGACCGCGAGCCGGTCGTCCGCCCTCAGGCCGGGGCAGTCGCTCGGAAGCCGGCTGACCCAGAGGGTGCCGCCCGTCTCGTAGGCGACGCTGTGCGCGTCGAGCACGCGCAGCTGCGTCATGTCGTCGGCCGGGACGCAGCTCTGCGCCGGCCCGGCGATCCGGCCGGCCAGCGCCTCGGCGGCCCCGCCTTCCCGCGGCCCGGGCGCGGCGCAGGCGGCGAGCGCGAGCAGGAAGGGAAGGGCCGAGGCGGGCCGCATCAGCCCGCCTGGCCGTCCAGCCGCCGCCCCAGCCATACGAAGACGTAGATGAGCGGCGAGACGAGCACCGCCGACAGCACCACCTTGGCGATCAGCTGGCCGAGCAGCAGCGCCCCGATCGGGAACAGGCCGTAAAAGGCGATGGTGATGAACAGGAAGGTATCGACGATCTGCGAGGTGATGCTGGCGATTCCGGCGCGCAGCCAGAGCAGCCGCCCCGTCTCCTGCTTCAGCTTCGAGAAGATGAGGACGTTCAGGAGCTGCGAGATGCCGTAGGCGACGATCCCCGCCACCCAGATGCGCGGGGTCGAGCCCATCATCGTGTTGAACGCGTCGAGCCGCTCCTTCGGCATCCCGGCCGACGGAGGCAGCAGCAGCACGATTTCGGCAAGGATG
>Ga0157369_10004921_pt1 | contig 15660 bp, 11 predicted proteins | sample C25metaG_FD_113461 | JGI IMG/M metagenome (GOLD analysis project Ga0157369, IMG submission 113461) | Corn rhizosphere microbial communities from Kellogg Biological Station, Michigan, USA - C2-5 metaG | ecosystem: Host-associated > Plants > Roots > Rhizosphere > Soil | place: USA: Michigan... | reverse complement strand
TTCCCGCCGATGCTTCCGGCATTGCGGTGCCTGCCCGATGACGAGCGGTCGAGGGTCTCGTCTTTCGACCGCGGAGCAAGAGGGGCCGGGCCTTTCAGGCCAGTCGCCTTTTGCGTCGGAGAGTAAGGCAGCACTCATACGGAGCGCACCGGATGAACATTATTTTCTTCTCCAAGCGCCGGGGCGCCGCTCGCCAGCTGAACCTTGCTCATCCGCTGGCGCTGGGGCTGGTCGGGACGCTCGCGCTCGGACTGCTCGGCGCGGCCTTCATGCTCGGTGTCCATCTGGGCCAGGGGCATGGAGCGCGCCTGGCACGCGGCGACACTGCTCACTGGAGCCAGATCCTCTCGGACCAGAAGCAGCAGATCGCCGATCTCAAGCAGCAGCTGCAGGAACGCGTCGATGCCATGGCCGTGCGCCTGGGGGCGATGAACGCCCACGTCATCCGCCTGGATGCCCTGGGCAAGCGCCTGACCGAGATGGCCGACATCGACAACCGGGAGTTCGACTTCGATAGCGACCCACCGACCGGGGGACCGGAATCGGACGGAGAAGGGGTCAGCGCGCAGATACCGGATCTCACGACCCTGATCGATCGTCTGGACAAACGGGTGGAGCTGCGCGATTCCCAGCTTTCCGCGCTCGAGAACGTAATCCTCGCGCGTGACCTGAAGAAACAGATTCACCCCGAGGGCCGGCCCGTCAACCAGGGCTTTATCTCGTCGTATTTCGGCGAGCGCGAGGACCCGTTCACGGGTCGCGAGGCCTACCACAAGGGCGTGGATTTCGCCGGTAGCGCCGGAGAGGATGTCGTTGCGGTTGCCGCTGGCGTGGTCACCTGGTCAGGAGAGCGCTCCGGCTACGGTAACCTCGTGGAGATCAATCACGGGGATGGATACGTCACGCGCTACGCCCACAACGAGCGCACCCTGGTGAAGGTCGGCGACACGGTGAAGCGCGGCGAGACGATCGCGTTGATGGGGTCCACGGGACACTCGACAGGTCCTCACGTCCACTTCGAAGTTCTGCGCAACGGCCGCCAAGTCGACCCCCTTAGCTTCATCGGAAAGTAACCACCTTTCCTGCCCTCCGTTGGGCTCGGCAGCGGGCAGGTCGATTTGCCGGCGTCCTCGTACACTCACCACCTCGCCTCGCCGAGGTTCGACGATTCCTAGGGGTCGACCCCGGAGCTTCATCGGCAAATAGCTGCCAAGCTCGCCACCGGGCCGCGGTCGTAAGGTTGCCCGAGGCACGGCCGGAGGCGCCTGCCCGCAGCCCGAGAGACCGCCTCACGGCTCCTCTGCCGGTCAATTCTCGAGCGCCTTGAAAACCCCTGCCCGCGAACCAATTGGGCGTCCCAGGCGTCTATTGCGTACAATACGCGCCCTTTGCAGCCGCCACGCCTGAAGTCGCCCAGGCGCGCCCTAAGGCCTCGAGGCGCAACGCTTTTTTTGACCCAGGACAGTCCCGTTGCTGAAACTTCTCACGCGTGTCTTCGGAAGCCGCAACGAGCGGGTGATCCGGGGCTATGGGCGCACCATCCGCGCCGCCAACCAGCTCGAGCCGCAGATCAAGGCGCTCAGCGATGAGGCACTGCGGGCCAAGACCGACGAGTTCCGGCGCCGCCTGAAGGAAGGGACGAAGCTCGATGAGCTCGTTCCCGAGGCGTTCGCGGTCGTGCGCGAGGCGGCGATGCGGACGCTGAAGATGCGGCACTTCGACGTGCAGCTCATCGGCGGCCTGGTGCTTCACCAGGGGAAGATCTCCGAGATGCGCACCGGCGAGGGCAAGACCCTCATGGCCACCCTGCCGGCGTATCTGAACGCACTGCCCGCCGAGGGCGTGCACATCGTCACCGTCAACGAGTACCTGGCGCAGCGTGACGCGGACTGGATGGCGCCCGTCTACCGCTTTCTGGGCCTGACGGTCGGGGTGATCAAGAACTCCCAGGATCAGCAGGAGAAGCGCGAAGCCTACGGCTGCGACATCACCTACGGCACCAACAACGAGTTCGGTTTCGACTACCTGCGCGACAACCTGGCCTTCCGCCTCGAGGATCGCGTGCAGCGCGGCCTGGCCTATGCGGTGGTCGACGAGGTCGACTCGATCCTGATCGATGAGGCGCGCACGCCGCTGATCATCTCCGGACCCGCGGAGGAGAGCACCGAGCTGTACCTGCGGATCAATCAGCTGGTGCCGCGGCTGAAACGGCAGAAAGAAGAGGACGGGCCCGGCGACTTCTCCGTGGAGGAGAAGACCAAGCAGGTCCACGTCACCGAGGAGGGCCACGAGAGCGTCGAGAGGCTGATGGTCGAGTCGGGTCTGCTGCGCCAGGGCGAGAGCCTGTATGACGCCGCCAACATCCGCCTCATGCATCACCTGAACGCCGCACTGCGCGCGCACGCTCTCTACAAGCGGGACGTCGAGTACATCGTTCGCGGCGGTGAGGTCATCATCGTCGATGAGTTCACGGGCCGCACCATGCAGGGCCGGCGCTGGTCGGACGGCCTGCACCAGGCGGTGGAGGCGAAGGAAGGCGTCCGCATCCGCGAAGAGAATCAGACGGTCGCCTCGATCACGTTCCAGAACTACTTCCGCCTGTACAAGAAGCTCGCCGGCATGACCGGCACGGCCGATACGGAAGCCCCGGAGTTCCTGCAGATCTACGGCCTGGAGGTCGTCGTGGTGCCCACGCACCGCCCGATGATCCGCAAGGACAATCCGGACTTCGTGTACCTGACGCAGAAGGACAAGTTCAAGGCGATCATCGAGGACATCCGTGATTGCGTCGCGCGCGAGCAGCCGGTGCTGGTCGGCACGACCTCGATCGAGACTTCCGAGTTCCTCGCGGGGCTGCTGCAGGAGGAGTCGATTCCGCACCAGGTGCTGAACGCCAAGCAGCACGAGCGCGAGGCGTTGATCATCGCGCAGGCCGGCAGTCCGGGCGCGGTGACCATCGCTACCAACATGGCCGGCCGCGGCACCGACATCGTGCTCGGTGGCAATCTGCAGGCGGAGCTGGCAAGCCTCGGGGAGGTCGACGCCGCCACGACCGAGAAGGCGCGCGCCGCATGGGAAGAGCGCCACGCCAAGGTCCTGGCGGCGGGCGGGCTGCACATCGTCGGTACCGAGCGGCATGAGTCGCGCCGCATCGACAATCAGCTGCGCGGCCGATCGGGCCGCCAGGGCGATCCGGGCTCCAGCCGCTTCTATCTGTCGATGGAAGACAACCTGATGCGCATCTTCGGCGACCCGATGCGCACCAAGCGCCTGCTGCAGATGGCGGGCATGCGCGAAGGCGAGGTCATCGAGAGCGGCATGCTGACGCGCCAGATCGAGAAGGCGCAGCGCAAGGTCGAGTCGCACAACTTCGATATCCGCAAGCAGCTGCTGCTGTTCGACGACGTCGCCAATGACCAGCGCAAGGTCGTCTACCAGCAGCGGACGGAGATCATGGGGACTGAGGATTTGTCCGCGGCGATCCGCGGCATCCTCGAGGAGTCGGTCGGCACGCTGATGGATCAGTACATGCCCAAGCACGCCGCGCCCGCGGATTGGGACATGGCCGGCCTGTCCGAGGCGGTGCTGAAGGATTTCAACGCGCGCGTCGACCCCAAAGCCTGGCTCGATGCCGAGCCGGAGATGGAAGAGCCGGCGTTTCGCGAGCGCCTCGGCCGCGAGGTCATCGCGACCTATGATGCAAAGGTCGCGCGCCTGGGCGAGCCGATCATGCGTCACGTCGAGAAGGATGTGATGCTGCGCATGCTCGATCAGCACTGGCGCGAGCACCTGGCGGCGATGGATTACCTGCGCCAGGGCATTCATCTGCGCGGCTATGCGCAGAAGGACTATCGCTTCGAGTACAAGCGCGAGGCGTTCGAGCTGTTCGCGGCGATGCTCGATCGGGTCAAGTTCGAGACGGTCTCCATTCTCACCAAGCTCGAAGTGCGCACCCAGGAAGAGATCGATCGCGAGGAAGCGGCAAGACTGGAGCGGCAGCAGCGCGCGATGCGTGCGCTTCAGGCGCAGCACTCCGAGCTTCCCTCGCTGCTCTCCGGGGACGTGCAGCAACCGGCACCTGAACCGGGGCAGCCACATCCACCGGCCCCCCGCGGAATCGCTGCGCGTCCGCCGCCACCACCGCAGCCGGAGGTGCAGGGAACGTTCGTGCGCACCGAGCGCAAGGTCGGGCGCAACGAGCCCTGCCCGTGCGGCTCCGGTAAGAAGTACAAGAATTGCCACGGCTCGCTGTCGAGCGGGAATGACCTGGTCGCCTGAGCCCAGACACGTCGCGCTCGCTGTGCACGCGCGCATTTAACAGTCTGTGACAATACCGGCCAAGCCGTTCGTTCGAGTCGTCGCCGCAGCGCTCTACGATGGGGCCGGGCGCGTGCTCATCGCCGAGCGTCCACCCGGCAAGCACATGGCCGGGCGCTGGGAGTTTCCGGGCGGCAAGATGGCTGCAGGCGAGTCGGAGGCCGAGGCTCTCGCGCGGGAGCTGCGGGAAGAGCTTGGCATCGTCGTGGGCTCTGGCCGGGCGCTGATGAGGCTCTCCCATGCGTATGAGGACCGTCAGGTCGAGCTGTCGCTATGGGTCGTTCTCAGCTACACGGGCGAACCCGCCTCTCTGGACGGCCAGCGTCTGAAGTGGGTGTTGCCGCAGAGCCTTGCGGACGAGGACATCCTCGAAGCGGACCGGCCCTTCGTCGAGGCCCTGGCGCGCCTGCCACCCCCTTGAGGAAGCCGGCACCAATCTTGCGAAGCTTCAGGGACGGCTGTGTAGAATGGGCGCGGCTTTCGCAGCAATCGAATGGACGGACATGGCAGCGCAGAACGACCTCCCGGAAGTCAAGCTGGACCCGGCCGGGTTGTACAAAGAAGAGACGTTCACCGATCGCCGGGCGGGGACGTTGCGGCGATTGACGCCGGTCACCCTCGAGGGTGCGACCGATCCGTCGCGGCCCGTGCTCTTTTCCGGCCAGACCCAGCTGCTCACCCCCGCGGGTGTGCTGCCGCTGGTGTTCGAGCTGGAGGCGGGGACCCTGGAAGAGGCCCTGCAGCAGTTCCCCGAAGGGGTCAAGGCTGCGCTCGAGCAGGCCATCGAGGAAGCCCGCGAGATGCGCCGCGAGTCGGCATCGCGGATCGTGGTTCCGGAGGTGGGAGCCTCTGTGGGACCGGGTCCGGGGGGCGGGGGCGGCAAGATCAAGTTTCCTTAGTTTATTGGCGAAAACTGCCTGCGGCAGTTTTCGCGGAATTGAGGCCCCCAGCTAGCCCATGCGGCTGGCAAAAAGCGTGGTTTTTGCCAGCGTGCCGAACCTCCGCGGCGATTTCCGCGGAGTTGAGGGCCCCAGCTAGCCCATGCGGCTGGCAAAAAGCGTGGTTTTTGCCAGCGTGCCGAGCCTCCGCGGCAGTTTTCGCGGAGTTGAGGCCCCCAGCCAGTTCACGCGGCTGCCCGCGATGGGCCAGGCAAACAGCGCCGTTTTGGGCGGCGTGCTTTTACCCATTTAGATTCAATCAGTTACGCTCTCTCTGGATTTCTCGAGCGCAGTCGTTGCCGACACGGAACGCGGCCCTGGACGTGGGCGTTTATAGCTCACCGACTCCCTTCGAGGTCAGGGTGTGAGCGAGGACGATATGAATCAGCCCCGAGACACTGCCGGCGCGGCTCCGGTGGTGACGATCGGCATCCCGGTCTACAACGGCGAGCGATACCTGGAAGAGGCGATTCGCTCCGTGCTCGCGCAGACGCACCGCGACCTCGAGCTGGTGATCAGCGACAACGCTTCCACTGACCGCACCCCCGAGATCTGCCGCGACTACGCGTTTCAGGACGGCCGCGTGCGCTATTTCCGCAATCCCACCAATCTCGGCGCGGCTCCGAACTACAACCTGGTTTTCGGTCACGCGCGCGGGCGCTTCTTCAAGTGGCTCGCGCACGACGACCTGATCACCCCGACGTTCGTGGAGAAGGCCACCGCCGTTCTGGAAGCGCGTCCGGATGCGGTGATGTGCAACTCGGTGGTCTCCTATATCGACAGCAAGGGGACTCCGCTGGGCCTGTACGACACGCAGCTCGGGAAGGCCGACGTCACCTCGCCCTCGCGGCGCCTGGCGCAGGTCACCTTGCCCTCGCACTCGTGCGTCGATTTCTTCGGCATGTTCCGTCGGTCGGCGCTGGAGGGCTCGCTGCTACATGGCAGCTTCCATGGCGCGGATCGCGCTTTGCTGGCACAGATGTCACTGCGCGGCAGGATGATCCAGATCCCGGAGCCGCTGGTGCAGATGCGTGAGCACGAGAACCGCTACACGCGCTCGCAGCTGCGTGCGGCTGACCGCGCCTCGTGGCACGACACGAGTGCGTGCGGCCGAGTCAGTTTCCCCACATGGAGGCTCTACGTCGAGTATCTGAAGATGGTGCGCGCGGCGCAGTTGGGGTCGGGAGAGCTGATGCGATGCTATGCCGTGCTGGCACGTTGGTGGACGGTCAATTGGAACATCGCACGGGCCGCCGTGGACGTCGTCGCGATCGTGGCTCCCGGAGTGCCGGGCGTTGCCGAGCGCATCAAGACTCGCTTGTTCGGAGCCGCACCGGGGCATTGGGTCGCCGCCCGCCGGCGCTGACTAAGCATTGAACATGGACCACGCTGTCGCGGCATTTCCTCCGCAGCGCCACAGGCGCTCACCCACGTCATTGCGCATTGCGATGGTCGCGGCATGCCCGGTGCCGGCACGGCGCGGGACGCCGCTGCGTGTCGAGCGCCTGGCCGAGGCCCTCTGCGCCAGCGGGCATCAGGTCGAGCTCATCACCTACCACGTCGCCGACGACGGCGAGCATCCGATGGATTTCCCCGTACATCGGATCTTCCACAAGCCGCGCTACCGCCGGATGGTCGCCGGGCCGAGCGCGCGCAAGCTCTTTCTCTACGATCCACCGCTGGCCCTGAAGGTCTGGCAGGTGGTCGGGCGGGGCGGGTTCGACCTCATCCACGCGCACCATTTCGAGGGCCTGCTGGTCTCCCTGCCGGCGCGGGTGCGCCACCGCATTCCGGTCGTGTATGACGCGCACACCATGCTCAGGCTGGAGCTGCCATCGTATGGCCCGCAGCTGTCACGTTGGATTGCGGGCCGGGTCGGCGGCTGCCTGGACGGCTGGCTCCCGAGAGCCGCCGATCACATCGTGGCGGTGACCCCCGACATTCGCGACAGCCTCATCGAACGCCACGGCTTGTCGCCCGAGCGGATCACGGTCGTCATGAACGGCGTGGAAGCGAACAACTTCCGCGTCCGCGAGGCCCCTGCGTCGCCGGATGGCGCGGTGCGGCTGATTTACTCCGGCACGCTGGCCCCCTACCAGGACATCGATTTGCTGCTGGACGCCTTTGCACGCGCGCGGCGCGTTCGCAAGGACCTGCGACTGTGCTTCTCGGTCAGCTCCTCGTTCGAGCCCTACGAGGCGCAGGCCAAGCGACTGGATATCCGCGAGGCCATCGAAGTGATCGATGACGGCTTCGACGAGCTGCCGGGGCGCCTGGCCGCCTCCAACATCGCGGTCCTGCCGCGCACGGCCTGCCCGGGCATTCCGCAGAAGCTGCTCAACTACATGGCCGCGGGCAAGGCCATCGTCTCCAGCGAGGGCTCGGCGAAAGTGATCGAGCACGAGCGCACTGGGTTGATCGTTCCCAACGGCAACGCGGATGCCTTCGCAGACGCCTTACTGCGGCTTGCCGACGATCCCGAGCTCGCCCGGCAGCTCGGTGACAGCGCGCGCGTGGACGTCGAGAGAACCTACAGCTGGGAGCAGTCCGCCGAGAGCCTGCAGGGGGTCTACGAGCAGGTGTTGCTGCGGCACAAGAGCCTGGGCAGCCCCGAGCGCATCTAGTTTATTGGCGAAAATCGCCTGCGGCGATTTTCGCGGAGGCGAGGCTCTCAGCAAGTCCATGCGGCCGGCAAAAAGCGTGGTTTTTGCCGGCGTGCCGGTTCTCAGCCGCAGCCTTCAACTACAATGGGACCAGCTTCGGGCGCAGGCCTCGGGTGGTGAGGTCGTTGCGCACTTCTTCCGTATAGATCGAGTTCATCAGCAGCACGATGTCCGGCCGTACTGTCCGCAGCGCCTCGGGGCTGAGGATCTCCCTGCCGGAGCCGGCCAGAAACTTGCCGTGCTTGTGCGGGTTGATGTCCACGATTGCGGTCAGCTCCTCGCCTATGCGCAGTGAGCCGATCAGCGAGACGCACTTCGAGCCCGAGCCCCAGACCGCGATCGTCTTGCCCTGGCTGCGCGCCGTGGTGACGATGTCCTGCAGCTCCTGCAATTGCGCCTCGACGTGTGTCTGGAAATCTTCGACCAGCCGGGCGGTGCGCTCGAGGTCGTTCTCCTGGGGCAGGCGAGCCGCGGTTCGGCCGGGCGCAGGCCGCGCTTCGAGCATCAAGTACTGCCCGCCATAGGCTTTGTACAGCTCGAGCACGTCGAACCCGGTCTCACGGAACAGGCGAGCGAGCGAACCGCGCGTGAAATACGTGCAGTGCTCGTAATAGATGTCCCAGAACACTCCGTGCTCGAGCACTCTCTCCATGTCCGGGAGCTCGAAGAACACGTTGACGTGGCGGCGATCGCCGATCGTCTGGCGTACGAGAGTGACGAAATCGCGCACCGGGCCGATGTGCTCGAGGGTGTGGCGGCAGCAAACGTAGTCCGCCTGCAGGTGCGAGTAGCGCGGCCCGTAAAAGTCGCGAATGAAGCGGATGCGCGGGCTCGCGGTGCTCTGGGTGCGCTCGGGTCGATAGCCCGGGTCGAGCCCGATGCCGTTGCAGCCGGATCGCTCGCACAGCGCGACCAGAAACTCTCCCTTGCCGCAACCGATCTCCAGGACCGACACGCCGGGGCCGATGCCGTACTTGGCGATGTGATCGTCGCACACGTCATTCATGAAACGCATGAAGCGCGGCGAGAAAGCCTGCGTCTCTTCATACGCCGGGGAATACTTGTTGAGGCTCACATCGAAGCGGATGTTGGAGATGAAGCCGCAGTCGCGACAGAACGCGAGCTCGATATCGCCGCGCGGGAATGCGAGCGCCGCATCCCGCGTCGGCAGCATCAGGCAGCTGTGAGCCGGGACGCCGTTGAGCTGATAGAAGGACTCCAGGTCGCTCCCACCGCACGCGGGGCAGGGCAGCGGTTGTCCGGTCAGCAGCTCCGGGATCACCGGGAAAGCGAACTCCGCGGGACTGCCGGCGCGCAGGGCGCCCAACTCGATGCTGTTTTTCTGTGTCATAGGATGGACGGATGTGGCACGGGTACGATGAAACGACCCCCGCGGCGACGGTATTCGTCCTGCTGGGTCATGATCTCTTCTTTGAAATTCCAGGGGAGGATCAGCACGTAGTCCGGCTGGGCCTCGAGCAGCCGCTCCGGCGGCTCGATCGGCAGTCGCACGCCGGGAATGTAGCGCCCCTGCTTGTGAACGTTGCGGTCGACGACGAAATCGAGCAGCTCCGGCCCGAGCCCGGCGTAGTTGAGCATGATCGTGCCTTTGGCCGCCGCCCCGTAGCCGGCGATGTGGGCGCCGCGGCGCTTCAAGTCCTGCAGCAGGGCGGTCAGCTCCGAGCGGATCGCGGCCACGCGTACCGAGAACCCCGCGTAATAGGCAAGACGGTCCAGGCCGAGGCGCTGCTCGCTCTCCAGGTATTCCGTGATGGAGCGAGTCGGGCGCGCGTGCTTTTCAACGAACAGGCGGAGGGAGCCGCCGTGAATAGCCAGCGGCTCGACGCGATTCAGAAACAGGCCGTGGCGCTCGAACAGATTGCGCAGCGCGGTGACCGAGAAGTAGCACAGGTGCTCGTGATAGATCGTGTCGAACTCGCCGTGATCGATGAGATCGCGCACGTACGGTGCTTCGATGACTGCAACACCATCGTCCTTCAGCAACGTCGCGATGCCGGCAACGAAGCCGTTCGTGTCGGAGACGTGGGCCAGGACGTTGTTGGCGTGAATGACGTCCGCGATCTTGCCTTGCCCGGCGAGATCCCTCGCGAGCTGCGCTCCAAAGAAGGCCTCGAGCGTGTCGATGCCGCGCTTGCGCGCGACCGCGACCGGGCCTGGTGCGGGATCGATGCCCAGCACGGGTATGCCGCGCTCCCGATAGAACTGCAGCAGATAACCGTCATTGCTGGCGAGCTCGACGACCAGGCTCTTTGGCCCCAGGCGCTGCTCTTCGATGCGCTGGCGGACATTGATCGCGGAATGCCGCAACAGCATGTCCGTGACCGAGGAGAAGTAGGGATAGTCCGCCCCGAACAAAGTCTCCGGAGGGACCGTATGGAGTATCTGCACGAGAGCGCAGTCGGCGCAGAAGGCGACATCGAGCGGGTAGCGCGGCTCCTCTTCGCTCAATTGCGAAGGCGCGAGAAACGCGTCCGAGGCTGGCAGGTCGCCCAATGAGAGAAACACCGTCAGATCCTGGCCGCCACACGAGCGACAGTGCGCCTCGGTTGCGAGCCCGGCCTGCGATGCGGCACCGGCGTGTGCCGCGGCGGTCTCCCTGATGCCGGCGTGCGGGTGCGCCGTTTGGGGTGTACTCATGCCGCCGACCGTGGTTGCGCGTCGCTGCTGCGCGCTGTTCCGGCATTCCGCCAACGCAGCGACTGATCCAGGGAGCCCGCATCCTGCAGCTCGCGGATGCGTTTGAGCCGGATGAACTGGGAGCTGAGGAACTCTTCGGCGGACGTGCCGTGCGCACTGAAGGCGGCGGCGACTTGCTCGATACCCTTGCGCACCGTCCATTGCGGCTGGTACGAGGGCAGGCGCTGAGCGAGCTTGTCGCAGTTGACGCGGTAGTTGCGCATATCAGGGCTCGCGTCCCCCGCGTAGGTCACTTTGGAGGACGGGACCGCTTCGGCCACCATCTCGGCGACCTCACGCACGCGATAGTTCTCCGAAGTCATTCCGACGTTGAAGGATTCGTTGTGCACCAGCTCCCGCGGTGCCTCGAGCACTGACACGAACGCGCGCGAGATATCCTCGATGTGCACCAGCGGCCGCCACGGCATGCCGTCGCTCTTGATCAGCACCTGCCCGGTGGTCAGCGCGTAGCCGACGAGATTGTTGACGACCAGATCGCCGCGTAGCCGCGTCGAGGCTCCGTAGGCGGTCGAGCTGCGTAGAAACGTCGGCGAGAAGCTCGCATCCGCCAAAGGGGCCACATCGCGTTCGACCCATACCTTGCTTTCCGCGTACGGCGTCACGGGATTGAAGGAGGCCTCCTCGGTGAGGAAGTCGTTGCCGGCGGCGCCATAGTTGCTGCACGAAGAAGAGAATACGAACCGCGACACGCCGGCTTGCTTGGCGAGCCTCGCCAGGCGGACGGAGGCCTCGTGGTTGATGGAGTACGTGGCCGCGGGCGCCAGGTCCCCCAGGGGGTCGTTGGAAATCCCGGCCAGATGCGCCACGGCATCGAAGCCGCGCAACTCCTCGAGCTGCACGTTGCGGATGTCCTTGCGAAGGACCGGGATCGTGAGCGGCTGCCCGTCGGAGAAGCCACACCCGTCGTACAAAAAGCTGTCCAGACCCGTAACTTCATGGCCGCGCTCCAGCAGCATCGGCGCGAGGACATGGCCGATGTAGCCGTCGTGACCGGTCAGCAGAATTCGCATGTCATCTCCAGATTTTCCACGGGGCGTCGCCGCTCTCCCAGAGCGTTTCCAGCCGCACTTTGTCGCGCACGGTGTCCATGCATTGCCAGAAGCCGTTGTGTTGATAGGCCATCAACTGGCCATCGCGCGCCAGCTTCTCCAGCGGCTCGCGCTCGAACTGCGTCGCATCGCCTTCGATGTAGTCGAAGATTCCCGGCTCGAGTACGAAGAACGCGCCGTTGATCCAGGCCTCTCCGGCCAACGGCTTCTCATCGAAGCGCGCCACGCGGCTGCCATCGAGCTCCAGTCGCCCGAAGCGCGCCGGAGGGCGCACGGCGGTGACCGTCGCGAGGCGTCCATGGTTGTGATGGAAGGCGAGCAGCTCGCGCAGGTTGATGTTCGAGACGCCGTCGCCCCAGGTCAGCATGAATGTCGAGTCGCCCAGATAGGGCCGCAGACGCTTGATGCGTCCACCGGTATTCGTCGGCTGTCCGGTGTCGATCAGATCCACGACCCAGTCCTCGGTGGGCTGGCCCGCGGGCGCGCCGTTGCGGCGCCCGTTCCCATGCGGTTTGACCGTTCCGGTCGCCAGCGAGATGCGCAGATCCGGCGCGAGCGAGCAGTAGTCCGCCATGTAGCGCTTGATGTATTCGCCCTTGTAGCCCAGGGCGACGGCGAACTCCTTAAAGCCGTAGGTCGAGTAGTGCATCATGATGTGCCAGAGGATCGGCCGGCCGCCGATCTCCACCATCGGTTTGGGCTTCACCACTGTCTCCTCCGAGAGACGCGAGCCCAATCCACCTGCGAGAATCCCGACTTTCATGTGCGCGCTTTTCCGGTAATGTCAGACCCAGACGCCGCGGGAACACAGCCTTGGAACGATGATTCTTCGAATTCAGTGCCGCGAACGGACTGCCATGGGCGGTGAGACCGCAAGTTCCGTGCCCGGGCACGCGGGCGGTCCGTGAGCCGGTTGCGGGTTTTATTGTCCAATCTCGCCGCAGTCATCTCCGGCAAGGCGGTGGCGGCCGTGGCCGGTCTGGCGACCATCATGGTGCTGACGCGCCACCTCGGCCCCCAGGATTTCGGGTACTACCGCACCGTGCTGACCTATGCCGCATTCGCGAGCGTGCTGGCGGATTGCGGCATTTACATGGTGACACTGCGAGAGATGTCGCGTCCTGGCACGGATGCGGCACGCGTCGCCGGCACCGCTATCCCGTTGCGGCTCGCCAGCTCGATCGGCGTTCTGTTGCTTGCGTGCGCCATTGTGTGGGCATTCCCTTATGACCGGATTGTAAAGTGGGGCGTGCTGATTGGCGCAGCCGTGTACACCTGCCTGCAGGCGAGCGAGCTGCTGGTCGCAGTGTTTCAGAGTGTGTTGAAACAAGGGCGCAACGCCATCGCGGAAGGCGGGGGCGCCTTGGTAACCTTAGCGTGTGTCTGGAGTCTCGCGGTGGCGCACCGCGGCACGCTCGCGATGCTCGGTGCGACTTTGTGCGGGAGCCTGGTCGCGCTGGCCGTCTCCTGGCGACTGGCCCGCCGCCTCGTGCCGTTCCGTCTGCATTGGGACGTCGGCCAGTGGCGACCGTTTCTGCTGCTGGGCCTGCCGATCGCCGGCTCGCAGATCCTCACGATGGCGATCCTGCGCGGGGACTCTTTGATCCTGTCGCTGTTTCAGCCGGCCTCTGCCGTCGGGCTGTATGGAGTCGCGACCAAGATATTCGAGCTGGCGACCTCACTGGCTTTCATGTTCGGCGGCTTGATGATGCCCTCGCTGACGTCGGCCTTCGCCAACGATCGCCCGAGTTTTACGCGCGTGCTCGGGCACACGCTCGACACTGCGGCTATCTATGGGGTCGGTGCCGTGGTGGCCCTGAGCCCTTTCGCGCCGCAGGTGTTGAGTTTGATTGCCGGGCCTGATTTTGCCGCCGGCGCTCCCGCGCTCGTCATCATCTCGTTCGCGATCGGGCTATCGGCGCTCTCCCACGTCCTGCGCTTCGCACTGGTGGCTTACGAGCGCCCGCGGTTGGTTCTCGAGGCGGATGCTGCAGCGTGCGTGCTGGGCTTTCTCGCTTACTTCACGCTCATCCCGCGGTTCTCGCTGCTGGGCGCAGCGGCAGGTACGGTCATTGCGGAGGGCTGCTCGCTGCTGGGCATGCTTCGAGGATTGCGACGCGCGGGCATGGCATTGCCCTCGCCGGTCAATCTCTTGAAAGCCATAGGCGCGGGACTGATCGCACTCGCCGTCATCCGTGCATGCAACAGGCTCGATTGGCCATTGGCGCTGTTCCTCGGAGGGGCGACCTACCTGGCTCTGCTGTCGCTGACGCGCGCCATTCCTCCTGAGCTGATCGCGATTGTGCTTCAGCGCCGCTACCAGAAAAGCGCCTGAGCTTTGATACACTTGCCGCGGTGAAAAAACTCCGTTCCCCTGCGACGCAGCTGATCGCCGTGGCCAGTCTGCTCGTCGCCTGCACGCCGCTCCCGCACACCATGAAAAGCAATGCTCCGCCGGGCTCGCCGGCCAAGACCGTCGCTGCACCCACGCAGTCCCCTGCGCCTGTCTATCCCGTCGCGGCACGCGTACAGGTCTCCGATCGCTACTCCGGTACCGAGGTGAGCGATCCGTATCGCTGGCTGGAGAACCTCGATTCCGGCGTGACGCGCCAGTGGGTCGAGGAACAGAACCGGCTGTCACAACCCCGCCTGGAGGCTCTGCCGCAGCGCGCTTGGGTCAAGCAGCGCCTCACCGAGCTGTGGAACTACGAGCGCTTCGCGGTTCCGGTGAAGGAGGGCAGGCACTACTTCTTTCTCCACAACGACGGCACCCAGAATCAGAGCGTGCTGTTCGTGTCCGATGAGCTCGATTCACCCGGGCGGTTGCTCTTCGATCCCAACACACTGCGCGAGGACGCAACCGTGGCTTTGGCGGGTCTCACGCCGAGTCCGAACGGCGACCTCCTCGCGTATGCGCTGTCCGATGGCGGCACTGACTGGGAGACGTGGAGATTCCGTCGCGTGCAGGACGGCGCAGATCTGCCGGATACCTTGCGGTTCACGAAATTCTGGGGCGTCTCGTGGGCGCGCGACGCGTCCGGCGTGTATTACAGCCGCTACCCGTCATTGCCAAACGGCAAGGGCAATGACGAGGGGAGGCCAGCGATCTATTTTCACCGCCTCGGGGAGCCGCAGCAGCGCGACCGCCTGATCTATGCGGTCACCGACCATCCGACACGCGTGCCCTCGGCGACGGTGACCGAAGACGGGCGGTTTCTGGTCGTCACGCTGTTCGATGGGTATGAGCACAACGGTGTGTATCTGCTGGATCTGCATCGGCCTGAGGCCGCCGCAAGGCCACTGTTTGCCGCGTGGGATGCGCTCTATACGTTCATCGGCTCCCGCGGCGATGAGCTGTTTTTCCTTACTACCCGCGATGCGCCGAATCGTGAGGTCATCGCGATCAACGTGAGCCACCCGGCCTCGCTACGCACCCCATCGATCATCGTGCCCGAGGGCGATGCCGCACTGGAGGACGCGCACTACGTCGGCGGGCGGGTGATCGCCCGGTATGTGCGCGATGCCCACAGCCTCGTGCGTGTGTTCGAGCGCAACGGGCGGGAGATTGGCGAAGTGCCCCTGCCTGGCTCGGGCAGTGTCGACGGCTTCCACGGCGAGGGCAGGCAGCGGGAGACGTTCTTCTCCTACACGGACTATCTGACACCATCCCGAATCTACCGGTACGACACCCGCACCAACACGTCGAGCCTGTGGCGCCAACCGCGTGTGGCTTCGAATTCGGAAAGCTACGTGACCGAACAGGTCTTCTTCCCCAGCAAGGACGGGACGCGCGTGCCGATGTGGATCACGCACCGTCGCGACATGGCGCGCGACGGGAATCAGCCTCTGCTGCTGTACGGCTACGGCGGCTTCGATATCTCCCTGACGCCGCAATTCAGTCCTCCGGTGCTGGCGTGGTTGGAGCTGGGGGGCGCCTACGCCGTGGCCAATCTTCGTGGGGGCGGTGAATACGGC
>Ga0157369_10004920_pt1 | contig 15660 bp, 15 predicted proteins | sample C25metaG_FD_113461 | JGI IMG/M metagenome (GOLD analysis project Ga0157369, IMG submission 113461) | Corn rhizosphere microbial communities from Kellogg Biological Station, Michigan, USA - C2-5 metaG | ecosystem: Host-associated > Plants > Roots > Rhizosphere > Soil | place: USA: Michigan... | reverse complement strand
CGGCGTGATCAAGATGCTGGAGGCCAGCGGCATCCATGCCGACGTGGTGGCGGGCACCAGCGCGGGCAGCGTGGTGGGCGCGCTGTACGCCAGCGGCATGGACGCGTTCCAGATGCAGCAGGTCGCGTTCGGCCTGGACGAGGCGAAGATCCGCGATGTGCGGCTGTTCTCCGGCGGCCTGGTGCAGGGCAAGGCGCTGCAGGACTACGTGAACCAGCTGGTGCAGCAGCAGCCGATCGAGCACCTGAAGCTGCCGTTCGCCGCGGTGGCGACGCAACTGGAGACCGGCCAGCGCATGGTGTTCGTGCGCGGCAACACCGGCGAGGCGGTGCGTGCCTCCTGCAGCGTCCCCGGCGTGTTCGAGCCGGTGGAAATCCGCGGCCGGCATTACGTGGACGGTGGCGTGGTCAGCCCGATCCCGGTGGATGCCGCGCGCCAGCTCGGTGCGGACTTCGTGATCGCGGTGGACATCTCCGCCGCGCCCAGCGGCAGCAACCCGCAGGGCATGCTGAACATCGTGGGCCAGTCGATCACCATCATGGGGCGGCAGCTGGCGGCGCAGGAAATCGCCCGCGCCGACGTAGTGATTCACCCCGACCTGAGCGGCATCGGCCCCACCGACTTCGAGCAGAAGAACCTGACCATCCTCGCCGGCGAGAAGGCCGCGCTGGCGGCGATCCCCGCGATCCGCGCCAGGCTCGCCGCGCGCGAGGCGTCCGCACCCAGCCCATAGCATGCCGGACGCCGGTCATGGCGAAACGGATGGCTTGCTTCCGGTTCGAAAGAAATCCCGGCATGCGGCAATGGCAGACCGCCCTGGCGTCGTCGATGGCGCGGCGGCCTGAACCCGGGCGCGCTTGCCAGCGGGTCGCATCCTGCCCATGCTAGGCGGGTCGGCAGGCACCACGCCGACGATGGCCGTTGCGCCGTACATGCCGGATTCCCGGCGCTCATCACCGGATGGCCGCCCATGCCTGTTACCCGCACCGCCGAGCAGGAAGCACTGGACCGCCTGCTGTCGCAGACCGCCCGCGGCGACCAGGCGGCCTTCGCCGAGTTGTACCGGTGCAGCTCCTCCCGCCTGTTCGGCGTCTGCCTGCGCATGCTGCGCGAGCGCGGCGAAACGGAGGAGGTGCTGCAGGAAACCTGGATCACGGTGTGGCATCGCGCGGCCACGTTCGACGCCTCCCGGGCCAGCGCGATCACCTGGCTCACCACGCTGGCCCGCAACAAGGCGATCGACCGGCTGCGCCAGCGGCGGGAACAGCCGCTGGACGACCCCGCGCTGGTGAACACGCTGGTCGACGAAGACCCCAGCCCGGCCGCCGACGCCGAAAACAGCCAGGAGTACCGCCGCCTGCGCGACTGCCTCGACCAGCTGGAGCCCCAGCAGCGCGGTTCGGTGCGTGCAGCCTTTTTCTCCGGCGCTACGTATAACGAGCTGGCGACACGCTGCCAGGTGCCGCTGGGAACTATGAAAAGCTGGATTCGCCGCAGCCTGCTGCAACTTCGCACGTGCCTCGATACATGAACACACCCATCGACGACGGCAACGCCAACCTGCGCTACGCCGAGTACGTGCTCGGCGTGCTGGACGCCGACACGCGCGCCGAGGTGGAGCGCGAGATCGCGAGCAGCGACGCCGCCGCCACCGCAGTGGCGCTGTGGCAGCGGCGGCTGTTGCCGCTGAGCGAGGAAATCGCGGGCAGCGAACCGCCACCCTACGTGTGGGCGCGCATCCACGACGCCTTGCAGCTGGATGCGCCGACGCGCGCGGCGCAGGCGCCCACCCGTCGCGGCCTGTGGGACAACCTGCGGTTCTGGCACTGGCTGGGCCTGGGCACCAGCGCGCTGGCCGCCGCCTGCCTCGTGCTCGCGTTGGTGCTGTCACAGCGTCCGGCCGCGCCGGCGATTCCGTACATGGCCTCCACCATTACGCAGACCAACGGCCATGTCGGCTGGACGGCCACGATGGACCTCCAGCACGCCCGCATGATCGTGGTGCCCGCCGCGCCGCAGGCGTTCGCCGCCGGGCGCGCGCCCGAGCTGTGGCTGATCCCCGCCGGCCAGAAGCCGATTTCCGTCGGCATGATCGCCACCGATGCGCCGACCACGCTGAGCCTCGACCCGACCCTGCTGGCGCGACTGGGGCCCACCGCCGCACTGGCGGTGTCGGTGGAACCGCTCGGCGGCTCGCCCACCGGGCAACCGACCGGGCCGGTGATCGCCAAGGGCACGATCGGTGCCGCGCCGGGCAGCAACGCCCATGGCAAGACCGTGGCCATGCTGCGCGCGCCCGACGCGGAACGCGACGCGAGCTGACGTCACACCGCACCCGCGCATGAGTACCGCCCTGGTCCTCTGCGCCGCGCATGCGCGGGTGTTGCCGGTCTACGCGCACGCCCCGATGAGGCAGCGCCGTGGCCGTCGGCCGCGGCCAGCCGCTGGTGGCAGCACCAACTGCAGGCGCTGCAGCGTGGCATGACCATGCGCGGCGAACCGTGGCACCTCCGCCGACCGGTGGTGCGTGCACCGCATGAACGCAGCGGCGCCGTGGCCGTGGATGGGGACACTGCTTCACGCCGGCGGCGATCGCGCGCGACGCCGTGCTCCCAGGCGCTTGCAAGGCGCGAGGCTGGCGACAGTCGCAGCAAGCGCCACGGCACGGATATCGCCGTGATCCATGCCACGAATTAATTCGGTTCATCCGTGCATCCGATGATCGATGACCTTCGTATCTGTCTCGTACGCCCAAGATCCCTTCATTGATGATGCCGGGGCGCGAGGCGTACGCAGCCATAGGGATTCCCCTAGGAGGGCACCATGAAACCCACGAAGCGTTCAGTCTCAAGGCTCTTGTCGGCAGCCGTGCTTGCATCGCTGTTTGCAGTCGGCGGCGCCTACGCCCAGTCGCTCAAGCCCAATCAGACCGAGGGGTTTTCGCACGGCAAGCTGGTCAAGTTCACCTACCAGCAGAACTTCGCCTGCGTCCATCAGCCGCGCGACGATCTGGACTACAACGGCGTGCTGGCGCAATCGGATTCGGGCGAATTCCAGACCCCCATCTGCCAGGCCGGCATCCAGCCCACGATCGATCCGACCGGCGAGGACGCCAGGAGAACGGCCATCCTCTATGTGCTGGTTCCGATGTTCTCGCTCGACCACGACCAGAACCCCAACGATGCGATTCCGTGTCCGACCGGAGTCAGGGCCGCCACGCTGTGCGGGCCTGCACTCGGCAAGACGCTGATCCAGCTTTTCAGTGCGGTGCCGGAGGCCTACAAGATCAAGCCGCTGGTGTTCACCGATTGCCCCGGACCGGGCTCGATGCCGGGCACCTGCACGATGCACGCTTCCACGGTCGATCTCGGCAAGGTGCTGGTCGCCCTCGGCAAACTGCCTGCGCCGGCGACGAATGTGTTCCTGCCCACGCCGAATCACAGCCACGTGATCGCCAATGCGCGCGCGAACACGGAAAAAGCGATCTGGTGGGAAGTGGAGCCGGTGCTGGTGACCGACCCGGCCGATTGGCCGGATCAGGATGGCGACTTCGGCATCACCTCGGTCAGGAAACTGCATCAAGCCGAGCAGCGAGGGCAGGCCATCGAGGTGCCTTCCAATTTCTTCCTGTTCTTCAGCTCGAAATCCATGCAGGGCATGCCGGGCATGCATGACCAGGATTAGGTTGGAACATCGCGCGCACCCGCACGGCGCGCAACCGGCTTCTCCGGCTTCGCCAGGAAACAAGTAAACGCGGAATAGCTCTGAGCGGGGGCGACGTGGCAGCAAGGCCAGTGTCGCGGCGGTAGGCGTCGAATCGACGCCACCGCCGCGAGTCCTGCCACGCGCAAGTGCCAAGGAAAACGTCGGCAGGATCTTCCTGCCCCGCATCGAGGCGCGCGTACCGCGAATCCCCGTTGCATCCGTCATGGCGTCTGCTCCGTATCTGTCAGTGACCCGCTGACAGGCTGACCTCCATGACACGCTCGCAATCCCTGCCGATTTCACCACCTGCGCCGGCGTGCCCCGTGGCGGCGCGCATCGACGACCCGGCGCCGTCGGGCCCGCGCTGGCTTCACGAAGTGCGCCACTGGGTCGACAGCGGCACGGCAGCGGATCTCGACGCGGCTCGTGCCGACCGCATCGACTGGGTCCGCGGCGCGCCGTTCGTGGCCTTGCACCTGGCCTGCCTCGGGGTGATCTGGGTGGGTATCTCGCCGGTCGCCGTGATCGTGGCCGCCGCCTTGTACGCCGTGCGCATGTTCGCGCTGACCGGCTTCTATCACCGCTACTTCTCGCACCGCACCTTCCGCACCTCGCGTGCGGTGCAGTTCGCGTTCGCGCTGATCGGCGCCGCCTGCGTGCAGCGCGGGCCGCTGTGGTGGGCGGCGCATCATCGCAACCATCACCGCCACGCCGACACCGCGCTCGATCCGCACTCGCCCACGGTGTACGGCTTCCTGTGGAGCCACATGGGCTGGTTCCTGACGCCGCGCGCGTTCCGCACCGATCTGGAACGGGTGCCGGACCTGGCGAAGTATCCCGAACTGCGCTGGCTGGATCGCTACGACATCACCGTGCCGGTGTTGCTGGCGGTGGCGCTGTACTTCCTCGGCGTGCTGCTGCAGCACGTGGCGCCGCAGTTGCACACCAGCGGCGGACAGATGCTGGTATGGGGTTTCTTCGTCTCCACGATCGTGCTGTTCCACGCCACGGTGACGATCAACTCGCTGGCGCATCGCTGGGGTTCGCGCCGCTACGCCACGCACGACGACAGCCGCAACAACGTGTGGCTGGCCCTGCTCACGTTCGGCGAAGGCTGGCACAACAACCACCATTTCTTTCCGGGCTCGGCGCGGCAGGGCTTCCGCTGGTGGGAGATCGATCTGACCTGGTACGGCCTGAAGCTGATGGCCGCGCTGGGGCTGGTGCACGACCTGAAGCCGGTGCCCGCCTGGGTGCTCACCCAGACGAGGAAGTAAGGCCATGCGCATCGCGGTCGTCGGATCGGGTATCGCGGGGCTTGCCTCGGCGTGGCTGCTGTCGCGCCGACACGCGGTGACGCTGTACGAGGCGAACGACTATCTCGGCGGCCACACCCACACGCACGACATCGAACTGGCCGGACGGCGTTACGCCGTCGACACTGGCTTCATCGTGCACAACCCGGCGCACTACCCGTTGCTGACGCGGCTGTTCGACGAGCTGGGCGTGGCTTCGCAGCCCACCACGATGAGCTTCTCGGTGCGCAACGAGGCGAGCGGGCTGGAATACAACGCCGCCACGCTGGACACGCTGTTCTGCCAGCGTCGCAACCTGCTGTCGCCGCGTTTCCTCGGCATGGTGCGCGACCTGCTGCGCTTCTACCGCGAGGCGCCGGCCTTGCTGACGACCGCCGGCGCCGGCCCCACGCTGGGCGACTACCTGGCCGAGCACCGCTACGGCGCGGCGTTCCGCGACGAGCACCTGCTGCCGATGGCCTCGGCGCTGTGGTCGTCGCCGTCCGCGCAGATCCTCGCGTTTCCGGCGCGCTACCTCGTGCAGTTCATGGTGAACCACCAGATGCTGCAGGTCGAGGATCGCCCCGAGTGGCGCGTGGTGTGCGGCGGTTCGGCCAGCTACGTGCGCGCCTTGCGCGCGCGCTGGAAAGTGCGCGAACGCCTGGGTTGTCCCGTGCGCGCGATCCGGCGCGACGCGGAAGGCGTCGAGTTGCGCACTGATGGGGGCATCGAGCGCCACGACCACGTCGTGCTCGCCTGCCACAGCGATCAGGCGCTGGCGTTGCTGGCCGACGCCGACGCGCGAGAGCACGCGATCCTCGCGGCGATGCCGTATCAGGCCAACGACACCGTGCTGCATACCGACGCCAGCTTGCTGCCGCGCCAACGCAAGGCGTGGGCGGCGTGGAACGCGTTCATACCGCGCGATCCGCGCGACGCCTGCACGGTCAGCTACTGTATGAACCTGCTGCAAGGCATCGCCTCGCCCGAGCCGTTCGTGGTCACGCTCAACCGTACCGACACGATCGACCCGGCCAAGATCCTGCGCCGCATGCGCTATCACCACCCGGTCTACACGCACGCGTCGGTGGCCGCGCAGGCGCGCAAGGCGGAAATCCAGGGGCAGCGCCGCACCTGGTTCGCCGGCGCGTACTGGGGCTGGGGCTTTCACGAGGACGGCATGCGCAGCGCCGTCGAGGTGGCTTCTGCGCTGGGCGTGCGCTGGGCGGCGACGGCGCGCCGTCATGCCGACGAACCACGACAGGAGCTGGTCGCGTGAACGCGCAACGGGCTCCCGCCGAGCCGCTGGCCAGCGCCGTCTACGAAGGCGTGGTGCGTCACCACCGGCATGCGCCGCATCCGCACGCGTTCAATTACCGGATCGCGCAGCTGTACCTCGATCTGGACGAGCTCGACCGCGTGTTCGCCGGACGCTGGCTGTGGTCGAACGGCCACCGCAATCTCGCCGAGTTTCGCCGCGGCGATTACCTCGGTCCGACGGACTTGTCGCTGGCGGAGGCGGTGCGCCGCCGCGTGGAACAGGCCACCGGCCAGCGGCCCGCGGGCCCGATCCGCCTGCTCACCCATCTGCGCTACGCCGGCCTCGTGTTCAATCCGGTGAGCTTCTACTACTGCTACGGCGCCGATGGCGAAACGCTCGAATGCATCGTCGCCGAGATCACCAACACGCCGTGGAAGGAACGCCACGCCTACGTGCTGCCGGTCGCGACCGCCGAGACGCGTGGCCGCACGCTGGGCTGGTCGTTTCCGAAAACCTTCCACGTCTCGCCGTTCATGCCTATGGATCGTAGTTACGCGTGGCGCTTCACCACGCCCGGCGACCATCTGTTCGTGCACATGGATGTGCTGCGCGGTGATGCACGCGAATTCGACGCCAGCCTCGAGTTGCACCGTCTGCCGCTCGACGGCGCCTCGCTGGCGCGCGTGCTGTGGCGCTATCCGCTGATGACCGCGCAAGTCGTGGGCGCGATCCACTGGCAGGCGCTGCGACTGTGGCTGAAGCACAACCCGGTCTACACCCATCCGAGCACGGGGCAGCACTCGCCGCAAGCATCCGCGCCGCCGCCCGGCCGCCGATGAAGTCCGTAGCACCATCGACTGACGGGGCAGCACGTACTCGAACTGCATCCATGCCCGCGTGCCGCACGTATCTCCAGTGCAGGCGACATGGCCTGCGTCATGACAAGGCGGATCGCATGAAACATTCCCATCGTCGGCTTGCGTGCTGGCTCGGTGCCGCCATGGTCATGGCGATCGCCGCAGGCGCGGCCGCCCAGTCCGCGCCGAGCACCGACGCCCACGGCCGATTGACCGGCAGCCGCGGGATGACCCTGTACAGCTACGACCCGGATGGCAGCAGCGGCCAGAGCCATTGCGACGGCTCTTGCGCCGCGTTGTGGCCGCCGTATGTCGCCGAGTCCGGCGCACAGCCGCACGCCGGATTCGGCTTGGTCGTCCGCGCCGACCACAGCCGGCAATGGAGCTACCAGGGGCATCCGCTGTACCGCTATGCCGGCGACACCACGCCCGGCACGGCCCTCGGCGACGGCCTGAACGGTCAGTGGCACGTGGTGCACGCGCACTGATTGCCGTGCGCTGCATCCGGCCGGGCTTCGGCTCCGTATCAGTACGCATTGGCGCAATCGTGCGTCGTTGGGAGGAACACGCAATGCACAGACATCTCAAGCGGAAAGTCCTGCTGCTTGGCGCGCTGGCCCTGGCCGGTGGCGTCATCTCGGCGCAGGCGGCGGCGGACGATGGCGGCTCGGTGGGCGTCAGCGGCAAGCTGCTGCTGACCGGTGGCGTTTCGCAGATCGAGGGCGCGGGCGGCGGCGGCCTCACCCCGTGGGCGCTGATCGGCGGCTACGGCACACAGGACCAGTTCGGCGCGAACGCGTTCTACACGCGCGTCAACGTGCAGGACTACCACCTCGACGACGCCGGCGCGATGGTCGGCATCGACAACCGCGTGGAGTTCTCGGTGTCGCAGCAGCGCTTCGACACCGAGGACGTGGGCGCCGCGCTCGGCCTGGGACGCGGTTTCACGTTCCGGCAGAACGTGATCGGCCTGAAGGTGCGCCTGTTCGGCGACGCGATCCTCGACCAGGACAGCTGGCTGCCGCAGGTCTCGGTGGGCGCGCAGTACAAGAGCAACAACCAGGGCGCGATCCTGCACGCGATCGGCGCCAAGAGCGACCACGGCACCGACTACTACATCAGCGCGACCAAGCTGTTCCTGTCGCAGAGCCTTCTGCTGGACGCCACCGTGCGTTTCACCAAGGCCAACCAGATCGGCATCCTCGGTTTCGGCGGCGACAAGCACAACGGCTACCAAGCCGAGTTCGAAGGGTCGGTGGCCTACCTGCTCAGCCGCCACTGGGCGATCGGCGCGGAATACCGCCAGAAACCGGACAACCTCGGCATCGCCAAGGAAGACGACTGGTACGACGCGTTCGTCGCCTGGGCGCCGACCAAGCATGTCTCGCTGACGCTGGCCTACGCCGACCTCGGCAACATCGTGATCAAGGACAACCAGCACGGCCTGTATGCGTCCGTGCAGGTCGGTTTCTGACGCCCACATCATCCGTTCGAGGATCAAGCTCATGCTCAAGTATTCCGTTGCAACCGCCCTGCTCGCGGCCGGCCTGCTGGTGGGCAGCCAGGCCCTGGCGCAGGATGCGTCCGCCACGCCGGACCAATCTGCCGCGATGGCGGCCTCCGCCCCGCGCGATCCGTCGCTCAAGCCGGTCTTCGAACAATTCGGCGGCAAACCCGGGCTGGTCGCCCTGGTGAACGACTTCATGGACAACCTGATGGCCGATCCGGTCACCAAGCCCTTCTTCGCCAACGCCGACCGCGAGCACATCAAGAAGGAACTCGTCGACCAGTTCTGCGTGATTCTCGACGGGCCATGCACCTACACCGGGCGCGACATGGCTTCGGTGCACAAGGGCATGGGCGTGAACCGCACCGACTTCAACGCGCTGGTGGAAGACCTGCAGACGGCGATGAACAAGCACAAGATCCCGTTCCGCGCGCAGAACAAGCTGCTGGCGAAGCTGGCGCCGATGCACGACGTGATCATCACCAAGAAGTAGCCGTACGCAGCTGTGGTCGTGCGTCGATGCGGCATCGAGGTACGACGCAGTGAGCAGCAACGCCGCGTGCCTGCCGATGCAGCGCCGCGTCGGGCACGACCCACCGAAACCGTTTCGAGGTTCGCCATGAATACCGTCGTTTCCGTTGCCCGCAGCCCCGGGGGCGCCTTCGGCCCGCTCGATCGCCTGCTGCGGCAGCACCTGCTGGCTCGGATCGGAGCGCTGCGGCACGGGCAGCTGCTGATCTCGGACCCGCTGGGCGACGTGGCACTGGGCACTGCGCCGGACGAGTCCGGCCTGCGGGTGCGGCTGCAGATCGACGATCCCGGCTTCTATCGCGCAGTCGCCGCCCACGGCAGCGTGGGCGCAGGCGAGGCGTACATGGACGGCCTGTGGCGTTGCGACGACCTGGTCGGCCTGATCCGCCTGCTGGTGCGCAACCGCGAGCTGCTCGACGGCATGGAAACCGGGCTGGCGCGGCTGGGCGGCATGGCGATGCGGCTGTGGCACGCACTCCGGCGCAACACGCGCGATGGCAGCCGGCGCAACATCGCCGCGCACTATGATCTCGGCAACGACTTCTTCCGGCTGTTCCTGTCGGGCGACCTGATGTATTCGTCGGCGCTGTGGGACGGCGCGGACGACACGCTGGAGGCTGCCTCCACGCGCAAGCTCGACCGCATCTGCCGCCGGCTGGCGTTGAAGCCCGGCGACCGCGTGGTGGAGATCGGCACCGGCTGGGGCGGCTTCGCGCTGCACGCGGCGCAGCACTACGGCTGCCACGTCACCACCACCACGATCTCGCAGGAGCAGCATGCGCTGGCCCGCGAACGTGTGGCCGCGGCCGGACTGCAGGATCGCGTCCACGTGCTGCTGCAGGACTACCGCGACCTCGAAAGCCAGTACGACAAGCTGGTGTCGATCGAGATGGTCGAGGCGATCGGTGCGGAGTATTTGGACGTCTATTTCGCCAAGCTCGGCGCGCTTCTGAAACCGGACGGACTCGCCCTGGTGCAGGCGATCACGATCGAGGACCACCGTTACGCGCAGGCGCTGACCTCGGTGGATTTCATCAAGCGTCACGTGTTTCCCGGCAGCTTCATTCCCTCGGTGAGCGCGATGCTGGCGGCGAAGACGCGCGCCAGCGACCTCGGCCTCGTTGCGCTGGAGGATTTCGGCGATTCCTACGCGCGCACCTTGCACGCGTGGCGCGAACGCTTCATGGCGCAACTGCCTGCGGTGCGCGCGCAGGGTTTCGACGAGCGCTTCATCCGCATGTGGGAGTTCTATCTCGCGTACTGCGAGGGCGGCTTCCGCGAACGCTCCATCGGCGTATCGCACCTGCTGCTGGCGCGACCCGGTTGGCGGCGCTCGCGCGACAGCGAGGCTTTCGCATGAGTTTCTGGGTCACCCTGGTCGCTTACGAGCTGGTGTGGTTCGCCGCCGTGATCGGCGCCGGCCACGGCTGGAACTGGCCGGGCGTGCTGGCCACGTTGCTGTTCGCGGCGTGGCGATGGGTAGTGTCGGCGCAGCGCGGCGTGGAGCTGCGGCTGGTTGTGGTGGCGCTGCTGCTCGGGGTGATTCTGGAAGGCGTGTGGGTGCGCGCGGGCCTGGTCAGCTACGCGGCGCCGTGGCCGCTGCCCGCGGCGCCGGCATGGCTGATGGCGCTGTGGGTGGCGTTCGCGCTGACCATCGTGCCGCTGTTCGGTTATCTACATGCGCGGCCGTGGCTGGCCGCCGCGTTCGGCGCGATCGGCGGACCGCTGGCCTATCTCGGCGCCGCGCGCGGCTGGCATGCGGTGCTACTGCCCGTGCCGGCTTGGCACACGCTGCTGGCGCTGGCCGTGGGCTGGGGCTTCGCGCTCCCGCTGCTGACTGCGCTCGCGCGTCGCTGGCTGCGTGCGAGTGCGGTGGGGAGTTCGTCGTGAATCCGTGGCTGGCATTGGCTGTGCTGTGGCTGCTTGCCGCCGCTCTGATGACGCTGGGTTGGCAATGGCAACGGCGCCACGCCAATACCGGCATCGTCGATGTGCTGTGGGCGGCGGGGTTGGGCGGCGGCGCCTTGTGGCTTGCGGTTCGTGGCGAAGGCGCCGCGGCGCCGCGCGTGTTGCTGGCCGTCTGCGGCGCGTTGTGGGGTTGGCGCCTGGCGCGGCATCTGTGGCGGCGCGTGAGCCACGAAGCGGAGGACGGCCGCTACGCGCAGATGCGTGCCCACTGGGGCGGCCATCAGGGCAAGCTGTTCGGCTTCTTCCAGTTCCAGGCCGCCTTGATCGTGCTGTTCGCGCTGCCGTTCGTGGCGGTGGCGGGCAATCCGCGCAGCAGCGCGCCGTGGCTGCTGGCGGGCGCGCTGATCTGGCTGGGCAGCGTGCTGGGCGAGTCGATAGCCGACGCCCAGCTGGCGCGCTTCCGCAGCGACCCGGCACAACGCGGCCGCACCTGCCGCCGCGGCCTGTGGCGCTGCTCGCGCCATCCGAACTACTTCTTCGAGTGGCTGCACTGGTTCGCCTACGTGTGTTTCGCGGTCGATTCGCCGCTGGCGTGGCTGGCGTGGCTCGGGCCGCTCGTGATGTTCGTGTTCCTGCGCTTCATCAGCGGCATCCCGTTCACCGAGGCGCAGGCGCTGCGCACCCGCGGCGAGGACTACCGCGCCTACCAGCGCAGCACGCCGATGCTGTTTCCGTGGTTTCCCAAACGTTCCCGCGACCCGAGGATGGAATGATGACTACCGTTGCCCTGGACACCGCCGAACTGTCCGCCGACCGCGCCGCGCCCGGCGTGCTCGGCCTGGCCGAGCGCGGCCTGCTGCCCGACACGCTGCTGCGCCTCGGCATCCGCCGGATGTGCGCCGCGCGCTTGCGCGAGGAGCGCGCCGGCGGGCTCGCCGCGCAAGCCGCGCGCCAGACGCGGCGCATCGACGAATTGCGCCACAGCCCGGTGGCGATCCACACCGACGCGGCGAATGCGCAGCACTACGAGTTGCCGCCGGCGTTTTTCGGACATTGCCTCGGCCCGCGCCTGAAGTATTCATGCTGCTACTACCCGCGCGGCGACGAGACGCTGGCCGAGGCGGAAGACGCGATGCTGGCGCTGTACGACGAACGCGCGGAACTGGCCGACGGCCAGCGCATCCTGGAACTGGGTTGCGGCTGGGGCTCGCTGACGCTGTGGATGGCCGAGCGTTATCCGCAGGCGCGCATCACCGCCGTGTCCAACTCGCACGGCCAGCGTCGCCACATCGAGGCGCAATGCCGCGAGCGCGGCCTGTCCAACGTGCAGGTGCTGACCCGGGACGCGAACACGCTGATGCTGGAAGCGGCACAGTTCGACCGCTGCGTATCGGTGGAGATGTTCGAGCACATGCGCAACTACCAGACCCTGATGGGCCGCATCGGCCAGTGGCTCAAGCCCGGCGGCAAGCTGTTCGTGCACATCTTCGCGCACCGCACGCTGCTGTATCCGTTCGAGACGGAAGGCGCGGACAACTGGATGGGCCGGCACTTCTTCACCGGCGGGCAGATGCCGGCGGCCGACACCTTGCTGCATTTCCAGCAGGCGCTGCAGATCGAGCAGCGCTGGCTGGTGGACGGCACGCACTACGCGAAGAGCGCCAACCACTGGCTCGCCCGGCAGGACAGCCAGCGCGACGCGGTGCTGGCCGTGCTGCGCGAGGCTTACGGCGCGCACGCCGCGTTGTGGTTCCAGCGCTGGCGGATGTTCTGGATGGCCTGCGCCGAGTTGTTCGGCTACGCCGACGGCCAGGAATGGCTGGTGGCGCATTACCGTTTCGTGCGGCCGTGAGGGGGCCGGCCATGCGACGACTGCCTTGGTTGCTGTTCGGCTTCGCCCTGCTGGCCGGCGGCGCGCATGCCAACACACTGCCGCCGATCCGGCCCGTGCCGCATGTCGACCTGCCGCGCTTCATGGGCAGTTGGTACCTGATCGCCGCCATCCCCACCGTGTTCGAGCGCGACGCGTGGAACGCGGTGGAAACCTACACGCTGCAACCGGACGGCAACATCCACACCACGTTCCGCTTCAACAAGGGCGCCGCCGGCGGGCCGCTGAAGCAGATCCACTCTACCGGCTACGTGCATGCCGGCAGCGGCAACGCGGTGTGGGGCGTGCGGGTGCTCGGGCCGTTCAAGGCGCAGTACATCGTGGCCTGGCTGAAGCCCGACTACAGCGAGATGATCGTGGCCCGCGATGCGCGCGACTACACGTGGGTGTTCTCGCGCACGCCCACCGTATCGGCGGCGGACTGGGCGACGCTGCGGGCGCGGGTCGCGGCGCTGGGCTACGACACCGGCAAGCTGCGCCGGGTGCCCCAGGTCCGGCTGGCTGCCGGGCCTTGAGGCAGGCCACGCCTGCGCCGGGGTGACTACCCGCACATGGTGCGCCGTCGCGCGCGGTTGTAGCGTGGCGGTTTCCACCGCCCGGGTCACCGTCATGCCGAAATCCCCGCACCTGCTGGTTTCACTCGCCCTGCTCGCCACGCCCTGGGCCGTGCCGGCGGCAGCGGACACACCCGCCGCCCGACCCGCCTCGCACATCGAGCAGCTGCAGACCCGGCTCGACCAGGTCAAGCGCATCGGCGCGGTGGCGCTCTCTCCCGACGGCACGCGGCTGGCCTGGGTGCGCGAAGGCAAGCAGTCCGCGATCGAGCTGGCCGATGCCGACGGCCGCGGCGCGCACGCGCTGGACGTGGGCAAGGCGCTGGCGGACTGCGACAAGCGCGACATCGCCTGGTCGCCGGATTCGCGCCGGCTCGCCTTCATCGCGAACTGCGGCAAGGACCTCACCAACACCGAGGCGATGCACAACGACGTCTATCTCGCCGACGTGACCGGTACGGCCGCGCCGCACGAACTGGCCAAGCTGGCCGGCTATGCCCGCGCGCTGGCGTGGACGCAAGATGGCAAGGCGCTGGGCTTCCTCTACGTGCCTGGCGCCACCCGCCACGCCAGCGCCACCGCCGCGGGCAAGCCGCAGGTGGGCGTGATCGGCGAGGACGAGCATGAGGAAGTGCAGCGCGTGGCCCGCCTCGACGCGACCAGCGGCGCGTTGCACACGCTGACGCCCGCCACGCTGTACGCCTACGAATTCGACTTCTCGCCGGACGGCGCGCGCATCGCCTACACCGCCGCGCCGCCGCCGGGCGACAACAACTGGTGGGTGGCGAAGCTCTACGTGCAGGAAGCAAGCGCCAGCGCCGCGCCGCGCGCGATCGTCGACCCGTCCACCGTGGCCGGTTCGCTGCACGGCCTGCAGATGGCGTTGCCGCGCTGGTCGCCGGACGGCACGCGGATCGCCTTCATCGGCGGCCTGATGAGCGACCAGGGCGCCACCGGCGGCGATCTCTACAGTGTGCCGTCGAACGGCGGCGCGTTGAGCGACCTCACCCCCGGCATCACGGTGACGCCGTCGTGGTTCACCTGGACCGGCAAGGACGCGCTGCTGGTGAGCCAGAACGCCAGGGGCAAGGCGCAGCTGGCCACGTATGACGTGCACGGCGACCGCGCCAGCGCGCAGGCGCCGTACTTCACCCTGCCCGCGATGATCGGCGCCGGCGGCGCGGTGCTCTCGGTGTCGCTGTCGGCCGACCACCAGCGCGTCGCCTACGTGCAGACTTCTTACGAGCACGCGCCGGAAGTGCACGCCGGCAAGCTCGGCAGCACGCCGCCGCCCGCCGTCACCACGCTCAACGCCGCGCTCAAGCCCGCCTGGGGCAAGGCGGTGTCGGTGGAGTGGAAGAACGAAGGTCGCGACGTGCAGGGCTGGCTGCTGTATCCGGCCGACTACGACCCGCACAAGACCTACCCGATGATCGTCAGCGTGCATGGCGGTCCGGCCTGGGGCGTGATGTCGAGCTGGCCCGGCATGGGCGCGATGTACGCCGCGTCGGGCTACTTCCAGTTCATGCCCAACCCGCGCGGCAGCTACGGCCAGGGCGAGGCCTTCGTGCAGGCCAACCGCAAGGACTTCGGCTACGGCGACCTGCGCGACATCCTCGCCGGCATCGACGCGGTGGAGAAGCTGGTGCCGGTGGACGACCATCGCCTCGGCCTCACCGGCTGGAGCTACGGCGGCTTCATGAGCATGTTCGCGCCCACCCAGACCCAGCGCTTCCGCGCCGTGGTCGCCGGCGCCGGCATCTCCGACTGGCAGAGCTACTACGGCGAAAACCAGATCGACCAGTGGATGATCCCCTACTTCGGCGCCAGCCTGTACGACGACCCCGCGGTGTACGCGAAGAGCTCGGCGATCAGCTTCATCAAGCAGGCGAAGACGCCCACTCTCATCATCGTGGGCGATCGCGACGAGGAATGCCCCGCGCCGCAGTCCTTCGAGTACTGGCACGCGCTGAAGACGCTCGGCGTCCCTGTCCAGCTGGTGGTCTACCCCAACGAAGGCCACCACTTCGACGACCCCAAGCACGTGCGCGACATGCAGCAGCGCTCGCTGGACTGGTTCGCGAAGTACCTGCCGGCGTCGAAGTAGCCGGCGACATGGCCGGCCTCCCTGCGCGGGGCCGGCCCAAGCCT
>Ga0157369_10004919_pt1 | contig 15662 bp, 14 predicted proteins | sample C25metaG_FD_113461 | JGI IMG/M metagenome (GOLD analysis project Ga0157369, IMG submission 113461) | Corn rhizosphere microbial communities from Kellogg Biological Station, Michigan, USA - C2-5 metaG | ecosystem: Host-associated > Plants > Roots > Rhizosphere > Soil | place: USA: Michigan... | reverse complement strand
GTTCGCGAGGCCGAGGGCGAGCTTGAGCGGCTGCAGGCGCACCTGGCCGGGATAACGCACGGTCGGTCCCCAGGTGCCTCCCGGAACCGCGAGCGACTGCACGACCTCGGCTTCCGCGATGCCCGCAGCGACCGCGGCATCGCGCTCGATTCGCGCGCCCCGCAGGCCGCCCTCGACCTCGCAATATGCGTCGAGGCGCTCGAGCTCGCAGGCGATGCGCTCGCGCCGCACGATCGCTTCGAGGGCTTCGACGGCGGCCGCATGGCTGCGCGCCGAGACGCGCGCGGCTTGTGCGCCCTCGGCGTCGCGCACCGATCGCCAGGGCGCGTCCGGAAGGGTCGACATGCGCGCGGTGCCGATGCCGGGCTGCATCGCGCCGATGGCGGATTCCTCGACCAGGACGACGGACCGGCGCGCGCGCACCAGCAGGTACGCGGCGAGCAGCGCCGACAGGCCCGCCCCCGCGATGCACACATCGGCTCGGGTGACGGCGGAAAGGGTTGACGGGGTTGCGAGCGGGGCGGAAGCGGCGGCAGGAGGGGCGACGTGCACGAGTGAGCGGGCCAGTGAGTCAATCCGGAAAAATGGTGCAACCTCCGTGCCCGTTGTCGGACTTTCAGTAACTGCTTGTCGGATTGGAACTATGGCGTCGCGCCCGGACGGGAATCCGGCGGCATCGCCGTAGGAGTTACCGGCGGAGCTTCGGAAGCATTTACCGGCTCGAGGCCGGTCAGCGCCGGGCCGTTGAGGACTTCGCCGCGCGCGTCGAAACGGGAGCCGTGGCACGGGCAATCCCAGGTCGCGTCGAGCGCATTCCAGCGCACGGCGCAGCCGAGGTGCGGGCAGCGCGCGCTCATCTGGTGCAGCACTCCCGCCTCGTCGCGATAGAGCGCGACCTTGTGCACGCCCCGACGCAGCACCGCTCCGCTGCCCGGCATCACGTCGGCCTCCCCGGGGACCTCGCCGGGCTTGAGCCAGTCCGCGTATTGCCACGTGACGTTCGCGTTCTCGCGTGCGTACGTCGACGCGGCCTTGAGCGTCATGCGCTTCGGGTCGTACAGGTGCGACCATGCGGTCTCGCTGCCGTGGATGAGCTCGGTCACCACGATGCCGCCGAGGGTGCCGTGGGTCATGCCCATGCCGGAATCGCCCGTGATCACGTAGACGTTGTCGCTGCCGGGGTCGCGGCCGATGTAAGCGAGGTCGTCGATGGTTTCCATCACCTGCCCGGACCAGCGGTGCAGCACCTCGCGCGCCACCGGGAAGCGCTCGCGTGCCCAGAGCTCGAGCCGCGCGAATCGCGTCTCGCTGTCGTGCGCCTGGCCCGTCTTGTGGTCCTCGCCGCCCACGATCAGGACCTCGCCCTCGGCATCCTTGAGGCGCACGTAGTGATAGTCGTCGAGCGTGTCCCACAGCAGCGCCTTCGCCACCGAGCCGCGGGGCACGCGCAGCGCGACCGCATAGGTCATGTAGGGCGCCTGCTTCGTGTGGATGGCCATGCGGTCGCTGATCGGCGAGTTGGTGGCCACCACGATCGCATCGCAGTCGATGCGGGCGCCATTCGCCGTGGCGACGCACGGATGCTCGCCGCCGTGCACGCCGACGGCGTGGGTGCCGGAGTGGATGACGCCGCCCAGGCCTTCGAGCGCGCGTGCGAGACCGCTCACGTACTTGAGCGGATGGAACTGCCCTTGGCGCGGGAAGCGCAGGCATCGCCCCGTATCGAGCGCATCGATCGGCGCGCGATCGGCCCACGCGAGTCCCTCGACGCCGGCACGCAATCCGGCCTCGTATTCGCGCACGAGCTCCGCGGGATCGCCATCGGGCGGCAGGAAGAGATAGCCGTCGAGCCGATCGAGGTCGCAGTCGATGCCTTCCTGGTGTGCGATGTCCTCGATCGCGTCGATCGCGGCCGCGTGGCTGCGGTACGCGAGCCGCGCGCCTTCCTCGCCGTGCAGCCGCTCGATCTCGTGGTAGCGATCGTCGATGGCCGACATCAGGTGCGCCGTGGTGCGGCCCGTCATGCCGCCGCCCACGGGTCCGTCGTCGATCACGATCACGCGGTAGCCCTTCCTGCCGAGGAGGTAGGCCGCGGTCATGCCCGCGATGCCCGCGCCGATCACGCACACGTCGGCGCGCGCTTCGTTGACGAGGGGTGCTCGCTCCGGAGTGGCATAGCTCATCCACGGGGAGCGGGACTTCACGTTCAGGGTCATCGGGCGGGCCTCGGCGGCTGATCGGCCGGTTGGACACCCGGGGCCGCACGTGTTTCCCACGCGACCGGGCTTGCGCGACGGTGCGCGGCTCGTTCAAAGTCTCGTTCCCTTCCACCCCACCACAAGGAGAACAACATGCGAAAACTTGCGCTCGCCGTCGCGGCGGCCCTGGCGGTCCCCGGTGTCGCGTTCGCGAACTACACGGTGAAGATGAATTCGATCGACGAGAAGGGCGTGGGCGCGTCGCTCGGCACGGTGTCGATCTCGGCGGCGAAAGGCGCAGGCGTGACCTTGACGCCCAAGCTTCACGGGTTGCCCCCCGGAACCCACGGCTTCCACGTGCACGAGGCCGCCAACTGCGGCGCCAAGGAGCAGGATGGGAAGATGACCCCCGGGGGGCTCGCGGGCGGCCATCTCGACCCGGAGAAGTCGGGCAAGCACGAGGGGCCCGAAGGCCACGGCCACCAGGGCGACCTGCCGCCCCTCGTCGTGGGCAAGGACGGCAAGGCGACGAAGGCCGTGTCCTCCAAGCGGCTCAAGCTGGAGGAACTTGCCGGCAAGGCTCTCGTCATCCACGAGGGCGGCGACAATTTTTCCGACCAGCCCAAGCCGCTGGGCGGGGGCGGCAAGCGCATCGCCTGCGGCGTGATCGAGGCGGACGCGAAGTAGCGCTGAGCGGCAGGGCCGCGCACGAACCAGGAGAAGAAGGCCGTGCGGAAAAAGACGCTGCGCTTCGGGCGCGGCTTTCGCGTCGCTCTCGGCAACGCCCGCTCGCAGGCGGCGGAGATGGTGATCCCGCCGGGGGACGCGGAGGGCGATCCCCACAACCGCCATCGCGGCGCCGACCAATGGCTTTTCGTGGTCGAGGGCCGGGGCGTGGCCCGCATCAACGGGCGTCGCGTGAAGCTCGTCCCGGGCACGCTGCTCCTGATCGAGAAGGGCGACGAGCACGAGATCCGCAACGATGGCCGCGGCTTGCTGCGCACGCTCAACGTGTACGTGCCTCCCGCGTACGGCAAGGGCGGCGACGAGCTTCCGCGCGGCAAGCGTTGATCCCGTACTCGGGTACGGAATGTGGCAAAATGCGCGGCGTCGAAGCCTCCCAGGGACTTGATCCGATGGAACTAATTGCGCCTGCGGCCCTCGAACGGCCGTGGATTTTCGGCGCGCGGGTGTTTGCTTGCGCGCCTTTCCGTGTGAGCGTGTGAATGTGAGGACCCAGTGAACGACGCCGTCGCCAGCACCGCGGGCGGTGCCTACTACGAGAAGATCTCGGCCACCGGGATCCAGGGCCTGGACGACATCCTGAACGGCGGCCTCACGCCGTACCGGCTGTATCTCATCGAAGGCGTGCCGGGCTCGGGCAAGACGACGCTCGCGATGCAGTACCTGATCGAGGGTGCGCGGCGCGGGGAGTCGGTCCTCTACGTGACGCTGTCCGAGACCGAGGAAGAGCTGCGCTCCATGGCCGAGTCCCATGGATGGTCGCTCGATGGCGTGACGATTCGCGAGCTCGTGCCGCCCGAGGAGGCGCTGCAGCCGGCCGAGCAGTACACGATGTTCCACCCGGCCGAGGTGGAGCTCTCGGAGACCACGCGCACGATCCTCGCGGACGTGGAGCATCTCAAGCCGACGCGCCTCGTCTTCGACTCGCTCTCGGAGCTGCGCCTGCTCGCGGGCGACCCGCTGCGCTATCGGCGGCAGCTCCTCGCGCTCAAGCAGTTCTTCCGCGGGCGGCGTTGCACCGTGCTGCTGCTGGACGACCTCACGAGCGCGGGCCGCGACCTGCAGGTGCAGAGCATCGCCCACGGCGTGCTGCTGCTGGAGCAGCTGCTCCCCGAGTACGGTTCGGACCGTCGCAGGCTGCGCGTGCTCAAGCATCGCGGCCGGCGCTTCCGCGGCGGTTACCACGACTATGTGATCGCCCCGGGAGGCCTGCTCGTCTTTCCGCGCCTGGTGGCGGCCGAGCACCGCACCGAGACACCGGGCAACAAGATCTCGAGCGGCATCGTCGGCCTCGACGACCTGCTGGGCGGCGGCCTCGAGCGCGGCACGAGCACGCTCATCGTGGGCGCCGCGGGCACCGGCAAGTCGTCGCTCGCCGCGCAGTTCATGTCGTGCCACGCCGGCACGGGCGGCAAGTCGGCGATGTTCATCTTCGACGAGGCACGCTCGACGCTCGTCTCGCGTGGCGCGGGCCTCGGCATCCCGCTGCAGAAGCATCTGGACGACGGCAAGATCACGATCCGCCAGGTCGATCCGTCCGAGCTCACGCCGGGCGAGTTCGCCCACACCATCCGCCACGAGGTCGAGCACAACGGCGTGAGCTGTGTGGTCATCGACAGCCTCAACGGCTACCTCAACGCGATGCCGGGCGAGCGGTTCCTCACGATCCACCTGCACGAGATCCTCATGTACCTGGGCGAGAAGGGGGTGGCGACGCTGCTGATCGGCGCGCACCAGGGCCTGATCGGCAACCAGATGCAAACGCCGATCGACGCGAGCTACCTGGCCGATGCCGTGGTGCTGTTGCGCTACTTCGAGGCGCGCGGCGCGGTGCGCCAGGCGGTGTCGGTCATGAAGAAGCGCGGCGGGAACCACGAGCGCACCATCCGCGAGTTCAAGCTCGAGCCCGGCGGCATCACGGTGGGCCAGCCATTGGTCGAGTTCCGCGGCGTGCTCACGGGCGTGCCCGTCTACGAGGGCCCGGCCCGCGAGATAGCGAAGGAAGCCAACCAGCTGTGACCCAGGCGGGCTCCCCCACCCACGAGCGCCGGCTGCTGATCCTGGCGCCGACCGGCAGGGACGCGCCGCTCGCGCGTTCAGTGCTCGGCGAGGTGGGCATCCGCTCGACGGCGTGCCGCGACCTGCCGCACCTGCTGCAGGAGATGAGCGCGGGCGCAGGCGCGATCCTCATTTCCGAGGAGGCGATCGGCAACGAGACGCAGCTCTATGCCCTCGGCGACCGGCTGTCGCGCCAGCCGCCGTGGTCGGACCTTCCGGTGCTGCTGCTGGCACACCCCGGCGCCGATTCGCCGCAGGTGCGCCAGACCGTGCGCGCGCTCGGCAACGTGACGCTGCTCGAGCGGCCGGTGCGCGTCGCGGCGCTGATGACGGCCGTGCAGACGGCGCTGCGAGCGCGTGCCCGCCAGTACAACGCGCGCGAGCACCTCGTCGACCTCGACCACATCGCGAAGGCGCTGCGCGACAGCGAGGGACGCCTGAAGGCGCTCTTCGCGAACGCCGCCGTCGGCATCGCGGAGCTCACGAGCGACGGCCGCTTCGCGCTCGTGAACGACTCGCTCTGCCGCCTGCTCGGCGAGCGCCGCGAAGGGCTGCTGTCGCTGCCGCTCGCCGCGGTCACGCACGACGAGGACCGCGAGGACGTGCAGGGCCTCGTGAAGCGCCTTGCCGACGGCCACATCGAGACCTTCGCGGCGGAGCGGCGCTTCGTGCGGCGCGACGGCGAGACGATCTGGGTGAAGCTCTCGGTGTCGGCGGCGAAGGAGGCTGCGGCCCACGGCGTGTCCGCCGTCGCGGTGATCGAGGACATCACCGAGCGCAAGCACGCGGAGGAGGACCTGCGCGAGGCGGACCGCCGCAAGGACGAGTTCCTCGCGACCCTGGCGCACGAGCTGCGCAACCCGCTGGCGCCGATCCGCAACTCGCTGCACATCTTCCGCATGGCCGGGATCCAGGACCCGACCGTGAACCGCGTTTGCGACATGATGGAGCGCCAGGTCGCGCACATGGTGCGCATGGTCGACGACCTGCTCGAGGTCTCGCGCATCTCGCGCGGCAAGATCGAGCTGCGCAAGGAGCGCGTCGAGCTGGCGGCCGTGCTGCGCACGGCGGTGGATACCAGCATGCCGCTCATCGAGGCCGGCAAGCACAAGCTGCTCATCCAGGTGCCCGAGACGCCGCTCACGATGGACGCGGATCCCGTGCGCCTGGCCCAGGTCTTCGCGAACCTCCTCAACAACGCCGCCAAGTACACGAAGGAAGGCGGCGAGATCGCCATGAGCGTGGGCGCCGAGAACGGCATGGCGGCGGTGTGCGTGAAGGACAACGGCGAGGGCATCCCGCCGCAAATGCTGAAGCGGGTCTTCAACATGTTCACGCAGGTGAACACGGGGGCGCGCGCGCAGGGCGGCCTGGGGATCGGCCTCACGCTCGCGCGCACGCTCGTGCACCTGCACGGCGGCACCATCGAGGCGTTCAGCGAGGGCGAAGGCAAGGGCTGCGAATTCGTCGTGCGGCTGCCGCTCGCGCAGGCACAGCTCGTCGCCAAGCACGACGCGCCCGTGCCGGCGCCCGAGGCGCACCCGCCGCGGCTCAGGCGCGTGCTCGTGGTCGACGACAACGAGGACGCGGCCGACAGCCTCGGCATGCTGCTGCAGTTCCTCGGCGCCGAGGTGATGGTGGTGCACGACGGCAAGTCGGCCCTGGCGGCCCTGAAGACGTTCAGCCCGGCCGTGATCCTGCTCGATCTCGGCATGCCCGGGATGAACGGGCTGGAAGTGGCGCGCCGCGTGCGCGAGGATCCGGAGCACAAGGGCATGACGCTCGTGGCGCTCACCGGCTGGGGCCAGCGCGAGGACCGGCGCCGCACGCACGAGGCGGGATTCGACTACCATCTCGTGAAGCCCGCCGACGTGAGCACGCTCCAATCGATCCTGTCCGTGAGGGAAGCCGAGGAAGCCCGCCAGGCCGTGAAGCACTGAGCCTGGCACCCGAGGCGATTCGCGCGGCGCGCGCGCGCATCGCTCCCTTCATCCGCCGTACGCCGACGCTCGAGGTCGACGGCGCCGATTTCGGCCTCGACGGCGTGAGGCTCGTCTTCAAGCTCGAGTTCCTGCAGCACGCGGGATCCTTCAAGACGCGCGGCGCGTTCAACAGCCTGCTCACGCGCCCGATTCCGGAAGCCGGCGTGGTCGCCGCTTCGGGCGGCAACCACGGGGCGGCAGTCGCGTACGCGGCGATGAAGCGCGGCGTGCGCGCCACGATCTTCGTGCCGACCGTCGCGTCGCGCGCGAAGGTCGAGCAGATTCGCGGCTACGGCGCGCGGCTCGAGATCGGCGGCGACCGCTACGACGATGCGCTCAAGGCGAGCGAGCGGTACATCGAGCGCTCCGGTGCGTTGCCCATCCACGCGTACGACCAGTGGGAGACCCTGCAGGGCCAGGCCACGGTCGGGCTCGAGTACGAGGAGCAGGCGCCGGACCTCGATGCGCTGCTCGTGGCGGTCGGCGGCGGCGGGCTCATCGGCGGGATCGCCGCGTGGTATGCCGGGCGCATTCCCGTGATCGGCGTCGAGCCCGAAGCCGCTCCCACGCTCACGCGCGCGCTCGAGGCCGGACGGCCGGTGGATGCGCCCGCGGGCGGGATCGCCGCGGACTCGCTCGCGCCGCGGCAGGTGGGCCAGCTCATGTTCCCGCTCGCCCGGCGGCACGTCGCCCGCACGGCGCTGGTGAGCGACGAAGCGATCGCCTCATCGCAACGGGCGCTCTGGAAGACGGTTCGCATCGTGGCCGAGCCCGGCGGCGCCGCGGCGATGGCGGCGCTGCTTTCGCAGGCCTTCAGGCCCGCGCGCGGGCAAACGGTCGGCGTGCTCCTCTGCGGGGCGAATACGACCGCGGTCGACTTCGGCTAGAGCGCCCGGCGCTCGCCGCCCTGGACACGGCGCACCGCCTCCTCGCCCTTGTCGATGCGCGGCACGCCGGTGTCGGACTTGCCGCGTTTCAACGCAGTGCGCGCGCGCTCGGCGAGGTCGAGGTAGTTCTGGCGCATGCGCGTGAGCTCGTCCTCCTCGAGCTCCTCGAGGTCGAGCATCGAGTTGTGCGCGTTGTCGAGCGCGCGGATGATCTCGTCGAGCTTGATCTGGATCGCGTCGGCGTCGCGGTTCTGCGTGGCCTGGATCAGGAACACCATCAGGAACGTCACGATGGTGGTGCCCGTGTTGATGGTGAGCTGCCACGTGTCGCTGTAGTGGAAGACGGGTCCGCACAGGCCCCAGACGACCACCAGCAGCGCCATGAGCGCGAAGGTCGCCGGACGGCCCGTCATCCGCGCCGTCGTCTTGGCCATGCGGGAATACCAGGACGATGCCGCCATCGAGTTCTCCGGGGTTGCGCTATCCGGAAGACATGGGGAGCCCGGGGCACGTTCCCGGAGCCGGCAGCACGGGAGCGGAATGCGCCCGCCTCCGACGCCGCGAAGCGGGACGGTCCGTCAGAGCTGCCCGTCGACCACCGACACGGCGCGTTCCCACGCCTTCTCGGTCCACGGGCGGTTCTGCCATTCCTCGAAAGTCACCCGGCGCGAGCGCGCGAGGTCGTGCTCGAAATCCGCATGCTGGCGCGCCGCGAAATCGCGGTCGTAGATGTTGAGGTTCGCCTCGTCGTTCAGGCGGAAGGAGCGGTTGTCGAAGTTGGTCGAGCCGACCGACGACCAGAGGCCGTCGACCACCAGCACCTTGCAGTGGTACATCGTGGGCTGGAACTCGTAGATCTCGGCCCCGGCGCGCAGGATCGGTCCCCACGAGGCCTTGGATGCGCCGCGCACGCTCTGGGCGTCGGTGATGGGGCCGGGCACGATGATGCGCACGCGCACGCCGCGCTTCAACGCATCGAGCAGGGCCTTCGTCGCGAGCTCGTCGGGGATGAAGTAGGCCATCTCGAGGTCGATCGTGCGCGCGGCCGCGGTGACCGAGAGCAGGTACATGAGGTGCGTGCTTTCGGAGCCCCCGTCGCGCGAGCTCTTGAAGACCTGCGCGGTGAGGTCGCCCACCTTCTCCAGCGCGGGAAAGTAATCGGGCCCGTCGAGCACCTCGCCGGTGACCTTCATCCAGTTGTCGAGGAACGCGGCCTGCATCTCGGCGACCGCGGGCCCCTCGATCCGGTAGTGGGTGTCGCGCCAATGGTTCGCGTCCTGCGCGTGGCCCGTCCACTCGTCGGCGATACCGACGCCGCCGGTGAATCCCACCTTGCCGTCGATCACGAGGAGCTTGCGGTGCGTGCGGTTGTTCAGCCGATCCAGCGTGTACCAGTGCAGCGCGTGGTAGCGCTCGACGTGCACGCCGGAGCGGCGCATCTCGTCCAGGAGCGCGTCGTCCATCTTGTTGCTGCCGAGCCAGTCCAGCATCACCTTCACCTTCACGCCCTCGCGCGCCTTCTGCGAGAGCGCGTCGGCGAACTGCTTCCCGACCTCGCCCTTCCAGTAGATGTACGTCTCGAACGTGATGGTGCGGCGCGCCGAGCGGATGGCCTCGAGCATGGCGGGGAAGATCTCGTCGCCGTTGAGCAGCGTCGCCGCGCGATTGCCCGGCAGCAGCGGCGGTCCCAGCAACACGCCCATCGCGCGCAGGAACTGGGGGTCGGCCACGTCGTACGAGTGGCTGAGCTGCTGCCGGATCTTCTTCTCGTTCTGCCCGAAGAGGTTGACGGCCACGAGCACCGCCACCACCGCGAGGATGACGAGGATGGCCGCTTGGGCGAGGCTGGCGCGCTTTTTCATTTGCCCGACAGACAGCGGGACGGCGCGACCGTTCAGCCGCTCAGTGCGCGTGCGCCCTGAGCACGAGCGAAAGCCCGCTCACGAGGTAAAAGACGCCGGTCGACATCACGGTCCAGCGCGTCCAGCGGCGGAACGAGACGTCGTTCATGCGCTTGAGCACCGGCTGCGAGAAGGAGGTCCCGGTGAGGGCCAGGACCACCATGACGGCCCCCAATACCGGATGAACGTGCGAGCCCTGCACCGCGAGGATCGTGCCGAAGTAGAGGATCTTCAGGATGTGCGAGAAGCTCTGCGTGCTCGCCTTGGTCGCGACCACCTTGTGGCGATTCATCTTCGAGCGCACGAAGAAGACATCGAGGATCGGGCCGGAGACGCCGGCCGTGAGCGCCAGCGCGGAGCAGACGACGCCGCACGCGAAGGGATGTCCCTTGCGCTCGACATTGAGGTGGAGCTTCTCCGGCAGGGCGAGCGTCACGAACGGGGTCACGCCCAGCATGATGAGCGCCACGGGCTTGCTCGCGACGAGGTGGACCACGGCGAAGATCGCGAGCGCGCAAAGCGCGCCGAGGGCATAGCCGCGCATGATGCGGAAGTCGACGTCGCGCCGCCAGATGACCGCGCGCCACGCGTTGGAGGCGAGCTGCGTGATGCCGTGCAGCATCATCGCCTGCGGCAGCGGCAGCATCGCGAGGAGCACGCCCATGAGGATCATGCCGCCGGCCATCCCGAGGATGCCGGAGATGAACGAAGTGACGAGGACCGAGACCGCGAGGACGGCGAAGACGGCGAGCGAAGGCATGCGCGCGATCAGGCGCCCGGGGCGCACACCACGGCGCCTTCACGCTGCAGGGACTCGATCTGCGCGCCCGAGTAGCCGAGCTGCGTCAGGACCTCGCGCGTGTGCTCGCCCAGCAGCGGCGCGGGCCGGCGCACCGAGCCGGGCGTTTCCGAGAACTTGATCGGCGCGCCGAGCGTCTTCATGCGGCCCGCGCGCGGATGCTCGACCTCGAGCACCATCTCGCGCGCCGCGACCTGCGGATCCGCCAGCATGTCGCCGATCCGGTTCACGGGTCCCACCGGCACGCCCGCGGCCTCGAACTCGCGAATCCAGTCGGCCGAGGGACGCGCGCGCAGCCGCTCGGCGATGAGCGGCGTCAACGCGGCGAGGTTCTTCATGCGCTCGCCGTTGGTGCGGAAGCGGACGTCGTCGTTGAGCTCAGGGCGCCCGATCACCTTCACGATCCTTTCCCAGTTCGACTGGTTCGCGCCCCCGATGTTGATCCAGCCGTCCTGCGTCGGGAACGCCTGGTAGGGGGCCGTGAGGATGTGCGCGGAGCCGGTCGGGCCCGGGTTCACGCCGGTGGCGAAGTACATCGCCGCCTGCCAGAAGGTCTGCTGCACGGCGGCTTCCATGAGCGAGGTCTCGACGACCTGCCCGCGTCCCGTGCGGCCGCGCGCGATCACGGCGGCGAGAATGCCGAGCGCGGCGAGGATGCCCGCGTTGATGTCCGCAATCGAGGTGCCGCTCTTCGCAGGCGGGCCGCCCGGCTCGCCGGTGATGCTCATGATGCCGGCGAAGCCCTGCGCGATGAGGTCGAAGCCGCACTTGTCCGCGTAGGGCCCGGTGCGTCCATAGCCCGAGATGGCGCAGTAGATGAGGCGCGGGTTGAGCGCCTTCAGCACGTCGTAGCCCAGGCCCAGCTTCTCGAGCGTGCCCTTGCGGTAGTTCTCCGTCACCACGTCGGCGTCGGCGAGCAGGCGCTTCACGACCTCGAGGCCGCCCGGCGTCTTCAGGTTGACGGCGATGCCGCGCTTGTTGCGGTTCATCATCATGAAGGCCGCCGACTCGCCCGCGATCTGCGGCTCCGAGTAGCTGCGGGTGTCGTCGCCGCCCGGCAGCTTCTCGACCTTGATCACGTCCGCCCCCATGTCGGCGAGCAGCATGCCGCAGGTCGGCCCCGCCATGATCTGCGCGAGCTCGACGACCTTGATGCCTTCCAGCGCGCCGTTCATCGCGGTGCGTCAGCGATAGAAGAGATCCACGAGCCCCATGCCGGTGACCGGGACATAGGTGACGAGGAGCAGGATCGTGACCAGGACGGCGATGTAGTAGATGTTCACGCGCGTGACCTCCCAGACGGTCGCCTTGGCGATCGAGCACGCGACCATGAGCACCGAGGCGACCGGCGGCGTCTGCTGGCCGATGCCGAGGTTGACGGTCACGATGAGGCCGAAGTGCACCGGGTCGATGCCCGCCGCCTTCACCAGCGGCATCACCACCGGCACCACGAGGATGATCGCCGCGGCCGAGTGCAGGAACATGCCGAGGATGAGGAAGAGCACGTTCAGGATCGCGAGCACCGCCCACTTGTTATGGGTGAAGTTGCTCACCGCCTGCGCGAGGTGCTGCGGCGCCTGCACCTCGGTGAGGTAATTGCCGAGGAGTGCCGAGGCGGCCACCAGCAGCATCACCACCGCGGTCTGCTGGCCGCCTTCGATCATGGCGAGCTTGAGCTGCTTCAGGTCCAGCTCGCGGTAGACGGCCAGGCCGATGAAGAGCGCGGCCGCGACCGCCATCGCCGCCCCTTCGGTTGCCGTGACGAAGCCGCCGAAGATGGCACCCAGGATGATCACCGGCAGCGTGAAGGCCCAGAATGCCTCGCGGAAGGTTCTCCGCACGCGCGCCCACTGGAATTTCTCCTCGATGGGCAGGTTGTAGCGGATCGCGAACCAATAGGCCATGCCCATGAGCCCGAGCCCGCCCAGCACGCCGGGGACGATGCCGGCGACGAAGAGCTGGACCACGGAGGTCTCCGCCATCACCGCGTACAGGATCATCGGGATCGACGGCGGGATGATGACCGCGAGCGTCGCGGCCGACGAGAGCGTCGCGGCCGCGAGCGGCGACGGATAGCCCTTGCTCTTCATGGCGGGGATCAGGATCGAGCCCAGCGCGGACACGTCCGCGACCGCGGACCCCGAGATCTCCGCGAAGAACATCGAAGCGCCGATCGACACCATCGCCAGGCCGCCGCGGATGAAGCCCAGGATCGCGCTCGCGAAGGCGATGAGGCGCTGCGAGATGCCCGACGCATTCATGATCGCGCCGGCCATGATGAAGAGCGGGATCGCGATCAGCGGGAAATTGGTGGCGCCGTTGTAGAGCTCGAGCGGCAGGTTGGGCAGGCTCTGCGTGCCGTGCGTGACGATGGCCGCGACCACCGCCACGATGCCGAGCGCGACCGCGATGGGAATGTCGATCAGGACGAGCGCGAGGACGCAGCCGAAGAGGACGAGGATTTCCATCAGTGCGACGCTCCGCCGGTGACTTCCACGGCGCCGCCGGGGCGCTTCTCGCGCAGCGACGCCGCGATCACCTCCGGCAGCGTGATGAGCTCGGCCAGCACGATGAGCACCGCGCTGATCGGGACCACCGACTGCACCCAGGCCACCGGGACCTCGGGCAGGCTCACCAGCCGGTCGCCCTCGAGCACTCCCAGCACCGTGTATCCCATCCAGCCCATGAGCAGGAAGAAGGCGATGGTGGCGATCTGGGCGATGATGCGCATGACCGCCCGCGCGCGCGGCGGCGCCAGGTCCACGAGCTCCGGGCATCCGATGTGCGCGCGCTTCACCGACGCGAGCGCGGAGCCGTAGAACGTGAGCCACGCGAGCAGGATCGAGGCGACCTCGTCGTACCACACGAGTGAAATACCGATGGTGCGGTAGATCACGCCGAGGCTCACCTCGATGAAGAGGATCGCCATCAGGACGATGACGATCCATTCGAGCACGCGGGCATAGCCGCGGCGCAGCCGGTCGAGCGTCATGGGGCTCCCGTCACTTGCCGAGCGCGATGGCCCGGTCGATCACTTCCTTGGCGCCCGGCACTTCCTTCGAGAACTCGTCGTACACCGGCTTGGAGGCCTTGATGAACGCATCCTTGTCGGCCTCGTTCACCTTGATGCCGGCCTTCTTCATCTTCGCGAGCAGGTCCTCGTCCATCTTTGCACCCGTCTCGTACACGAAGTCCTGGGTGTCGCGCGCGGCCTGCTCGAGGGTCTTCTGCACGTCGGGCGGGATCTTCTTCCAGCCGTTGGTGCTCACCACGAGGTAGGCGGGCGTGTACACGTGGCCCGTCATCGAGAGGTACTTCTGCACCTCGTAGAACTTCGCGCTGTCGATCTGGGCGAGGGGGTTCTCCTGGCCGTCCATGACGCCCGTCTGCAGTGCCGTGAACACTTCGGAGAACTTCATGGGGGAGGGGTTGGCGCCATAGGCCTGGAACATCTTCACGCGCCACTTGCCCTCGGGCACCCGCAGCTTGACGCCCTGCAGGTCCTCGGGCTTCACGATGGGGCGCTTGTTGTTGGTGATCTGGCGGAAGCCGTTCTCCCACACCGCCAGCACCTTGTAGCCCTTCGCCTCGGCCGCGGGCTCGATCTTCGACCAGAAGACGTCCTTCTCGATCTTCTTCATGTGGTCGCGGCTCTTCACGAGGTAGGGCATCTCGAAGACGCCGAACATGTCGGCGATCGAGGACATGACGGTGGAGGGCTCGACCATGTCGATGGTGCCGAGCTTGAGCTTCTGCATCATCTCCTTGTCGCCGCCGAGCGTGCTCGAGCCGTACACCACGACCTTGTACTTGCCGGCGAGGCGCTGGTTCGCGAGCTGCGCGAAATGGTCGGCGGCGGCGCCGATGAGCGAGCCGGGCTCGCCCACGTGGCCGAGCTTCAGTTCCGTCTGCGCGAAGGACGACAGCGCGGCGGCGGACGCGAAAACGGCGGCGACGCGCCACAGGATACGGGCGTTCATGACTCCTCCTCCGATTTATTTGGGATGGGCTTGCGGGCGTTAGTCTAAATCATCGCCCGTACGGCGCGTGGCGGACGGCGGCGGCGGGAGGGCCGGGGCGATAACTTGCCGCAATATCGCATCGGGGAGGCCCGCGTATCGGCCGCCGAACCCTCGGCTACCGTCGTAATCGGGGTCGATTACGGCCGTAATCGCACCGCGCATCGATCTGTGGCGCCGGTCACAGTGCCCCGGGGCGCCGGGGAATAACTTGTCGTCGCAGCAACGCCTTCCAACCGCACGGCGACAAGGAAACAACAACATGATCACGCTGACCGTCCTCGTTATCGTCCTCGCGCTCGGCTGGGCCATCAACAAGGCCTGGACCCTCGCCGTGGCGTTCGCGCGCAAGCCCGCGCCCGCCAAGGCCACCGAGGTCGCCGCGCTGAACTGAGGGGCTTCGCCTCCAGGTCCTCCCCGGGGAGGGGATCCGCGCGATAAAATCGCGCGATGTCCGCCGCCTCTCCCGCCGCCGCGCCCGCCAGCCTCAAGAGCGACGCCGCGGTGATCTCCGCCGTCGGGTTCGCCCACGGCACTTTCCACTTCTTCCACTTCGTGATGCCGCCGCTGTTCCCGTGGCTGATGCGGGAGTTCAGCCTTTCGTTCACGCAGGTGGGCGCGGCGATGACCGTCTTCTTCGTGGTCTCCGGCATCGGGCAGGCGCTCGCGGGGTTCGTGGTCGACCGCGTCGGGGCGCTCCGCGTGCTGGCCTTCGGCGTGGGCGCGCTCTCGCTCGCCGCGCTCGGCATCGCCTCGGCGCAGAACTATCCGATGCTCCTCGTGGCCGCCGGCATCGCGGGCCTCGGCAACTGCGTGTTCCACCCGGCCGATTACTCCCTCCTCAACCGGCGCGTATCGACCGCGCGGCTGGGCCACGCCTTCTCCGTGCACGGGCTCTCGGGCAGCCTCGGCTGGGCGGCCGCGCCGCCCTTCGTGCTCGCGCTGGCGACGGCATGGGGCTGGCGCGCCGGTGCCGTCGGCGCGGCGATCGTGGGCGGCGGCGCGCTCGCGGTGCTCCTGCTGAACCGCCGCCAGCTCGACGACACGGCCGCGCGGGCCGAGGCCGCACGCCGT
>Ga0157369_10004918_pt1 | contig 15664 bp, 13 predicted proteins | sample C25metaG_FD_113461 | JGI IMG/M metagenome (GOLD analysis project Ga0157369, IMG submission 113461) | Corn rhizosphere microbial communities from Kellogg Biological Station, Michigan, USA - C2-5 metaG | ecosystem: Host-associated > Plants > Roots > Rhizosphere > Soil | place: USA: Michigan... | reverse complement strand
CGACCTCGACGGCCTGGTCTCCATCATCGACGCTACGAAGGCGGTTTTGTCCAACAAGGGCAACATTTCCGTCCAGGATACGGCCTTCCACATGGCGCTCGCACGCTGTGCCCACAACGAAGTGCTTGTCCGCCTGCTGAATTCGTTCTATCGGATTTCCGAGAGTCGGCGATTTGCATTGTTTGCAGACTCGGAACGAGGCGAGACGTCGGCCGAGCATCACGCGAAGCTCTATGAGGCCGTGAAAAAGCGCGATGTGAAGAAGGCCATCGCGTTGATGGAGGGGCATTTCGCGAGCGCGGTCGACGCGTGGAATGAGATTCTCGGCGATGAGGAAGGTCAGCCCGTCACGCGAGCCAAAAAATCCTCGACGAAGAGTGCGGCAAACCAGCCCGAGTGATTTGCCGCACAGCTGATGCAGATTGCTTAGAACGTATGGAGAATCCCCAGTCGGACCAGCAGTTGGTGGTCCGTTGACGACGCGGTCAGCTGCGTGATGGACGCTACGGCCGGCTGTCCAAGCGAATCCGTTCCAGACGCCTTCTGATAGATTGCGAGCGCGTAGAGCTCAGTCCGCTTCGACAGAAAATAAGCGGCCGAGAGCGTTCCCTGATGATATGTCGCCTCGCCAAACGCCCCGACACTGGCCTTGCGCGTGTAACTGTAAGCAGCGTTCACACTAAAGGCTGGCGTGAAGATATACGTGGCGTTGACCTCGCCGTTATTGAACACCGCAGTCCCTGTGTATCGCTGAGGGTTCGGGCCCGCCGTCGTGTCCCCGAGTCCGTCGAAGCTCGCGTGCGTGTAAGTCCCGCCGAGCGTGAAAGAGCCGAAGTGGTACTTCGCGCCCGCAATAAGAAACTGATAGGTCGTTGCCGATGAAAAGCCCGAGTAGATGGGGTTCGTCTGGCCGGTCGTTGCTGAGCCCAGCGAGCCCATGTTGTCGGTGGTATTGCCCCCTGCGTTCCCGTTCGTGCCGAAAAACGAGAGGTTCGGCTGGCGCGCATTCACATACCCAACGCCGGCTCCGAACGGTCCTGCCGCATACGTAGCCGCGAGCGACCACACCTGATTGCGACCAGGCGAGCCCGCTATGCCCCCGAGTGAATACAAGCCTCCGACAGCTACGCCCGCGAACTCTTTGCTCCGGAACTTGATGGTGTTGTTCACGCGGATGGAGTGCCCCAAATCGTCGAAGTCGCCAGGATTCGCTCCCATGTGACCGGGAATTTCGCCTGCCTCAGAGTAGGGATACAGCATGTCGCTCACGACGGTGTATTGACGTCCGACCGTGACTTGGCCGACTGGAGATGCCAAGCCAACGAATGCTTGACGTCCGAACATCAGGCCGCCCTGTGCGAGTCCGCCTGTGTTGATGTTGAAGCCGTTCTCTAGCGTGAAGACGGCCTTGTACCCGCCACCAAGGTCCTCGGACCCCTTCAAGCCCCACCGGCTCCCACCAATGCCCGTCGCACCGTCAGAGAACGCGTACTGGTGCTTGCCGGCAAGTGCACCGCCACTTCGTCCGGTCTGAACATTACTGACGTAGTTGAATCCTTGGTCAATCAGCCCGTACAACGTGACTGATGACTGCGCGTGGGCCTGCGTTGCGCTTACGCCGGCCAGCACGCTTACCGTAAGCGTGAGCTTCCTCAATGTCTCCTCCGTGGGATTTTTTGAAATGTGAGTTTGCAGTTGAGGTAGACTGGCCACATCAGATTGGTCCACCAAAACTGGTGGGCCAATCGTAAAAGTCGGAGCGTTATGCTGTCAAACTGAGGACAACCCTAACGAGAGAAGTACGACGTGAGCGGGAAGCAACAGTCGCGAGCCCAAGATGGCGCGGCAGGCTGCTTCCACGCTAAATTCGCTTTGTGACTGAAAGGAAGGGCACTGGAGAGCGCGATGGACACCGCGGGAAGACTTTCGACAGAGACGTGGACGGCGAAGACGATTGCAGCTATCGGTACGGATGCATTCGGGGACAGCCTCGACCAATATCTGAGCAGTATTTGTCGAGTCGACTTCTCGGCCTCATACTGCGTTCGGGCGGACTCTGTAACTCCACTTTCGTCGAGTGACCCCGCGCGGTTTGGGTCTGCCGCGAGAATCGCGCTTTACACGCGCGACGAGCTCTGGATTTCCGACCCGGCTTTGCGTAACGTGCGCACGCAACTGCGCCGCAATAATTTTGCTCACGCGAGATTGAGCAAGAGTGACCTGCCGCAGGGCCAATTGCTCGCAGAGGTGTATCCGCATCTGGTCGACCGCATTCTGCTATGCCACCAAGGAAACTCCGGCGCATTCGCACTCAGTTTGCTGCGCTGGAATATCAGCTACCCCTTCCAGCAACAGCATATCAACCAGTTACTGGCGGCCAGTCCGGTCATCTTTGCGCTCATCGGCCAGCATTACGCGGCGAGCGCCACAAAGATTTCTCCCGCTGATGCGCTGTCGTCCGTTGAGCTGATTCGACGATGCCTGGTTGAAAGCACAGAAATGCCCCAGCGCGAGCTGGAAGTGTGTTCGCATCTGCTCGTCGGAGACACGGTCAGCGACACGGCACGCGAGTTACAGATTGGAAGCGAGACTGTTCGCAGCTATGTGAAGCGGGCCTACCACCGTCTTGGCGTCAACTCACAGCGGGAGCTGATGGTCGCCTATCTGAAGCTTTGGCACGCCTGGTCGCAAAGAGAGAGGGTAATCACCAAGAGGTAAGTGCTGCTTTTGTCCCCTGAAAGGGTGGCAGACGGTCAGTATTTCGACAGATACAGTTGTTTCGACCTGAAGACACGTGCTCTCGACGTTGCGGTATCCCCAAACCGCGAGGCACGCTACCAGAAGACAGGAGACAACTATGTATCTGAGAAACGCCTGGTATGTGGCGGGGTGGGACAGCGAATTCAAGCAGGGGGCATTGACCGCCCGCAAGCTGTTGGGCGACGACATCGTGTTCTACCGTCGTGAAGACGGTCAGCTTACCGCGCTCGAAGACCGCTGCTGCCATCGTGCCGCACCTCTTTCCAAGGGCGAGCTAGAGGGAGATGCCCTCCGGTGTATGTACCACGGCTTGCTATTCGACTGCCATGGACGTTGCATCGAGGTGCCGGGGCAGGAACGTCTGTCGGACAAGATGCGAGTCCGCGCTTATCCGGTAGAGATTCGCGACAACCTCGTCTGGATTTGGATGGGAGACTCGTCGTCCGCCAGGCCAGAAGACATCCAGCGGTTGCATTGGGCGAACAAAGAAGGGTGGTCGGTCGAAGAGGGGCGCTATCTCCACTACGACTCGAGCGTTCAGCTTATCGTCGACAATTTGCTCGACTTTTCGCATCTCGGTTACGTGCATGGCAAGTCCATCGGCACGCGCCGGCAGGGAAGCATCCGTCCGGAGACTCAGTTTTCGTCGGAATCAGTCTCAGTGCGCTTCACCACGATGAATAGCGGCGCCCCCGCTTTTGCACGCGAGCTCGGCCAATTGCCGGATACCGTCGACCGCTTCAATTACTACGTGTGGCACATACGGGGCAACCTGTTCGTGCAGGATTCGGTCATTGCGCCTGTCGGTGAAGGCTACGAAAGCGCGGCGCCATCAACCATGAAGCTCCACACCTTCATTGCGCTCACGCCCGAAACCGAAACCACCGCCCACTATTTCTGGGCCACCGCACACAACAACTTTTCCTCGAGCGTCAGCGACTTGACTCAGAAGCTCACTGCGCAAGTTGAGTACGCGTTCGACGAGGACAGGCGAATCATCGAAGCGCAACAGCAGGTTCTTAGAAGCGCGCCTGACGCGCCGATGATTGCCATTGCGGCTGACGCCACCCTGCTCAGAGTGCGTCGCATGCTCGACGCCATGATTGCAAGCGAAAGCGGGCCGAACGTCCCGGCCCAAACCGCGCATTGAGAAAGAGCATGCATAGCTACGATATTACGGAATGGGGAAAGCCACTCCAGGTGGTCATGCGCGACACGCCTACGCCGCGCGGAAGACAGGTGAGAGTGAAAGTCGAGGCCTGCGGAGTGTGCCATAGCGACCTCCATATTCAGGAGGGCGCGCTCGACCTGGGAAATGGCCAGCAGGTGTCGTTCGAAAGCGTAGGCGTGAAGCTACCTTTCACGATGGGACATGAAATCGTCGGCGTGGTCGATGCAGTCGGCGAAGACGCGCGGATTTCTGTGGGCAGGCAATGCGTCGTCTATCCGTGGCATGGCTGCGGCGATTGCTTCAACTGCCTGAATGGGCGCGAGGTTGATTGTAGCAACGGGCAAGCACTCGGGACTCGGAAGCCGGGCGGCTACTCCGACTACGTCATGGTCCCTGATGAACGATATCTGCTCGATTACGGCAATCTCGACCCGTACTTCGCGGCGACCTGTGCCTGCTCGGGCCTGACTGCATATAGCGCGCTCCTGAAGCTTCCTTCCTTACTGGCCGAGGACACACTCGTCCTGGTCGGAGCGGGCGGCTTGGGGTTGGCGGCAATCGCACTTGCGAAAACGCTCACGCGTGCTCGCATTGTCGTTGCTGACATCGACGATGCGAAATTGCGCCAAGCAATGGAGGCAGGGGCAGACGGTGTGGTGAACACACTTCTGCCGGAATTCATGTCATCTCTGGCGCGGCTCGCGCCTAATGGTGTTCGTGCAGTTGTCGACTTCGTCGGCAGCGGTACCACGGTCGAGATGGCGATGAAAGCGGTGGCACGGGGCGGTACGGTAGTCATTGTCGGTTTGTTCGGCGGTGCGCTTACTGTTGCCACGGCCCTCCTGCCCATGCGCAACGTGACACTCCGAGGTTCGTACGTCGGCTCCCTCGTGGAAATGATGGCATTGCTGGAACTGATGCAAAGCAGCGAGCGGCACCAACTCCCGGTGCAACTGCACGCTCGTCCAATGTCTGCAATCAACGATGCATTAAGTGACCTCTCCCACGGTCGGGTGATGGGGCGGGTGATTGCCCTTGCCGGTCAATAGCGCGGAACCCGCTTGGGCAACTAAACAGGAAATGAAGATGGTTTTCGACTCTGCGAGCGCGGTGACGAATCACTTGCGTGATAACCCGCTGCGCCTTCTCATCGGTGGACAGCTAGTCGACGGCGTGGAGCACGCCCCGGTCATTGACCCCACCACCGCAGCGGAATGCGCGGTCGCGCCCGTGGCCTCGCGCTCGCAACTCGAGCAAGCGGTCTGCGCGGCCAAGAACGCCTTTCCGAAGTGGGCTGCAACGTCCCTTGACGAGAGGCGTCAGCGATTGACGCTCCTTGCTGGTGTTCTGGAGGCCAATGCTGTCGAACTTGCTGCCCTCCTTACGTTGGAGCAGGGCCGCCCGCTTATCCACACCAAAATCGAAGTCGAGCGTGCTGCCCTGCTCCTCAAGGCGATGCTGACTATCGACATCAGCGATGAGGTGGTGCGCGACGACGAAACTGGTCGCGTTGTTGTGCAGCACCGCCCGCTTGGCGTGGTCGGTGCAATTGCGCCTTGGAATGTTCCCATCGGGTTGGCGGTTCCGAAGATTACTCATGCGCTTTTGACTGGCAACACGGTAGTACTCAAACCGTCGCCGTACACACCCTTGGCGACATTGAAACTCGCGATGCTCGCGAAGGACGTCTTCCCTCCAGGCGTCATGAACGTCGTCAACGGAGGAAACGATATCGGAGAGATGCTCTGCACACACCCCGATGTCGCCAAGATTACCCTCACAGGCTCTGTAGCAACAGGCAAACGTGTCTCCGCGAGCGCGGCCGGCAGCCTGAAACGACTCACATTGGAACTGGGTGGAAACGACGCCTGCATTGTCCGCAAAGATGTGAATCTGGAGCAGGTTGCGCCAGCGCTGTTTGCTGCGTCGTTTGTGAACAGCGGGCAGGTCTGCATGGCAATCAAGCGCATGTACGTGCACAGCTCGATTCATGACGAGCTCGTGGAGCGATTGGCAGCCATCGCACGCGACACTCGAATTGGTAGCGGTTTCGATTCTGCGTCGAAGCTCGGCCCGGTCCAAAACAAGATGCAGTACGAGTCGGTCCTATCCGTACTGAGCATGACGAAGACCGACCCGCGCGCCACCTTCGTTGTGGGCGGCAACGCTGCGGACCTTCCCGGTTACTTCATCGAGCCAACCATCGTCACGGGGCTTTCTGAAGGAAGTCGGCTCGTCGACCAGGAGACGTTTGGGCCGGTGCTGCCAGTGCTTCGCTTCGACGACGAAGATGACGCCGTTGCTCAAGCCAACGCGGGTGCATATGGGCTCTGCGCGTCCGTATGGAGTTCGGACATCGGCGCCGCGCAAGCCGTCGCCGCGAAGTTGAATGCCGGAACGGTCTGGATAAACAGGCACGTTGGCGTGGACCCCCTCGTGCCTTTCGGTGGGACGAAAGAGTCTGGAGTCGGACGGCAATTCGGGAAGGAGGGATTGCTTTCATTTACAGAGCCCCGCGCGCTTTACACGCCTCGAAGCGCGTGAAATTTGCATCCTAGCCAAACGTAGGCATCGCCGCCCGTACTGGGCGGCGAACAATATAAAAATGGAGACAGCAACATGAACTCAGTGACAGGGTCCTCGGCAGACTCAAATGCTCGAGAGGGCATCTCGGACGACGGCAATGCCATCGTGCGAAAGGTGGGACGTCGCTTGATGTGGTACCTCATCGCGCTCTACGTCATATCCGTCATCGACCGGGCGAATATCGGCTTCGCATCGTTCTCGATGAATAAGGAGCTTGGCCTTACCCCTCAGATGTACAGCATCGGGTTGGGAGTGCTCTTCCTTGGATACTCGCTGTTTGAAGTTCCGAGCAACCTTATCCTAGCGCGATTCGGGGCTCGTGTGACGCTTACGCGAATTGCCATCGCGTTCGGCCTTGTGACCATGGCTATGGCATTCGTCAAGGGGCCGACGAGCTTCTATATCGTCCGGGGTCTCCTGGGGATAGCCGAGGCCGGGCTCACGCCCGGGGTCTTCCTGTTCCTGAGCTTCTGGATTCCACGTTCGCATCGCGCACGCTACAACGCGATGTTCACGTATTCCATCGCGGTGGCGTACATCCTGGTCTCACTGGTGTCAGGAAGCATCTTGACGCTTGACGGCACCTTCGGAATTCCGGGGTGGAAGTGGATGTTCATCCTCGAGGGGTTACCCGCTGTCCTGTTGGGTCTCTTCGGCATCTTCTATCTCACCGACCGCCCGCATCAAGCGAAGTGGCTCGATACCACTGAAAGGAGCTGGTTGGAAGCAGAATTGGCTTTGGACCGGAACAGCTCGCCTGCGGGTGCACATACGTTCGGCACGATGCTGCGCACGCCGGTGTTATGGCTGATGTGTCTCGTCTATGTGGGAATCTTTTGCGGCAACGCATGCTTGACTGCATGGCAGCCTCAGATTCTCCATGCGAACGGCGTGCCGCTGAAACAGATTGGCTGGGTGGCAGCCATTCCGCCGCTGATGGGCATCATCGGAATGACCTTCTTCTGCAGGTCGTCTGACCGACGAGACGAACGTGTTTGGCACGCGGCCGGCGCATGCATCATGGCCGCAGTCGGGTACGGAACCGTAGCGCTGTCCAGCAGTGTCTTGGTCGCCTTGCTCGGTTTCATCGTGGCGACGATTGGGGTGTTTTCGTCTCTCGCTATTTTCTGGTCCATTCCTCAGACCTTCCTTCCCGAGAATGTGAAGCCGGCTACCATCGCATTCATCGCCTCGTTTGGCGCGCTCATCGGAGGTTGGCTCGCGCCGATGGGAATCGGTCGAATCCAAACGACATCGGGCAATCTTGCGTTCGGCCTTCTGGTCGTTGCAGGCCTTTTCGTGGTCTCTACCGTCGTCACGCTGATGGTCGGCAAGTTGATTGTCAAGCGCTGATGGGTGCCCCGCAAGCTAAAAAATAGAGGTGAGGTGTTCAGACCCGAGGGGCCTCGCCACTACGTCGTGGTCGCCGCGCTGTCCAGTAGAAGTTCCTTCCTCAAGAAATCGCGGGCCATAGGCAATGCCTGTCGAAATCAAAACGTTGAAAAAACCTCGTCGAGAGGAGGATGCGGCACGCACATATCTCGACAAACGACCCACAAACAGAAGTCGTCGGACGGTGAGAGATGAACGCCGCGACCGCCCGGGTCGCTTTTGTTCGACCTGCCTATAAAGCCAGAAAGGCTAGACCTGCGATTATGGTAGGCATGAGCGCGGCGCCGAGCAGTTTCATCGGAGACGGCTGACCCGGGCGACGGAAGTGATGGCAAGCATTAGCCCTGGAAAAACGACTTATGTCAGTGCAAATGCGAGCCTTTTCCGAAACTCGTGGCATCGCAGGAGGCCGCCACCTTGTCGCCATGACAGAGTACAAGAAGGTGTCGCACTAAACGCTGCGGTAGCAAATGGCTCAAAGCGCTCTCATCTAGCTCCGCGCCGAACTAGCCGACCTCCTCATCAACATGGCATAGTGCAGCATCTCAACTGCGGAGGCGTGAATGGCGACCTTGGAATCCTTGCAAGCAAAAATCCAGAAACTTCAGGCGCAAGCCGAAGCGCTCGCCACAAAGAAGTCGAGTGTAGTTATCGAGAGGATTAAGCACTTGATGGCGGAACACGGTCTGACGACCGCTGACATCGACGCACATATCGGAAGCAGCGAAAAGCGTGGTCGCAAGCTGGGTGTTAAGGCTGCCGCCAAGTCATCTGCGTCGGCCGCGAAGTATCGTGACCCGAAGACCGGTGCGACTTGGACGGGTCACGGCCGTGCACCGGTCTGGATTGCAAACGCGAAGGACCGCTCGAAGTTTCTGGTTGAAGGCAAAGCGGTCGCGCCGTCGGCACTTGCTGCCAAGAAGGCAGCGAAGGTCGGGAATTACGTGCGCGGACCGCAGCCGGCGATGTACAGGGACCCAAAGTCGGGCGCAACGTGGAGCGGTCGTGGGCGCGCACCGACGTGGATTGCTGCAGCCAAAGACCGGAAGGAGTTTTTGATTGCAGACGGCGACTCCAAAACCAGTGCGGAGGCTGCAAGCAAAACGAAGCCTTCGGCGAAGAAGACAGTTGCCAAAAGAGCCGCCGTCAAGAAGGTCGCGGCGACAAAGACCGCACCGACGACGAAGGTTGCAGCGAAGAACGTCGTGAGCGCGAAGGTTCCAGTTAGGAAAGCGCCAGCGAAAGACACGCAGCGCCAGAGCGTGGCCGAGCCTGCTCCTGTGACCTCAGTCGAGCCGAGCACCGAGTCGGCGACCTAAACGATGTTGTCAGGCGCCCGGTGGAGCAACATTCTGTTGGTCTCACCGGGCGTACCGAGCCGACGACGTCTTATTGGACCTGTGCTGTCTGACGTTGCGCCGCTCGCTGTTGTGCCTGTTGCTCGGCTTGCTGTTGAGCGTGCTGCTTCGCAAGATGCCTGCCGACCACGCAGCCACCGACCGCGCCAACTACAGCGTGGTGCCCCGCGTAATGTCCTGCGACGCCGCCCACCACGGCTCCCTTGAGACAGCCTGCGGCGTTTGCCGTGCCTGCCGTCGCGAAGGCCAGGGCCATTGCAAGCAGGGCGATTTTTATCTGCCTAGCTTTCATTGCAAATACTCAGCGGTTGAATTTTCCAGATGTGGCGCCTCTTGGCGTGGTTTCAATATCCCCGCCATTCACGCTCGCGCCACTCGTGTTCACGCCATTCCTGGCGGCGCCATTCACGTTCACGCCACTCGCGACGTTCGCGCCATTCTCGGGCTCGCCAGCCGTCATCTCCGCCGTATGCAACGGCGACTGGCGGCGGAGCATATACCACGGGAGGCGGCGGTGCGTACACGGGCTCTGCTGGCGCATAGACTCCGACCGGAATGCCGATGCCCACGCCAATGTCGACGTGCGCCGACGCGGCGGTGGACGCTGCCAACGCGACGATACCGAATGCAAATCCAACGATTTTGTTGTTCATTTTCCCTACTCCCCCGCACATTCGAGTGCGATGTCAGTGGCTACGGTTCGGAGTGTAGGAGGGCCCGTTGGACACATGTGCAACGGCGGTGCGAGATTCGTAACACGGGATTACTGACTCACGCGACGCGTGAGCAGAGGCGTCGGGACTGGGCATGCAATGTCCACGTGCGCTTCTTAGCCACTGCAAAACTGCGGGTCGATGCTGTCTCCTTCTTGGCGATGGTTGACCAACGGTTTCCAAGCGTCTAGTGCGCGACCTCGCGCAGGGTCGCCACCTCTGACAATCCGGCCGCCATACGATAAGGGTGATTTGCTGACGGCACGGCTCATCGACGCCGCCTTTGTGTGGTGGCGAAAACGTTCCAGATTTCGTGCAGGTTGCTGCCTCGCCAGAAGAGACTGATATGGCGGCGCTCGCGGCCAGCAGCCCGACAACCGTATTCCTTGCGCTCATGACGGACTCCACATTGCCGACGCGCGCTGGATGCTATCTTCGTCGTTCATCTGGCGCGCGTCGATGAAGTGACGCATATCAGGATGGCGGCGCAGCTCTCTCTGTTTCCGAACTCGAATGCCGAAATATGCAGTAATGCGCGCAGTCGACTTGTGGTGGAGGGAGCATGCCATTTCGAACCGGTAGTTTGCTCGTGCGACTAGCCTGCACCTTGCCGTACTCTGGCCACGTGGTGAATGCATCGAAGCAAACGAATCGACAGCAACCGTTCACTGCCATTCCAGGAAGCATATGCTTTGCCCGAACAAGCGCAGCAGCGAATTCAACGCATGTCAACGACAGCGACGGAGCAAGCTACCGTGGCCGGCCAACAACTGAATGCGCACTCTCTGCGAAGGATTGCCCGAAATGGGGTTTCCTGACGCGGTCGGGATGCCGCGTCGGGAATACTGGGACATACTGGCCGGCGCACGGCCGCACTTTTGAGGAGCGCGATAGTGCGGCGCTGGAGCAGTGCCGGGGACCTAAAATGAGTCTCCGGTAAAAGTTAAAACGTCATTCGCTAGATGTCTTTTTACTTCTTCATCGATATGAAGAGTCCTTTAAGACACAAAGCCATAAGTGGATGGAAGTCTTTTTAGCTCACGGGTCTGACCTACCCGTGAGTGTCAACCCATGCGCGAGCCCACGCCATACCGATGGCGCGCGCCTCGCCCTCAATTCCGCATGTCGCAAGCACGCCTGAACCTTAAAGCGAGCGTGGGCGTGCCGTGGATACGGGGTACCTGGCGCAGTCGGAAGAACTCCCGGGCGGTGGTTGGCCGGTTGGAGCGTTGGTCGACCTGCTGGTCCAGCAGGCTGGCGTGGGTGAGATGCGGTTCCTTCGTCCCGCGCTTGGCACGCTGGGCAAATGACCTGTTCGAAAATAAATGGTGGGAATCTGCGCAAAAACCTAAAGAGAAGCGCCACCACACATAACAATCTGCTGTCCTGTTATCGAACTGGCCCCTTCGCTCAACAAGAAGCTCGTCAGGGCGGCGACTTCCTCGGGTGTGATAAATCGACCGGTCGGGGGAAGCTTCGGTGGTGTCGCAGCTCGCGCCGGGTCACGAAGAAACGGAGTGTCCGTCGCCCCAGGGGCTACAACATTTACGGTGATGCCTCTCGGCGCGAGCTCTGCTGCCCAAGACCTGGACAGGCCGACTAATGCCGATTTCGTGGCCGCATACTGGCTACGAGTCGCCGCGCCATTGGCCGTCCGGCTACCTACCAGCACAATTCTGCCACCGGCCCGCATCGTAGGCACAAGGCGGTCAGCGAGAAACGCCGCCGATTCAACGTGCAGGCGCCACATCGCGGCGCCATCTTCGTGGGAGAGCTGGCCGAGCGGCGCAGTTCGCATGAAGCCGGCCGCATGTACCACTGCATCCACGGAGTCGAGTTCATCACAAACATGTCCAAGCGCATCGAAGTCAGTAACATCAACCCGGACAACCTTAAGCAAATCGTTCGTCGCGGTAAACTCTGAGCGACACAAACCTGTGACCCTCCAGCCATCGGAGAGAAGGCGGTCGACAACTGCTCGTCCAATTCCTGAAGATGCGCCCGTCACCACTGCATGGCGCAAGCCCTGCTTTGACTGCTCCCAGGTATCCACGATGTCTCCAATTGCTATTGCGCCTGTGCAGACCCGCTAGCTGTAGGGGCGCCCTTTACGGTCGCCGTCCGGACAGTAATCTGTTCCTGAGCATCAAAAGGCTCAAGTTGTTCCCGCTGGGCGCCATCGTCCGTGACAAGCGTCCAGGGGCGCTCGAGGGGCGCCCAGTGTTGCTGGCTGGCATGTCCCAGCTTGTCCGCAGTGACAAGCACGAATACATGGGCTGCCTGACGCATCACGCACTCCTTGAGGTACGACTGGTCGGCGCTCGCTTCGCATAACCCAAGCTCGGCCACCACACCGTCAGCGCCCAGAAAGGCCTTGTCGACGCTCAGGCGATTCAGCGCAATCTGGGCGAGCGGGCCAAGTGTACTCATGCTCGTCGACCGGACATCGCCGCCGATGACAGTTACCTGAACTCCTGAAGATACGAGTCCACTTACGACCAGCAGATTGTTGGTGACAACGTGCACCAATGTCCGCCCCGAGAGGCGCCGGGCGAGCGCCGCGGTGGTCGTCCCGCCGTCCAGGAATATGGTGTCGCCGTCTTCGATGAACGTGCTTGCCAGTTGTGCTATGGCTTCTTTCTGCTCTCGTGAGCTGATTCGCCGTTCTTCAAGCGACGGCTCAGGCTCATGGGGGCCGACCGCCGCGGCCCCGCCGTACGTCCGAAGAACCCGGTTGTCACGCGCGAGGGCACGCAAGTCCCGGCGAACCGTTGCTTCCGACATGCCGAAGTGCTCGCACAGCGTGGCAACGTCTGTCATCCCGCCGAGTACCGCCTGTAGCATCGCCTCACGGCGTCTGGTCACTTTCATGTGCGTAAATTCTTGGTCCAGTAGAGTTCGCGCCTTTCTCCGCGCATCCAGGACACCAAGTCTACCCAATTGCCGCACTGACCGACCACTTGTCGGGGTAAGAGTCATCGCCCACGCACCCAGGATTCGTCGACGCGCACGTATTTGATTTTCTGGCGAAACCACGTGAACGCGATGTGCAATGCTCCGTCGTCCGATTGCACGATGGATGGATACGAATATTCCCGATTCCGTTGGTCGGCGGAGTTATTCGTCATGCAGTAGCCGTCCCCGATTTCCAGATTGCGGCGCCGGTGCCATGTCTTCCCATCATCCTCGGAGATGGCCAGAGACATCGGTGAGCGCGGTGCGCCCCAGAAAGCTGTCCCGCGCGCGGAAGCCTGCTGGTCGCGCAGTTCCCCGCTGTCTTCCGAATCCTCGATGTCGTCGTAGAGCGATGCGCGACGCTCCTTGCTATGCGAAGCGTCGCTTTCGTTGAATACCATCGCGAGATGGCCATTCTTCAACACCGTGAACTGAATCGATGAATTGTTGTTCGGGACGTCAGTCGCCTGCGGCGCGCTCCACTCACGACCATCTCTTGAGCGACTCGCATAAATGAAGTCGGCCCAGCGACTGCGGTAGAGAGCGAGCAGCGAACCATCCTGAAGAACATGGACGTTCATATGCACGCAGCCAACGCTATCCGGGACCTCGTGCTGTGTCCACGACGCGCCCTGGTCGTCCGACACCATGACTGCGCTGACGTCATTGTTGCCAACCCAACGTTCGCCCGCTTCGGTGCGGCACAGGAAAACCGGGCAAATCCAAGCCCCGCCTTGCAGAACAATAATCGGTTGGCGAACAAACGTTCCTGGCCGGTCGAATAGCGTCTCCACAGCTCCCCACGTCTTGCCGCTGTCCGTCGAAATCCGTCGGCGAACGATTGCGGTGTTCTGGTGACCGGAAAGCTGTGCGGTGTAAATCAGCCAGAGCTCACCGTTCGGTGCCGTGAAAAGTACGGGGTTTTGCTCTGAGCGTGTCGGGTCGGCCGAGAGCTTCTCGGGTGCGGACCATTCGCCGGTTCCCGCTGCGAGGCGTGACATGTATATGGACACGTCAGGAATGCCTTCCTGGGTTCCGCCGAACCAGACGCACAACAGGTCGCCATTCTCGAGGACGTGCAGATTTGCGGCATGGTTCTGAACGCACGAGGTGGGAAGGAACGCCTCTTTCCGTTCGGCATCTGCGTAGGCGGTGCGGACGCAGTTGTCCAAGGTGGCGCCGGCCGCTTCAACGATGTTCGTGTTCATGAAAATCTCTCTCTGATGTATGAACAGGTCAGTGGGACTCGCGGTGAGTCAGCCCCTTGTCCTGAAGGTCCGAGCCCGCGCCGTGGAACATCAGCTTGCTGACAACGAGGACAATCGCGGGCGTGACGAGCGCAACATACATGTTGTCGATACCGAATGGGTTGCCGAGCAGGTACCACACCGTGGTGGCGAGTGTGGCGATAACCAGGCCCGAGACCGCTCCGCGCTTGCCACTAAAGAACGGAACATAGATACCAATCAGCGCGATGACCGAAACGGAGAGGCGTAGCGCACGGGTGAAGAAAGACAGAGCGAGAATCTGCGGCACGAACAGGACGAAAACAAGCGGAAGAAAGCCAACCACCAGAGAAATCCAGCGCGTCATTCGAAGCTCTACCTCCGGCGTGGGGCGAAAGCGCGGCACATAGAAGTCTTTTACAACCAGCGAGGCGATAGCCAGAGCGACCGTGCAGACGCTCACAAAGATGGAGGCCACGAGCGATGTTGTCACGACGCCTGCAAGGATGGGGTTCATGTGCTGCAGGAACACTGGCAGTGCATACAGGCTTTTGATGCCCGGATACAGATACTTCGCCGACACCCCGATGAAGCCCAGCGCCAGGCCAATGGGTACGCAGAGGAATGCTGCAATCAACGACGATGCGCGCGCAGCCTCAGCGCTTTTGGTGGCCGAGATAGCCTGGATGATGAACTGCGTCGAAAAAATCGCACCAGCCGTACCGATAATCCATGCGCCAATCGTACCCCCAGACAGGGCCCCCGACCACGTGAAGAAATGCTGGGGCATGCTTGCCGCCATCGGCTTGATACCACCTGTCAGCTTCCAGGCCATGACAACCAGAATGCTGATTCCGATAAGCTTGACGGCACTGTGAACAATGGTCAGGTAGGCAACGCTTTTCAGGCCACCCCAGACGAAGTAGATGGTGCTTACGATTGCGGTGATGACGGCTGCCGTGGGCAGGTCAATTCGCAGGACCGTAGAGATGGCGGCAGCGCCACTTACGTAGTTACCCACGTTCACGAGGAACAGGGCATAAATCATGATGGCCGACACGGCAAGCTTGGCGCCGTTTCCGTATCTCTTGGCAATGAACCCCGAGATGGTGAACTCGCCCGACGCATAGAGTCGTTTGGCCATGAAAAGGCCGAAGAAGAGAAATCCGATTGCTGCCGCCACGACTGACCATGCAGCGGCCATGCCCGCGGTAAACGCTTCTTGCGACGTGCCGACGGTTGACTTCGCGCCGATAAACTCGGACATCAAAAGGATGGCGACTACCACAGCAGGCATCGAACGCCCGGCCACCATGAATTGTTGAGAATTTTTGCTGCGCAGGCGGATGCTCAGCAGACTGGTAACGATGATATAGGCTACGACCATCCCAATGATGATGGCGGTGTCCCAATAACTGAAGGTGGTCATGACGTTGTCTCCAGATGACCTTCGGTTGATGCGCGCTGAGTTGCGTTAGGATGCATCGAGCCACCCGGCATGTG
>Ga0157369_10004915_pt1 | contig 15670 bp, 29 predicted proteins | sample C25metaG_FD_113461 | JGI IMG/M metagenome (GOLD analysis project Ga0157369, IMG submission 113461) | Corn rhizosphere microbial communities from Kellogg Biological Station, Michigan, USA - C2-5 metaG | ecosystem: Host-associated > Plants > Roots > Rhizosphere > Soil | place: USA: Michigan... | reverse complement strand
TGGCGGCATCGGTGTATTCGATCGGCGCCGGCCAGCCCTGACGCTCGCAGTACTGCCGGCAGTTGCGCAGCTGGTCGTCCAGGCTGGCGTCGCGCTGGGAATCGGAACTGTATCGGGCGTATGCAGCGGTTCGCATTGGGCGGAGCCTAAGCCGCCTTGTGCGTTGTCAGCAACGGGACGTGATCCGAACGCTCGGCAGCGGAAGCGCACCGCGCTGCGGCCTGAGCTGTCAGATAATCCGCCGCAGCCTGACGTGCAAGAGCGTCGATCAGACGGGCGACGGTGGGGTGAAGAAGCGGATCGCTCATGGTGCTGTTGCCTCCGCGTACGCTTGCATGGTCATGGTCATGGTCATCGCTGGCCACTCCTGCCGGGAAGGCGGGAGACGTTGTCGCCAGGCTCGTCGTGCCGCGGTAGCCCTGGCGGCGTATCGAAGGCCACCGGCATCACGCCGATCTCATCCGCCAGGCGCCTTGCGTCGATCTCGACCTTTACCGTCTGCACATAGGTGCTGGCTACCGTGCTGATCGTCTTGGCGCGCTCGATCGTCCGAGCCATCTTGTTGGTGTCCGCGCCGGGGTCGGATAGGTCCTCCAACGCCTGCACGAGGTAGTCGCGCACGTCGGCCATCTTGTTCTTCGTCATCGCTGCTGCCCCTTGGAGAGCTTGTTGATCTTGCGGTTGAGGGCGCCCTTGAGCTGAATCAGCTGGGCGACCTCCTTCGGATAGTTGGTGTGGTAGCTGTTGCGGCGCATGTTCTCGGCGAGGGTGACCAGGTCGAGACGGTCGACCGTGATATCCGCGGAGACGAGCGTCTTCCGGCCTTTCTTGAAGACGACGATATGGTCCTTGGGGACGGGCCCGTTTGCCGCTTCCCAGACCAGCACGTGCACGGGGCGCCAGCGCATCACGGGAAAGACCGAGGGGTCGTCGGTGACCTTGCGCATGGTGACCTTGCGCTTCGCGTCGTACTTCTCGGTACCGATCGGCACGTAGTTGCGCGCCTCGTGAGCCGGCCTTCTCTTGAACTGCGTCTCGCGCATGCGGCCGGGCGCCCAGCCTGGCCGGCGAAGCCCTTTGTTCGCCGGCACGATGCCCTTCTGGAACTGGTGCGCCACCATCCTCGGGTCTTGGCGGCCGCGCTGGATGCGGCCGGCGGCGTCGCTGGCCATGAACTCCGCACTCTTGTGCAGGCCGAGCCTAGCGGCTCGCTGGTACACGCGTCCGATGTTCAGGCCGAGGTCTCGCGCGATGTCGGCCGTCTGCTCGTCCGGGTACCGTGCGCGCAAGACCGCATCCTCCGCGGCGGTCCAGTTGTGCTTCTCGTCGAACACCAGGCCGAGCCGTCGTGCGCGGCGGTGGATCGTGCACTTCGCGCAGACCATGAACGTGGCGGCGTAGCTCACGCCGTGCCCGTTGGCGTGCAGCGCGCGCAGCACGTCGTCATCGAAGGCGCTCCAGGTCCGGGCATGCCCTTTGCTCACGCCGACGCCTTCGCCTTGCGTGCCGGCTTCTCGGACTTCTTCGCCGCCGGCTTCTTCGTGACCGCCTTCGCCGTCGCCTTGGGCCGCAGCGGCTTCGGCAGCCAGCCTTCAGGAAACAATGGAAGCGCAGCCTTCGGTAACTGGTCGCGTTTCATCTTCTCCAGCGGTGCGGCGGCGACTTTGCTGGCGGCGTCGGTCACCATCGCGATCACGACCGACTTCGGCAACGTGGCCAACCATTCCTCGGAAGGGGCCCAGCTCTGCGACAGGTCCACTTTCGCAGCTGCCGCAAGATCCACCACGCCTTGTTTCGCATCTGCCGCAAAATCAACCAGGTCGATCTCGCGCGCGGCGAGGTATGCGAGAAGCTTGGAGATGGTCTCGAACTCCTGTTCCAGGAGCCATTCGCGCAGGTCGGCTTTCTTCTCGGGCAGGCGTTCATTCCATGCGGTATGGAGGTCATCAAGTATCTGACCAGACTCGCTCCGCGCGATCACGTCCCGCAGGCTGCTTGGCATGCGCCCGGAGTGCTCGCGCTGGATGTGAACCCACTGCCGCTGGGCGCTGCCGTAGTCGCTGTGGTCGTAGAACGCGCGACCCGCCAATTCAGCAGCCAGCAACGCCAGCGCCGTGCGAGGCAGCACGGCGATCTCCGCCTGCAAGATGCCGGTCGCCTCGGCCTGTAGGCGCTGGATGGCGGCGAAGGACATTTCGCCTGGCACATTGACCTTTTTACCGCTCTTGACCTCGCCGCCACCCGCCGCAGTCGCTGCCGCCTTGCGATCCTGCGGCCGCACCAGGCCGCGCTTGATCTCGGTATGGCCGTTGTAGCTGATGGTGACGATGACGCCGGCGGCGGCCTTGGCTTCATCGGACCAGATTTCCTTGTTGCCCTTGTACGTGGGGCGGATCTTGGAGAACGCCCTTTCGTCGCTGTAGTCGAACTTCTCGCGAGCCTCGGCCCACAGCCAGCCCTCTTTCAGAACCTTCGCCGCGGTGCGCTCCAGCTTCTCCGTGCACAGCCTGGTCACGAGCTCGGCGTCCTGCATGAATGCCTCGTCGTCGTCGGCAAACATATCGCGACGCACTGCGCCGCCAGCCTTCTCGTACGCGGCAAGCCCAATGAACTTGCCGAGGCGCGAGTCGGTACTGAACTCCTTCTCCGTGATGGCCTTGCGCAGGCGGTCCGGGTCGCGCTGCCAATCGCTCCTGGCACCTTTCCAGATCCTGGCTTGCAATGCCTTGTCGTCGGTGAGTGCCATGGCCATCATCTGTTCGAGCGTGGCGTTGCCGGCGCGGTAGTCGTCGAGGATCTCCGAAGCCACGTTGGCCAACTTGAGCCGCTGCTTCACGAACAGCTCGGACTGGCCGAAGCGCGCGCTAATCTCGCCCACGGTCTGCCCCTCCGCTGCGAGCTGGGCGAACGCATCGAACTCGTCGGCCGGATGCATGGCGTGGCGCATCACGTTCTCGGCCAGCGAGATCTCAGCAACGCCGATCGTGTCGCGCACCTGGCACGGTACCGGATAGGTGTCGAGTAGCTGGCCAGCCTTCACCAGGTGCTGCAGAGCTCGCAGTCGCCGACTGCCAGCCTCTACCGCGTACGTTCCGTTTGGGCCTGGGGATACGGTCAGGTTCTGCAGCAAGCCGTGGGCATGGATGCTGGCGGCAAGGCTCTCGATCGACGCGCCACCGGTCTTGCGGACGTTGCGCGGGGACGGCACCAGCTGCGACAGCGGGATGTTTTCGATGCTCATTGGGTAACTCCCATAAGTGCGAGGTCGATCTCGTCGACCTGGTCGCGCAGCGCATGCCGCGCGCGGTTGAGTTCGGTAGCGATCGCGGCGCGTGACCACTCGCTACGAGGCGTGATCTGTTTCATGTGCAGGGCCCCGCGCTGGTCGCGACGGAAGAGACGCCACATCACCAGCCCACCGGCCGATAGCGAGCGGCCCCAGCTGAAGCCGCCCGTCTTTTTCGGCTGGCGTGGCTGGTGGTGGCGCATTACGCGGCCGACCTCGCCGGGTTCATCGCGAAGTACACCTCGGCACAGGCCCGGGCATCGAACAGGGCGCTGTGCGCGTCCTCGCCGAGATCCTTGCCGGTGTGGTGCTTGTAGGCCTCGACGAGCTTCGGCCATTTGACGCCGCGGGCTTTCGCGTCGGCCTTCATCGTGCAGTACTTCGGTGCGGCCTTGAACGCGTCGGCAATGGTGTCGCGTTCCTCCTGCGTCGCTCCGGCGCCCAGCCGTTTGATCGCGATCCGCACGATGCGCTGGTCGAAATCTTCGTTGTGGGCGACGCGAAGCATGGCCAGGTCGTGGAGTGCAAGGAACTCGGCCAGCACCTCGGCCTCGGGCCGACCCTTATCCAGTGCGAATTCAGTCGTGATGCCATGGATCGCCGTGGCTTCTTCGGGGATCTCCCAGCCATCCGGCCGCACGATCGCGTGCATCTGCTCGACCAGTTCGCCGGTGGCGTCGTCGAACAGCAGCGCGGCCAATTCAACGATGTGTGGCTGGCGCGGGTCTTCGCTGGGTTCCTTGTAGAGCGGGAAGCCCGTTGTTTCAGTGTCATACGTCATGATCAGCATGGATGTGTCCTCAAGGTGAGCCGGCGTCCCTCGAGTCGATAGTCGAAGCGGCGCGGCGTAGTGGTCAGGGGAGCCAGCCAGGGATAGCGGGCGTGGAAGAGCTGCTGCAGGCGCCAGCTGTCGGCGCGAGCGAAGTGGCCGCGGTAGCTGGACCAGATCGAGTTCAGGGAGCGGAAGTCTTCCGGCGTGCCATGCATGCCGCCGGGCACCTGGTGGTCGAAGCGCCAGGCCCGCAGCGCGGCATCGGCATGCTTCACGACGCGTGACCGCACCCTGGTGTGCGTCGGGTAGATGACGTAACCGAGGAAGTCGGCGCCGGCGGACAGCGGCCGCAGGCGGATATCGTCTTTCAACTCGAGCTGAAGCGTTTCGCGCAGGAACGTGGTGATCTGCTGCAGCCACTGCTCCAGCTGCTCGCGGCTGTGATGCACGAGAATGAAGTCGTCGACATAGCGCACGTATCGCGGTGCCCGCAGCGTGTGCTTGACGAACTGGTCCAGCGCATCGAGGTAGACGTTCGCGAAGAACTGAGATGACAGGTTGCCGATCGGCAGGCCGCAGCCTGGTGCCGCGTTCTCAAGCCGCTTGTACGCCGGAACCCTGGCGCGCTCGGCCGCGGTGGAGCGGTGTACGACGCCCTGGCGCTCCACGGAGTGGCAGAGCAGGGCATGGGCGACCCGCTGCGTGATCTCCGGGACGCCGCGGCGCTGCATGCGGGCCTTGAGCATCCGGTACAGCGTGGGCCGGTGGATCGAATTGAAGAAGTTGCGGACGTCGAGCTGGAGATACCAGCCGCCACCTTGGCCGCTTTGCACCTCGCGGATCTGCTGGCGCAAGGCATCTACGGCGGCATGCGTGCCCTTGCCGCGGCGGTTGGCATAGCTGTGGTGGATGAAGCCTCGCTCATAGATCGCTTCGAGTTGCGGCACCAGCCAGTGATGCACGACGCGGTCAGCGAAGTCCGGCGCGTGGATCTGCCGAGCCTTCGGCCTGACGGCGATGAAGCAGGTAGTCGGTCGTGGCTGCCACCGTTGGGCGTTGATTTGTTCCTGGAGATCGAGTAGCCCGTCGATCCAGTTCGATTCGAACTGAAGTTGATTCTGGCTCGGCACCTTGTGGCGTCGTGCCTTCTGATAGGCCCGGTAAAGATCCCGGAAGCTGGCCTCGCCTGTTACACCCTGACACTCACCGGCCGACGCGACGACCGAGCGCACCGCGAGCACACGCCCTTGGTTGTTCTGGTTGTTGAGGTTCGCCGTGCCGTTGTTGAAATTGACGTTGAACGCGTAGTCCGAGGGGGACGACGCTATCCCAAGCACTTGCGACCCTTCCGCACGATCCTTACGAGACTGGCGCGGTTTCGTCATGGCTTGACCTCCGCAGAGGTGGCCTGGGAACTCAGTATCTGGTCACGCTGGCCAGCGATTCGATGCTGGTCATTCTGGACCTTGGGGTGCTTCTGTTCGCGATACCAGCCACCGACTTGCCGACCCAGATCGGAGGCAAGACGGGCGAACTGTTCAAACTGCCTGAAGCTGGCAAAAGCGTGGATCCTGCTGCCCAACTGCAGGCGCAATTTCAGGTCATCCACCGCATGCACGAGGCGATCCAGCCACTTCCTCCGCCGTGCCGGTTCGCGCCAGGCACGGTGCGCGAGCGTAGCCACTTCCATCGCGCTCTTCCGGAGATCGGTACCGAACGTGTATTTGTGGAAGCGCGCGAACCTACGGACCGCCTTCTCGACATCGACGAGAAGACGTTCCGCAAGCATCACGACAGGAGGGAGGGTGAAGGACATGGTCAGGCTCTACGGGCCAAAAGGCCGATTACTGACCGGCCGACGCGACGACCGAGCGCACCGCGAGCACACGCCCTCGGTCGCCCTGGTCGCGGAGGCCCGCCGTGCCGCCGCCGAAACCGACGAGGAACGCGAAGCCCGAGGGGGACGACGAATCAACCGTGCTGGTCCAGTACCAATCCGAAGCGATGTCCGGATACTCGTAAGGGTTCACCGCCGGCTTGCTCCGGGTGTGATCGGTCATCGCAAACAGTTCTTTCAGCGTGGCGGCGCGCCAGTTGGTGAAGCCACCGATGCGCAATTCCGCGCATGCCTTCTGGGCTTCGGCAAAGGTGAAGCGCTTGTCGCCGAACGGATTGAGGGCACGCATCAGGCCGGTGGTCGGATTGATTGCGGTGCCTTCGGGCGCTTCGGCAGTTGCCTGCCGATCCTTGATAATCCCCTTGAGGATCTCGTCCAGGCCGCTGAAGGATGGCTGGGCGAAGAGGTGCGGCCGTGGCAGCTGGATGTGCAGGTTTTCGATGTGGATCATGGGTGACTTCACGGGGATATCTCCTGGTGGGCATGCTGCGGAATAGGTGCCGGTTACGCTTCCGGCGCTGATGCGGACCCTTGGTGTTCTGGAAGACCCAGCAATCACCGCAGACGCAGAGCAGCCGCTTCTCACGGGGTTGTTTGGTTACTCGGGATCTTCGATGTCGCGCTGCGCATCGGCCTCGGCGTGCTGTGCCGAGGACTTCGGTGCGATCAGGGTCATCTCGACTTCCTTCTTCGCAAGCCAGCAGAATTTGCCGGCATCCATCCACCCGGGGTTGAAATTGGCGTTGAAGTAGATGGCGACACTGCCGCCCGGAAGGGCTTCGAAGGTGAAGTCGACAAGCTCGACGGCGCGCTGATCGATACGATCATCCAGAGCGATGCCGGTGTCGAAAGACATCGAATAGCCGGGGTATTTTCCGCTCCACTTCAGCGGAGCCAGTTCAGGCATCTGGAGTTCGACAAGACCACCGTCATCGTTGAGCGGGAGCTCGGGCTGCTCGCCAGACTTCGCCGACCGATACAGCAGCGGGCGGATCTTGTGGCTGAATCCCTCGAGCGCGCTGTTGTGGCAAATCGTCTTGCACTTCGCGGTGCCGGCGAGCACGAACTTGTCACCGTGGATCTCTTGCCGGGTGACGTAGTTGGTGATCTCGACGGTCTGGTTTTCGAGTTCGAACATCGGTGTCTCCAGTGTGGAAGGGGTTGGCAGTGGCCGGCCTTTCATCCGGCTGCGTCGTTTCTCAGTCCCGCATGCGCCTTGTCTCCGCGCTCACTGCCGTAAAGGGATTACTCGGCGAACTTGCCGGCGACGACCTTGCCGAGGTCGATCAGGGGCTGCTGTTCTTTCTTCGGGAGCGTGCGCACCAGGTCGAGCGCCTCGTCGAGCGCGTCCTGGCTGGCCGCGTTGGCAATCGCGTCGTGCACTTCCTGCACGGTGAACTGGGGGGCGTCGTCCGCCGGCGCCTCGGACTGCTGCTCACCCGCGGCTGGCTTCACAGCGTCGCGCAGCTTGCTCGGACGGGCTGCTGCTGGCTTTTCGTCACCGGCGCCGGCAGCCAGCGAGTCCATGATTTCGCGCCACGTGGTCTCGCCTTCCTTCAGTGCGGCGTAGTACCCGCGAAGGTCCGCGTACTCCTTCGGCGAAAGCTTGGCGCCGTCGTGGCCGAGGAATTTCTTGATATCGACGATGTTCACGCCGAACTCGGAGAACGCATCGAACAGGCGGCGCTTGGCGGCGTCGGGATCTACCGCGTCCTCCTTGGCCATCGTCTCGCGGCAGATCCGCATGCCCTCGTCGATCAGATCGCCGGGCACCAACCGCAGGCCCTGGGTGCGGATCGCTTTCGAGATCAGCGCGTTCTGCTTGTTGAGGATGTCGTCCTCGCCGGCTTCCAGAAGGTGCACGGTGTCGCCGTAGCTGTTCTGGCGCGACCGGATCACTACGTCGCCTTCCTTGACCTTGCGGCGCTCGATCGTTTTCTCGATCGTCACGTCCAGCGAGTAGGGGAGATTGGCCTCTAGGTCAGTCACAGTCACGCGAACGATTCGCTTCTCGCGGTCGTCGTACATGGTCGCGGTCTCGACGGTGATGTTGGTCATCGCGCGCAGCGCCGCCTCGGCGAAGCGGATGCTCGGGCCCTTGATGCCCTTGCCGACCGGCTTGTTGTAGATGGCGACCGCCGCGAAGGACGGGCGCTGGCAGTCCTTCATGAGCGACGCACGCACCGCGTCGATGTCGCGCGGCCGGCGGATCGCCACCGTGTAACGGGCCTCGACAAGTGCCTTCGCCTGGGCAGCAACGGCCGTGCTGGCGGTTTCGCTGGTGGTGGCCAGCTGCGTGTTGCTGGCGCTATCGTGCTGCTGCGGGACTTTCTGTACGGCTTGGGTGTTCATCAGGTGCTCCGGGTGGTCTAGCGAAGGCGGAAAATGCGGATGCCGCGCGTGTCGGCTTTCCAGGTGGCAACGGAAATGCCGCCGCAGACGAGCGTCGCGGCGTCGCGCATGTACTTCTTGATCTGAAGCTCGAGCAGTTCCTTCTGCGTGGTGTGCAACTTGAGCGCCTGGCGCTCCTTGTGGAGCTCGGTCAGTGCGAGCTGGATCTCGGTGTCGGCTTCGACGGCGCGGCCGCTATCGCGCTGGTACAGGCGCAACAGATCCTCAACGGTGGTCGGTTGGGGCATGCGCCGCGGCTCGATGTGGTATTTCCAGAACCGGGCAGCGTGCGCGCGGATGTTGGCGATCAAGGTCTCGTCGCGCTCGACGCGGTAGATCCGGTCATCGTCCAGGCCGACGAGTGCATGCACCCAGGCGTGCTGCCGGCCGGTAACGCCGAGACCATGCATGACCTGGGCGGTCACGTAGATCGGTGGCTCTTCGTCGTTGTCCGGGTCGCCCCACTGGCTCACCGCGTTCGGGTGCACGGTCTTCGTTTCGCCGTTGCCGCCGTCCTCGGTCTCGAAGTCGATCTCGGCCTTCATCCACTCGAACTCGGCGTCGTCGTAATGCTGGTTGCGGCGGACGATCTGCAGGCCGGTTGCCTGGGTGAAGCACTCGGCGGCGAACGGTTCCAGCGCCTTGCGGCGATCGAAGAATTTGCGCTTAGCCGGCGAGAGCTCCACTGGCATTTCGTTGGTGATCGTGAGGTACTCGTCCAGCGGCGACTTGAATGGCGACAGGCCGAGAATGCCGGCGATGTTGCCGCCGCCCACGTAGCCGCGGGTCGGGCTGAGGGGGGCGAGCTGGGCGTTCATGCAGTCACCCGCTCCCAGATCGCGTCCAGGGTTGCGGTCTGCTTCGGCGTAGGCGTCCGGCCGCGCGCGATCTGCTGGCCGAGAGAATCGACGAACGTCCGCTCCCAATCGGAGAGCTTCGATTCGCGCTTCTCGCAGTCGGCAAGCATCTGGCCGTATTCCTCTGACCATTGCCCGCTCATACGTCACCACGCGCAGCGGTACAGGCTGGCAAGTTTTTCGCCGTCGACGACCATTTCCCGCCGAGCCTTGACGCACCAGCCAAACGCGCGCGGTGGTACCGGGATCGGATCGCCGACGAACTTCACCAGCGAGCTTTCGGCGAATAACAACCCGGGGAAGAAGAACTCGACGTAGATCACTTCGACGCTCATGCCTTCGCCACCCGCTTCGTGCGCGCCGGCTTGCTCGGCGTCGTCAGGTTCTCGGCGGCGTCATTGGCGAGCGCAGCCCGCATGCCACGGAACGGCGCTTCGGTGGCGTGGCCGTTCGCCTCCGCCCAGTCCATGACTTCCACCGCCGCCTCGCGCAAGCCGATGTTCGCCAGCCGCTCGGCCTCGGCCTTCTTCGCTGCCGCTTCTCGATCACGCTTGAGCTGAGCCGCCTGCTCGTCCAGCTTCTTCTGCTCGGCTGCCTGGCGCTCGCGTTCGGCCTGCAGGGCGGCTTCTTCCTGCTCGCGGCGAACGCGGTCGGCCTCAGCCTGCTCGGCGCGAATCCGATCCTGCTCCTCGCGCTCGATGCGCGCCGCCTCGTCCAGCCGTGCCTGTTCTGCGGCCCGTGCCGCAGCCTCCTCGGCAGCCACGCGATCGCGCTCCACCTGGGCCAGTCGCTCCTGCTCGACGCGCCTCGCTTCCTCAGCCTCGTCGATCAGTCGCTGCTGCTCGGCCATCTTCACGCGCATGGCTTCCATCTCGGCGTCGCGCTCGGCCTGGCGCTTCTTCTCCGCGTCGGCCTCATGCTGCGCCGCCAGCAGCTGCTCCACACGCGAAATCGCCGCGGTGAGGGCATCGGTAGCGGTGAGGTAGTCCGCGCCCAGCTCGTCCTCGTCCAGTGCTGTCTTGCGCAGTTCCGCGAGCTGGCCGCTGATGATGATCGAAGGTTTGCCGACCAGGCTGCCGGGCACGTCGCGGATCTGCTGGATCTTCTTCTGGATCGCTTCGACGCGTAGGCGTTCGGCTTCGAGCTTTTCAAGGCGAGCCGTCTCCGCGCGCGCCTCCTCGGTCTTGATCTGGACGTCGATCGGCTCCTCCAGTGCCACCAGTTCGGCGGTGATCCGTTTCGCCTCGGCGTCGATCAGACGGCACCGTTCCAGCGCCGGCGCCTTGATCTCGACGCGCTTCTTCTCCAAGCCGGTGCGCAGGCCGCGCAGCTCGGCGCGAGCCTCTTTCGCGGCCCGCATTTCCTTCGGCACAGTGACGTCGTAGACGACGCCGGCATGACGATCGCGCAGGTCGGCCAGAGCCGCAGCGGTTTCGGTGTATTCCGCGATCGATGTGAGGTTGCTGCCGGCGATCTTTTCAGCGGGTGCGTTCACAGAATTCTCCGCGCGGATGCCGCCGCGCACGGTGTTGGAATAGGGGTCAGGCGACGACGCGCACGCGAGGCTTCACGCGGATACGCGGCTTCTCACGAAGGCGGAACTCAGCGACCGTGCCATTGCGCGTCGCCGCGGACTGGGCCATGTAGGCGAGACGGTTGTCGTCATCAACGCCGGTGTATTCGCGGCCCACCGTTGCGCACGGCGCGGTGATCGTGACGGCGGGGCGGCGATGCGTAACGCGCTCCACCATGCACAGATTCAAGGGCTTGAGGTCGATGGTCATGGCGCTCATGCGTTTTTCTCCGGAAGGAGGCGCCGGCACTGCAGGCCCGGCACCTGAAAGCCCAAAAGGCCGATTACTGACCGGCCGACGCGACGACCGAGCGCACCGCGAGCACACGCCCTCGGGTGCTCTGGCCGTAGAGGCCCGCCGTGCCGTCGTAGAAAGGGACGAGGAACGCGCAGTCCGAGGGGGACGACGGGTCGATGGTGCTGGTCCAGTACCAATCGCTCTCGATGAAGGGGTATTCCTCCGGGTCGACGGCGGGATCGAAGCGCGTGCGATCGGCCATGGGGAACAGTTCCTCCACGGTCGGCGCGCGCCACTCGGGGGAGCCGGCCAAGGTCAAACCCTTCACCGCGGCCAGGGCTTCGGCATGCGTGAAGCGCTGCTCACCGAACGGTGCAGCGACCATCAGGCCGGTCTTGGTGTTGTGGATGGCGACGAACTCGGTGGAGCCCGCCGGCAGCTGTGCGCCGTCGGCGCCGATCAGAACGATGTGCTCTTTCACTGTTGTTTCTCCGTGGGTAAAAGGGTGCTGGCCACGACGCGCTCTAGGGGGTGAGCTGCCAGTGGGAGGCCTGGTGTCGCGGCCAGCGGTGAAAGGGTTTTCGCGCGGCGTTCGGCTCGCGCGGCTTCTTCGGGGGTGCGGTCGGCGAGCATGCGTTCCAGCACGCGCATCTGGCCGTCGACGGTGAGACCGTGGAAGCTGTCGAGGTCACACATCACGCAACCTCCCGCCACAGGTCGATCGGCGCCGGAGCCATCGGACCAGGCTCCTGTGCCCATGCTTTGAAATCGTCGCGGACACTCTGGATACGCGACTCGTACATGTCGCGCAGCTCGTCGCTTCGCTCATCCGTGCCGCATGGCAACCCGCGATCAAGGATCAGCGAGAGCAGGCCGGCGACCGATGACGGACACGGGAAGCGCCCGGTGAGCCACTGGTCGAAGCAATCCGGCTCGGCAACCATCTCGTCGATGATCGAATCCAGATCGGCGGAGTAGGTGGGGTCATCGGCGATTGGCGACTGCAGCCAGCTGTCGTGCGCGGTGAGGGCGCTCATGCGGCACCGCCGGCGTTGGCGAGGGCGGCGTGGCGACGAGACTGGGCACGCACCAAGCGCTGGCCAGCTTTGCGCAAAGCATCATGCTCGATCTCGATCCAGCCATGTTCCGCAATTCGGCGATTCAGATCGGACAGCTCAGTGAGCGCGGCGTCGTACTCCCGGTCCGCCTCGATCAGTTCGGCTACGACGATGCGCGCTTGTTTGACCGCCTCCGCGCGTGCGTCAGAATCTCGACCTTCGGAGCTGCGATACAGCCAGTCCTGCGCCTCTTCCAGCACCGCCAGCAGATCCATCGGGCCGCTCATTTCAGCCACCCGAGCCGGTCAGCTGCCAGCACCAGGCCGATCACCAGCAGCAGCGTCCAGAGCGACGAGCCCACGGCCACAAGCCATAGCGGTGCAGGCTCCGGCACGTCGTCGCACTCAGCACAGCCCGATGCGTCGTGCTCGCGGATGCGGTCCATCAATGCGTCGACCTGCAGCGCGGCTGTCGTGCGCTCCAGGCGCTCGCGCTCGGCTTCCAGCTCGCGCTGTTCCAAGCGGTAGCGCAGGATCGCGCGCTGGGCGAGGGTTGTGCCGATGTGGGGTGTGGGGCGCGGGTTCATGCCGCCACGACGCGCGGCTGCGCCTGCATCACGCGCCACATGCTCACCGCCGCCGACTTCGCCGCTTCTGCGCTGGCGTAGGTCGTGGTGCGAGCGATGACCTGGAAGGTGTCGAGATCAACGACAAGGCCGCGGAACAGCGGGCCGACTTTCTCGGTTTCGAAGACGATGACCATGGCTCAGCCACCCCGCGCAGCGAGGCAGCGGGTCGCGCCTTCGGTCAGGGCGTCGGCGAGGGCCATCGCCTGCTCGGGGCTGAGCACCAAGTCGATGGCCTGCACCGCGTCGTTGAACGTGCCGAGCGTGACGTTGCTGTCCGATGCCTTCACGTCGACGTGTAGCTCGTCGCGGACTTGAATGGGACCGGATTCCCAAATGGTGGTCATGTGTCTCTCCCTGGCCGTTGTGGCTTGAGGAAGAGTAAAACACCGTTTACCTAATGAGTCAACAGATTTTTACTTCAAATTTCGCAACCCACAAAAAAGCCCGCCGGAGCGGGCTTGGTGCAATGCGGAAAAGTTGCTCGACCTTATTTGCTTGCAGCCTTCATGACTTCGGCGGCAATGTGGGCGCCCTGGCTGTCAAGCAGAGCAGCCACGATGCGCCACAGCACGCCAACAGTCGCAACCAGTCCAAGCAGACCCCAGCCCGCAATCCACAACTTGGTTGGCATGTGCGTGAGCTTTTCCTTCATTGACGCCACGTCAGCTGTCATGGCTGAAACGTTGGTTTCGAGCCTGCCAACCCTTCCAAGAAGGTCGCTATCTGCCATTTCATCGTCTCCGTCAGCGCCTTGCGGCGGCCTGGAATTGATCGTGATCGTGCGCCCACCTTCGAGAACGCCCGGTAAATTCACCGTGACGGTTTGAATTCCGTTCGGATCGAAGTACCGATCCGCGATTACCGGGAGTGGGCCGCCTAATGAAATTGTGGCCGAGATGTCAGGGTGTGACATTCGGCGGGATTCCGGCATTGCCAGCAGACGCCTTGTGGGCTTCTGCGGCCTTGGCCCTCTGTTCGGCGACCATCATAAACGCCTTGCCCATCGCTTCGATCTGGTCCTGACGTACCGATATGGTGGCAATATTGTGCCGCACAATCTCGAAGTCGTCCTTGATCTCAGCCCCCTGTCGAATCTGTGTAGTGGTTCGATCCGCGGTTGAGGAAGAGATGATATCGCCCCCAAGCGGGAATGCGGTGTCATGAAAAAAGGTGAGATGCATGTTGCCGTCGGATGTGGGCCCATGCATGGTCATCCCTGTCGCCACGCCTGTGACAAAGTTGGGCGCAGCAGTGTGCCTCATGGTGCCCGTTTTTTGTTCCGCCATTCGATTTCCCCTGTTTGAGCGCGATCATACGCATCAATATCTGCAAAAGCTGTAGTTCAGCACCTACACGACATCAGTCTTACCCGCGCGCCGCGCGCCTTCTTTCTTCCATCGGCCCCAGGGCGAAGATCGCCGGTCGCTGCATCGGCAGTTCCTTGACGAGTGGCGGCTCTTTGACGATCGCCAGCTTCGGTCTAGCGCTTTCCACCTTTCCCAGCTCTGCGTCCAGCAGTGCCCGCAGTTGGCACATTCTCGCCTCGTTCATCCCTTTTCGCCCCCTGTGGCGATGTCAGAGCTGCGCTGAATGCCACCGTATTCTCGGGGACGGGCCGCTCTTTCATGTTGATGTATAACCCGTAGCAAAGCACGAAATGTGCCGCGTGCTCTTCTTTCCTCAGGTCAAACCCTCCCGGCACATCCTTCCAGCGCTCAGCGAGCACCGTGGCCAGTTCGGCGATCCTTTCAGGGTCAAGTCGCACGAGCTGCGATCCCGCATCAGACAATGGTTCGGCGCGCTTCGGTCCAATCCCTGAAGCAAGCCAACGCATACTCACCCGGAAGTGGCGCGCCCAGCCTTCGAGAAAAACGCCATTAGGGCGCTGATTTGCTCCTTTCTCCAGGCCGTTCACGTATTGCTTGGATGTGCCAACGATGGTCCCGAAGGCCTCCATGGATAGCCTTGCGTCTTTGCGCAGCTCTTTGATGCGGTCGCCAATCATGTAAAGCATGATTGACGCTTCGGCGTCAAATGTTGTTGACGTGACGAAGTAAAAAATGATTTACTGCCGCCATGAATATCACGAAGCGGCAGATCAAAGACGCGCTTGGCCTGACCACTGATGTCGAGGTGGCAGCGTTCTTCGGAACATCGAAGCAGGCGGTCGGCGCCTGGGGTGATGAGGACGCAATACCCGAGGGTCGGCAGTGGCAGGCGATCGCCCTTCGCCCCGACGTCTTCGGCGACCCGCCCGCCAAGCGGGCAGGGGAGGCGGCCTGAGATGGACGACCTGCAGCTCCTCGCTACGTGGAGCCCGCGCCGGTATGGCCGGCCAGTCCGTCCAACCAACCCGAAATATCGCCCAAGTTGCGGAGCAGCTTCTCGCGGTACTCGGTCACCGCGAAGGGTGCGGTATCTGCGCTTCCTTCGACTCGCTCGGGCAATTGCCGATGCCATGCGTCGCGCAGTTTCACGGCGTCGGGGTGCGTGATGATCAACGCCTCGATCAGCGGCTGTGTCGCATCGACCCAGGCCATAAGCCGGGCCAGCGCGTTCGTCAAATCCTCGTTTTTCATGAAGCTCTCCGTTGCGGTGGGTTGTGTCGTGACACACCCAGCTTACTGCGCGGAGAGCTTCTCTTTTTCGCGTCATGTCCATGGCAAAAAAATTTGCCTGATCCATGCCTCTCAACACCACTCAACAAGGTTGTGAGGCCATGACCAGCCAGATCGCCTTGCCCGTCGAAGTGCGCCCCGAAGAAGTTGTTCGGGAGAAGTCCCTGGGCGGCGCCATTGAGCTCTGCGCGAAGCTAGCAGGCCATGACCTCGACAAGACGCTGCAGCAGCAGCTGGGCGTGGACAAGGGTCAATTCTCGCGCTGGCAGAGCGGCAGCGAGGGCATCAAGTGGCACAAGTTGACGGAGCTCATGGATGCCTGCGGCAACGACGCGCCACTGCTCTGGATGCT
>Ga0157369_10004914_pt1 | contig 15671 bp, 10 predicted proteins | sample C25metaG_FD_113461 | JGI IMG/M metagenome (GOLD analysis project Ga0157369, IMG submission 113461) | Corn rhizosphere microbial communities from Kellogg Biological Station, Michigan, USA - C2-5 metaG | ecosystem: Host-associated > Plants > Roots > Rhizosphere > Soil | place: USA: Michigan... | reverse complement strand
GGTGGCGCTCGACTTGCTGATGCTGCTCGAGACGAAGGTGATCACGGGGTACTTGGCCGCGTCGAAGAACTCTGGGCCCTTGAGGTGCGTGTCACGCTCTTCTACGCCCGTCGTGATCGAGCTCACCTTGAGGGTCGCATTGACCTTGGAATTGGCGGGGCTGGCGTCATCCAGGATGACGGTTCCGGAGGGTTGCTGGAACATGCCGCGCACGTTGGAGAACACGTGCTTGCAAACGAATGCCGCCGAGGAGTTCTCCGGGTCCAGCTCCCACGTGGAAACCTGAGGAACAGACGGAACCTGAAGAGCGGGAGCTGACGCCTTCTCCGGCGCAGCGGAGGCCGCTGGCGCACTCGCGGTGTCCCGGGATTTGCAGGCAGGAGCTGACAGCAGCGTGATCACAGCGAGCACCCACAAACGCATGGAAAGTCTCCCGAACGGCCACGGACGTGAAGGCGGGCTCCCCCTCGGCCACGGGGCGTCCACCCAGCGGCCCGAGCATACTTTCTGCTGCGCGGCCAACGACGCCTTTGCGGGGAACTGCACTCGTTCGATGAGCGCGGGCCGCACGGGCACGACCCGTCCCTCTCGGTGCGCACCCTCCCCTGCGTGCGCTCGGGTCTTTGAAGCGAAGCGCGTTCTTCGCGGTCAGAGCTCGGCGATCAGGCGACGGGGCTCCTGGCCTGGGCGGCCAGGTACTGGTGGACCATCTGGATGCTGATCCCACCCTCTCCCACGGCGGAGGCCACGCGCTTGATCGAGCCATGTCGCACGTCTCCCGCTGCGAACACCCCGGGAAGACTGGTCTCGAGAGCGAGAGCTTGATGTGCCGGCCGTTCCTCCCCGGCAGCGATGACCAGATCCTGGCCGGTCAGGATGAAACCGTGTGAATCGCGCTGGATGCTCGTGGGCAACCACTGCGTGTGGGGCTGCGCGCCGATGAGGACGAACAGCGCAGCCGCACGAACGGTCCGGGTCTCCCCGGTGTTCAGGTCGCGGAGCACCAGACTTTCCAGCCTGCCCGCCCCCTGGCCGTCGACCACCGCCGTGTGGAGCTGCACATCGATGATCGGATTGGCCTCGATCACCGTGACGAGGTACTCGGACATGCTCGTCGAGAGTGAACCGCCGCGGACGAGGATCGTCACCCGCTTCGCGTGCTTGGACATGTGGATGGCCGCCTGGCCCGCGGAGTTGCCCGCGCCGATGACGTGGACGTGTTGTCCCTCCATCGCCTGCGCTTCGGTCACCCCACCTCCGTAGAAGACTCCTGCACCGACGAGCGCCTCGAGCGCGGGGATCCCCAGACGCTGATACCGTGCCCCGGTCGCCAGCAACATGGCGCGGGCGCGTATCTCGGTACCATCCGCCAGCTCCAGGACCCGGAAGTCACCTTCCACGCGCACGCCGGTGGCCGCGCGTAGAACCGAGGTCTCCGCTCCGAACGACCAGGCCTGCTCGAGGGACCGGATGCAGAGCTCGGCGCCCCCGACGCCAAGTGGAAAGCCGAGATAATTGCGGATGAGCGAGCTCGTGCCCGCCTGTCCACCGATGGTCTCCCGGTCGACGACGATGGTGCGCAATCCCTCCGAGGCACCGTAGACCGCCGCAGACAGTCCCGCCGGTCCAGCACCCACCACCACCAGGTCGAAGATCCCTTCCTCGGAGCTGTGGCGCGCGCCGAGCGCGACCGCGGCCTCCTCATCGGTGGGATTGGTCAGCACCTTCCCATCGAAGCGGACCAGCACCGGGAAGGGGCCCTCCGGGAAGGCGACGCGTTCCAGCACCGCCCGTCCCTCGGGCGAATCGGCGTCGTGAAAGTCGAAGGACAGGCCGCTGCGCTGGAGCAGGTCCCGCACCTGGTGGGACCGGGAAGACCAGCGCTCACCGACGACGGTCACCACCACTGGCTGCGCATGTTGCTGCTCCTGCCAGTCTCGGAGGAGCTCGGTGACGAGGTGATGGAACCGCTCGTCCGGGGGGCGACTCGGCAGGGTTGCGTAGCGATCGATCTGGCCGCGAGAGATGGCCTTCAAGATCGGCTTGAACGCGGAGCGAGGCCCCCAGGGAAGGAGGAGCACGCGCTGCGCACGGGGATGGAGCAGGTGCGCCCGCTGGAGATATTCGATGCCGGTCATCCCGGTCATCGCCTGGCCCGCCAGGAGGACGACAATCCGTGCGTCCGACCCCCGAAGGGCTTCCAGCCGTTCCAGCGCAGCCGTCGCCGACGCCTCGGCGATCACCTCGTAGCTGGCGGCGTATCGGCCGAGCAGCTCTCCTTGGATCGCCGCGAGCTCCCGGGGTTGCTCGTGAACGACCATCAGAATCGGCTTCGTCATGAAGTCTCTCTACTCCAAAGCCACACTCGCATCGGAGAGGCCGCCGGAATGGCTCACGTGCAGCCGGGCGCTCAACCTGGCGGGGGCGCGTCGTCCGGCGGCCGCGCGAGGCCAGGTCCTCCGAGGCGCCGCTACTCGACGCATGGCAAGGTGAACGAGAACGTGCTGCCGAGCCTCACCGTGCTCTGCGCTTCGAGCTTCCCCCCATGAGCATGGATGATGTGCCGAGCGATATAGAGGCCAAGCCCGAGCCCGCTCCTGTCCCCGGTCCTGGTCTCCCAGGAGCGGTCGAAGATCGTTCTCATTCGCTCGGCGGGGATCCCAACTCCAGTGTCGCCGACGGAGACGTTTGCTCTCCCCTTCTCCGCAGCCACTCGGACAACAATTCGACCGCCCGACGGTGTGAACTTGATCGCGTTGGTCAGGAGGTTGCCAAGGCACTGCGCCATCCGGCCTTTGTCACACAACACGAAGACAGACTCCGATCCGTCGAAGACCAGAGCGAGTCTTCTCTCTTCAGCGATGAGGCGCAGGTCGCCGGCGACATCGCTGACGAGCGGTGTCAGATCCTGCTTCGAAAGCACGACAGGAAGCGTGCCCGACTCGATGGCCGCCGCATCGAGCAAATCACCAACGAGGGCATCCATCCGTCGGACCGCGCGCTCGATTGACGCGCTCGTCCGTCGCACGACGTTCCCCTCCTCACCTCCCGGGGCATCCGTTCGAAGGAATGCGGCTCTCAGGCTGATTTGCGTCAGTGGCGTTCGCAGGTCGTGCGCAACGATTCCGAGAAACTCATCCCGCGCTGCGAGGGCTACGTCGGCCAGAGCTCGTTCCGAGCGCAGAGCCGCGTCAGTCAGCGTCCGCTCCACTTCGAAGAGAGCCTTCAGCGCCTGGGCGCGGTCAGAACGCTCACCCCGAAGTTCTTCGTCACTGCGTGAGCGAGCCGCATGAATCCGCGCATCCTCCTCTCTGCGGCGTTCGGATACTTCCAGATTCGCGATCTCCGAAGCCCGGGCCTTGCGCAGAATCTCGTCAGCAGCGTCCCGTCCTCTCTGAACGACCTGGTCATCTGCTTGAAACCCTTCGCGGTCGAGCCGTTCCACCTCGTGATCGCTCTTGTCCCTCTCCTTCCTCAGGCTCTCGTCGGTCGCCTTCCGTCCCGGGCGCAATGGATCGCTCACGCGCGGAACCTAGCATCCGTCCGCGCGAGCGGGCCTGCTGGGACGGCATCCATCCAGGCGTCGACAGATCACGAGGAGTGGTCCCCCGCGAAGGGTGCTCCAACGGCCGTGCGCGATGGTCTTCTCGATGCTGGCGTCGCCGCCGCGAAGGCCGCCGGACCGAGCACCCACGAGAAGCCTCTCGTCGTCCCCCAACCCGTGTCACTGCTTGTCGTTCGAGCCTCACCGGAGGCAGCCCAGGAGTGCTGCATCTCAAAGGGCCTCTTCAAGACCTGGACGACTCCGGGCCGACTCCTTATCGCGTCGGCGAAGGCACTGGTGGACATCACGACAACGGAGAACAGGGCGAAGTTCCCGCTCTTGAAGTCGCTGAGCGACGAGGTGCCCGCAGACTGGCGAAGATATGGACCCGGTGGCGCACTCAGCGGCCCGAGCGCCATGCCGGCGGGATGAGCCAGTACAACGTGCCGTTCAGGTCGGCGATGGTGAGGGCAACGAAGGGAGTGTTCCAGTTCCCCCCGCTCAGGTTCCGGAATCCAAACGACACGCCGAGCCTGTCCTGCAGCAGGGTGACGTCGAACTCCACGCCGAAGCGCGACCCGCCGCCCCAGTCCAGCGACCACCGAGGCCCGGAGCCGATTCCCACCGCACCGAGATGCACCACGCCCCTCGCCCCGAGCGTGCTCGAGGTGATGCCCGAGCTGAACTGAATGTCGACGACCTGGAGCGTCGACTCCACCGAGAACCACCGACCGAGCTGGAGGCGCGGCTCGAGCCAGCTCAAGGCGATGCTTCCCCCCACCACGTCCAGGGCAACCCGGTAGGGCACGACGTGGGCAAGGACGATGGGGACGTACGAGCCGTCGGCCAGCGGGTGGAGGGGGATGGTCGAGGGATCGATCAGGAAGGCCACGTCCCCCGTCCGCTCCGCCGCCCGGCTCACCGTCTCCCCGCCACCGAGGACCGCGTTCATCGCCTTGCGGGTGGCGGCCGACTCCGGGGAGGACGACCCCGAAGAGGCCTGTGCGATCTCGACGGTCGCGGCCCGGTCGAGGGCACGCCGCATGGTCTGCGACAGCCAGCGGCCCTGGCCGGCCAGGGCCGCCTGCATCGCCCTGGACTCGGGCCGGTAGCCGGCGACCCGTAGCCGCTCGACGAATTCCTCGAAGGTGAGGTCCTTCGGGCAGAGAGCTTCCTTGACCGACACGGTGCACGGCACCGCCCGCTCGAGGAGCACGGTGAGGGCAATTCCCATCGCTCCCTGGGCGCGGAGGTCAGGCGTCGGACCAAGCCAGCTCCACTCCGGGGTCGTTGCCATGCGCTCCGCCTCGGCCGAGCTTCCCAGGTACGCCGCCAACTCTCGGCGGGCGAGCGCGCGCACCACCGGTCCTGCCTTGGTCGAGGCGAGGATCTGGAGGTACTCGATGAACTCTCCGATCGCCGAGCCGAGGCAACGCTGGGTCTGCTCGCTGGAGGGGTCGGGCTCTCCGCTTCCGTCCGCCTTCAACACGGGCAATGGACGGGACGCGAGATACGGGTCCTGCTGGGCGCAGGTCAGAACAGCCATTCCGTGCAGCCCTTCGTAGATGCCGGTGTAGTAGTCGAGCTCGCGAAGCGGACCATCCATGAAACCCGCGAAGTGCTCCAGCATCTCCCCGGCCAGCGGGCTGAACCGCGTGGCGAGCAGCAGGCGCCTCTGGCCGCGCACGTCGGACTGGATCTCGCTCGCATCCTGGGAGAGCTGCAGCGCCGCATCGCTCAGGCTGGCGAGGCGTGGCCGCAGCTCGCCGAGCAGCGCGACGCGGCGCGCGGCAGCCCGCGTCGCCTCAGGAACGCTCGCTTCTGGGACTGAGGTGAGAGCCGTCCGGAGGAAGGAGAGCACCCCACTGGAAAAGAGCTGGGTGCTCGAACGGGTCCCGAGCAGGTCCAGCGCCCGTGCCGCGGGCTCGGCAATGCCCGACGGGGCTCCTGGCGCGATCAGCTCGCGGAGCGCATCGGCAAGGACCGGGCGGGAGGTCTCGATGGCGTGAGTGGCAAGCCCTTGCACCGCGGACGCGGAGCGCAGACAGGCAGCGCGCATCCGGACGAGCGCACTCTGCGCGCTCACGTGCTGCGCAAAGGGAACCAGCTCATCGGCGAGGAAGTCGAGCGCGCCAGCGGCCACCGTCGACTTGAATGAAAGACCGGTCCCGCTTGCCGTTGAACCCAGGCCCTCGATGAAGGAAGCCAGATCCTCGGCGAAGCGGAGCACCTCGTCGGGGGAGAGAGGCGCGGCGGTCTGGGCACGGGCTCCTGCCTCGAGCCCTGCCAGGACGTTCCCGCCCTTGCCCTGGACCGTTGCCGCGCAGGCCTCCAACTCGGCGCCGCCGAGTGGACGGCGCCGCAGACAGCGGGCGATGAGGCGGCCGAGCGATCCGCGCTCCTGGCCCGCCGGCCTCCACGCCGGCGCCGCCGGTTCAGCACCGCTCGACGCCTGCCCGCCTTCGAGCTGGGTGACGATGGATGAATAGGCGGCGAGCGCCGATGCGGTTCTGAAGAGGAGTGCCCGGGTGGTGAGATTCCAGTGCCGGGAGACGATGGCCTCGGCGAGCCGCTGCTCGCGCGCGGTGGCCACGAGATCATTGCCCATCTGCACCGCGTCGCTGAACCCCTGGACGGCTCTTTCCGGCGCAGGCGGAGGTTCCTCCCGCGGCCGTCGGATGCTGGGATCGACGAGCAGCACCGTGAGAGGGCGGAACGTCCGGGGTGAAGAGAAGGCCTCGGCCTGCTCGATGGCCAGCCCCACCGGCGCGTTGTCCAGGAATCCACCGTCGATGAAGTAGCTCCGGCAGAGCTTGAACTCCTGGCCACCCCGGGCGGCGCTGTAAGCGGAGCAGGTCAGACCCCCGAGCGACTTCCCGGGCAAGGGCCCCGGGCACTGATCGGGGGTGACCTCGCGCTGCCCATCCCCGCACGCCCGGCGGCACTCGCACACCGGTCGTGCTCCGAAGGCGACCGGGAAGGCCGCCGAGGCCAGCAACGCCTGGATCGCCTGGCCAGAGGGAATGTAAGGACCCGACGCATCCGAGGTCTCTGCCAGCGTGGCCGTGTCGGCTGCCAGCGCGGTGGACCGCAGGCCGGTATCGCGGCGGAGCCTCGGAACCCCGGCTTCATCCACCTCGAAGACCAGTGGCACCACGGTCTGCTGCGACTTGACGCGAAGCCCGGAGATGGTGCGGAGCTGGGGAACGACGCGGGTCATGGTGAAGCCCACCGGCACGCGGCATCCAGGCTTGAAGCGAAGCCCCTTCCCGGAGAAGACGCGGCTCTGCACGCTGTCCACGACGGGGGTGAAGGCGGACGCCGCGAACAGGCCGTCCGAGGGAGTGTACAGGGCGGGATCGCCCGGAAGGAGCTGGTCCAGGCCGATCGGCAGCCAGACATCGCGGAGGAGATTCCGATCCACGGAGAGGTTCTCCACCTCGTCGTCGGCCTCGCACCACAGCGCCGCGGCAAGGAGGGCGTTGACGCTCCCCGCGGAGGACCCCGAGAGCGCTTCGAGATGGGGCCGCCGACCGCGCTGCGCGTCCTCCTCGAGGCGGTTGGAGCGGATCAGGCGGATGACCGTCCAGTTCACCGCCGCCTCGTAGGTGCCGAGGCTGGCCGCGCCCTGGAGAGTCAGGGAGAACGGGGCGCTCTCCCCGGCCGCCGCGGCCGTGCCGCCTGCCGCGATGATGAGAGCGAGCAGTACGGAAGGGCCCATTCTCCACTCCCTGGCGAGCGTTCACCGGCGTCGGGACCCTAGCGGACCTGGCCAGGCGAGTCTTCGGGCCATCCGCGACACGCTTTCGCGAGGCGACGAGGGCGTCAGGGTGCCCCGGGTGGCGCCGTCCCGACACTGGCGGCCGGCGTCCCCGGGGCGACTTGCCCGTCGCGCATGCGCTCCATCGCCTGGACCAATCCCCCTGCGCCGTGCCCCCAGCGCGACACCACCTTGATCGCCTCGGCGAACGAAACGTCGGTCGGGTGAACGCGCGCGCGATCCAGCACGTAGACCGCACCGGCGAGGGGCGTTGGCACCGACGGGATGAAGACCGTGTATCGGCCGTCGGGAAGCTCCTCGATGATGAAGCCCGGGACGAGAGCGTCCTCGATCTCCACCAGCGCCGGGGTCCAGGCGGTGTCCTGCCCCTGCCCCGCCACCTGCTGGGCAAGGCTCCGGATGAGCCCGTAGCCCGGGAGGCGCTCGAACACCGTGCGCTCGACCCAGGCCCGCGCGGACCGTCCGGGCGGCGTCACCAGAAGGAGCCCGACGAACAGGCAGAGCGCGAGGACGAGCAGCAGCGCCACCAGATCCTCCCCCGGAAGCCAGTCCGGGAGGAGCACGGCGACCGGACGCACCAGCCGCACCAGGGAGCCCATCCCCTTCAACAGCAGGAGGATGGACAGATAGACAGGTGCGATGACCAGAAGCCCGGCGACGAGCCTCTGCAGCAGGAACGCTCCGATGTTCTTCATGTGCGGACCCCTATGTCTCCTTGTCCGAGCGCGAGGCGCCGTCTGCCGGTCCCCGCCCGGCGAGCACCTCCGGAACGGACGCGGGCATCGACGCCAGGTGCACCTCGTTCTGCGGGTAGTCGATGCCGGCCTCGCCCAGGACCCGACTGATCGCGGTGCGCAGCTCGCTGGCCACCCGGTCACGGATCTCCTCCGGCGTCCAGATCTGAAGCTGGAAGTTCAGCGCGCTGTTCCCGAAACCGGCGAAGAGCGCGAGCGGCTCGGGAGCTTTCAGCACCTCGGGATGCGCCCCGGCGACCTGGAGCAGCACCTCCCCGACGCGCTCGGGCGAGGCCGTCTCGGCAACGGCGACGTCGATGTCGGTCCGGCGCCGCTTGTCGGAGAGCGTCCAGTTGGTCACCTCGTTGGAGATGAGGTGCGAGTTGGGGACCACCACCTCGGAGCCCTGCTCGGTGGCCACCGTGCTCGAGCGGATCCCGATCCGCGTCACGGTTCCCGACACGTCCCCCACCTCGATGACGTCGCCCACCTGCACCGGACGCTCGTAGAGGAGGATCAGTCCCGAGACGAAGTTGTTCACCACGTCCTGCAGACCAAAGCCGATGCCCACCCCCAGGGTGCCAATGAGCACCGTGAGCCGGGTCAGCTCTGTCCCCGAGGCGAGGACGGCGACCACCGTGCCCGCAGCGACCACTGCGTAGCTCGCGGTCCGGGAGATGGCGGTGTGCACTCCACGTCCCAGGCCGCGGGTCTTCAGGCCCTCGTTGAGGACGAACCCCACCAGTCGCCCGAGCAGTACCGCAATCCACAGCGTGATGGCGAACGCCAGCACGTCGCCGAGCGACAGGTCGAGCGAGCCCATCCGCGCGCGCCACGAGACGGCCCGCTGCACCGCGTCCGAGATCGGCGCATCGATTCGGAAGAGCCGGGCGGTGGCGAAGAGCCAGAGCAGGCCGACCGCCCAGCGCAGATAGCGGGTTCCGCGCTTCTCGAACAGCTCCACGTTGTCGGCGAACAGCGGCCTGCGGCTCACCCTGGGGCTGCGGAGCACGATGACCCAGAGGCCCTGGAGGACCCGAAGGACGCCGGAGAGGAGGAGCAGCAGCGCGCCGCTGTACAGCGTGCCGCCGGCGAGCAACCGCGCCAGCGCCACGTTGCCCACGAGATTGGCCACCGCCGAGCCGAGGAGAAGGCCCGTCCCGGCGAACAGCGCCGCCCGGAGGAGGGGCCGCCCGCGCTTCGACGCGATCTCCCCCTCCCAGCCGCGCCGGCGAAGCTCCCCCAGCAGCACAGCGCTCGCCGAGAGGCTGACGGCCAGCATGATGGCCCGCCGCAGCAGCGACAGGTCGGGCGCGAGGGAGGAGACGGTGTGGATGGCGACGAGGATCCCCAGGGCGCATGCTGAGAGCCGGGCCCGGGACGGGATGAGGCTCTGCGCTGCGGCGAAGAAGGCCGCCAGCATCCCGAGGAGGAGGACCTGGGAGACGACCACCGGTCGCGGCTGGAGCCAGACCATGGCGGCGGTGAGGGCCAGGAGCACGGCCGTGGCGAACGGGTGCCGGAGCACATCGACCACGGTCGAGATGCTGGGATCACTGGCCTTCTCCGCTTCCAGCCGCTCCCGTCCCCGCCAGAGGGCGATGGTGAGGACCACCAGGAAGGCGAGGAGCAGCAGGACTCGGGTGCTCTGGCCCCGGAGGAAGTCCTTCAGCGCGATGGCGTGGGTGCGGAGCGTCTGGATGATCTGCTGCCGGACCTTCTCCACCTGCGTGGGGCGGGCGAGCAGCTTCCAGAATGGGACGCTCTCCACCTCGAAGAGCTGCTCGGCCTGGAGCGCCTCCGCCTCCTTCACGCTGGCCAGCGCGTCGGCAATGCGCATCCGGACGCTGGCCACATGGTTCTGCGCGGTCAGCAGCTGACCCAGCTGAGTCCGCGCCTGTGCGGCCGTTGCATCGATGGAGGCTCGGAGCGCGGCGACGCGCTCCAGGACCGGAGGGGGAGCACCATCCTTGCGAGCCTGGGCCTCGGTGAGCGACCAGACCTCGTCCATGCGCCGGAGCTCTTGACTGTTCTCGTAGACGGCGCGGACGGCCGACTCGAAGCCCTCGTCCCACGTGGAGAGGGCGTCGTCCACCCGCTGCAGCGCCGGGCGGACATCGGTGAGGTCCCGCTTGGGCGACAGTGGGCCCTTTCCGGTCAGTGGATCGATGCTCGACACCAGTGTGGGGAGCTCTTGCTGGACCTCCTCGATCAGCTGCCGGTCCGCGAGGGGCTTCGCGATCGACTTGAGGGCGCCGTCGGCCTTCTCGGCGGCGCGGAGGACTTCCGGGAGCACGATCGCCGCGGGCCCGGCATCGCGCACCTCGGGCACCGGGGCGGCCGCGGCAGCCGGCGAAGAATCCTCTGCCCCGAGCGGCCACTGGAGAAGCGCGGCGAGGAGAAGGAACCGCATCGTCCTCCAGGAGCCAGACCTAGCGTCGGTGGCCGCGGGCAGAAGGGGCCGCCCGCGGGCGAACGCTCACCTCGCGGGCGCCTCGGCCGGCTTCTTCGGCGCCGCCGCCTGCACGGAGAGCGCCAGGGCCTCCGAGTAGACCGTGGTGATGGTGTCGCCGACCTTCACGTTCGTCCATCGCTCGGGATGCTGCAAATGCACCTCGACCGTGTTTCCCCGGGAACCCTTGATCACCGCCGTCTTCTTCTTCAGGTCGAGCGCCTGGACCGTGCCGCTGACGGTCACGGTGCGAGCGATCACTCCTCCGGGCTTCTGACCGGGCGCAGTGCGATCGACGGCCACCGACTCGGTCGGCTGCGGAAGAGGCTTGCCAGGATCGGTCTCGGTCACGTCGATCGCCAGCGCCTCCTGGTACTGCACGATGACCTCGTCCCCCACCTTGACCTGGCCCAGGTTGCGGGCTTCCGGTCCCACGACCAGCTCCTGGCTCTGGCCGCCTGGAGTCTGCAACGTCACGTGGCGCGTGGACTGGTCGATGGCAGTCACCGTGGCGTGAACCGTCCTGACGTCCTTCGCCTTGTACGAGCCCTTCGAAGCGCTGGCCGGGGTGTCGCCCGCAAGCGCCGGGAGGGCGAGTGCCAGGGCGGCAGCGAGAGCGACGGAATGAAGATCACGCATCGATGAGCTCCTCCGTTGAATGCGACCTGCGGCCAGTGGCGCCTTTGGCGGGACAGGCTGTGGGCAGGCTCCCCCCGAGCGACGGGAGCGGCAAACGCTGACCGGACCCTAGCGCTGCTGGGGTGCGCTTGATGACATTTCCGGACGGCTCTCCAGGCGCGAGCTCTTCCCGACACGAGACATTTGTACAGGCGTCCAACTTCCGGGGAACGGCCCAGGTCTCAACCGAGGCGGAGTGGAGGTTCCGGATCACCCGACAACGGGCTGCTGGGCGACGTGGTCTTCGCCAACATGTCCACCTTCACCCTGGAGCGAGCCCGTGAAGCTGGCGGAACCAGTTCGTGGATGACGGGAGCTACCTCCAGCAGGGAGTGACGCGGTAAGGAAGGGCCATGGGCCGCGCGTCTCGCGCCGGAGTCCTCGCCGTCCTGCTGGCCGGAAAGCTGGTTGCCGCCCAGAGCGACTCCACCGCGCCCCCCAGGGGAGACGCCGCCAGGCAGGCCTTGCTCGCGCCCTTCAAGGGTGACTGGGACGAGATCCAGCGGCGCGGGGTGCTCCGGGCGCTGGTTGTCTACAGCCGGACCCTCTTCTTCGTGGATCGGGGAAAGCAACGCGGCGCGACCTACGAGATCCTCAAGGCGTTCGAGGATGACGTGAACAAGCGCCTCAAGACGAAGGCGCTCCGGTTTCACGTGGTGTTCATCCCGGTGAGGCGAGACCAGCTCATCCCCGCGCTGCTGGAGGGACGGGGTGACATCGCAGCCGCCAACCTCCTCATCACTCCGGAGCGCAGTCAGGTCGTGGACTTCACCGTCCCGGTGTTCGAGGACGTGAGCGAGCTGGTGGTCACCGGACCGTCGGGGCCAAAGATCTCGAGCTTGGACGAGCTGTCCGGACAGACGGTCGACGTCCGGCAGTCGTCGAGCTATCGGGAGCACCTCGAGGCGCTCAACCGCCGGCTGGTCGAGCAAGGCAAGCAGCCGGTGAAGGTGGTTCCGGTCCCCGAGGAGCTGGAGGACGACGACGTGCTGGAGATGGTGAACGCCGGTCTCATCCCCATCACCGTCTGTGACGAGTTCCATGCAACCTTCTGGAAGCGGCTCTACAAGCAACTGTCGTTCGACCCGGCAGTTGCGGTGAGCAGCGGCGGATCCGCCGCCTGGATGATCCGGAAGGACAGCCCGCAGCTGAAGGCGGTCACGGACTCGTTCATCCGGAGGCACCGGAAGGGAACTGCGTTCGGGAACACGCTGCTCCGGCGCTACCAGGGAAATCCGTCCTCGGTGCTCCCCGCCACCTCCGGGAGGGAGCTCCGGAAGTTCGAGCAGACGGTCGAGCTCTTCCGGAAGTACGGGCAGAAATATGACGTCGACTACCTCCTGGTGATGGCGCAAGGGTACCAGGAGTCCCGGCTCGACCAGCGCGCCACCAGCCACGTCGGTGCCGTCGGCATCATGCAGCTCATGCCGGCGACGGGAGCGCAGATGAGGGTCGGCGACATCCACGAGCTGGAGCCGAACATCCACGGCGGCGTGAAATACCTCCGCCACGTGGAGGACAGCTACTTCGACGAACCGGGGCTCGACCCGCTGGTGAAGGCGCTCTTCGCCTTTGCCTCGTACAACGCCGGTCCGAATCGCATCCAGTCGCTGCGAAGGGAAGCTGCCAGGCGCGGGCTGGACCCCGACCGCTGGTTCAAGAACGTGGAGTACGTGGCGGCCGACCGGATCGGCCAGGAGACCGTGACCTACGTCTCCAACATCTTCAAGTACTACGTTGCCTACCAGCTGGTCGCGGCGGCGCAGCAGGACCGCGCGACCGCGCGCCAGCCATTCGAGACCACGAGCCCCTGACCCCATCGAGCGGCAGTGCGCTGTTTCCCGGCACGGCCCGAGCCGCAGGCTTCCCCTTCTACGAGGACCCCGGGCTGCTCCCGACCCGGCGGGGATGTCCCGACCGGACGGAAACCGGGTGGAGATGGGTGCGGTGGCCCCGTGCGGGTCATTCCGGTGTGGCCTGGACGATGAACCGCCGCGGCGCCGAGCCCACGAAGTAGAACGGGTAGCAGGTGACGAGGGTGAGCCGGGACTCGCGCGAGGCGGCGAGCACGTGGGTGTCGGTCTGACCGACGATCGAGACCCGCTGCACGCGGAAGCGGCGCACCTCGGCCGGCAGGGCCAGCTCCACCACGTCACCCTCGGCGATGTCCTTCAGAACGCGGAAGAAGCCGTCACGATGCCCGGCGATGCCCACGTTCCCCTGCTCGCCTGGGCGCGCGGTCCCCTCGATGTGGCCCACCGCGCGGTCGAGCGTCCACTCGTCGGTGCCCGCGAGCACCGGAGCCTCGAGGCCGAGCCTGGGGATCCGGAGCAAGGCGAGCGGCGGCGGCGCCGGGCGCATCAGCGCCCGCGCATAGGCCCGGACGCGACGTGCGTCCCAGAGGCTCTGGTCGACCTCGACGGCCGAAGCGCCGCCGCTGCTCCGCGAGGAGGCAACCGCTGCTCGGGCGCTCTCGTGGAAGGCGGCGATCGAGCGGCGCTCGGACGCCCAGGCGAGGCCGCGCGCCGTCACCCACGTCCCGCCGAGCAGGACCGACACCGCCCAGCCGACTCGCTCGAGCAGATGGAGCCGCCGACGCCAGACGCCTCGGCGGTCCATCGTCGCCTCGGGGGACACCGCCGTTCCCGTGCTTCGCTACCGGAGCGTGCGCGCCGTCCGCAGCGTCAGAGCGATTCCCCCGCATACCAGCGCGAGCAAGCCCACCAGGGGCAGCGGGCTGGCGGTCTTCGGCATCTTGGGCGACGCAGCGGCCATCGCGACCGGCGCCGCGGGCTCGGCTGGCTCCGAGGCGTGGGCGACGACCGAACGCTGGCTGGTCGTCTGCGGCGGGAGCTTGGTGACGAAGGTGCCGGTGAGACGGTCGCCCTTCTTCACGGTGCTGAGCAGGACCTCCTTGCCGTCTTTGGCGAAGTAGACGTCGTTCCCGTCAGGGTCCTTGAAGTCGTAGCTCTTGAGCTCGCCCTTCTCGTTCTTGATGACGACACCGCCCGGGGCGACCTGCATCACGGTCCCCTTGGCGACCCGCGTGACGGTGACGTTGCGGGTGGTGACCTTGTCGGTGACGATCGCGCCGACCTTCATGCCCGGCTTGATCTGGTCGACGCCGACTGGCTGGCCGTCCAGCTGGAACTTGAAGCCATCGGGGAGCGTGTACTCGTGCGGGCCGTCGGCCTCTCTCAGGACGACCTTGTTTCCCGCCACCGCCTCGACGGTGCCCTGCTTGAGCGTTTGCTTCACGGCGGTGGATTCGGTGCTGCTTGCCCCGCTCGTCTGGGCGAGGGCAACGGGACTGACTGCCAGCGCGAGCAGGCAAGCTGCGCTTCTCAATTGAACTGACATGGATGGAAACCCTCCCCTTGGTTCGGATGAACCCGGAACCATCTACTCCCTCTGGAATCAAGCGAAAGATGGTCCCTGGGGATAGGTCATTAATGACCCCCTCCGTACCGGGGAGCGGGACGAGCGCGGCAAGACGACGACGGAGAAAGGCCACGGAGGCATCGAGCAGTTCCTCGAGCGGCTTCCGGCGGGCCGTCGACGCAGCGGATCTCCAGGGCCCCTGGTTCCACGACCTCCGGCGGAGCTTTCATACCCGGGCAGGCGGGGCGATCGTTGCTGGTCAACAGGGCGCTCGAGGCGTCAAAGCTCGAGGATCTGTGGTTCCACGACCTGTGCAGAAGCTTCCTCACGCGTGCCTGGCGGGAGTCCCGGAGTCGGTCGTCATGCGTGTGTCAGGGCACAGGACCCGGTCGGTGTTCGACCGGTACAACGTCGTGGACGAGAGCGACCTACGAAGCGTCGTAGGAGCGCTCGACGAACTTGGACGCGTTTGGACACGGTTGCTGAGAAGGGCACCCAGAAACACAAAAGCCCCACCGTCTCAGGAACGGTAGGGCTTCAGCATTTCGGGAGTTGCGGGGGCAGGATTTGAACCTGCGACCTTCGGGTTATGAGCCCGACGAGCTACCAGGCTGCTCCACCCCGCGGCGATGTGGACGGCTCTTGTAGCGGTGGGGTGAAGACCCGTCAAGCGTCAATCGGTCCTCTCACGCCCGGTGCAGAAGCGCCTGGCGCGCCGGACAGCGTCAGCGTCGAAGCGCCGACGGTCCGTCCTCTGCGGCGCCCTCACGACGCTCCGAATCCCCGATCCCTCGCGAACACGATCGCCTGGGCGCGCGACCAGACCCCGAGCTTGTCGAACAGGTTCGAGACGTGGTTCCGGACCGTCTTCTCGCTGAGGTCCAGCCGCGCGGCGATCTCCCCGTTTCCCAGTCCTTCGGTGAGCAGCGCCAGCACTTCACGCTCCCGCGCCGTCAGCCGGCGGAAGATCGGGTCCTCGCCCACGCTGCGTCCGAGCCCGGTGAACTCCAGCACGGCGCTGCGGAAGCGTTCCCAGGCCGGCTCCGATTCGAGAAGGATGTGGTTGTTCGAGTCCAGCTCGACGAACTCGGCCCCACGGAT
>Ga0157369_10004911_pt1 | contig 15674 bp, 15 predicted proteins | sample C25metaG_FD_113461 | JGI IMG/M metagenome (GOLD analysis project Ga0157369, IMG submission 113461) | Corn rhizosphere microbial communities from Kellogg Biological Station, Michigan, USA - C2-5 metaG | ecosystem: Host-associated > Plants > Roots > Rhizosphere > Soil | place: USA: Michigan... | reverse complement strand
CTCGCGAACGGCAACAACTACCTCACGCTCGTCGGACTGCACGGCACGATGATGATGGGCATGATGACGAGCGGGATTCTCGGCCCGTTCGCCAACTACTTCGTCCCGATCATGATCGGCGCGCGGCGCATGGCGTTCCCGCGCATCGAGGCGCTCACGTTCTGGTTGCTGATGGCGGCCGGCGTGATCCTGATGACCGCGCTCGCGTTCGGCGGATTCCCGACCGGTTGGACGGGTTACGAGCCGCTCGCCGACCAGGCGAACATGGGCATGGACGCGTACATCTGCTTCTTCGCGCTGGTCGGCCTGTCGATGTGCCTGCTCGGGCTGAACATGCTCGTCACCGTGATCACGATGCGCGCGCCGGGCATGGCGTGGGGCCGCCTGCCGATGTTCGTGTGGGGCGTCATCTCGACGGCGATCCTGATGTTGCTCGCCGCGCCGGTGCTCTTCTCGGCGCTGCTGATGGAGACGCTCGACCGCACCGCGCAGACGGGCTTCTTCAACGACCAAGCCGGCGGTAGCTCGTACCTCTGGGAAAACCTGTTCTGGATCTTCGGGCACCCCGAGGTGTACATCCTCGCGTTGCCCGGCATGGGGATCCTGCTCGAGATCCTGCCGGTGTTCTCACGCAAGCCGGTGTGGGGTTACCGCCTCGCGGTGACCGGCATGCTCGGCATCTCGTTGCTCAGCTGGCTCGTCTGGCAGCACCACCTGTTCGTCAGCGGGATCAACGCCGACCTGCGGCCGTTCTACATGCTCTCGACGGAGCTGATCTCGCTCCCGACGGGCTTTATCTTCATCTGCGCGCTCGGGACGCTGTGGGCGGGACGCATACGCCTGACGGTGCCGATGCTGTTCTGCCTTGCGTGGATCTTCAACTTCCTGATCGGCGGGCTGTCGGGCGTGTTCCTGTCCGACGTGCCGAGCGACGTCACCACGCACGGCAGCTTCTTCTCGATGGCGCACTTCCACTACACGATCATGGGCGGCCTGATCTTCACGTTCTTCGCGGCCATCTATTACTGGGTGCCGAAGATGACCGGCTTCGAGATCAACGAGTTCTGGGGGAAGGTGCACTTCTGGTCGATGTTCATCGCGTTCAACTCGACGTTCGGCCCGCTGCTCGTGATCGGCTTCCTCGGTCAGCCCCGTCGCGTCGTCACGTACCCGGGCTTCCTGCAGGGTGCGAACGAATGGGTGTCCGTCTCTGCATTTGTGCTCGGCGCGTCGATGGTCGTGTTCCTCGTGAACTTCGTGTACTCGCAGGTGATCGCGCGCGTGCCGGCCGCCGCGAACCCGTGGGGCTCGAAGTCGATCGAGTTCCAGCTGCCGTCGCCGGTGCCCGTGCACAACTTCGACCGCATCCCGACGTTCGGCCCCGATCCCTATCCCTACGGTGAAGGCGCGGAGGCTGCTCCGAGCGGCCCCGTGATCGCACCAGCGAGGCATGTGAAATGACGGAATACGCGAGCCACGACACGGACTACTCGGTCGTCGAAGGCGAGTCCCGCGACATCCTCGCGCGCAACCTGCGCGTCGCCGCGCATCTTTGGTCGAGCGCGACGTTCTTCTTCTTCGTCGCGTTCCTGTTCGCGTACTTCTATTTGAAGTCGCTCAACTCGCAGCACCTATGGAAGCCAAAAGGCGTGAGCCCGCCGATCGGCTGGGGGACGGCGATCGTCGTGTGCGTCGTCGCGAGTGCGCTGCTCGTCGCGTGGGGCGCAGTCGACCAGCGCTCGGACCGGCGGCCGCTCTGGCGCCTGAAAGGTCTCGTCGCGTTGGTGCTGATGCTCGCCGCGCTGGTCCTGCAGATCATTGCCTGGACGCACGCCGGCTTCGGCCCGACGGACGGCGGCCTCGCGAGCGTCTTCTTCGGCTGGACGGCGCTCTACGTGCTGTTCGTCCTCGGCTCGGCGTTCTGGCTGGAGACGATCCTCGCCACGTCGTACCGCTTCCGCAACGAGCCGTTCGGCAGGGCGCAGGTTGAACCGGGCCACGACATCGACAACCCAGTTGACCTGAACACTGCGGAGCTCGCTGCGCTCAGGCAGTACTGGGGCGTCCTCGCCGGCATCGGCGTCGTCACCTGGCTTCTGTTGTACGTCGTTAGATGAATTGGCTCTTCCGCGGCTCGAACTGGCCCGTCGAGTGGCCGCTGTACGCGCTTGCCGTGACGGCGGCTCTCTACCTGCTCGGTGGGCGGATGAGCGCGGCGCCGAGCGACGCATCGCGCCGCCGCCGCGGCTTCTGCTTCTACGCCGGGCTCGCGACGGTCGCGCTCGCGGTCGACTCGCCGATCGACGCGTACGCCGACACGCTCTTCTGGGCGCACATGATCCAGCACATCCTTCTGATGATGGTCGCGCCGCCGCTGCTGCTGATCGGCCGGCCGTGGCCGCGCCTGATCCGCCCGCTGCCGCAGAGCATCCGCTTGCCGATCGCGCGTACCGTGCTCGCCGGTCCCGTGCTCGAGCCGTTGCGCGTCGTCGCACGCTTCGTCGCGTCACCTCTGCCTGCGTTCTTGCTCTTCAACGGAACGCTCGTGATGTGGCACATCCCGGCGCTGTACGACCTGACGCTGCGCAACGCGACGGTGCACGACGTCGAGCATTCGCTGTTCTTCGCGACCGGTCTGCTCTTCTGGGTGCACCTGCTGCCGGCCGCGAGTGGGAGGCCGCAGCTCTCCGATGCGATGCGCGTCGCGTATGGGACCGCTGCGCTCGTCGTCAGCTGGATCCTCGCCATCGTGCTCGGCATCGCTCCGAACGCGGCGTACAGCGCGTACGCGCACCTCGCGCACCGGCCGGGCGGGATCTCCGCGCTCGCCGACCAGCAGCTGGCCGCCGGAATCATGTGGGTGCCCGGCTCGATCCCGTACACCGTCGTCCTATTCTTCGCTGCGTACAGATGGCTCGACCCTGCCGGCGGCCGTCGCCGGCGCATCAACCTTCAACCGAGGGAGACGTAGTGCTCGCAACGTTCTTGACGGGCTCGCTGCTCACGCTGTTCATTCCCGTGGGCCTGCTGGTCGCAGTCGGCGTGTACTGGGTCGCGCTGGCTCGCCGCCGCGACGAGTTCTAGTCCCCGCACGGCCGGGAAAGTACGCACCGAGCCTCGTAGCAACTGCCGATGTGACGGTGCGCCTCTGGTCCTAAGGTTTTGGGCAGACCTTTGGACGAGGAGGCGGCATGAGCACGTATCCAACGTACGGCAACGCGGACGCCCACATCGGGCTGAAGCTCTTTGCCGTGTTCGCCGGCGTCGTGACACCGGTGGTGATGGGCATCGGCCTGTGGCTCGCGATCTCTGCGGCGAACGCGCGCGACGACGCCCAGAAGGCGGCGGCGACCGCGAAGTCGAGCGCCACGTCGATGCCGGGCATGAGCATGGCGACCGGCACCGGCTACGCATCGCCGAGCTTCGCCGGCGAGGCGCCCGCGAATGCCGACACGCTCGCGATGGCACACGGCGCGGCGCCCGCAGAGCTTCCGGCCGCGCCGGCTGGAGACGTTGCGGTCGTGCCGCTCGACATCACGCATTCGACGGTCTCGATCGCGCCGGGCATCCACTACGACGCGTGGACGTTCGACGGAACGGTTCCGGGTCCCGTGATTCATGTGCGCCAGGGCCAGCTCGTGACGGTGAAGCTGCACAACACGTCGCCGATGCCGCACAGTGTCGACTTCCATGCAGCCCAGATCGCCCCGAACGTCGCGTTCTCCGACGTCCAACCCGGTGAGACGAAGACGTTCTCGTTTCGCGCGAGCGTGCCGGGCGTCTTCATGTATCACTGCGGCACCGCGCCTGCGTTCATGCACATCGCGAACGGGATGTACGGCGCGATCGTCGTCGAGCCGCCGACCATGCCGCACGCCGACCGGCAGTACGTGCTCGTCTCCGGCGAGTGGTACCTCGACAAGCCGGGCGACGACGGCGCCGCGTCACTCGATCTCGTGAAGGCGGAGCACATGACGCCCGACTGGGTGACGTGGAACGGTTACGCCGGCCAGTACAAGACGCATCCGCTGACTGCGGATCCCGGCGACACGGTTCGCTTCTGGGTGGTCGATGCCGGCCCGAGTTTGAACACCGAGTTCCATGTCGTCGGGACGGTCCTCGAGCGCGCGTGGCTCAACGGGGATCTCGTCGACGCGCCGCAGCACGACATCCAGACCGCGGTTGTGCCTGCGGGTGGCGGTGGCGTCTTCGACGTGACCATTCCCGAGAAGGGCATCTTCCCGTTCGTCTCGCACAGCTTTGCGAGCGTCCAGCTCGGCGAGGTCGGTCTCCTCAACGTAGGTAACGTCGCGGGGACGATGAGTCACTGACAGAGCTCGCCGCCGCGCACCGCGACGGCGAGCCTGTTCCCCGGCGGCGCGAGCGGACAGACCCAGCGCGGGTCGTATGCACACGACGGGTTGTAGGCGAAGTTGAAGTCGAGCACGAGCTTCCCGTCTTGCCCGCCGAGGTCGGAGCCTTTCACCGTGTCGAGGAGGTAGCGGCACGCGCCGTAGCTCTCGTTCCCGCTTGTCGTGTCGGCGAACGAGAGGAAGACACCGCCGCCGTAGCCTTCGAGCCAGTAGAGGCCGAGCGCCTGCCGCTCACCGCCCAACTCGAAGAGCGCGCGGGCGAAGCGCATGAACGCGTAAGGCTCTTCGCCGGACGTCGCGATCTCGCGCCGCTCGTGGGGCGCCGGCTCGACGTCGGCAAGCACGCGCAGCGACGGGTCGTAGTCGAAGTACGGCAAACCTCGGAATCCGTTGCGCGTCTCAGGAGGTAATGGCGATTGCGGATGACCGGCGAACAACTCGTCCCTGACGGCGCGCCAGCGGTGCCATGCCTGCTCGGGGTCGGAAGCGGCGCGGACGTCGGCGTACAGCGCGAAGATCCGCCGCTTCCAATCGAGGAGCTCGAGCTCGTCCATGCCTTAGCTATTGTGACCCGGCTTTGAGCGCACGTCACAAGGTGGTGATCGGTGCGGCGCTTGCAGCGGCCGCAGTGGCCCTTGTGCTCCTCGCCGCCGCGGGCGGCAGCGCAAGCAGTGTGTCGACTGCACGCACCCTTGCGGAACGCTCCGCCCTTGCCGGGAGCCCCGCGCGCGGCACTGCTGCGCGGACGCATGCCGACCCCGCGTGCGGCAAGGCTGCGGGCCTGATCTGCACCACGGTCTCCGTGCCGCTCGACAGCACCGGGGTCGTGCCCGGCTCGATCGCGCTGCATGTGGAAGAGCTTCCGGCGCAGGGCACGCCGCGCGGCGTGATGTTCCTGATCGCGGGCGGTCCGGGCCAGGGCTCGGCAACCGTCTTCGGGCTCGGCACCCCCGCCGCCCAACAGCTCTTCCGCTTCATGTTCCCCGGCTACACGCTGGTCGCATACGACGATCGCGGCACCGGCGAGTCGGGGCTCCTCGACTGCCCGGCGCTGCAGGTCGCGACCACGGTCACGGCCGAAGAAGTCTCCGCGGCACAGTGCGGCCAGCAGCTCGGCCCGGCGGCGCCGTTCTACAGCACAGCGATTCACGCGCAGGATCTCGACGCGGTGCGCGCGGCGCTCGGCTTCGACCAGATCGGGCTGTACGGCGTGTCGTACGGGACGAAGCTGTCGATGGCGTACGCGCTCGCGTACCCGCAGCACGTGAACCGGTTGCTGCTCGACTCGGTGCTGCCGCCGGAGCTGCCCGACCCGTACGAGTCGAACGTCCTGCAACAGATGCCGACGACGCTGAAGACGTTGTGCCAGACGGGCGGCTGCAACGGCGCAGTGTTCTCGGCGAACGTCGTCGCGCTCGCGAACAAGCTCGCCGCCGCGCCTCTCACCGGCAAGGTGCTGACGGCAGCGGGCAAGCAGAAGGCGGTGAAGGTCGACGGCATCGAGCTCCTCACCGTGGTGCTCGACTCCGATTTGAGCCCGGGTGAGGCTGAAGAACTGCCGGCGGTGGTCTCGGCAGCGCTCAAGGGCAACACGCAGCCGCTGCTTCGCCTTGCGTACCTCCACGACGCGGGCAACGCGGAGACGGCGCTCGACCTGAGCGCGGCGCTGTACGCCGCGACGGTGTGTCGCGACGGCACGTTCCCGTGGGATCCCAACACGCCTCCCGACCAGCGCCAGGCGCTCCTGCAGAACGCGATCGCGACCGCGCCCGCGGGGACGTTCGGCCCCTTCGGCCCGTGGGCGGCGCAGTTCGGGAACGCGGACTTCTGCCTCGGCTGGCCGAGCCCGACCGGCGATGCGCCGCTCGGCGCCGGCCCGCTGCCGGACGTCCCGATGCTCGCGGTGAGCGGCGGCTACGACATGCGCACGCCGACCAGCGGCGCGACGGCGGTCGCCGCGCGCTTCCCGCAGGGGCACGTGCTCGTCGTGCCCGGCGTCGGCCACAGCACGACGACAGCCGACCCGTCGGGTTGCGCGATCAGAGCGGTTCGCAGCTGGATGTCGGGCGGGACGCCGCCGACGAGCTGTCCGGTGACGCCACCGCTCGTGGTTCCGGTCCCGGCGCTACCCGCGCCGGGCGCCCTGCATCCGAAGCGCGCAGCGTCGGCGAAGGTGACCTACGCCGCCGTGCTCGACACGGTTCATGACGCCGAAGCGTTGTGGCTGATGACGGGCGGCCTCGGGCAGGCGGTGAAACTTCCCGGCCTCTACGGGGGGTCGATGACCGCCGGAGCGAACGGCTTCACGCTCAAGAGCTACAGCATCACGCGCGGCGTCACCGTCAGCGGCTTGGTGAAGTTCACGAAGTTCGGCCCGCCGCTCGTCTTCCAGGGCGCGCTCATCGTCGGCGGCCCGGCGGCGTCGCACGGCGTGCTCGTCCTGCAGGGCGCGAGGCTCGCAGGCTCGCTCGGCGGGAAGAAAGTCCCGTAGGAATGGGTTACAGTCCGCTCGAGATGCTCCGGGGGACTCACCTGAGGAAGAGCAGGCTGCTGATGCTCGTGGGCGTCGCGATCCTGCTCGCGCTCCTGCCTCGCGCCGCGCATGGCGCATCGGCGAGCAACTCGCAGACGTTCCCCGACTCGGTCGGCGAGAACCCGAACGCACCCGACATCACGAGCGTCGCGCTGGCGAACGACGATGCCGGGAACATCACGTTCACCATCAACGTCAGCAATCGCCCGACGTTCACGCCGGACATGGAGTTCGACGTCTTCTTGGACACCACGCCGACCGGCGGCGATCCGAATCTGCTCGGCGCCGATTACGTCATCCAGCTAGACCCCGGAAACGTCGCCCTGTTCCAGTGGGATCCCGCGAGCCAGAACTTCCTGTTCGCGCAATCGCAGACGAGCCTCATCTACGCGTACACCGCGACGGGCCCAGTGATCCACATCAGCGATGCGGACCTCGGCGCCACGAAGGCGCTGGGCTTCATCGTCGAGGCCGACTCCGGTTGGACCACTGACGCACAAGGCAATCCGGACGACACGAACGTTCAGTTCGACCTTGCGCCGGATCCCGGTCACGGCCTCTACCAGTACGCGGTCAAGACGAAGGTGACCTTGAAGCAGACGGCGTTCACGACCGCGCCGGCTCTCGCGAAGGCGGGCAAGAAGTTCTCGGCAAGCCTCGCCGCTTCCGAGAGCGACACGAACGGCCCGGTGACGAAGGCGACGATCTCGTGCAAGGCAGTCGTCGGCGGCAAGACGCTCCCCGTGACGCATTCGTTCTCCGGTGGTGTCTCGACGTGCTCGTGGACGCTGCCGAAGAAGGCGAAGGGCAAAGTCGTCTACGGCTCGATCAGCATCGTCGTGCAAGGCACGAAGCTCACCAAGAGCTTCACCGCCCGCATCCACTAGCCCGTCCCTGGCCGCCTTCGCCTCCCGCGCGGCGGAGCCGCCCTCTGGCAAAGGCTGACGGGCCGGCTCGTTAGAGAAGCTTTGTGAGCGCGCGGATCGTCGAGACGCGCGGCAGTACGGGCTTGAGCGCGACGTAACGCGGCGTCCAGCTCGTCGGGTGGTACTTGTCGAGGTACGTCGTCAAGTTGCGAAAGCCGTAGCGCCTGTCGAACGCGCGCACGGCGGGTGACGACGCGAGGAAGAGGAGTCGCGCTCGGTAGTCGAGCTGGTCGCGGAAGCCGCGCAGCGGTGCGACATCCATCCACGCGCGTCGCGCTCCGCTCTCGGCCAGCTGTCGCAGCGTCGCGATGACGAGCGCTTCGGTCGAGCCCATCGGTGCGTCGGGCAGGCGCACGAGATCCTCGAGTAGCCACCCGTCGACGGCTGGCGAGCAGGCGACGACCGCTTCGACGCGGTCGGTGTGCGCAACGAACAGGCGCTTGTGCTCGGCGAGCGTCAGCGGTGACGTGCGCAGGAACGATTCGACAGGCGGGCGGCCGTCGAGCCACGCCGCGAGCGTGTCCTCGACGGCGGCGGTGTCAGCCGCTGTGAACGGCCTGATCCGCACGCCGGCACGGGCCGCCTTGTTCAGGCACCAGCGCAGGTGCTTGCCGGGATCGCCGGTCGGCGGCTGCCACGTGTCGAGGTCGAAGAACGGCTGCTCGCCGATCTTGATCACGCCGTAGCCCTTCCTATGTGCAGATCGCGCGACGTCCTCGCCGACCAGCAGCAGGCAGACCTGCAGCGGCCGCAGCTCGCGCGTCAGCTCGTCGAGAAACGCGTCCGTGTCCTCTTCGGCGACGAGCGGATCGGCCCAGACGACGGCGGTGCGCCCGCTCCGCAGGTACGCCGCGGCACCTTCGTCGCGCGTGACGTACTGCCATGGCGCGTCGTAGCGGACGAAGAACGAGAACGGATTGCGGCCGTGACGTGAGAGCAGGTCGTCGATCTGCAGACCATACGGTGCGCCTCTCGATTTCTCCGCTCTCGCTAGGGATAGCGGCGGAGTGCGGGACCCTCTGGCACCAAGCGGCCGAGGGCTCCACGGCGCTGCGCAAGCTGGTCGTCGACGACGTCGACGACGCGTGAAAGGCGAAGCGCACGAAGCAGAATGCCGAGTGGCCGGGTGAGCCGCAGCTCCGAGAGGATCGCGACGCCGCCACCCTTGTTTCCCGCGACCGGTGTGCCGTCGCGCAGGACCAACCACCAGCATTCCATGCGCTCGTCCTCGGGGATGGATGCGAGGAGAACACTCGCCTCGTCGTCGGCGAGCGGAAGCAGCGCGAGCTGCTGCCGGCGGTCGAGCCTCGCGACGACACGCGCCGCGCAGCGACAGAACTTTCAGGTTCCCGAGTAGAGAAGGACGGGGCGCTCGACCGGCATCGCCGGATCATCTCATTACGGAACCGGAAGAATCTCGGAGTCGTGAGCGCGGAAGAGGGCCGGAACGTCGGCCCCCGGTTCGTGGATCGCGTCGATCAGCTGCGCAATCCTCGGCGTCATCACCAACAGGTACGCGGCTTCGGACTCACCGGCGTTGCGATAGGTGTGCGGGACCCCGCGACGAGCCAGGACAGCAGTGCCCGCATCGGCCGTGAGCTCGTCGTCGCCGAGACGGAAGCCGAGTCGCCCTGACAGGACATACCACGCTTCGTCGTCGTGATGGTGGATGTGGAGAGGCGCGATCCAGTGATCGCCGACCTCGGCTGTCCAGCTGACGATCACGAAGTCGTCTCCCGGGCCGCCGAGAGGAGCAGCGGACACGTCAACCGGCTTCACGCTCGAAACCGTACTACCCCACGGAGCCGGCTCCCGGCAGTCGGCTCCGCAGGATCGTCTCGACGCCGGCCCGCTCTTCCTACGCGTGCTTGACCAACACGCTGAAGCTTGCGCGCGCGGTGTTGCCGTTCGCGTCCGTGGCCGCGCAGCTGACCATTGTGCGGCCAAGCTTGAAGAGGCTGGCTGAACGTGGAGCGCAGGTCACCGGCAGCGCCCCCTCGCCGGGATCTTGCGCGCTGACGGTGTATGTGACCCGGACGCGCTTCACCCCTTTCGGCACCTTGACCACCTTCGGCACCGCTCCGCTGATCACAGGCGGCGTCGTATCGAATGCGTAGCCGGGCACGGTCAGCGTCCCTGACCACGTGTCGATTCCCCAACCTTGGTTCGCGCCGGTGGCGCGCAGCGCGTCGAATACCGTTCCGCTCCCCTCCGCGCCGTCGTAGGCGCCCGTTCCGCCGGTGATGGTGAAGTTGAAGCTCGCGCCATCGGAGTTGCACGGGCAGACAGGTGACGCCGTGTCTGCGGAGACATCGAGCTCGCCCTTGCCGGCAACCGTGATCGCCCCTGCGAAATGGATGGTGGTCTGCTGAGCTGCGGTGTCTTGCAGCACGTACGTGTACGACTCGGTCGTCCGGCCAAGCCCGCGCACGAGCCCATGCCCCTGAATCGCGTAGCAGAGGCCCGACGCTGAGGCCGCGCCCGCCGGGCAGGGAATCTCGTGCCACGTGGAATGCATGGTGGCGAGGTGTAGCTGGAGTGCGCCGGTGGCGATTCCCCGGCTCGCCGCAGCCGGCAAGGACGTCGCGACCACGACGCCGACGGCGAGGACTCCCAGTCCTGTGACGGCGATTGACGTGCGCATGTTGCGTAGGCGGATCATCAGGCGGCTCCTTTCATTCGATTTCCGCGGTGCTCGCTGCAGAAGATCCGAGCTCGGTCCGGACGATGCGGTCGACCGGGAGTCGGGCCCGCTCGGCGAGACGTGCGACGGCGGCGGCCGACTCCGCCTCGAAGACGAGAAAGCAGATCTCGTCGTCGGGAACGAACATGGAGCGCACGAAGCGAACGTCGACGGACGCCTCGGCCGCCTCACGAGACCGCTGCACGAGCGCCGAACGTCCGTCGAAATCATCGGCCTCGGAGAACAGCTCTGCCAGGAACTCGCATCGCATCTCGACGACGTCGAGGCTACGACGCCCCTATGTCAACCGGTACTGCGGGGATCCACAGTCTTTGCTTGCTCGTGCGCAGCCCAATGGGCGGCGAGCGCCGTGCGCGAGTCGACACCAAGCTTCTCGTAGATCCGCGAGAGGTGCCATTCGACGGTTCGTACCGTCACGACCAGGCGCGCCGCAACCTGTTTGTTCGAGAGGCCCGACGCGACCAGCTCTGCGACGCGGCGCTCCGATTCGGTCAGCCGCGACCCGGCAGGACTCCGGCCGCCGAGACGCGCGAGTTCCTCCGCCGCACGCTCCGCCCACAGCGGCGCATCCAGCGCCAGGAACGCAACCCGCGCCGTCTCGAGCACAGCCCCGGCCTCGCGCTTCCGCCTTGCCCGGCGCAGGAGCCTGCCGAGCAGTAGCTGCTCGCGCGCGCGACGGATTGGCGCCGGCGACGGCGCGGCCGACCGGACGAGCTCGATCGCACGGGCGAGATCGCCGCGAGCGGCGACAACGCACGCCTCGGCCAGCGGCTTCTCGTGCGCGTCGTCCGGCAGCCCGGCCGCGAGCTCCGCCGCCCGTTCGATTTCGCCGATGGCGGCAAACGTCTCGACCGCGTCGAGCGCGCCCCGGCCACCGGCCACGCTGTTGAAGCGCCGCCAGCCGCCGCGCGTGATCTGCGAGTAGGCGTCGGCCGCCGCGCCTGTACTGCCGAGCGAGAGCTCGAGAAAACCGAGAACGAGGAGCATCCCGTTGATGGGAGTGACCGCGTGGACGCGGCCCGCAAGCTCGAATGCTCGCCGGGCGTGCCGGCGCGCCACATCGACCTCACCCAACACCGCCGCGGCGTCGGTGACGGAGATCAGCGCGGAACAGATCAGGCTCGGCGAATCCATCTGCTCCGCGACCGCGAGCGCCTCATCCGCGAGCTCGTGTGCGCCCCTCGCGTTCCCGGCCGCGAGCTCGACGATCGCGAGGTTCAGCAGGAGCCCGCAGTCGTAGCTGGCCGAGCCGGCACGGAGAGCGTCTGTACGCCGCTCCTCGAGGGCGGCTCGCGCTGCCTCGATGTTCCCGTCCCGGAGGTGCGCGGCGGTCAGCGGCGCCCAACCCCAGGCGCGGTGGGGCCTGTCGCTTTCGCGGCTCGCCGCGATCTCACGGGCGCGCTCGAGCAAATCCCACGCCGGACGGTCGACGCAGAATCGACGCGCAGCAGCGAGCAGCAGCGCGTCCTCGAGCACCGTTGCCTCGTCCTGCTCCTCGACCAGGCGTAAGTGCTCGACCACCAGCTCGTCCGCCCGTGCGCCCTCGTCGATCAAGTCGAGATAGTTGGCCAGGAGGAGCACCACCTCGTACCGGAGCTGCGGCTCGTCGACCTCCGCGAGCGTACGCTCGAGCACGGGGACTACCGCGTGCAAGTCCTCGCGCGCGAGCCTCAACGCCAGGTGCACAAGGCCGCGCTGGCGAAGCGGCCCGGGCGGAACCCGCTCGATGTTCGACTCGAGCAGCGCCCCGCCGACATCCGGGTTCCCTGCCAGCACGTGGGCGATCCCGGCCTCGAGCGCCCGCCGTGGGCGCTCATCGTTGGCCGGCGGCGTGAGCTTCGCGGCCAGCTCCCAAAGCTCGGCGCCGGCTGCGAACGCGCCTCGCTGCGCCGCCTGCCGAGCCGCCTCCGCCAGCCCCGCTGCGACGTTCTCGTCGGGCTCCGCTGCCGCGTGTGCGAGGTGACGCGCCCGCTGCTCAGGGTTGCTCGTCCGTTTCGCGATCGCAGCATGGAGCGCGCGACGCTCCGGCTCGGACAAGAGCGCCACGGCCGCCTCGGCAAAGAGCGGATGTGCGAACCGCATCGTGCCCTCGCCCTGCTCAACGATGCCGGCCGCGACGGCCGGACCGAGTACGTCGACCTCGTCGCCCAGTGCAAGCGCCGCGAGCGACCGCCGCGTCTCCTCCGGCAGAACGCCGATGCGCTCGGCGACGAGACGATCGAGCGAGGGCGGGAGCACGAGTTGGCCCCCCTCAGGGATCACACGCGCCAGCTCCAGGGCGTAGAAGGGATTGCCACCGGACACTTCGTGCAGCCGCAGAAGCGGCGTCCGCCGGAGCGCCACGCCGAGCCGCTCGCCGAGCAGGTGATGCAGCGCTCCGACCGTGAGCGGTCTGATGCGAAGCATCTCCGCCTCGAGCTGAAGCGGGAGCTCGTGACCGGAGCGAAGGGCGACCAGCACCCGCACCGAGGCGCTGCGCCGGAGCGCGAAGGCGAGGGCCGCGGCGCTGTCCGCGTCGAGCCACTGGACATCGTCGACCGCCACGAGAACCCGCTCCCCGAGTGTCGCAAGCGACGCGCGAACAGTGGCCCCGACGAGCCGCGGCTCGAGCGGCTCGTCCTCCGCCGCGACGAGCATGACCCGTTCGAGCGCGCGGCGCTGCGGCTCCGGCAGCGAGGGCATGATCTCGTCGGCGACCGGCTCGAGCAGGTCGCCGAGCACCGCATACGAGAGATTCCGTTCCGCCTCGGCAGGCTCGGCGACGAGGACGCGGAAGCCGCGCCCGCGTGCGAGCTCGACCGCCGCCCGCCAGACGGTCGTCTTTCCGATCCCCGCGTCCCCCTCGAGACGGATCGCGACTCCCGCCTCGAGTAGCTGCGAGATCACCTCCAACTCGCGTGCGCAGCCGATCAGACGAAGCCCGGGACGAGTCTCGACCTGCTCGATCTCCTCAGCCAAGGTCCTCGGGTGTCTCGATCCGCCTTCCGTCCAAACAGCCTTCCACCAGGGCGCTGGGTTCGCAAACTCCGCACCTACAGGATTCCGGCTCGGCCTCGCGCAAGACGTCGTACGGAGATGGGCGCACCTGGGATCGAACCAGGGACCTCTCGCGTGTGAAGCGAGCGCTCTCCCGCTGAGCTATGCGCCCTCAAAGTCCGCGGCACCGGCGAGGAATCCTTAGGGCTGCTTCCTCCCGGATCTGACCCGGTTCGGAATCTCGCCGCGCCGCGGGCGCCGGAAGTGTAACGTCCGCCCCGTCAAACGTCGCCGACGAGGAGGTGTGCACGGATGAAGCGAGTCCTTGAATCCCGCGTTGCCCGCGCCACAGCCCGTCGCCGCGTCTCCTGACGCGCGCGTGAAACCGGGCTCGCGGCCCGTTTCCATCTTTCGCGCACGAGGAGAAGACAGCTTGATACTTCCGGATACGGAATCGATCTTGCACCGGCTCGGGTGGGACGACGGCTGGAACGCCGCGTTCGCAGAGCACCGCGCCGCCGGGCTCGCGCCGGCCCGCGTCAGTGCACAACATCGCGGTGCGTATGACCTGCTCGGGGAAGCGGGAGAGATCCGCGCACCCGCGGCCGCGCATCTCGCGCGCAACGACGCGTTGCCCGCCGTCGGCGACTGGGTCGGTATCGCGGACGGCCTCATTGAAGCCGTGCTGCCGCGACGCACGCACATCTCGCGCAAAGAGGTGTTCGACGTCGTGCGCGAGCAGGTGCTCGCGGCGAACATCGACGTCGCATTCCTCGTGCAGGGCCTGCCGCACGACTACAACCTGCGCCGGCTCGAGCGCTACCTCGCGATGGCGTGGGAAAGCGGAGCGCAACCGGTCGTCGTGCTGACGAAGACAGACCTGGTCGACGACGTCGCGCCGTACGTCGACGAAGTCGAGACGGTGACGCTCGGCGCGTGTGCTGTGATCGCATTGTCGGCACTCACCGGGGAGCACCTCGACGAGGTACGACCGTTTCTCGACGGCAACCGCACCGCGGTGCTGCTCGGCTCGTCGGGCGTCGGCAAGTCGACGCTCGTCAACTCGCTGGCCGGTGAGGAGCTCTTGGCGGTAAAAGAGGTTCGTGAGGACGACCACCACGGCCGCCACACGACAACGCACCGCCAGCTGATCGTGCTGGAAGGCGGCGGCGTCATCCTCGACACACCGGGCATGCGCGAGTTGCAGCTCTGGGAAGCGGATCTCGGCCAGACGTTCGCGGATGTGGAGGAGATCGCCGCGGCCTGCCGCTTCAGCGACTGCGCACACGGCGCCGAGCCCGGTTGCGCGGTGCAGGATGCGCTTGCCGACGGCACGCTTGCCCAGGAGCGCTGGGACAGCTACGTGAAGCTGCAACGCGAGCTCGCGGCGCTCGAAGCGCGCAAAGACCCCTTGCTTCGGCAGGAACAGCAGCGGGAGTGGAAGATTCGCGAACGAGCGAATCGGCAGACATTCAAGAAGAAGCGCTGACGAGCCACCGCGTCCTGCCGGACGCGGTGGAGTTCGTCGTATGCGGCCCGTGGAAGCGCGTCTCGCTTGCGCAGGAGGTTCAGCGGCCCCGGCTCGGCCCGCCCTTTGCAAAAGGTCATCTCCGGTTCCCGCGCGGTGACTTCGACCGGCTCGAGTACCTGCTCGAGCTCGACGGTGCGCTGCAGCCGGACCCCGGCAATCCGAAGCGCGCGCCGGGCCCGTTCGGCGACAAGTCGGTGATCGAGTGGCCGGAGTACGAGCTGCCGGCGTGGCTCGGTTCGATCGCAGACGAAGGCGCGCGCGAATGGATCGAGATCCGCTGCCGCCGGCTCGTCGCGCGCGTGCCGGTCCTGCTCTATGCCACGCCCAACCCGCCGGGGAAAGACGCGCCGCTGCTCGTCGTGCACGACGGCCCCGAGTACGCGGAGTTCGCACTGCTCACGCGCTTCCTCGACGCGATGAGCTGGGAGGAGCGCATCCCGCCACTGCGTGCGGCGCTCATACAACCCGTTGATCGCAACGAGACCTACTCGGCATCTGCGCTTTACGCGGGCGCGCTCGTGCGCGAGCTGCTGCCCGCGATCGCGCGCAAGGCTCCGCATGGCCGGCGGATCGGCATGGGGGCGAGCCTCGGCGCGCTCGCGATGCTGCACGTGCATCGCCGCCACCCGCG
>Ga0157369_10004906_pt1 | contig 15685 bp, 13 predicted proteins | sample C25metaG_FD_113461 | JGI IMG/M metagenome (GOLD analysis project Ga0157369, IMG submission 113461) | Corn rhizosphere microbial communities from Kellogg Biological Station, Michigan, USA - C2-5 metaG | ecosystem: Host-associated > Plants > Roots > Rhizosphere > Soil | place: USA: Michigan... | reverse complement strand
TGCGCGGTTGGCATATTGTTTTCGATGTAATGCTGAAGGCTTGTGGCAAATCCATTCAGTGTCGTGCCAAGCGCTGCGTATTGAACGCCTTGTACGTAATTGACATTGAAGCTGCCAATCGTTTCCACGCCTTGGCTTCCTGAAGGTATTGCCGCTGATTTCGCGCTAGTGCCGCAAGTGGGATTGGCAGCCGTACCGCAACCCAGCTTAGCCGCGATATCGACTCCTGCTTTCTGAGTGTAAGTCTTGTAGGAGGGGTCATAGAGCTTGGTGCCGGCAGACGTTGTTGCCTTTACCCAGATGTGGCTAATCGTCACCGAACTCACATTTCCTGTCACACCGGTGCAATTGTTTTGGGGTGTCGTTCCCGAAAAACTGAATGGGATGCCGCCGCCCGCCAGGAGCTGGCACGCCGCCTTGGCGCTTGAGATACCAGTCCAACTGAGAAAGGCACCGCTTTGAAGGGTAACGGTTCCCGCCTGATAGGTCGGCGCCAGCGCTGAATAGTTCGTCGGGAAGTCCTGTTTTCCTTCTTTCAGGATTTCGACCATCAGATGGGCTTGGTCGAACGGCGTGCCAGACTGGTCGAGGAGCGCTCCAAACGCGCCTTTTGAAAGACCGTATCGAAATTCCGTGTCGATGTTCTTATAAATATATTCGTAGACGTTGGTTGCGAACTGGTCGGACGTCAGCGCGCCATTTCGACTGAGTGTTCGTGTCAGCTCCCGGATCGCAGTCGCGCGTGGCAAATTGCACATCACCGAACCGGCGGTGACGATGCTGAGATTGCATAGCCCGCCGGTGTGAGTCGTTCCGCCATGATTGTTGTAATAGCCATCTGCGTCTGAAGTTGAGATTGGTACCGGAGCGAGCGCCTTAACCGCCGGGAGTACCGCTTCTGCAGGTACTGCCGCGAGTAGTGCAGTTACAAACAGCAAGCCTCGCAATGCGATTACAGTGCTATGGCTATCGTTGCCCTCAGACGCAAGCTTCGTCGATTTCATGATATACCTTCGCTACGGTACGGTGATGTTGACGGTTGCAGATGCAGTGTTGCCTGCGGTGTCTTTGACCGTGTACTTGAAGCTGTCTGGGCCGTGATAGTTGGTGTCGGTGACAGTGTACGTGACAGAGTGATTGCCATTTCTCACGGCGGTGCCGTGCTGAGGCGCAGGAGGATCTACCGACTTGACGACGAGCGAGTCGCTGTTGCCCGAGCCATCGATATCGACATCCGTGTCATTCGCACTGGGATCGAACGTAACGGTCGGGGGTAAGCCCCCACCCGGTGAAAGCGCCGTCGCGTAGTCATCCACCGCCACTGGCGGGTGATTGACATTGACCGTAACCGTCGTGGTTGATGTGTGGGGGTTTCCGGTCAGGCCGTCGCTGATGGTGTACGTGAATGTATCGGCGCCGTGCCAATTGGGAGGGGTGGCCGGCGGGGTATAGGTTATGTACGCGCCAGATGCCGTTACGCTGCCACCGTATTGGGTCCCTACTGGGGTGCTCCCTGGCGCAATGATCGATAAAGTATCTCCGTCCGGATCGGTATCATTGGCCAGAAACCCGGTGTAGGCCGTTTGGACGCCGGTATTCTTCCTGGTATCGGGATTGGCAGTCGGCGGACTGTTCATGGTGACGGTGATGGTCCCCTGGTCGCTGCCGCCATGACCATCAGAAATCGTGTAAGTGAAGCTATCCGTGCCCGAGTAGCCATTGTTGGGTGGGGTATAGGTGACCTTGTTGTCGGACCCCAGCGTTGCCGTGCCGCCGTGCGCGGTCGCTCCAAAGGGGAGGATAATCGTCAACGCATATTGATTGGCATCCGTATCATTCTGCTTGGGATCGAACGCAGGCGTCGGCGTTCCGTCATTGGTGAGCAAGTTTGGATCAGTCACATAAGTGTCGTCGACGGCATGAGGTCCCGCTAGACCGACGCTTACCACTTGCGTGCGATTGCCAGCGGCATCGTAGCTGTAGGTGACCGACTTGCCTGAAGGGTATTGGACGACCTTGAGGCGGCCCAACGTATCGTACTGATAGGTGAGGGTGCTGCTGGCCGTGCAGGCCGTCACCCAGATCGCGGACACAAGCATTCCCGCGCAGAACTTGCGGATCAACACCCTGATATCCCCCCGCCCTTTGATGAGTTCAAGAAACACAACGCTAACGCTATCCGCTGCGGCACCAGCGGACGTGAATTCTCATGGACTTGCCTGGATCAAGCACAAGGCTGACGAATTTTGCCGATAAGAAGAGTCAAAAGAAAAGTACACACCGCAGCTGCTAGCCGCATGCCCCCACCCCTTTTCGCGATCGCGCCCGCATGAAGCAGACCACGAGTCCGACAAGCCCGTAGTCACGCTATCAACGGTTGATCTTAATGGTCAATCGGAATCATGACCGTTGTGCAATTTTTTGCTAGATTTCAGATTCCGTGATCGCAATCGCACTTCTCAACGGTTGCCGTCGCTCGTGGAGCACAACCTTTGCTTTGTCGAAACCACAATGCACGTCGCCATCAGGCAGGAATCGGCGGGTGGTGAAGACATCGGATCGCCGGATTCGAAACGAGTGCGGGTTTGCGCTGCTGCTTGTGCTCGTGGCGCTCGCTGTTCTCTCACTCATTATCGCAAGCGTCGTCGAAGCCTCGAGACGGGCGCGCGCGGAATCATCCTTGCGGTTCGAGGAGGTGGACCTTCAAGCCGCGATGGACGCCGCTTTGGCGACCGTTTCACGCGACTTTGCAGATGCGGGGGTGGCAGCTCCCGACATCCTGTTGCATGGGCAGTCGTTTGTTATCGGTCGCGTCGAGGTGAATGTATCTGCCCGGTTTGAAGCGGCCAAAATCGACATCAACGATGCGAGTCCGGACCTGCTGCGTGCCTTTCTGACCGCGTCTGGGTTAAAGCCAAAATTCGCGGAGCGGATTTCGGACGAGATTGTTGATTGGCGCGATGCTGATAGCACGCCGCGCCCGCATGGTGCGGAAACCGCGGACTATCTCTTTGCCGGCCGCTCCTATGGGCCGCCAAACCGCTCCTTCCAATCGCTGGCCGAGCTTGGATTACTGCTCGACGGCAGTGCCGATCTTGCAACTTGCCTGGAGCCCGATCTCACCGTGTTCATCGGCCGTAGCGGTGTCGATCAGGCTGGTGCCTCCTCACGTGTCCGTGCGGCCACGATCACCATAGGCGCGGCAGCGGCAAGTCCCAGTGTTCTCTCTGGAGCGATCGTCGGCGGACGTTCCATCCAGGCCGGGAACCTGTTTGAGATCGCGCTTCGAGCTTCGGATGCGTATTCCCAGGCGCAAAGCGCCTCGCGCCGGCTCGTGGTGCGAATGACGGGCAATCCAAGAGAACCCGTGTGGATACTTTCTCAAGTGGCTCCGATCCCAAGCTCTGGAGAAACAGATGCCGCCTGTGCGCGGCTGAGACGCGCACATCCTGACTAACGCTTGCCCTTGCGCTGCTTCTGCGCTGAGAATGCATTCGATGGGGGACGCAATCAAAATCCTCGAGAGGTTCGCACGCGAAGGCGGTGTCGGTTTTGCTGGGGCCGCTTTCGAACAATCGCTGCTTTCGTCTCTGGAATCTGCGGGGGCTTTGAGCGAAGAAAGCGCCGAGCGCGCCAGAAGAGCCCATGCGCGAACGCGCGGCAGTTTGGTCGATATCCTCATACGTTTGGGATTGTGCGAGGAAAAGGCGCTCGCAGAGACCATCGCCGCGGTAAGTGGCAGGCAGCTTCTGGCGGCAGACGAGTTCCCGCAAAGCGCCATTGCAGCCGATCAACTGAGTGTCCCGTTCTTGCGCGAAGCGCGCGTCGTTCCGGTAGCGGAGAACGACGAATGCGTAACTGTCGCGGCCACCGACCCTACCGACACGGTCATCGCACACGCTCTACATCTGGTCTTCTTCAAGCCTGTGGTCTTTGCGGTGGCAACGGCCAGCCAGATCGACGACGCGATCCTGCGCCTCTATGGCGGTTCGTCCGCCGACACCGCGGAACTCGCAGCGGCAGAGAGCGACGTCACCGACACCGATGTGGCGCGGCTGCGCGAAAGCGCTGGCGAAGCACCAATCATCAGGTTCGTGGACCGTTTGATCGCACGCGCGATCGATTCCCGGGCCTCCGACATTCACATCGAACCCCTGGAGCGGCAGTTGCGCGTGCGCGTCCGCATCGATGGCATGCTGACCGAAGAAGATCCGGCCCCTCTTTCCGCGGCGCCGGCGATCGTCTCGCGCATCAAAATCCTCGCCCATCTCGATATCGCCGAGCGGCGGCTGCCTCAGGATGGCTCCATAAAAATGAACGTGCGCGGCCGCGAGGTGGATCTCCGCGTGGCCACCGCACCTGTTGTGCATGGAGAGTGCGTCTCCATCCGCATCCTGGACCGTGGCGCGGTGCGTCTCGATCTGGGGGAGTTGGGGTTCGAAGGCGCGCTGCTCAACTCTCTTGCCGCCATGCTCGGCCGGCCGAACGGCATAGTACTCGTGACCGGTCCGACAGGCTCCGGCAAATCCACCACGCTTTACGCCGCTCTGGACCGGTTGAACACAGGCACGCGCAAGATCGTCACCGTCGAGGACCCCGTCGAATACAAGATCGACGGCCTCAATCAGATCCAAGTGAAGCCGGAGATCGGCTTGGATTTCGCGCGGGCACTTCGTTCCATTCTGCGCCACGATCCCGACGTCATCATGGTAGGCGAGATTCGCGATGCGGAGACGGCACGCATCGCAACGCAGGCAGCCCTTACCGGCCACCTCGTCCTTTCGACACTGCACACCAACGACGCAGCCTCGGCCGTCACGCGTCTGCTGGACATGGGAATCGAGGACTATCTCGTGACGTCGACAGTTGCAGGCGTGATCGCGCAGCGGCTGGTGCGCACGCTTTGTCCGGCGTGCCGGGCGGAACACGAAGTTCCCGAGTTTCTGAAGGCCGCGATCGCGCAACGGCCGTCCGAAAGCAAGCCCGTGGAATTCTTTGTTGCCAAGGGATGTGCCTCCTGCCGGGGAACCGGCTATCGCGGCCGTACGATTATTACCGAGATGCTTACGATGGACCGAGGTGTGCGCAGGGCAGTGCTGTCGAAGGCCGAGGTGACAGAAATCCGCACAATGGCGATCGAGTCCGGAATGCGCACACTCTACGAGAGCGGTCTCGACGCGGTGTTCGCAGGGCTCACCACCCACGAAGAAGTGTTGCGTGTGGCACAAGACACGGCCGACTGACGCACGAACACGCAAGCAAATTGTCAGGCCGTTTGGTACCCGCTAAGGTCGTGCAAGGGTTGGGGTCACGCATGCCACGCTTTTCTTTCGAGGCGATCGGCGCGTCCGGGACGATTGTCCGCGGCACGCTCGAAGCGGATTCGAGCGGAACTGCGCTTGCCCAACTCACGGCCGAAGGACAGATCCCGGTCTCGTTGCGCGAGACGGGACAGGCAACACAGACGATGGAGCGTCTGCTGCAGGCAGCGGGGCTCGCGAGTTTCGACTACCGCCTGTTCCTGCATGAACTCGGTGTGCTCCTGAAGGCAGGCATGTCCGTGGAGCGCGCGCTCGCAGCGCTCGAAAGCATCTCGCCCAATCGGCAGCACGCTGTCCGGCTCGGGCAGATCCTAGCGCGCGTCAGGGCTGGGGATCCGCTATCGCATGCTGTAGGCGCGCTCGTACACGAAGCACCGGTCTATGTTCCGCGGCTGATCGCGGCCGGGGAGGCAAGCGGTCAACTCGGCGATATGATCACCCGTTTGGCGGCAGGGCTGGCGCACGCCAAGGCTCTTCGGGATCGCATGATATCCGGGCTGACCTATCCCGCCGTCCTTGTTGTCGCGATCGGTGTCGTTCTTTGGGTGATCTTCACCAGCGTGCTGCCCCGCTTAACGCCCATGTTTTCCGAAGCGGGCGCGTCGCTTCCCGCTGCGACCGCGATGTTGCTGACAGTTGGTCAAATCCTCGACGCCTACGGCTTGTTTCTTTTTGTCCTCACGCTCGCAATGGTCGTCCTGTTTGCCATCGCGCTGCGAACGCCTGGACCGAGATTGGCCATCGACCGCTTTTTTTTGCGGACGCCTCTGACACTTCATTTAGCCGAGCGCTACGAAGCCGCCCGCTTCTGCCGTAACCTTCAGACCCTGCTTGACGGCGGCTTATCGCTTGAAAGGGCGCTTGCGGCCGCCCGTGACGGATCGTCCAACAGCTGGTTCCGGTCACGAATGGATCGTGCACAAGCCGATGTCGCGGCAGGGCAACGTCTGCGCGATGCTTTCGCCAAGGCACGCGTCCTGCCCGTTATCGTCACCGAGTTCGCCGCGGTGGGAGAGGAAACGGGCCATCTCGCCGCGATGATGGGCGAAGTCGCCACCATGCTCGATCACGATGTTGAAACGCGCCTTGATCGACTGACCTCATTGGTGGTTCCGCTCGCGACTCTGGTTATGGGCGCACTCGTCGCAGGCATCATGGCTGGCGTCGTAAGCGGCATTCTGGCCGTCAACGATCTGGCGCGGTGAGAATCATGGCCGGACAGGACCACAAGCAACAAGGCTTCACGCTGATAGAACTGCTTGTGGTGCTGGCCATCATGGGACTGATCGCAACTCTGGCACTGCCGCTTGCGGCAAGCGCAGTCGACAATGCGGCGTTACGGACCGACGCGCGTAACCTCGCGGGTCGGCTCTATGACATCCAGGCAAGCGCCATCCGTGAACAGCGCACGGTCACTGTCGCGTCCCGGGAAGACGGAACCATCGATCCGGTACTCCTTGGGTTCGCGCCGCACCATGCCGAGATCCGACTCGCCGAGTCCCACAGCTCATTGTCCTATTATCCGGACGGCACAAGTTCGGGCGGCAGCTTGCAGATCATCGAGCACGGACGCGCCTTCGACCTCGATATCGCCTGGTTAACCGGCAAAGTTACGATACGGGCTTCGCGATGATGGGGTCCGACTCCGGTTACACAATTCTCGAAACCCTGGTCGCACTTGCTATCCTGGCAACGATGCTCGTCGCACTGTACGCCGCAGGCGGCCCCTCGCTCGATCTTATCGCCCATAGCCACGCAATGGAAAACGCGACGCTGCTGGCGCAGTCGAAGCTTGATGAACTTTCCGCCGACCGCGGCGCACTTCCGCCAGAAAGTGCTGGTACGTTCGAGAACACAGATGTCCACTGGCAGGTGGTGACGCACATTATCCCGAGTCACATGGCTGCCAGTCCATACCGTCTTCAGGATGTCGATCTGACAGTTACCTGGCCGGTGGGTGCCCGCACACAAAGCGCGACGGTCAAAACGCGGCACCTCGGATTTGTGCAGCCATGACGCTTTTTCGCGACGACGGCTACACCTTGATCGAACTCGTCGTCGTACTCCTGCTTGCGGGGCTGGTCGGTGTGGCGGCCGCAGGCGGATTGCAGTTCGGTACGCGTATCTGGGAGCGCTCGAACGCGCATCTCGAACAAGACCGGGAGACGGCCTCCTCGCAAGCCATATTGCGCTCGGTGCTTGCGTCGGCCATCCCGGGGCGCAAGGACGGGTTTGTGGCCTTTCGGGGTGATCGCAAATCGCTGTCGTTCGACGCGTCTGCGCTCCCCGCGCTCGGATCACGCGGCCTCGTGCACATGGACATTGTTCTTGAGCGAAATGACGCAGACGACAGTTTGCGTCTTGCCGCGAAATCTCTTTTGGATCCAAAAGCCGGCCGGACTGCGATCCTCGCGGACCACGTTTCCGATATGCAATTCGCCTATCTTGATACATCGGGAAAGCTGCCGGTCTGGCTGGCATTTTGGCGCGACCGCGACCGGCTTCCCGACGCGATCAGACTGGAAGGCGCCGCGCCCTGGCCTGTCCTCACGGTCCGGCTGCCAATCGCACAGGACGCCAATTGTGCTTTCGACCCTGTGTCTACGAATTGCCGGAGATCTTGACCGATGCACGTGCCCGTCAACACGTCGATGACCTTGGAAAACACGATCGCGAGCGCCCGAAACTTCCTCGCCTGGTGGCGCGGCGAACTCCTGGCGCTCGTTCCGGCCAGTTGGCCGAACCTAGGGCGCAACCTATTTCTACAGCGCCTGCTCATGGTGGATGGCGACGAATGGCGGCTCGGGTTCCAAGACCGTTCGGAAGAATGGATAACGCTCAACATCTCGGAGGCGGACAGCGATTTGCGTGACCGGATTGCACGACTTGACCCGACCGCTCAGCAACAACGCATCACCGTTGTCCTTCCATCGCGCGAGGCCATTGTACGGAGCATGCATCTGCCCGCCGCCGCCGCACCCAAGCTTCGTCAAGTGGTCGGCTTTCAGATCGACAGGCTGTCGCCCCTGCGCGCCAAGGATGTCCATTTCGATTGCCGCAAGCTCGACGACAATGACGACGGCATGATCGAGGTCCTGATCGGCATTATCCCCATCGCGACTTTGCGCGCCTACGAGCGACGTTTGCAGTCCATTGGGCTCGCCGCAGGCCGCTACGAGTTGGCAGGTTCGGACCTCGCCTTCGCGCCAGTCGGCAAGACATTCACCAGCCAGGAGCGCTTCCAGCTTTGGCTGGGCGTCGCCGCCCTCACCTTTTGGATTGCCGCGATCCTTCTTGCGCCCTGGTCGCGCCAGGGCGAACTCGCTCAAGTTTCTACTGAGCTTGCGAACTTGCGAAAGCCTGCTGCTACCGCCGCGCAGACGCGTGCGCAATTGCTGGCTGCGCAAGGAACAATCCAGGCGGCCGCCGAAGAAGCCGCGCGACCGGGCGCCCTCGACACAATGCGATTCTTGACCGGGCTTCTTCCGGATGACGTGCAGCTTACCAATCTGGTGATCGCCGACGGCGATCTCCATCTGGCCGGCTCTACGCACGATGCCAAAAAGCTCGTCACCCTTCTAAATCGCTCTCACCGGTTCCACGCTGCACACGTTGTGGGCCCCGTCGTTCGCGACATGAAAGGCCGATTGAACTTTGAGATTGATGCCCAGACGGGTGCTGGGACTGGAAGAACACCATGATAGCCGCGCTTTCCGAACAGTATAGGAGCGGACTGGCCGCAGGGCTTCTCGTGCTTCCGGTGCTACTGCTTGTCTGGTTGGGCATTGGCCTCGTAATCGCGCACAATGCGCATCACGCGGACATGGCACGCCTCCTTCTGGAACGCACGGACGACAAAGCCTTGCTGCAGCACGCGCCGGCCTGGAATCGAGAACGTGACGCCCTGGCAAAACTGTCCAGGAGCACGCCGCTGTTCTTCGACGCTGCTCAGCCGGCCTCTGCGGTGACTAGGATGCAGACAGAAGTGTCAAATGTTATCGCCGCCGACCATATCAACCCGCTGCGCAATGAGGTCGAACTGGTTGCAGAGAACGACCGTAAACGCACGGAACTGCACATGGTATTGGCGTTCGACGCCGATATCGCCACCGTGAGCCGCGTGCTGTTTCAATTGCGTCAGGCTCGTCCATTGCTGTTCGTAAGAAAACTCGATCTTCGCGCTCCTCCGCAACCGATCACGGCGCAGTCCCTTACAGGCCCAAACAAATTGCAGGCGGAACTTACTATCGTCGGACTCGTGCAGGTGCCATGAGGCGTCTTACAGACTATCCGCCGCTGACGCTCGCTCTGGCATTCGCAGCCGGTCTTGGTGCGCTCGTTCTCGCAACGGTCCTGCTACCTTCTTGGATTGTCCTGCCTTCCGAAGCTCATCTGCCCGATCCAGCGCTGCCCTCGCTCGCCTTTGCGCAGCCCGACATGCGGCCGTTCCAGGATTACGCGATCATCATCGACCGCCCGCTGTTCAATCCCGGCCGCCGCAGGGATGCGCCCCCACCAACCGCGACACCGGCCACGCTAATGCCGGCACTCTCCAACTACCGCCTGGTCGGTGTCCTGATCTCGAAAGGCGCCAGATTGGCGCTGGTTGAACGCCGATCGGCCCATGAAATCCTCACACTTCATGCGGGCGACCAGCTCGACGGCCGCCAGGTCGACGACATCAAAGGAACCGGTGTCTCGCTCAGCGGGCCGTCTGGCAACGAATGGCTCACAATTCCGAAAGCCAACGGTGATCCATGGCCTTTGCGCCCAACGGAACCCTCGCGGAAAGCGGGAAACCCTTGAGGCAACTTCCATTCCGTGCTTCGTTGATGGGCGGGGCACAAGAACAATAGCGGGCGTTTAAGGGGCATTCTAAGTGCGTTATCGAAGTGGGACCGGCAGTCGGCGGCTGCTGGGTGCATGTTTTGCCGTCACCGTTCTGATCCTCACGGGCGCCGTACGGGCCGACGGGCCACCGCCCGATGCGCCACGCGCGCTTGGCTATCCGACACCCATACAGACCTCACCCGCGCCGCCCCTCGGTTCGCAGGGTCCACAGCAGCAACCAACAGCCACGCCTCCGGCACCACCGGCCCCGGAAGCACCCAATGCACAGATGATGGAGGGCTCCGGCGAGTTTGTGGCGGGTCCTGCGAGCGACGCGGTCAAGCATCCTTCCGGGCCGGGTGACGTCACTCTCGACTTTGCCGATGCGGATGTTCGCGACGTAGTCCGCTCCGTCCTCGGCGAGATGCTCAAGGTTCCCTATGTGATCGACCCGCAGGTAACCGGGCATCTGACGCTGAAAACGGGTGCACCGATCTCTCAGGATTCGGTTTTGCCTGTCCTCGAAACCGCGCTCAAGACTGCGGGCGCGGCCGTCGTGGTATCCAATGGGATGTACAGCGTGGTTCCGATCGCCTCAGCCCAGAAACAAGCGGCACAGGTCACCGCACTTTCAGGCGAGGCCGGCACGGCGGGATATGGTATCGAAGTCGTGCCTTTGAAGTTTGTTTCTGTCGAGGAGATGCAGAAGATCCTGGAGCCACTGGCGCCCCCAGGAGCCGTTCTGCGCACCGACTCACAACGCAACCTGATCTTCCTTGCAGGTACCGAACCTGAGCGCGGAGCGATCCGCAACACGATCGCACTCTTCGACGTCGATTATCTCAAGGGCATGTCGTTCGCGCTGATCCAGCCCCAGCACGTCGATGCCGGCCCTTTGGCGACCGAACTCGAGAAAATTTTCGACGAGACCTCCAGCCCGATCGCGGGAATGGTCCGCATCATTCCCATCAGCCGCATAAACACGCTTCTGATCGTAACGGCGCGCGCAAATTATTTGCACGAAGTGAGCCGCTGGATCGCGCGGCTCGACATCGTTCCGGTCACACCAGGCCGCCAGCTTCATTACTACCGTCTACAGAACGCTCGCGCAGCAGACATCGCACAGATACTGAATGAGATCTTTGGCGGCAGCTCGGCGGGGCGTGCCACTTCACCATCAAACGCAGCCAATGGTTCGCAGCCGGTCACGATGCCGTTTTCCGCCTCCAGCGGCGGCACCGTGGCACCGCCACCTCCGCCCCCCACTGCTCCCGGATTCCCGATGGCCGGTGCGCCTGCCGACGCGCAAGGAATGCGTGCGCCGTCTGTCGCCGGTCTAACTGACGCGCCGCAGATTGTCACCGACGACAACAACAATGCGCTCATCATCCGCGCCGATGCTGCCGAATACGACTCGATCGAAAAGGTCATCCGCCAGATGGACATCACTCCAGATCAAGTAATGATCGAAGCGACCATCGTGGAGGTCACACTCAACGACGACCTCAAATACGGCGTCGAGTGGTATTTCAAGAATGGCAGCCAGACCTTCACTCAGGCCGCGACGGGCGTTCCGCTGACGAGCTTCCCTGGGTTCGGCTACACCTACAACGTCCCCAATATCAGCATCGCAATGAGCGCGCTCGGCACGTTGAGCAAAATCAATGTGATCTCATCGCCGAAGCTTCTTACACTCGATAACATGCCCGCCACCCTTGAAGTCGGCGACCAAGTCCCCATCATCACCCAGACGTCCACCGGCACGGAAAGCAACACCGCGCCGGTGATCGCGACGGTGCAGCAGCGCGATACCGGCGTGCTTCTGTCGGTGACGCCGCGCATCGGCAGCAGCGGGATGGTGTATCTGACCATCGCTCAGGAAGTCAGCGACGTCGTTCCGACCACGACCTCCAACATCGACTCGCCTACGATCCAGCAGCGCAAAATCCAGGCGACGGTTGCGATCAACGACGGCAACACCGTCGCATTGGGCGGCATGATGCGGCGCAGTGAGACGAGCGGGAACAGCGGCATACCTTATTTCAAGGACATTCCCGTTATCGGTGGCTTGTTCGGTTCCCAAAACAACAATCGCGACCGCACCGAGCTTCTGATTTTCCTCACGCCTCGCGTAATACATTCACCGCCGGCAGCTGTTGCCGTCACCGAAGACCTACGGAAAGCATTAGACGGCGTGCGCGAAACGGTTGAGCATTTTTCCAACCGAAAGGATGATATCCCGCGGCTGCCTTGGCGCTAGGCCTCGATAGCCGAGGGCCGGGATCGTGCGAATTCATTCGGTGCAATTGTCAACTACACTGTTGCGCAAGAATGAGCGCTTAAGGGCTCTTTTCGCGGCCTATATCGGATTTTGCCAGTTGTTTCCGGACATCAAGCCATGGAAGCGATCGCATACCGGTGCACGACTTCGATTCCGTAGCCAACGCCTGAGCCAGGAAGTGGACCGCAATCATTAGAATCGCAGGCGGATCGTGGCGCCGCCACCCGGCGTATCGCCAATATCGACCGTCGCGTTGTGAACCGCCGCGATCTGACGCACGAGCGTCAGACCGACACCGCTGCCCTGCCGTTTGGTGGTGAAGAACGGCACAAAGACCTTGTCGCGCTGTTCCGGACCCATACCGGGGCCGCTGTCGGCGACCGCAATCACAACATGACCATCCAGATCCCGCCGTGCCGATAACCGGATCGTGCGCGCGTGTTCGTTGTCCAACGCCTCGATGGCGTTGCGCATAAGATTGATGAGGGCCTGGTCGAGCAGCTCCCCATCAGCCTCAACTTCCAGCGTTTCGGGTTCAACGCTGGTTTCGAACGCGATATCGCGTGCGGACAGCTCAGCGCCGAAGAGTCGGGAAATATGCGCGAACTGCCGGCGGACCGGGATGATCGCGGGCCGCGTCACCAGCCGTCGCGTGAGACGGCGATGGTTCTGCACAAAGTGCAGCAGGCCTTCGCTGCGACGCGCAACGGTCTCAAGCCCCTCGCTGGCATCGGCAAGAAGCGATGCCTCATGGCTCTCTGGCGGCAGCGTGCTGGCGGCTTCGCGAACAAGGTCTTTTGAGGTCGCAGCGAGCGACGATATCGGCGTCAGCGAGTTCATCACTTCATGTGCCATGGTGCGGATCACGGTCTGCCACGCCGCGAGTTCCTGCGCGCTGAGTTCGTTCTCGATGTTCTGCAGAGAGACGATCCGCTGCCGCTCGCCACGGATGGCGATGTCGGTCGCCGACGCCTTGAGATGCAAGGGCCCGGAGGCACGGTCCATGCGCAGGATGGCGCTGTTGCCCGGCTGCAGCGCGCCCATCCCTGCCGCGAAGGCTTCGCCGTGCCGCGCGAGTTCGCCTGCCGTCGTGGTGCGGTTTTCGAACAGACGGCGCGCCGCCATGTTGAGCAGCTGGACGCCGCCCTTTGCGTCGATGGTGATCAGCGCCACGGGAACATGCGCCAACAGCGTCTGTAGATATCGCGCCTGCTCCTCGCGCTGCGCCCGGCTGGAATGCAGGCGGTCGATCACGCGGGTCATGGCCATGCCAAGCTCGTGATAGGCGGAGTCGGTGGTGAGAGTCGTGAAGCTTTGCGACGTGTCGTCGAATGCGATGGCATCCAGAAAGCGCGCGATTTCGCGGCCAGACTGCGTGGCGAACTGATAGAAAAGCGCGATCTGCATCAGCGCCGCCACCACAACCAAGCCGGTGCTCACATACCAATGGGTATAGAGCGCCATGCAGATGACGACGCCGAAGGTGCCGAACAGCGCCGCCGCGCGCAACGCGATGCCGGTGCGGAAACGGCTAAATTCCATATTTCTCCATCCGGCGGTAAAGCGATGCGCGCGTCAGTCCCAGCGCCTTTGCCGCCTGGCTGACATTGCGATTGTAGCGGTCGAGTGCGCGCAGGATCGTGGACTTTTCCATCGTGTCGAGGGTCATTGCGGATTGATCTGCGGCCTCCGGCGTAGACGCGCGCGGCGTGCTGAGCGGAAAGTCCGCGGGTTCGAGGATCATGCCTGCGCTCAGGATCACGGCGCGCTCCACGGCGTGGCGCAGCGCGCGCACATTGCCGGGCCAATCATAGGCCGAAAGATGGCTCAGCGCCGCAGCACTCAGCCGTTTTGCCGGGAAATTGTATTTCTGCGCATAAAAGCGCACGAAATGCTCCAGCAGCAGCGGAATGTCCTCGCGCCGTTCGCGCAGCGGCGGCAGTGCGATCTCCACCGTGTTGATGCGATACAGCAGGTCCTGTCGGAACAGATTCTCGTCGGCGAGTTGTTGCGGCGGTAGATTGGTGGCCGAGATGATGCGCACATCGATCGGTTCGGGCCTGGTCGCGCCGACAGGAACGATCTCGTGCCGTTCGAGCGCCGTCAGCAGCTTTGTTTGAAGGTGCAGCGGCACGTTGCCGATCTCGTCGAGGAACAGTGTTCCCCCTGCAGCCGCGCGAAGAAGGCCTGTGCGATCCTCCTTTGCGTCGGTGAACGCGCCGCGCTTGTGACCGAACAGCTCGCTTTCGAAAAGCTGCGGCGACAGCGCGCCGAGATCGACCCGTAAGAACACCTCGCTGGCCCGATGAGAGAGACGATGCAGCTCGCGCGCAACCAACTCCTTACCGGTGCCGTTTTCGCCCAGGATCAGGATGTTGGCATCGGCCGGTGCCACGCGGCGGATCGTTTCGGAGATGGCGAGCATCGCCGGTGAGGTTCCGATCATCTCGGACTCGGTCTGCAACGCCTCGACCAGTCCACGATTGCGCTGGCGCAGTTCCGAAGCCTCAAGCCGTGAGTGCCGAAGACTGGCGGCGGCCGTCAGCGTGGCGAGCAGTCGCTCGTTCTCCCAAGGCTTGGTAACGAAATCCGACGCTCCCTGCTTCATGGCCGTCACCGCCAGCTCCACCTCGCTATGCGCGGTAACGAGAACGACGACGGCCTGCGGATCAACGGCCAGCACTTTCGACAACCAGGAAAGGCCCTCTGCGCCGCCTTCGGCGCCGATCGCGAAATTCATGTCGAGCAACAGCACGTCGAATGCATTTGGGCGCGTCAGATCGGGCAGGCGGGACGGATCGCGAAGCGTCTCCACCGACCGGAAGTGCCGCTTGAGCAGCAGCCGCGCAGCCAGAAGGATGTCCTCCTGGTCGTCCACGACCAGAATGCGCGCGGCGCTCGGGAAAGCAGGAGGCATGTACGTTTCCGGACAGTGTCCGCTAAATCGTACGCAGCCGGACAGCCCGGTTCAACGCCTTACTTCTAAGCTGTTGTATTTACTAATGGATTTTGTTGGCACGGCGATTGCCAAAACATTGATCATGAGTACGAGCGAACAGGCACGAGCAGGCGGTATGCGGTGGGTCCAGGCCCTCTTTCGGGGTGAACGGCGAGACGAGGTGCAGACCAGCGGCATGGACCGGGTCATCCTGCGCAAACCGCTTTGGCGCCGCTATGGACCTTATGCGGCCGGGGCAATTGCCGTTGCCGGCGTCGCGGTCTGGTTTCTGGCCGGCACCGGCGCGCATGTCTA
>Ga0157369_10004903_pt1 | contig 15692 bp, 15 predicted proteins | sample C25metaG_FD_113461 | JGI IMG/M metagenome (GOLD analysis project Ga0157369, IMG submission 113461) | Corn rhizosphere microbial communities from Kellogg Biological Station, Michigan, USA - C2-5 metaG | ecosystem: Host-associated > Plants > Roots > Rhizosphere > Soil | place: USA: Michigan... | reverse complement strand
TGACGACGGATGGCGGATTGCCCATCGGTTGGCGGTGGCCGCCTTCGTCTTCTGACAGGTCCGCCGGGATGGGTCACCACTCGACGAGCTTCCAGATCTCCGGGCGGCGTTGTGGTTCGTCGTCGACCGCGGCGAACAGCGCGGCCGCCTGCTTCAGATGGTTCATCGACTCCTCGTGCCGGCCGGTCGCGCGGAGCAGATCGGCGAGGTTCGCATGCAGTGCAGCGAGCCGATGGCGGTCACCGACCTCCTCCCCGCGGTGCAGTGCATCCGCACCGGTGGCGAGAGCCTCGTCATGCCGGCCCTGGGTGCTGAGCAGCCGGGCGAGGTTGTTGAGCGCGGCAATCGCGCCGTCGGTCGACTGCGCTCGCTGTGCCGACTCGAAACTTTCCCGGAACAGCCGCTCGGCGGCGTCGATGTCCCCTGTCCGGACCGATAGCACTCCGCAAACGTTGAGCGAGTAGGAGATCGCGCCGTCGTCAGCGCTTCGCTGCGCGGTGTCGAGGCCCGACTGCGCCATGGGACCGGCCGCGTCGACAGCACCCTGGCGCATTGCCAACAGCGCGCGCTCGCTGAGCATCAGCGCGACGTCGGTGTCCGGGACGAAACCGTCGCTTTGATCGAGCGCGGCGGCCAAGTGCACGTCCGCAACCGCGTAGTCACCGAGCCGGTGGTGCACGTCGGCAAGCCGACGCTCGACGAGGACGGCGCCCGCACTCGCGCTGTCAGCGGCGGCCGCAGCGCGCTCCAACGCGGTGATGGCTTCGCGGTAGCGGCCGAGCGCGATCAATGCCTCGCCCTCGGCCAGGCGGGCAGGAGCGGCTGCGAACCCGAGGTCGAGCGCGGCTCTTGTCTCGGTGAGCGCTTCGTCATGGGCATGAAGCGCGCGGGCCTCGACCGCGGCCCGCCAATGCCACGACGCCGCATCCTCGTGGTGACCCGCCGCCTGGAGGTGTTGCGCGATGGCCCCGGCGTCGGCCGGAGTCAGTCGTCCGCTCCCGACGCGCTTGATCAGCGCATGCGCCGCACGCTGGTGCAGCAGCCGCAGCCGAGCCAGTGTCGTGTCGCCGATCAGCACCCGACGCAGGGCCTCAAAGGGAATGTCATATCCCGCTCCACCGGGCAGCTCGACGAGCAAGCCGGCCCGCAATGCCTCTTCGACCGCGACCACGGTCTCGGTTTCGCCTCGACCGCTCGTGTCACGGAGCACGTCAGGATCAAGGCGTCCGCTCAGCACCGCCGCGGCGGCGAGCACTTGCTGTGCGGTCTGCGACACCAGGTGCAGGCGGCGGGAGAGTGTTTCGTGCACGGCTGTTGCAGAGGCGCCGAGGGGATCTTCGCCGCGGCGTACAGCGTCCAACCACGCCCCGACCAGAGCCGGGTTGCCTCCGGTGTCGACCATCAATTGGTCGACGTCGATCTCGACATCGGCGTCGCCTGCTTTGATGAGTTCGCCGACCGCGTCGCGGTCGAGTGGGTTCAAGGTCAACTGGATGCCGGCGCCGTCGTCGACTGCTTCAGCGATGGCGCGATCGATCGCCGAGGATGCGCCGCTGCCGTCGCTGGACCTGGCCAGCACAAGAGCGAGGCGGATCGAGGCGACGCGACGAACGAGATAGGCAAGAACGTCGCCGGAAGCCGAGTCCAGCCACTGCACATCGTCGACCACGAACACGCACGGAGCAGCAGCCGCGACAACGGTCTCGCGCACAGCGGCGTAGAGGCGAGCGACTGCAGCCGGGTCGTCGTTGTCCGTGGCGGCGCCGTCGAGGTCGGCAACCTCCGGGAGCAGGCGCGCCAACTCGCTGCGCACGTGCTGCGGTAGCGATTCGACAACGTGCGGTGCGGTAGTCAAGAGCCCGCGAAGCAGTTCGATGACGACGCCGTAAGCGAGAGCGGCTTCATCCGGATGGCAGCGCACCGCGATCGTCAGCGACCGCGGCGGTGCTGCGGCTTCGGTGATCAGCCGCAGCAGCGTCGTCTTTCCGGCGCCGGTCGGGCCGAGGACGACGGCGGCGACGCCGTGACCATCGGCAGCACGGCTGATCCCCTGACGGATGGTCGCCAGCTCCGCCGCCCGACCGACCACGACGACGTCGGCGCTCGAAGCCGCGACCGACTCCTTTCCCAGCAATGCCGGCGCAGCAGCCGTGACCTGCGGTGGCGGCAGGGAGTCGCGCCGGACCGCGTCGTACAGCTCCGTCGTCTCAGGAAGAGGCTCGACGCCGAGCTCTTCGTCGAGCACCCGCACGCAGGTGCGGTATTGCCGCATGGCGGCCGACCGGTCGCCGCGCCAGGCGTAGAGCCGGATCAATGCGTGGTGCGCCGGCTCATGCATCGGATCCAGAGCGAGCCAGCGTTCGGCGACTCCGACCGCGGTGTCGAGGTCACCGGCTGCGATGTCGGCGTCGACCAGCGCGCCGAGGGCCACTGCGAGGCGGCGTCGCATCGCGTCCGCGACCCGTTCGTGCCAGTCCTCCCACTCCGGGGCATCGCGCAGCGAGAAGCCGGCCAGGAAGTCGTCCCGGTAGAGCGTTGCCGCGTTGTGCAGGCTCGTGGCGTCGCCTGCTCTGACCAGGTCCTCGAACTCGGTCACGTCGCAGGTCGACCGCGCAGCATCCAGTTCGACAACACTTCGCCCTGCGACGATCGCGTCGCCCACCGCGGCCGCCGTGACCGAAAGGGTGCGGCGCAGCGCCGAGCGTGCGCGGGTCGCGTCGGCGTCCGGCCACAGGAGGGCCGCGAGCCGGTCGCGCGGCTGCGGGCGTCGCTCGACCGCAAGCACCGCGAGCAACGCCGTGGCTTTGCGGGTGTCGAACGTCACCGGCGACGCATCGACCGTGACAAGCGGGGCACCGAGCAGCGACAGCCGCAGCACGCCTGTCCTCCTCAGCGCCCCGGACCGTCCGGAACCGTCCCCGTGATGCCGTCACCGTAACGATTGCGCGAGCTGAGGCGGCGGAAAACGTCGAAGTTCCTGCGACCGAGGCGAGTTCCGTAACGCTTCCCGGACGCTCGGCGCCCAGATTGGGATCCAACAGCCACGGCAAGACACGGCGGTAGGGAGGAGGGAATCGTGCGAAACGGCTCCGGCAACAGCAAGCAGTTCGTACGCTTCGCCCACGCTCAGCCAACGCGGGGAGGCATTGGTGACGGCAGCTGATCTGCAAGTGACTGACGATCTCGTCACAACCGGGACACCTGCGGGCGATCCCGACGTACCGACGCAGCGCGCGCGGCGCACCATCGTCGATCGGGTACGCCGGCGCCCGGCCGCCGCCGAGGCTGCCGCCCCGTCCGGCCGGCAAACGGTCGTCACCGATCCCGGCTTCGACATCGCCCCGAACGACCCGATCCTCACCTACTTCCAGGGCGCGTCGGGTGCCGTCGACATCACCGCTCTCGAGCTCGAGTCGCGAGCGCTGGAGCAGATGCGGGCAGCCGGTGTCGTCCTCGTCGTGCCACTGGTCACCAGTGGTGAGCTGATCGGACTTCTCAACCTCGGGCCGCGGTTGTCCGAGCGCGGTTACTCCAGTGACGACCGGCAACTGCTCGACACGCTCGCCGGCTACGCCGCGCCCGCGATGCGCGTGGGTCAGCTCGTCCGCCAGCAGGAGAACGAAGCCCGCCAGCGGGAGCGCATCGAGCAGGAGCTGAAGGTCGCGCAGCTGATCCAGCAGCAGTTCCTGCCGAAGTCGGTGCCGGACCTGCCGACCTGGCACCTTGCCGCGTTCTATCGACCGGCACGCACCGTCGGCGGCGACTTCTACGACTTCCTCGAACTTCCTGACGGTCGCGTGCTCGTCGTCGTCGGCGACGTGACCGACAAGGGAGTGCCGGCCGCGTTGGTGATGGCGAGCACGCACGCGCTTCTGCGGTCGAAGGCTCCCTCGCTGTTGGCGCCCGGCGCGATCCTCGCCGAGGTCAACGACTTGTTGTGCGAGGACATCCCGGCGCACATGTTCGTCACGTGTCTGGTCATGGTCGTCGAACCTGCGACCGGAGCCATCGAGTTCGCGAACGCCGGCCACAATCTGCCCTACCTCCGTGGCTGCGACGGCGTGCGTGAGCTTCGTGCGACCGGGATGCCGCTCGGCCTCATGCCGGGCATGAGCTATGAGTCGAGCACTGCGGTGATGGAGCCAGGTGACTGCCTGCTCCTGCACAGCGACGGTCTCGCCGAGGCGCACAACAGCAAGCGCGAGATGTTCGGCTTCCCGCGCCTCGCCGAGATCGTGAGCCGTCCCGTCAGCGGCGAGCGACTGATCGACACGTGCATGTCCGAGCTGGAGCAGTTCACCGGAACCAACGTGGACCAGGAGGACGACATCACCCTCGTCTCCCTGGAACGCCGCGCCAGTGCAGCGTATGCAGATGGGCGGTCCTCGTGACGATGGCGTACGAAGAGCGGCGGCTTGTTGCGTTCACTGTTCCGAGTGAACCTGGCAACGAGCGGCTCGCTCTCGCCCGCGTCGCCGAGGCCGTTGCCGGAAGCGGGCTGTCGCCCGACCAGCTCGAGCGGCTCAAGACAGCTGTCGCGGAAGCCACGATGAACGCGATCGAGCACGGAAACCACAACAACGCTGCTCTCGACGTCGACATCACCGTGATCGATGGCGGCGGTTCCGTTTCCGTGCTCATCGTCGATCAGGGCGGAGCTCACGCCGCGAACGGCGATGCAGCAGTCGAGCTGCCCGATCTCGACAAGAAGCTTGCGGGGCTTCAGAGCCCGCGCGGGTGGGGGCTCTTCCTCATCCAGAACATGGTCGACGAGATGGACGTCTTCACCGACGGCGACAAGCACACGGTGCGGCTGTCGATGCACACGGCGTCGTCCGGCGGGGGCCGCATCGCGGAGCCCCGTGGCCCGGAAGGGGATTCACGTGCAGAGCAAATGTGAGACCGAGATCCGCAGCCTGCCCGGCTGCGCTGTGATCGAGCTGCGCGGCGAGGTCGACGGATCCGCCGCGGCGACGCTCGGCGCGGCGTACGACGACGCGGTTGCGGCTGACCAGGCGCCATGCGTGCTGCTCGACTTCGCGCGCGTCGACTACATCAACTCAACCGGCATCGCTCTCATCGTCAGCGTGCTGGCAAAAGCTCGATCCGAAGGCCGGCAGGTCATCGCCAGCGGCCTGTCGGACCACTACCGGCAGATCTTCTCGATCACCCGTCTGTCCGACTTCATCCAGCTCTACGACGACGTCGACGCCGCCGCAGCGAGCGTCGGTCCGGCCTGAACATACGAGGGGGAACCACTGCAATGACGACACCCACGCTTTCGCTCGACGTTCGGTCGGTCGGCACCGGCACCGCGGTCATCGACATCCGGGGTGAGGTGACCGCAGCTTCGGAACAGCCGCTGGCCGCGGCGTACGACGAGGCCACCCGAACCGGTGCCAACGCACTGATCCTCAACTTCAGCGGGCTCGAGTACATGAACAGCTCCGGCATCGGCATGCTCGTCACGCTGCTGGTCCGGGCCAACCGCCAGCAGCAGCGGCTCGCCGCCTTCGGGCTGACCGACCACTACCGGCAGATCTTCGAGCTCACCCGCCTCGACGAGGCGATCACCATCTTCGACGACGAGCACTCCGCGCTGGCATCCGCCGGCGCGAACTAAGGCATGGGGGGCCGACGATGAGCACGCCAGCCGAGCAGCAACAGCCGCTCGAGATCCAGGAGATCGAGCTCGCGGTCAAGGAGTCGGAGGCCGCGGTGCCGGCGCAGTCGCTGCCGCGCGATGCCGCTTACTGGGCACCGAAGGTCGACCGGCTGTCGGTCGACCCGGAGCGGGCCGCGATGGGCTTCAACGTGGCCGGTCGACGGGTGACCGGGCCACAGCAAGGGTTCGGAAAACTGTGGCAGCGCACCTACTCTGCGGTGCTCAAGCCAACGGTGACCCCCGAACGCTTGATCGCCGAATGGAAGGCCAACTTCGGCAGCTTCTGGCCGAAGGGCAACCGGTTCGGAGCGACATTGATCGCGCCGGGCGAGGTCGCGCCGATCGCGATGAAGACCGGCGCGGGCGTCAAGCTCGCCACCGGCGTGCTCGTCCTCTACGCCGACCCCGAGTCGTTCACCTTCATGACTCCCGAAGGCCACATGTTCGCGGCCTGGATCACCTTCTCCGGTCACATCGAGAACGAGACGACCGTGATGCGGATCCAGATCCTGCTGCGGACGAGCGACCCTCTCTTCGAGGCCGCGTGGCCGGTCATGCGGGTGATGGAGGACCGGTTCTGGCGGCAGACGATGCGCAACGTCGCGGCGAGGTTCGGCATCACCGGCCTGGTGATCGAAGAGAAGACCGTGTGCGTCGACAAGAAGCGCCAATGGAAGAACTGGCGCAACGTCTGGCACAACATGGTGATCCGCACGATGTTGCATCTGCTGACCGCGCCGGTGCGACTCGTCCGACGACGCGCTGCCGCCTGAGTCGATGCCCGATCTCGACGCCGTTGTCGTCGGGGCCGGACCGAACGGGCTTGCGGCCGCCTTGACGTTGGCCGCCGCCGGGCTGTCGGTGCGCGTGATCGAGGGCGCAGCGACGGTGGGCGGCGGGTGCCGCACTGCCGAGCTCACCGAGCCCGGCGTGCGGCACGACGTCTGCTCGACCGTGCACCCTCTCGCAGTGGCCTCGCCGTTCTTCCGCTGGCTCGACCTCGAGCAGCGGTTGTCGGAACGTCACGCGCGGCTGCTGCACCCGGACATTGCGTTCGCCCACCCGCTCGACGGCGGCCGCGCCGGAGTGGTGGTGCGCTCCGTCGATGACACCGCCGACGGGCTCGGTCCCGACGCGCGCATGTGGTCGCGCACCTTCGCCCCGCTGGTGGACCGGATGGACGCGATCGTGCCGGCGGTGCTCGCACCGCTGCGTTCGATTCCCTCGCGACCGCTCGCAGCAGCGCGGTTCGCGCCGGTCGGCGTGTCTTCGGCGAAGCGGCTGGCCGGCCGATTCACGGGGGCCGAGGCGCGCGGACTGATCGCCGGAGTCTCGGCGCACGCCATGCTTCCGCTGGACCGGTTGCCGACGGGTGCGTTCGGCTCCTTGTTGACCGTGCTTGCCCACGGGGTCGGTTGGCCGGTGGTCGAGGGCGGCAGCCAGGCCGTCGTCGACGTCATGACCGCCGCGCTGGCCGAGCTGGGTGGCGAGGTGGTCACCGGGGAGTGGGTCGGTTCACTCGCGCAGCTCCCGGCGTCACGTGTGGTGCTCTTCGACCTGGCTCCTACGCAGCTCGCCGACATCGCTGCCGAACAGCTGCCCCCGTCGTACCGATCCGCACTTCGACGGTTCCGTCACGGGCCAGGTGTGTGCAAAGTCGACTGGACGCTGTCCGGTCCGGTGCCGTGGACGTCCGACGACGCGCGTCGAGCCGGCACAGTGCATGTCGGTGGCACGTTCGAAGAGGTCGCCGCGGCGGAGGCGCAGGTCGCTGCGGGTCGGCATCCGGAACGCCCGTTCGTTCTCGTCGTGCAGCCGAGTGTTGTCGACGCGTCACGCGCCCCGGCCGGCAAGCATGTGCTGTGGGCCTACTGTCACGTACCTGCGCACTCCGGCGTTGACATGACCGTCGCCATGGAGCAGCAGATCGAGCGGTTCGCACCGGGGTTCCGCGACCTTGTCGTCGCGCGCACGACGATGACAGCGGCTGACGAGGAGCGGGCCCACCCCAACTACGTCGGCGGCGACATCAACGTCGGGGCGGCGACGCTCCGGCAGATGTTGTTCCGGCCGGTGATGCGGTGGGACGACTACGCGACCCCCAACCCGTCGCTCTTCTTGTGCGGTTCGGCCACGCCGCCCGGCGGCGGGGTGCACGGGATGTGCGGCATGTTCGCTGCGCGATCGGTGCTGCGCAAGCGTTTCGGCATCAAGGACATGCCCCCCGTCCCGGCCCGACAGACAGCGGCGGATGCGGCGGCATGACGGCGCTCAGCTCGCCTCGGTCGCGGCCGTACGCCCGTGCGGCTGCGACCGGTGTCTTTGCCTTCTACGTCGTCGGCGTGATCACGACGCTCATCCTTCGGACGGAGGCGCACGAGGCGGTATGGCAAGCGTTGGTGATTCCCTTCACTGCCTTTGCAGTGGTCGGATGGGTGATCGGGACCCGCCGGCCGCGCGCGCCGCTCGGCTGGGTTTTCCTCGCGATTGCCTTTCTCACGGCAATGGGCATCATGGGCGACGCCTTGGTCTCGCTCGCGGTCCGCAACGGCTGGGCCGGTCACGGTGTCATCATGTTCGCGGCGTGGACGCAGCTTTGGTACTGGTATCCGCTGGTCACGCTTGCCACCGGCTACACCATGCTGGTCTTCCCCAACGGCCTGCCGTCGAGGCGGTGGCGGCCGGTGGTCGTCATCCTGACCATCTCCGTGGGTGTCATCACGGTGATGGCCGCTCTTTCGCCTTCGGTGGACTTTGGCAAGACTTCGCTGCCCAATCCGATCGGGCTCCGCGGCTGGGCCAAGGACATCGAGAAGACAACTCTGTTCGCAGTGCTGAGCGCGTTCATGGCCGCGTGCATTGTGGCGTCCATCGTGTCGCTCGGGATTCGCTTCCGTCGCTCGCGTGGGGTCGAACGGGCGCAGATGAAGTGGTTCTTGTTCGGTGCCGGGTGCCTGGGGCTCGTCTTCGGCACGGCATTGTTCGTGCCCGCGTTCAACAACTCCGGTGTCAATGACCTGCTCTTTCCGGTTGCGCTCACCTGCCTGCCCGTGTCCTGCGGTTTGGCGATCATGCGCTACCGGCTCTACGACATCGACCGGGTCGTCAGCCGGACGGTGTCCTACGTCGTCGTGACCGGCGCAGTCGTGGGTGTCTACGTGGGCGTGGTGGCGCTGATCGAGTCGGTGCTGGGGTTCTCGTCGTCGGTGGCGGTTGCTGCGTCGACGCTGGCCGCCGCCGCCGCCTTTCAGCCCCTCCGGGCGCGCGTCCAGCGGATTGTTGACCGACGCTTCGACCGGGCGGCGTACGACGCACGTCGGACGGTCGAGGTGTTCAGCAACCGGCTGCGCGACGAGGTCGACGCGGACACCGTGCGTTTGGATCTGCTGGCGACCGTAGCGACAGCCGTCGCGCCGGTGACGGTCTCGCTCTGGGTTGCGGCGTGAGTGCGCGTCGACTTCTCGCGGTCAGCCTCGCGGCCACCGCACTGGGCCTCGTTGCTGTGTGCGACGTGCTCGTCCTTCTGCACCACCTGCAGCACTGGCCGCACGGCTACTCCTACTGGCTCGAGGGCACGATCGCGTTGCCGATCTGGGTCGCCGTAGGACTGCTCATCACCCAGCGCGTGCCGGGCAATCGGCTCGGCTGGATCGCGCTCGTCATCTCGGTCTGCAGCGGCATCCAGCTGTCGACCGGCGCCCTGGCGACGCAGCTGGCGGGCGCGGGGCCGACAACCTCCGCGGTGAACTGGCTCGCCGCGATCTCCGCCGCCGGGCAGATCGGTATTGTTGGCGGTCTCGTCGTCTTCGGCTATCTCGCCCCGGATGGACGGCTGCTTTCGCGGCGTTGGCGGCCGATGTTCGTCGCGGTTGTTGCCGCATTGTGCGCGGTGGCGATCAACAACGCCTTGACGAGCGACGGCGTCCGCAACGAGGTCGTCCTTGCGCGCGCTCCGGTCGCCGGGGCGCCCGCTGGGTTGTTGCATGCCGTCATGTTCGTCGCGAACGGCATCGTCATCGTCGCGGTGCCGGCTGGACTGGTCGCGCTCGTGCTTCGATACCGGCGCGGCAATGCGGTGCAACGCCTCCAGATCAAATGGTTGGTGTGGGCGGCGTTCGTCGCGCTGTTCCTGGCCGTAGGCGTCCAGTCGGTCGGCAGCCACTATTGGCCGCAGGCGGTCTGGATGGGCACCATCTTGTGGGCCGTGATCGGCAGCTGCCTTCCGGCCAGCGTGGCGGTTGGCGTCCTGCGCTACCGCCTCTATGACATCGACCGGATCCTCAGCCGGACCGTCTCCTACTTCGTCGTGACCGGCGCGCTGGTCGGCGTCTACATCGGCGCCGTTGCTCTGATCGAGTCGGGGCTGGGCTTCTCGTCGTCGGTGGCGGTCGCGGCGTCGACGCTGGCCGCGGCAGCAGTGTTCCAGCCGGTGCGCCACCGGGTGCAACGCGCCGTCGACCGGCGCTTCGACCGAGCGGCGTACGACGCGACGCGAACCGTTGAGGCCTTCAGCAACCGCTTGCGCGACCAGGTCGACACGGACGCCGTGCGAGTCGATCTCGTCGCGACCGTGTCCGTGGCAGTGGCCCCGGCGAGCGTGTCGATCTGGATGGCATCCGGATGAACGATCGCAACGTGGCGCTGCGACGCGTTGCCTGGACGGTGTCCGGGATCTCTGTCGTCGCGCTTGCTCTCGCCGGGCTGGCAGGCATCACGCTTGACCGCTCGCTGAATGTGCAGCAGTTGGCCATCAGCGACGTCGGGTGGTGGATCGCCTACTTCACGTTCTCGATCGTCGGAGGGCTTGTCGCCGCTCGCCGCCCGGATCATCGGATCGGCTGGCTCATGCTCATCGCGGGTGCGGTGAACGCGTTGGCGGAGGCGTCGAGCCAATATGCCATCTGGGGACTGGTGCGGCATCCGGGATCGTTGCCGGGCGCCGCCTTCGCCTCCTGGGTCTTCAGCTACTCCTGGACGCCGGCGATCACCGTGTTGCTGCTCGTGCTCGCCTACTTCCCGAACGGCCGGCTGGCATCGTCGAGGTGGCGCTGGTTGCCCATCGGATCACTCGCGATCACGGCGGTCATCGTGTGCACGACCGCCGTCGACCTGTGGCCTCGACGGGGCCCGCAGCTGCTCGTCAACGACTCCGACCTGCTTCAGTCGACGTGGTCAGGTCACGTCATCGCAGTGCTCTGGCCCTTCGTGCCGGTCTGCGCGATCGGCGCGATGGTCTCGATCTCGCTGCGCTGGCGCCGAGCCCGGGGCATCGAGCGGCAGCAGCTGAAGTGGCTGGTGCTCGCCGGCGGGGTCAGTGCTCCGATGATCATCGTCGGTGAGTTGCTGCCGACGACGTCGACTTTCTATACGGCTGCCCAGCTCCTCAACTCACCTGCTTGGGTCGGTATCGCAATTGCGCTGGCCGTGCTGCGCTACCGGCTCTACGACATCGACCACATTGTCAGCCGCACCGTCACCTACGCCATCGTCACCGGCGTCGTGATCGGTGTCTACGTGCTCGTCGTCGGGTCGGTCAACGCTGTGCTCGGCGCCCAGTCGTCCGTCGCGGTCGCTGCTTCCACACTCGTTGCGGCCGCTGCATTCCAGCCGGCGCGGCGTCGAGTGCAGCGCGCGGTCGACCACCGGTTCAATCGTTCGGCGTACGACGCGCGCAGAACCGTCGAAGACTTCAGCGCCCGGCTGCGAGAGCAGGTGGACGTCGGCCACGTGCACGCCGACCTCGTTGCGACCGTCGAACAGGCCGTGCAACCGGCGACAGTGTCGGTCTGGATGGCGAGCGCATGAGCGGCTGGGTTCGACGCCATGCGACGGTGGTGGCGAGCGCGGCGGCCGTGCTCCTGCTCGTGGCGTGGGTGGTCGGATGTGTCGCGGTATTCGCCGCGCACCTGGGGGTCTCCAACCTCGTCTTGTGGCCCGCCGACGCGTCGTTCATCGTGTGCGGCTGGGTTCTGGCGGTGCGCCGGCCGGCAAACGCAGTTGGTTGGCTGCTGCTGATCACAGCGCTCGGGATGACGCTTCTTCTCCCCGGAACTGCGCTCTCCGCCTGGATGCTGCGCGACGACGTCGAGGTCGGCCGGTGGACAGGGTCGCTGTCCACCTCGGCTTTCGTGTTCCTCGTCGGCGGACTCGCGCTCTTGTTGCCCTTGGTGTTCCCCGACGGTCGCCTGCCATCCGTTCGCCGCCGGTGGCGGGTCGTCCTCGTCGCTGACGTGCTCTACATGGTGCTCGCGTCGGCGAATCTGTTTGACGCGAGCAGCGTCGATCTGCCCGGCGGGATCAAGTCGCGCAACCCCTTCGCCTTGCCGCACGAGAAGACGGTCATCGGCATTCTCATCTCGCTGTGTGTTCCGTGTCTGCTGACCGGCTTCGTCGGCTCTTTCAGTGCCTTGGTCCTCCGGTGGCGGTCGGCCGGTGAGGCGCAGCGCGCACAGATGAAGTGGGTGGTCCTTGCTCTGCTGATGGCGCCGTGGCCGTTCATCTTGCACGACACCTGGTCGGCCGGGAGCAATGTCGCGATGACGATCGTGCTGCCGCTGGTGCCGGTCGCGATCGTCGTGTCCGTGCTTCGCTACCGCTTGTACGAGATCGACCGCGTCCTGTCCCGCACCGTGGCCTACCTGCTTGTCACCGGCCTGCTGATCGGCGTCTACGTCGGGGCTGTTGCGGTCACCGACCACGTGCTCGGCTTCTCGTCTTCGGTGGCCGTTGCCGCGTCTACCCTCGCCGCGGCCGCATTGTTCCGGCCGTTGCTCCGGCGGGTGCAGGGCAGCATCGATCGCCGCTTCAACCGCGAGCGTTACGACGCCGCGCGCACGGTCGAGGCCTTCGCAGTGCGGCTACGCGACGAGGTCGATGCGGACCTCGTGCGCACCGACCTGCTCGCGGTCGCGGCGACCGCGATGCAACCCGCGACCATGTCGCTGTGGGTGCCGTCATGAAGCGGCTACTGATCCGACGGCCCGGCCGGCACCAAGTCGCCTGGAGCGCCGGCGCACTCGGCGTCGGTTTCGTGGTCGTCGCCGCGGTGTTCTTCGCGGCCGGCGGCCATCGGGTCCACAACCTCTACGGCAACGAAGCGGCGATCGGTCTCGGCTTCACGGTCGTCGGCGCTGTAGTCGCCGCTCGCGTGCCGCAGAACCCGCTCGGCTGGCTGCTCCTGGCGGTCGGCCTCGTCCACGCTGCTGGACTGGCGAGCATCGAATACCTGAGTTGGCTCGGCCTGCACCGCGTGCACACGATGCCCGTGGGCTTCGTCAGCTTCGCCGAGATGAGCTGGCTGCCCGGCGTGATCACGTTGTTCACTCTCGTCCCGTTGCTCTTCCCGACCGGCCGGCCGCTGCCCGGACGGTGGCGCTGGTTGGTATGGGCGGTGGGTTTCTCCACCGTCGTGGCGGTCTTCGGGGTGCTCACGAACACCCGCGAGTGGCCGGACTTCCACGTCGCCAATCCGGCCTACTCGCCGACCATCGGACAGGCTGGCGGCCCGGCCTTTCCACTGTTGCTCCTGACAGCGATCGGGTGCATCGCGTCGCTCATCGTGCGTTACCGCCGGGCCAGCGGCGCGCTGCGCGACCAGCTCAGGTTGTTTGTCTGGGCGGCGACGATGGGAAGTGCTGTCGTCGCCGTACTGATCATCACCAACGCCCACAACACCGTCACGGTGCTGCTGCAGTTTGCCGCAGTGTTCGCCTTTCCCTTGTCGATCGGAGCGGCGATTCTGCGCTACCGGCTCTTCGACATCGACCGCATCGTCAGCCGCACTGTGTCCTACGCGGTCATCACCGGTCTGTTGGTCGGGGTCTACATCGGATGCGTCACCTTGACGACCAGGCTGATGCCACTCTCGTCGGCGGTGGGTGTCGCCGCGTCCACGCTGATCGCCGCCGCGTTGTTCCAGCCGGTCCGTCGGCGGGTGCAGCGGGCGGTCGATCGCAGGTTCAACCGGCAACGCTACGACGCAGGCAAGACGGTGGATGCTTTTGCCTCGCGGCTTCGCGATGCGGTCGATCCGGACCTCGTCCGATCCGACCTGCTGTTGGTTGCGGCCCAGGCCATGCAACCCGCAACGATGTCGTTGTGGGTGGCCCCGTGAGCCGCCGGCCGGCCGCGTGGGCGCTGTTCGGCTTATCGCTGTCCTTGTTGATGTTCGCGTTCATAGCGCCGCTCACGTTGGGCACCGGTTGGCGCGCGTTGGGCAACCCGGGCGGCATTGCATTGTTCGCTGCGCCCTTCGCCGTTGTCGGCCTCTTGATCGGCGTACGACGGCCGGAGCACCGCATCGGCTGGTTGTTCGCCGGGGCCGGGCTCTGCTCCGGCGTGCAAGCGGCAGCTTCCGCCTACGCCGACGCCGCCTTTCGTTCGGGTGGCCCACATCTGCCGGCCGCAGCGTACGTCGGCAACCTCACCCAGTGGATCTTCGCGCCGGCGGTGCTGCTCGGCTACACGCTGCCGTTCCTGTGGTTCCCAGAGGGACAGCTGCTGTCACCGCGATGGCGGTGGGTCGTCCGGGCGGCGGTCGTCTGCACTCTTGCCACCAGCTTGGCGAACATTCTTGACTCGGATCCGCTGAACAACTACCCACACGTGGCAAACCCCTTGGGTGTGACCGCGACCGCGCTGAACGCGGTCAACATCGCCGGTCTCCTCGGCTACGTAGGTGCGCTCTTCGCCGCGATCGTGTCGGCGTTCATCCGTTATCGCCGTTCGCATGGCCTGGAGCGCCTCCAGATGCGCTGGTTCATGGTCGGCGTGGTGGGCACGGGCGTCGCGTTCGTGGCGCAGCTGGCCCTGCTGGCGGCCACCGGCGACGTCGGCTTCGGCGTGCTGCTTCTCACCATCCTTCCGGTCTGTGCTGCGGTCGCGATACTTCGCTACCGACTGTTCGAGATCGACCGCATCGTCAGCCGCACGGTCGCCTACGCGGCCGTCACCGGACTCGTCGTGGCGCCATACGTCGTTCTCGTGTTGCTCGCTGGTCGCTTCGATCGCGGCTCGGAAGTCGCAGTCGCAGCGCTGACGCTGCTCGCGCTCGCCGCCCTGCGCCCGGTGCACCGCCGCCTGCAGCGAGTGGTCGATCGTCGATTCAATCGCGAGCGTTACGACGCTGCGCGCACCATCGACGGGTTTGCCATGCGGCTGCGCGATGAGGTTGACCCGGACGTGGTCAGAGCAGATCTGCTCGCCGTCACCGCCGGCTCGATCCAGCCGGCCACCGTGTCGCTGTGGATCGCTCGATGAACGTGCAGCGTCGCAGCCGCGGCGGTGCTGTCTACGGGCTCGCCTACCTCGTCATGGGCGTCGCCGCGGGAGCGATCCTCGCCGCGCACCCGCACCGGCCGGGCTGGGTCGCCACCTCCTGGTGCGCTCCGACCTACTGTCGGTGACCGCCGGCTCGGTCCAGCCGGCCACCGTCTCGTTGTGGATCGCCGGGTAACCGCGCTTACGGCAAGCACTGCCAATCTTGGGTGCTGACGACGGGGCAGACCTGGCCCTCGTTGTCGACGATCACGCCGACGTCGCCGACACCGACCGCGGTGCCGTTGTCGTCGTGCCGCACCGTGACCGGCAGGGATTGCCGGGTGCTGACGGCGCCGCCGATCGGGCCGATGCCGTCCAGGACCGGTGGGGTGCACACGGGAATGTCCTCACCGAGGCCTGCACAAGCCGACCCGTCCGGGCTGACTCGCGCGGCCGCGCCGGACTGGCCGCCGACGCCGACGAAGACCCCGTTTTGGGAGTCGTGCGTAACCGTGACCGGCACGGACTGGGCGAACGACGGAACGACCGCGCCCGCGACCGCTGCGGCGGCGACCCCGATGATGACGAGACGACGTGACACGGACCGATCCCTTCGACCTGGCTGACGTTGTGCGGGGGTGCTTCGCCGCCGTCAGGCGGATTCCTTCCCGCTCCGGCTCATCCGCACTTCGAACGCACCACGACCACGACATGCCGATCCCGGGCCCGGAATCTGGTCGCCCGCCGTTCGAAGTGGGTTAGCTGCTAT
>Ga0157369_10004902_pt1 | contig 15694 bp, 15 predicted proteins | sample C25metaG_FD_113461 | JGI IMG/M metagenome (GOLD analysis project Ga0157369, IMG submission 113461) | Corn rhizosphere microbial communities from Kellogg Biological Station, Michigan, USA - C2-5 metaG | ecosystem: Host-associated > Plants > Roots > Rhizosphere > Soil | place: USA: Michigan... | reverse complement strand
GGCCGAGGCGACACGGCTTGTTTGGTTTCCTTGGGTCGAGGCCATGCGCGCCGCCATGGCTCAGCAAGGTCCCACTACGTTGCCGAAGCGTCGGCCCGCGCTCCCGGGCAGCTCGATCATCCGGTTGCGCCGACAACCGCCATCCTTTTCGTGAGCATTCTCGTTGCCGGCATCGTCTATGCCGGGCTGAATATCTATCTCGAGGTGCGCGACGCGGGTGTCATTACCGAAAGTTGGCTTCCCTTCATTCGTCTTGGCATTGCGCTTCTCATCGCCCTCGGCTTCGAGTTCGTGAACGGCTTCCACGACACTGCCAATACCGTGGCCACCGTCATCTATACCCACGCGCTTGCGCCCAACGTCGCGGTGCTGTGGTCGGGCCTATGGAGTTTTATCGGCGTGATGGTGTCGAGCGGCGCCGTCGCCTTCGTGATCCTCTCGCTGTTGCCGGTGGAACTGATCCTTCAAGTCGGATCGCACGCAGGCTTTGCCATGGTATTTGCCTTGCTGTTTGCCGCCTTCATCTGGAATCTAGGGACTTGGTTGGCTTGGCCTTCCGGCTTCCTCTTCGCATACCTTGATCGGCTCCATTGTCGGCGTCGGCATCGCAAATGCCTTGATGCAGGGCCGAGACGGCACCGCGGGCGTCGATTGGAGTCAGGCTGTCAATGTCGGCCATGCGCTCCTGCTCTCGCCGATCATTGGCTTCATTTGCGCCGCGCTGCTGCTGCTCACCTTGAAATATCCCGTGCGTAAGCCGTCGCTTTATCAGGAGCCCAAGGGCGCTACCCCGCCGCCATTGTGGATCCGCGCGATCCTGGTGCTGACCTGCACCGGCGTCTCCTTCGCCCATGGCTCAAACGATGGTCAGAAGGGCATGGGCCTCATCATGTTGATCCTGATCGGCTGCGTGCCGACCGCCTATGCCTTGAACCGCGCCATGCCTGACTCGCGCGTCGAGCAATTCCATGTTCTTGTTGCCGCGGCGCAGACCGCGTTACAGAAGCTTGCGCCCAGCGTGCCTCCTGCTGATACCCGCGCTACCGTGACCACCTACATCCGCCCCAAGCAATTGCAGCCCGATACCATCCCCGCCGTTGCCGAGCTCGTTGGCAAGATCGATGCTCAAGTCAACGAATATGGCACGCTGCGCAAAATTCCGACCGCCGCCGTCTACAACGTGCGCAACGACATGTATCTCGTCTCTGAGGCGATCCGCGTCATGTTCAAGACGGGCGTGCCTTCCCTCGATCAAGCGACCAAAGAAAGTCTCACCGCCTACAAGGGCGAGCTCGACGATGCGACCAAATACATTCCGCTCTGGGTCAAGGTCTCGGTCGCCATCGCGCTCGGGCTTGGCACGATGATCGGCTGGAAGCGTATCGTGGTCACGGTCGGTGAGAAGATCGGCAAGTCGCATTTGACCTATGCGCAAGGCGCCTCGGCCGAGCTCGTCGCCATGGGCACGATCGCCGGCGCAGATATGTTCGGCATGCCGGTCTCTACGACGCAGGTGCTGTCCTCTGGCGTGGCGGGAACCATGGCCGCTAACGGGTCCGGTCTGCAGATGGCCACCGTGCGCAATCTCTTGATGGCTTGGGTGCTGACGCTTCCCATGGCGGTGCTCTTGTCGGGAAGCCTCTATTGGATTTTGAGCCACATCTAAGCTGCCACTCGATCTCAGCGCTCCAGGCATTAGGGAGACCTAATTTCGCAGTTGCGAATTGGGACCGGCAAGGTAGTCTTTTCTGGCGGGTCAGGATGCGGCTTTACCCTTTTTCGCGCGAGTCGGCCGGTCCGATCCCGTGTGCCACGGAACAGTCGAAATTCGATTGCCTATGTGGCCGAGCTGTTCCTGGGGGCTGGGCCGGTTGTCATCTTGCGGTTTAGCTCTGCTCGCTTTCCGGGCGGCGGCCGAGGCGGCTCCATGGGCAAGGCGCGGAATGAATGAGGGATCACGGATGAAGCTGCGGCGCGCCGGTCTTGGCCTCCTCGTCGGAGCAATCTTGATGGTCCCGGTCGGGGCGTCTGCCGGTCCCGCCCTCGTCTTCGAGCCCTATAACGGCACGGTGTTCTATGCCGAGGACCCCGATGCCCAGTGGTTCCCGGCTTCCCTGACCAAGCTGATGACGGCCTATGTCGCCTTCCAGGCGATCAAGGCCGGCACTATCAAGCCCGACACCGTGGTTATCTGCTCCAAAGAGGCGACGGAGCAAGCGCCGAGCAAGCTCTGGCTGAAGGTCGGCGAGTCGATCACGCTCGACACCGCGCTCAAAGTTCTCATCGTCAAATCGGCGAACGACGTCGCCGTGATGATTGCCGAGGCGGTCGCGGGAAGCCAGGAAGCGTTCGTGCAACGCATGAACGAGGCGGCGCAGCATCTCGGCATGACCCGCACCCATTTCGCCAACGTGAATGGCCTGCCCAACGAGGAGCAGGTGACTACAGCGCGCGACCTTGCCAAGCTCGCCCGCGCCATCATCGTCGAGTTTCCCGAATATGCCGACCTGTTCCAGACCGTCCAGGTGCAGGTCGGCAAACAGATCTTGCGCACTCATAACGGCATGCTGGTCAGCTACCCGGGTGCCGACGGCATGAAAACTGGCTTCATTTGCGAGTCGGGCTTCAACATCGTGGTCAGCGCCACACGCGATGGGCGCAAGCTAGTCGCCGTGGTCCTCGGCGAGCCGTCGCTCGCCTCGCGCAGAGATCGCGCCACCGATCTCCTCGATAACGGCTTTAGGCGCTATTTCTGGAAGTCGTTGTTCGGCACGAGTCTCGACGGACTTGCAATCCAGGCCTCGCTCACAACCGGCCCCGCGCATTTGAAAGACAGCGTGTGCGGCGCGAGCAAGCCAGTGGGATCACGCAAGAGAGCCACGCGAAGGGGTGGTCAAAGGGCCACGTTAGACCTCGATGCCGACGGCGCCGTGGCTACTGCCACCGGAGCAGTGAACGCCACGACCGATGGGGCGGCCGCGGCGGTCAAGGGCGCGGCAAAGCTGACAAAGAAGGCCTTGCGCAAGACCAAGACCCTCACAAGCGGCGCGAATTGAGCCTTTCCAGCCCCGGGCCGAAAATTCTGATCGCGCTGGTGGCCGCCGGTTGCCTCGGTTCTTTTCCCGTCCGCGCTGCACAGCCTCCCGACAACGTCGCCGCAGCGGTCGCCCAAGCTGCCCAGGCCTGCAAAGACATGGACGGCCAACCGAACACCGATGCCGTCCTTACTGTCGAGGATCTGAACGGCGACGGCGGCGAGGACTGGATCGCCGATTACTCGAAGCTCAAATGCGAGGGCGGGGTCAATCCGCTGTGCGGCAACGGTGGCTGCTCGATCCAGATCTATTTCTGGGACGGGGCAGCCGGCTGGGATCTCGTGTTCGAGGACCTGGTGCAGAGCTACAAGTTCGGCAAGAGCGGCGGCAAGCGCCTGATGTACGTCACCACGCCGGGCGACCCGTGCAACAAGCCGACCAACGAGACCTGCAACTACACTTATCGGCTGGAAAAGGACGCGATCGTTCCGGTCGAATAGCGGGACGCGAGCGCTACGACGCGGGCTGCGCGACGGCAGCCTCGATCACGCGCTTGGCCTCAGGCGAGCCCCAATCGGCTGGGCCGACCAGCCTCCCGATCTCTTTGCCGTTGCGGTCGATGATGAGCGTGGTCGGCATGCCGACCGCCTTCAGCGCGGCAAACAGCTTGCCCGAGGGGTCGGTGTAGAGCGCAAGATGCGTTGCGCCGGTCTCCTGCAAGAGGGCACGCGCCTTGTCGGGGCCGTTCTTGTCGATATTGACCGCCACCACCTCGAAGGCATTCCCGCCGAGCTCGGTCTGAAGCCTGTCGAGCGCCGGCATCTCGTCGCGGCAGGGCACGCACCAGGTCGCCCAGACATTGAGAAGCACCACCTTGCCGCGCCAGTCGGCAAGCGACTTCGGCGCGCCGCCTGCGTCGTTAAAGTTAATGTCGGGCAGATCCAGCGGCGTTGGACGCGCCAAGAGTGGTGCCATCGCGCCTTTGCTCAAACCGGCGAGCGGACCCTTGGCGGTCCCTTCTTCGTTCTTCGCACTTCCGACCCCTGCCGAACCTAAATCTTCCGTGGCCTCGGGGCGCCCATTGTCAGAAGGGGCGAAACTCAAATATACCGTGCCAAACCCGGCAATCGCCGCGAGTCCAGCAGCGACAAGATAGATAGCCGGCGACGCGCCGCGTTCGCGTAGCTTGGTTTCGCTCAAGTCTTCCTCGCTCACCTCGCCTGTCCAGGCTTAGATTCGATGACCAACACCATGTGGGGCGGCCGCTTTGCCGCAAGTCCAGCCGAGGTGATGGAGGACATAAACGCCTCGATCGACTTCGACAAGCGGCTGTGGCGGCACGACATTTCGGCCTCGAAAGCGCATGTCGCCATGCTCGCCGCGACCGGCATCCTGACTGCCAAGGAGGCAAAGGAGATCGCCTCCGGCCTCGACACAATTCTCGGCGAGATCGAAGCCGATAAATTCAAATTTTCGCGCGCTCTCGAGGATATTCACCTGAATATCGAGAGCCGTTTAAAGGAATTAATTGGTCCAATTGCGGGAAAGCTACACACCGCGCGCTCGCGCAACGATCAGGTGGCGACCGACTTCAAGCTCTATGTCAGGGATGAGATCGCCACGCTCGTCAGCGCGCTTGGCGAGCTCCAACTTGCGCACGCGAGCAAGGCGCTGGAGTACGCCGGCGCGGTGATGCCGGGTTTCACCCACCTTCAGACCGCACAGCCCATCACTTTCGGACATCATCTTCTTGCCTATGTCGAGATGCTTGCGCGCGACCGCGGCCGCTTTGAAGATGCCGCGAAGAGGCTAGCCGAGTGCCCGCTCGGTTCTGCCGCCCTTGCCGGCACGAGCTTCCCCATCGATCGCGACATGACGGCGAAAGCGCTCGGCTTTGCGCGGCCAATGGCAAATTCGCTCGACGCAGTCTCTGACCGCGATTTTGCGCTCGAGACACTCGCCGCAGCGTCGATCGCCGCCATGCATCTGTCGCGGCTCGCCGAAGAGATTGTGCTGTGGACCTCGCCGCAATTCGGGCTTGCGCGTCTCTCCGACAAGTTCACCACCGGCTCGTCGATCATGCCGCAGAAGCGGAACCCCGATGCCGCGGAGCTCGTGCGCGCCAAGGCCGCGCGCATCGCCGGCGCCTTCCAGACGCTGCTCATGGTGATGAAGGGCCTTCCGCTTGCCTATGCCAAGGACATGCAGGAGGACAAGGAACCAGTGTTCGACGCGGTCGATTCGCTGAAACTCGGAATCGCGGCCATGACCGGCATGGTGACGGACCTCGAGCCTAATTTGGCCGCCATGGAGCGGGCGGCTGCGGCCGGGCATTCGACCGCCACCGATCTCGCCGACTGGCTAGTGCTCGAGCTCGGGCTGCCCTTCAGGGAGGCCCATCACGTAACCGGCAAGATCGTGGCGCTTGCTGATAAGAAAGGCTCAGACCTCAAGAGTCTTTCCCTCGAAGATCTCAAATCGGTCGAGCCCCGGATCACCCGGCAAGCCTTTGCCGCCCTTGATGTCGCAGGATCGGTCAAAAGTCGGACAAGTTATGGCGGTACAGCCCCTTCCAACGTGCGGCGGGAGGCCAAACGGTGGATAAAGCGTTTGGAGAAGAAGGGCCTGTCGCGATAAAAGGATAGGCAAAGGGCCGGTTACAGGCCCGAGGGAACAGGGGCACGACCATGGGACGCGCGTTGCGCATCCTTTTAACGCTTGTTCTGGTACTGGCTGTGGGACTCTCAGCCTGCGGACGGCGCGGGTCGCTTGACCGACCTAGACCGTCCTATCCTGAGGCGCAAGCCGACCCGTCAACTAAGATGTCGAAAGCCCCGGCCCGTAGTCTCTGGATCGACCGACTAATCCAATAGACTGAATTCTTTCTCCATGCACCATTTCGCCTACCGGCGAGGCGTGTCGAAGGCCAATGTGCTCCACGCCGAAGAGATCGACCTTGCCGATCTTGCCGCCGCGGTAGGGACTCCCTTCTATTGCTATTCGACTGCGACGCTCGAGCGCCATTACCGGGTGTTCGCCGATGCCTTTGCCGGCGCGCCAGACACGCTCGTCTGCTTCTCGATCAAGGCCAACTCCAATCTCGGCGTGCTCGCCACGCTTGTCCGCCAAGGCGCAGGCATGGACGTGGTGTCCGAAGGTGAACTTCGTCGGGCGCTCGCCGTGCGTGTCCCTCCCGACAAGATCGTGTTCTCAGGCGTCGGCAAGACGCGCGAGGAGATGGCCTTTGCGCTCGACACCGGCATCTTCGCCTTCAATGTCGAGTCCGAGCCCGAGCTTCGCGCGCTGAGCGAGATCGCGATAGCCCGCGGGCGCACGGCTCGCATCGCCTTCCGAGTCAACCCGGACGTCGACGCCAAGACGCATCACAAGATCGCAACCGGCAAGGCTGAGAACAAATTCGGCGTGCCCTTCGCTGAGGCGCCCTCCCTCTACACGCTTGCGAGCAAATTGCCCGGGATCGAAGTTGCCGGCATCCACATGCATATCGGAAGCCAGATCACGGACCTCGCGCCGTTCAGGAATGCGTTCGCGCTGCTGCATGAGCTGATCGGCATGCTCCGCACGCAAGGCTTCGCCATTTCCTTCGTCAATCTCGGCGGCGGGCTCGGCATTCCCTATCGCAATGATCAGCCAGCGCCGCCACTTCCCGACGACTATGCGAGGCTGGTGAAGGAAGAAGTGGGAGGTCTCGGCGTGCGGCTCCTATTCGAGCCTGGACGAATGATTGCCGGCAATGCCGGTGTCCTCGTTTCGCGCGTGCTCTACATCAAGCGCGGCGACGCCAAGACCTTCACCATCGTCGACGCGGCGATGAACGATCTGATGCGCCCTACCCTGTACGAGGCCTATCACGAGATCCTCCCGGTGGTTGAGCCCGCGGCCGGGACGCCGATCGTGGTCACCGACGTCGCCGGCCCCGTCTGCGAGACCGGCGATTACCTCGCGCTCGCCCGGCCTTTGCCGGAACTTCGCGCTGGCGATCTCATTTCTGTGATGACGGCCGGAGCCTATGGCGCTGTGCTCGCTTCCGAGTATAACAGTAGGCTTCTGGTGCCTGAGGTGCTCGTGGCCGGAAACAAGTACAGCGTGACGCGGCAAAGACCGAGCTACGACGACATGCTGGCCAAAGAGCTCCTGCCCAACTGGCTGTGAGCGTCGAGCGTGCGCTGGCCGAGCCTCGCTTTCGCCCGCATCATTACCCAAGTTTAAGCTCGCTCGCCCTCGCCTGTGCTAGAGTTTTGCTGATGCGATTTAGAAAGACCGAGACCACCCCCGAGAAGCCCGAGGACAGCGCGCTGCAGCGCCGCTTCGAGCGCAAGGTGCGCCTGAGCTGGCTCGCCCTCCTTGCCGAGCGCATCTGGGAGGCTCTGCTTTGGCCGTTCCTCGTTGCCGCGGTCTTCATTGTCGTGTCACTCCTCGAATTGTGGAGCTTCATGCCCCCGCTGCTCCACCGCGTTGTGCTCAGCGCCTTCGGGCTTGCGCTTCTTATTTCCTTCCTACCGCTTCTCAGGATTCAGGTGCCGACGCGGCTCGAGGCGCTGCGTCGTCTCGAGCGCAACGCCAATATCCAGCACCGGCCAGCAACCTCTTATGAGGATCGGCTCGGCGCAACGCCGCCCAAGGAGACCGTGGCGCTGTGGGCCGCGCACCGCGAACGCCTGTCCCGGCTAATCGCCAAGTTGAAGCCATCAGGGCCCGCGCCGCGCACCGACCGCATGGATCCTTACGCGCTAAGGGCCGCGCTTGTGCTCAGCCTTGTCGCGGCGGTGCTCGCCGCCGGAGGTGATGTGCAGGAGCGCTTGCGCGCCGCCTTCTCGCCGGCAGCGACCGCGACGCCGGCCATGCTCCGCCTCGATGCCTGGGTGACGCCTCCGGTCTATACCGGCTTAGCTCCCATCGTGCTTGCAGATGGCAGCGAAGCTGTCGGTGCAGGCTCAGAGAGCTTCCGCGCGCTCTCCGTGCCCGAGCGCAGCCAACTCATCGTCCGCACCCACGCGCCGCAAGGCGAGAAGGTGACGCTCACGACCAGCAACGACGACGGCTCCGCTGCCAAGGTCGTCGAGCCCAAGACGGGCGGCACGCAAGGGCTGATCGAGTTTAATGTCGCGCTCAACGAGCCCTTGAGCGCCGACGTGCGAATTGGCGGCGAGACCATCTCGAAATGGCGCTTCGACCTCATCAAGGACGAGCCGCCCAGAATCAACCTGATGGGCAATCCCACGGCGACCCCGCGTGGGGCTTTGCGGCTCGTCTATCGCGCCGACGACGATCATGGCGTCGCAAGCGCGGAAGCACGCTTCGCTCTCGCCGACGGCCAAGAAGCGAACCTTGCCCCGGTCCCCTCCGAGCCCGGCGCCAAGGCGGATGCCGATCCTCTGCTTCAGCCGCCCACCATGCCGTTGCCATTGCCGCGCGCCAACCAGAAGCGTGTCGATGGCCGCGCCACGCAAGACCTGACGGCCCATCCCTGGGCCGGACTCAAGGTGCGCATGACGTTGGTCGCGCGCGATCAGGCGGGTCAGGAGGGCAAGAGCGCTCCTTACGAGTTCATTCTGCCCGAGCGCAAATTCACCAAACCCCTCGCCAAGGCCGTGGTCGAGCAGCGCAAGAAGCTCGTGCGCGATCCTGCCTCCGCCGATGCCGTGAGCCGCGCGCTCGACGCACTCACCATGGGCGAAGAAAAGGTGATCGACGACAGCTTCACCTATGTCTCGCTGCGCGTTGCCTATTGGCGCTTGCACGACGACGATTCGCGGGAAAGCATCGCGAGTGTGGTCAACCAACTGTGGGAGGTGGCGCTCAGGATCGAGGATGGCGATCTGCCCGAAGCCGAGCGCAACGTGAAGGCTGCACAGGACGCGCTTGCCGAGGCGCTCAAGGAGAACGCCGCGCCTGAGGAGATCAAGCGCCTGGTCGATGAGCTCCGCGATGCGCTATCGCGTTACCTCCAGGCGCTCGCCTCCCAGCAGCAGAACAAAGGCAACATGGCCGAGCAGACGCAGCAGCCGAATGGCGATCAGCTCGTCTCACAGCAGGATCTCGATAAGCTTCTCAAGAATATCGAGAACCTGGCGCAATCCGGCTCCAAAGACCTCGCCGAGCGCATGCTATCCGAGCTCAAGGACATCCTCGACCGGCTCCAGACCGGCAATTTCGCCGAGAGCCCGCAGCGGCAGCGCGCCGGGCGCATGATGAAGGATCTGAGCGATCTTGTGTCGAGCCAGCAGAAGTTGCTCGACGACACATTCAAGGCCAAGCGCGAGCAACAGCAGAATTCCGGTGGCGATCAGAACCAGGCCGGGCAGTTCGAGGTGAGCCCTCCCGGCCAGCCGATGGATTTCGGCAATGGCCTCAGCATGGCGCCTTTGTTCGAGATGCCGGGTGAGACCGAGCAGGGTGGCGCCAAGACCCAAGGACCATCGGGCGGGCGAGGACAGCCGCGGCAGCCTGGACGGGCCGAGATGGGCGAGCAGCCGCAAGGCGGCCAGCCAGGCCAGCATGGCGACCTCGCTCAACGCCAAGAGGAGCTGCGCGACACGCTACAAGGTCTGATTGATCGTTTCCGCATCGAGGGCGCCGACGCTCCGAGCGAGTTCCAGGACGCGCAACAGTCGATGAAGGACGCCAAGGAGCAGCTCGGTCAAGGTGACCTCGAGAGCGCGACCCAGTCGCAGACCGCCGCCCTCGACCGCTTGCGCAAAGGCGCGCAGTCAATGGCCGAGCAAATGATGCAGAACGGCGAGGCACAAGCGGGGCAAGGGCCTGGCAATAACGGCCGCGACCCGCTCGGCCGGCCCGACCGCTCCAACCGGCCAGACCTCGGTCTCTCGGTCAAAGTGCCCGACGAGATCGACATTCAGCGGGCGCGCGAAGTGCTCGATGAACTTCGCCGCCGTCTCGGCGATCCATCGCGGCCGACACTCGAGCTCGATTATCTCGAGCGGCTGATCAAGCCGTTCTGATCAGTCAAACAGCGCGAGAAGCGCGATCACGCTGATCGAGCCGAGCACCCCGGCATAGACGCCGACCAACACGCCTTCTGGCCAGCGGTCGTGTGCCGTTGAATGGAAAGCCTGGACGATCACGATCAGAGGGATGATTGTCCCGATCACAGCAAAAATGAGCTTGAGCGCGGTCATCTGCCTGTCACCTGTCCGATAAATGGAAGCTCGCGATAGCGATGGGCGAGATCCATGCCATAGCCCACCACGAAAACCGGCGGGCAGCGAAACCCCGTGAAGTCCGGCGCGATCGCCGCGGCGCGCGGCACCTGTTTGTCGAGCAGCACGCAGGTCCTGACCGAGCCGGCCCCGCGCGCCTCGAGAAATGCCTTGGCGAAGGCGAGCGTGCGGCCTGAATCGAGAATGTCGTCGACGATCACCACGTCCCTGCCCTCGAGCTTGCTCTCGACCTCGCGCAGAACCTCGACCTCGCCGCTCGAATGCGTGCCCGTTCCGTAGCTCGCAAGGAACATGAAATCGATCTCTGGCTCAAGCCCATGCCGGTGCAGCGCCCTGATTAGGTCGGCGGCGAAGATGAAGCTTCCCTTGAGCACCGCGACGATGATGAGGTCATTGAGTCTCGCTGCGGCGATCTCGCGCGCGAGTTCCTCAACCCGCTCGGATATTCGTTCAGCGCTGAACAGCGGCTTGATGTCAGTCGCCGCGGCAGTCTCCGCCATGGTCCTAGTCGGCCTTGGCGAAACGCACCTTGACGCTGCGGACATTGCTCGGCGGCGAAGGAATTTGTCTGAGGAAAGGCGCGTGCCCGCCGGCGGCAAGCTCCTGCTCGCCGACCTCAGTGGTCCATTCCGAGATTTCCTCGCCGCTCTCGTCACGAAGCGCGATCACGACCGTGGGCACGTCGACAGGGGAGGAGCTGGTATTTACGACGTCCCCCTGCACTTCGAGCACGGTCTGGCCGCCTTCATTGGTCCAGCCGTAACGGACGCCTTCGAAGGCCAGTCCCGCAGCCTCACCGCTGCTGCCCCCGCCGAACAGCGCGTAGAGGCGCGAGGCGCCAGGAAGCACCGATGTCACCGCCGAGGGCGCTAAGATGAGCGCGCCGAGGATGAGCGCGATAAGCAGTCCGAGCGCGACCCAGCCGAGCGTGACGGGAGACAGCCGCTTGCGCGGCGGCCGCTCGCGGGGAAGGGACGTGTCGTCGATGCCAGCCATGGCAGCGGCAACCAATGCGGGGTCGAGCCCATCGTCGGTCATGGCGGCATCCGCCATGGATGTGTCGCTCGTCGCGGCCTCGCTTTTTGCTGTCTCTGGAGGAGGCGGTAGCGGTGCCTTGGCGGCGGAACGGCGGGCGGAGAGCCTGCGGAAGATGCCTCCCGATTTTTGCGGCGGAGGCTCTGAGGCAGTCGCGGCCGCCTCGGCGTTGATCTGCGCGACCTGAGCGGCAAGATCCTCGCTTGCATCGAATTCGGCGTCGCCTCCCGCCTCGGATAGACGGTCGGTCAACCTCGGCTCGGGCGGAGGGGACGACGGCTGCGCGGCGCCCGGGAAGGCCGCGATGCCGGGACTTGTGCTAGCCGGCATGGGCTTCGCCTTTGGCTTGGCCGCAGGCGCAGGCTTTGGCGCGAAGGGCGACGGCACAGTGGCGGCCGAAGGCTCAGCCACACTGGCGACCGGTTGCGCCTGCCAAACGTGGCCGCATTTCGAGCAGCGGACCTTGCGGCCTTGGGGCGGGAAGGCCGCCTTGACCTCATAGCGCGTCTCGCAGACCGGGCAGATGATCTGTGTTGCCATCGGAAACTGCCGGTTACCCTAGGATTTGCCCCGGGCCCCATGCCCTTGCCCAAATCCATTGATACCGGACCCCGAGTTCAGCATAAAGTGCCTGTCTTCCGCAATGTTAAGAGGCTTAAGGAACCCGGGTGATTCGCTTTGACAATGTCGGGCTGCGCTACGGCAACGGCCCCGAAATCTTGCGCGACGTCACCTTCCACGTGCTTCCTGGGTCCTTTCACTTCCTGACCGGACCATCGGGGGCCGGCAAGACCACGCTTTTGCGGCTCCTGTTCATGTCGCTCAGGCCGACCCGGGGGCTTATTTTCGTGTTCGGGGAGAACGTGTCGGACCTCTCAGCAGGCGGCCGCTCGGAGCTCAGGCGGCGCATCGGGATTGTGTTCCAGGATTTCAGGCTGCTCGACCACCTCACCACCTGGGAGAACGTGGCCCTGCCGTTGCGGGTCATGGGCAAGAAGGAGTCGCAGTACAAGGACGATGTCACCGACCTCCTGCGCTGGGTCGGGCTCGGCGAGCGCATCAACGCCTACCCCGAGATCCTGTCAGGCGGCGAGAAGCAGCGTGCGGCCATCGCCCGCGCTGTGATCGGCCGGCCCGAACTGCTGCTCGCCGACGAGCCTACCGGCAATGTCGATCCGGTCATCGGCAATCGCCTGCTGCGCCTGTTCGTCGAGCTCAACCGGCTCGGCACGTCGGTCATCATCGCGACCCACGATCATGCGTTGATGGATCAGCTCAATGCGCCGCGGCTCATGCTCCACAACGGCCATTTGCATGTGCGCTGAATGCCCGTGACCCTGCTCTCCGACATCAGAGACTATCCGTGGACCAACCTGCTCACCGGGATTTTGCCGGTGAGGGTCGCCGCCCGGCTCCCCTCCCGCTTCCAGAGCAAGCAGGCGCCGATCGTGCCGGCGGCGTCGGTGGCCGGCAACGCGCTCACCGTGGTGATTGCCATCATGTCGTTCCTCGCCTGCCTGACCGCCGGCGCGGTCTACATGGTCAATCAATCGGCACAAGCCTGGGTCAATGACATCTCGAGCGAGATCACCGTCGAGCTCGATCCCGTCAACGAGGCCGACATCGAGAAGAAGATGACGCTCGTTTCGCTGTTTCTTGCCAAGCAGAAGGGCATCACCGAGGTGAAGCCGCTGACGGCCGAGGATTCGGCCAAGCTACTCGAGCCTTGGCTCGGGCAATCGAGTGCGCTCCAGGCGCTGCCCATCCCGCGGCTGATCGCAGTCGAGATCGATCGCTCAAATCCCCCCGACATCGATCTCATCAAGACGGCGCTGTCGCAGAACTTCGAGGGAGTAACGCTCGACGATCACCGCCGCTGGCAGGCCGAGATCCGCACCCTCACCCGCTCTGCCGCGCTGGGTGGCATAGCCGTGCTGGGCCTGGTCGCCGCCGCGACCATCGCCGTCATCGTGTCGGCGACACGGAGTGCTATGGCCTCGAACCGCGAGATCATCGAGGTGCTGCATTTCGTCGGCGCCCATGAGCGCTTCATCAGCAGCGAGTTCGAGCGTCATTTCTTGGGGCTTGGCGTCCGCGCAGGACTGATGGGCGCGGTGGCCGCAGCGATCGCCTTTCTGTTGCTGCCGCTGATGACCCATATGCTCGGGGGCGGCACCGTCACTACGGCCGAGACGCAGCGGCTGATCGGCTCCGGCGAGCTTGATCTTCCTGGCTATTTTCTCTGCGTTTTGGTGGTCATCGTGGTCGCTTGCCTCTGCATGATCACTTCGCGGCTCGGCGTCATCCGCGTGCTGAAATCTTACGCCTGAGCCGCCTCCTTCGCCTCTCGTGACATGAGCTTTGGCGATTTCGCGCAGGCTCGATTTGTGCCTATTCTTTGCGCCGCTTAAGGAGCGTGAAGTAGATGGTGAGGGAGGAAGACAAGCAGGCTCCTCAGCGCTTCAGGCGCTTCAGCGGCTTCCTGGGCGGCGTCCGGCTCATCTTCGATTTTCTGATCCTGTTGCTGGTAATGCTGATCATCGGCTTTGTCGTGTTCGCCAATGGCATCGAACGCGATCAGCATGCGCCGAACCAGAAGGCCGATGGTATTGCCGTGTTGACCGGAGGCGTCGCCCGCATCGATCGGGCGATGAAGCTGCTCGCCCAAGGCCAGGCCAAGCGCGTGCTCATCACCGGTGTCAACCGCACCGTCACCACCGAGGAGCTGAAGAATCTCGCAAGTCAAGGCGATCAGTACTTCGCCTGCTGCGTCGATATCGACAAGGAGGCGCGCAACACCATCGACAACGCCACCGAAACGAGCGAGTGGGCCGCACTTCACAAATATTTTTCGATCATCGTTGTGACCTCGAACTATCACATGCCGCGCGCGCTCGCCGAGCTCGCCCGGGTGATGCCGGCCGTGACGCTTATTCCCTATGCCGTGGTCGACAACAATGTGCATCTCGATCCGTGGTGGGCCTATCCCGGCACGACCAAGCTCTTGCTCTCCGAATATCTGAAATACCTGCCGGCGCTCGGACGGCTAGGAGCCACCAATCTGCTCCGCGAGTTCCTACCGGGCACCGGGCCGATGGACGTGCCCGAGCCATAACCGCTCACGCTGATGGCGCGCTCTCTTCTGTTCAATGTTCTGTTCTACGTGACGACCACGCTGTTCGTCGTCATTGGCAGCCCACTTCTGTTCGCCCCGCGCAGATGGGCGATGGCGGCGCTCGCCGTGCATGGCCGGTTCGAGTTGTGGCTGCTCAAAACGATCGTCGGCACTGGGCTCGAGGTGAGGGGCCAGGAGAAGCTGCCCGAAGGACCTTGTCTCGTCGCCTCCAAACACCAGTCGGCGTGGGAGGCCTTTGCCTTGATCTCGCTATTCCGAGATCCGGCGCTGTTGATGAAGCGCGAGCTGTTCTGGATTCCATTCCACGGCTGGTTCTCGAAGAAATTCGAGATGATCCCTGTCGACCGCGAGAAGGGGCCGGCAGCGCTCCGCGCCATGCTGCGCGAAACCAAGAAGCGCGTCGCCGACGGACGGGAGATCATTATCTTCCCTGAAGGGACACGGCGGCCGGCGGGAGCGCCTCCCGACTTCAAGACCGGAGTCGTTCTGCTCTACGAGGCGCTTGGCATCCCTTGCGTGCCGGTTGCGCTCAACTCGGGCTTGTTCTGGCCTCGGCGAAGTCTCCTGAGGAGGCCTGGAACCATCGTTGTCGAATTCCTCGACCCGATTCCACCAGGGCTGCCAAAGGCCGAATTTCTTTCGCGACTCACCGAGTCGATCGAGACTGCAACGAACCGCCTGTTGGCAGAAGCAAAAGCCAAGGAACCAGCCAGTTCTCCGGCCGTTAACCTTTGAATGCTTGACTCGCCTCGGGTGGATGTTCCATCTTTGTTCTAGAGAATCGTGGTGCTGTCTTGAAATCGCCATACGTCAACCCATTTGACAGGGCGATCTACTGGTTAACGGGGCTCCGACCCATGTGGATGCGCAAAGTGGAAGTCGAGGGTAGCCAATGGGGCCCAGCCGACGAACCGGCACTTGTGTGCTCCGAGGCGGCATTCGACCAGGCTTTCCACTATTGGCGCGGCGCCTCCGGCCGCCGCTACCTCCACAGCGTCTATACGCTGATCGGCTGCCCTGCCCTGCCTCGGGCCAACTACATTCTTGTCCGTCGCTATGACAATGGCACCCGCGTTGCGCTCGCCTTCGGCCAAACCAAGGACGATGCTGTGACCCTCAATCTCGCCTACCTCCGGCATGAGGGGGCGAAGATCGGCGCCAAGGAGGTGCATATTCACCTCCTCGCCGAGACCGCCGAGGACCGGGCCGATGTCGAGGCCGATCTTACGGCGGCGCATATGCGCCGCGTGGCTGCCGCCAACGCCGCCTAGCCTATCATTCCAGAT
>Ga0157369_10004900_pt1 | contig 15699 bp, 16 predicted proteins | sample C25metaG_FD_113461 | JGI IMG/M metagenome (GOLD analysis project Ga0157369, IMG submission 113461) | Corn rhizosphere microbial communities from Kellogg Biological Station, Michigan, USA - C2-5 metaG | ecosystem: Host-associated > Plants > Roots > Rhizosphere > Soil | place: USA: Michigan... | reverse complement strand
GGAATACAAAAAAAGCAAAAAAGAGCATGAACCGGGGATATCCGAAAGACTCTCTTCAGAGTTGCACTAAAAAATGCCAGGCCAAAGATTCCAAGGAAATTTGTGGCTTGCACACGGCCGGTAATTCTCCAGAGGAATCCCTGAAAATAGTCGGCCAACGCGGCATAGCCTTGATGGATGCTGTTGATGCGCGCGGACAAATGATATTGTTCTGGAGAAATGATGCCAGTGCGTAGCGCCGCCAGCGGGAGATGGTAAGCGAAGGAATCCCAAGCTACATCCACATCGATCCAAGCCTTCCGGATCAATGCTCCAAGCAGAACGATCACTGGAATGAGCAGCCAGCGGGTAGATAGGTCAACTTCGGACTTCACCTCCGGCAAATCCGTAAACGAAAATCGCGGATTACTCACCCTAAGAAGTGTACTCATTCTAAGACGCGGTCTTTTTATGCGGATCGGAATTGGGTCCGAATGGCAAAAATGCCTGAGTAAGGGACCTCGTTTCGTAAATGGCCCCTCGTATTCAGCCGATTTTTTGACTTGTGAAATCCAGCACTTAGACGCAGAGGACCCTTGACCAGACGTCCAGCGGACGGAACATTGCATGCGTCGCGAGCAAATTGGGTTCGAATCGTAAAAATGCCGGAGGGATGATTTCGTTTCGTGAAAAACGCTATTTCTTCGCCTTGTCGCATCGCGCGTTGATCCTTGCGCCACAATAAGGAAGACGCATTGAGCGAAAAAACTTTCAACGAGCCCCGTATCGCGCTCAACAGGATTTATACCCGCGCCGGCGATAGCGGCGAGACGCGCCTGGTTGGTGGGCAGCGTGTTCCGAAAGACGATGCGCGCATCGATTGCTTCGGCGTGGTCGACGAGCTGAACGCGTTTCTCGGCCTGGCGCGGACGACCGTGGAAGAACTTTCCGGCCAAAGACCCGCCCTTGTCCCGTTTGCCGCGATACTCAAGCGGGTTCAGCACGAGCTCTTTAACCTCGGTTCTACTCTTGCCACACTGCCCGAGGACATGCACCCCAAGCAGCCCCGCATCACGAGCGCCGAAGCGCAGCAGCTCGAGCAGGAGATTGATCAGGCGAATGAATCGCTCGCCAGTTTACGTTCGTTCGTGCTGCCTGGCGGCAGCCGCCTCGACGGCGAGTTACATGTCTGTCGCACCATCTGCCGCCGGGCCGAACGTTTGCTGGTTTCGCTCGCCCGCTCGGAAAGCGTGCCGCCCGAAGCGCTGACTTATCTGAATCGTTTGAGCGATGCGCTTTTTGTCTGGAGCCGTTGGGTAAACCATATCCTCGGCAAGGCCGAGACGCTGTGGGAGCCGAACGCCGCCAGCGGGGCTGAAGGCTGACTTTGACAGAGTGACGGGGCGCGTCGCCTTTCGATCACCGGGCTGCTCTCGCGAGCAGTAATGACGTCCGACCTAGATATTCACGCCAATCTGCCAGAGCACAAATCCCACCGATTGCCGCAGGTACAACCAGCGAAGCTGAGCCGTGCTACGAACCCCCCCTTCAGGGCGCGGCGAGCCGTAGACGCGTATACCGCGCGATTCGAGCAGGCGCTTTACCCGATAGATGTGATAGCCGTCGCTCACCACAATTGAGGAGTGCAGGTTCATGCGGTGCATGGTTTCGGCAGCTGATTCCAGGCTCTGCGCAGTGGTCGCACCTTCCTCGGTAATGATCCGCTCGGAGGGCACGCCGCGCTGGGCGAGATAGGCGCGGCCCACTTCGCTCTCGGTAAATACCGGATCGCCGCCCGCACCGCCGGTTGTCAGCAAATAGGAAGCGAACCCCCGCAGATACAGAAGCAACGCATGGTTTAGCCGGGCCTGCAGCACGGGTGACGGCCTGCCGCGGTATTGTGCAGCGCCGAGCACGATGATGACGTCGGCGGGCCGCGCTTCATCGAGCGTCGACTGCCGCTCAATCTGGTCAGAAACGTAGAAAAGGTAGCCTATTAACAGAAGCGTAAGCAGCGCAGACAGCGCTGCGACGGCCCGCTTCACGCGGCTGGCCTCATAGCTGGCATGTGGTTTTGCTCCTAGTCTACGCCCGATGCCTCAGAATGTCGCTAAGTTAACCAGCGCGAAGAATCCGTTTCTCGAAAGCGTACGGCGAGCCGCGCGGGCGGGACGCCCAACCGAAGATGGCTCGTTGGTCGTTGAAGGTCCGCATCTGGTTGCCGAGGCGCTCCACGGGGGTTGCGTCATGCGGCGTGTCGTCACCACGGAGCGCGGCCGGGAACTCTACTCCGGGCTGCTCGGGCAACTGCAGGTACAAATCACCGAAGTCTCCGCGCGTGCTTTTGCAGCGACCGCGTCTACGGAAACTGCGCAAGAGATTCTAGCGTTGGTCGGTTGGCGTGCCGCCAGCTGGCGCAAACTGGCCGGACCGCAGGCGCTAATCGTGGCGCTGGACGGCATGCAAGATCCCGGCAACGCCGGAACCATTGTGCGTTCGGCGGAAGCTTTCGGCGCCAGTGGCGTGGTGCTGCTCGAAGGATCGGTCCGGGTGCCGAATGGCAAGTTCCTCCGCGCTACGGCGGGCTCCATTTTCCGCCTGCCTTTGCTCGAATCCGTCACCCGAACTGAGTTTCTCGAACAGGTACGCTCGCTCGGCCTGCCGCTTTATGCCCTTACCTCTCGCGATGGAACGTCATTGCGTAAGGCAAATTTCCGTGTGCCTTGCGCGCTGGTGGTGGGTGGCGAAGGAAACGGTGTGTCCACGGAATTGCTTGGCGCGGCCAGTCCCCTCTCGATTCCGGCGCGCAACGTAGAATCGCTTAATGCCGCTATCGCCTGTTCGCTGGCCCTGTTTGAAGCGGCTCGGCAAAGAGAAAACGGAGAAGGCATATGAGCCTGTTCGACAATGCTCCGCTCCCGGGGGCACCGGAATCCGGCGAAGACGATCTCGCCGGGCGGCCGCTTGCCGATCGAATGCGGCCGCGAAGTCTCGACGAGTATTTAGGGCAGGACCATATACTCGCTCCAGGCAAGGCACTCCGCACCCAGATCGAAAACGGCCGGCTGACTTCGCTCATCCTGTGGGGACCTCCTGGATCGGGTAAGACCACGCTGGCGGCGTTGATGGCACGGCGGGCCGGATCCGCCTTCATCCCGTTCAGTGCGGTGCTCAGCGGGATCAAAGAGATCAAATCGGTGATGGCCGATGCCGAAAGGGCCCGCCGCGTGGGTCGCAAAACCGTATTGTTCATTGATGAGATTCATCGCTTCAACAAGGCACAGCAGGACGCTTTTCTGCCCTACGTGGAACGCGGAGATGTCACATTGATCGGGGCGACCACCGAAAATCCCTCATTCGAAGTGAACTCGGCACTCCTGTACCGTACGAAGGTGTACCCCCTACGGGCGTTAGAAACTTCCGATGTAGTAGTGCTATTGAAACGTGCCCTGGCCGATTCAAAACACGGATTGGGACATCTGCATTTGGCAGTAGCGGATGAGCTTCTCGAACAGATTGCGGTGGCTTCGAGCGGCGACGCACGTGCGGCGCTACATACACTCGAGATTGCTGCCGAAGCCGCCGCCGATGGTGTCATCGACCGCCAGATCCTGGCCGATGCTCTCCAGCGCAAAGTCTTGCTCTACGACAAGTCGGGTGAGGAACATTACAATCTGATCTCGGCGCTGCACAAATCGGTGCGCTCGAGCGATGCCGATGCGGCCCTTTACTGGCTGGCGCGCATGCTGAAGGCCGGGGAAGATCGCCTGTACTTGGTCCGGCGCCTGACACGGATGGCCATAGAAGACATAGGCTTAGCCGACCCGAGAGCACTCGAGCAGGCGATTGCCTGCATGCAGACGGTGCACTTCCTCGGCATTCCGGAAGGTGACCAGGCGCTGGCGCAGTTGGCCATTTACCTGTCGCTAGCGCCCAAATCGGACGCAGCCTACCAGGCGTTGAATCAAGCCGAGGCTACTATTGAATCCACAGTGGCTGACCCGGTTCCTCTCCACTTGCGCAATGCCCCGACACGGTTGATGAAGGAACTGCACTATGGAGAGGGATATAAGCACGCCCATAAAGAATCCGATGCCACTACCGATATGGAATGCATGCCCCCTTCCCTCTCCGGAGTTGTGTTTTACGTACCTTCCGGCCGGGGTTTTGAGGAAAGGCTGCGTGAACGGGTGGAGTGGCTAAAGAAACGGCGCCACCAAGCCAAGCCGGAAAATTAACTCGGGTATATGCGTAAATATTGTGTAAGCTTAAAGATCGGAGTTGTGTAATTGTGGCCGAAACTTCTATGACTCTGGGCCGGCGCCTTGAGGTTCCGGAGGTGGGCAACACGGAACGGCGTCGTTCCAGCCGCTTCCCTATCGAGCGCGAGGTCCGCTATAAAACGTTGAATCAACGTGCGGAAATCCTTGCCGGCAATGGCAGGACTCTGAATATCAGCAGCTCTGGCGTTCTCTTCACGTCCGACCATGATCTGCCGGTCGGTACGCGCCTGGAAGTATCAATTAGCTGGCCGGCACAACTAAATGAAAAATGTCTGCTGAATTTGGTGGCGCGTGGGCGAGTCATTCGGCACACTAAAGGCCAGCTCGCGCTGCAAATTCAGCAATACGAATTTCGTACCCAAAGCCGTCCCGGCAAGGACAAATAACCCAAATATATTGGGTGTCTCGTTCTTTAAATTCGAATAGCCGTCACAGGTTTTCCTTGAGCGGCCCCATCTCTTGACGTCCGTTTTTGTCCTGACACGGGTGCCGATCAGGCCGTGAGTCCGGATATCGCAAACTTGGGGGGCTTTCCGCTGCACGGGAAGTGCACCCCGAGGAGCCCATTTGCGTGTAAACTAATAAACAGGTAATTTATTTGAACCATTTCTTTTCCGTTCCCCTGGCGCGGGTCAGCGCCGTCCGTTAGCCCGGCATGTATCCACCAAGAGGTCTCCCGCCCCGCCGGCCAAAAGTCCGAGAAAATGTAAACGAAGCGATTCGTGCTCGGGAAGTTCGCGCTGTCTTCCCCGATGGCTCGGTGGAAGTCATGCCGACTCCCGCCGCCGTGCGCAAAGCACAGGATATGGGACTTGACCTGATCCTGATCGCACCCACGGCTGAGCCGCCCGTAGCCAAGGCCATGGACTATGGGCAATGGCGCTACGAGCAGAAAAAGAAACAGCACGACGCTAAGAAGAAACAGCACGTGATCCAGGTGAAGGAACTGAAGTTCCGGCCGAACACGGACGATCACGATTACGATTTCAAGAAGAACCATGCCATCCGCTTTCTGAAGGAAGGCAACCGCGTGAAGGCGGTGGTGCAGTTCCGCGGCCGCGAGATTGCACACGTCGATCTGGGAAAGAAGCTGCTACTGCGGTTTGCGGGCGATCTCAGCGGCGTCGGCTCGATCGAAGGGCAGCCCCGGCTCGAAGGCCGCAACGCGCACCTGATTATTAGTCCCGTAAAAGCCAGCAGCGCCCCGAAAGAGAAATCCGAGAAACCGAAACCGCCGCCGGCTAATGAACCCGGAACTCCCACGCCGGCTCTTCAGACCGAAGCCCCTTAGTCGGAATAAAACAGGTATTTGCGCCACTGATCGTCGCTGCGGCCGAATAGACGCATCAGATGACGGCTGGTGTGCAGGCTGAAGGGCCGCGGCGCACGCAGCAGCTTCATGCCCGCTTCTTCCGGGGTGCGATTCCCCTTGCGGTTATTGCAAGAGTGGCAGCACGCGACCAGGTTTTCCCAGGTGGTTTCGCCGGCACGCGAGCGGGGAATCACATGATCAAGCGTCATTTCGCCGGACGGTAGCGTGCGATGGCAGTATTGGCAGCTGTAGCGGTCGCGCATCAGGATGTTCTTGCGAGATAGGGCGCGGGTTTGATGAGGGATGCGGCGGTATTCGAGCAGCCGGATGACGGAGGGGACGTGCAGGGTTCGGCGCGCGGAGTGGATTTGCGCAGGCCCTACTTCTTCGGCGGATGCCACGCCCTTCAACACCAACACGAGCGCGCGGCGGGCAGCGCAAATGTTGATCGGTTCGTAGCTCGCGTTCAGAACAAGAACCGGCTTATGAAGTCGATCCGGACTAGCCATCAGGTACCCCTCCCAGAAGTCCCTAACTCAGACTCGCTAATTTAGATTTCCCTACTCAGACTCGCTAACTTATTCCAGACCCACCGAGACTCCCTGGCGAGCGTCGTTTTCGGCCAACACACGCCCCAAAGGAGCTAAGCCGGTCGAAAAAAAATCCGTATCCAAATTCATGGCGGCGGGTGCGCGTCCGTCCACTCTTGCGAGCGTGAGGGCAACAACCCGCGCGGCTCCCGCGGACTTAAGCGCCGCAGTGGCGGCGCGCAGGGTGGTGCCCGTAGTGAACACGTCATCTATGAGCAACACGCGCTTTCCGGCGATCTCATTCGGCCGCACCACTGCAAAGGAATTTTTCAAATTCTGCCGTCTTGCCGTCTCGCGGAGGCTAGCCTGTGATGCTGTGTAGCGCTTCCGGCGAAGGTTGGTAGCGAGCTTCAGCCCGTAGCGCCTGGCAACGGGCCGGGCCAACAGTTCAGCTTGATTGAAGCCGCGCTCCCATTGCCTGCGCCAGTGCATGGGCATAGCAATGATCACATCGAAATTCTGATCCCGTGGCACAGCGCGTAGGAGGAACGCGCTGAGCGGGTTGGCGAGACTCTCCACTTTGCCATATTTGAAAAGCTGAATCAGCTTCCGTAGAGGACCTTCGTAGCTGCCAAAGGCGAATGCGATATCGAAGTTTGCGGTGTTCTCGCGGCATATCGCGCATTGGCCATCGTGGTCCAGGGGGTAGGGGCTCAAGAACGGCGTCCGGCAGGTCTGGCAAGCGAATTCGGCTTCGAGCGGCCGAGGCAGGGAAAGGCAGGAGGGGCAGACTGGGATACGCGAAATGTTGAAAAGTGGCTGGTCGCAAAGACGGCAGTCGTCCGGGAGGACCAGGTTGAACAGAAATCGAGGAACGTTTCGAACAGCAGAAATCCGCGACTTGGCTAGAGAGGCACCAAGGCCCAAGGTACTGGGAGCCGCGAAACTAGGGAAGACTCACCCCCACTAAAGCGCAAGTATACAACATGCTAGAGATAGAGTAAAACATTCGGCATTAAAGTTGCTTACGAATTTCGCCGATGGTTGATATATGTTCGGGGGCTGATGTCGGGGATGAGTAAGACCGATATACATGCATTGCGCTTCTTGTTGATCCATGGCGATCCCGAGGGTGCCGACCGCCTTGCTTCCTTGCTGGCAGCCGCCCGGCATGTGGTCGTGCCGACCCCAAACCTCGCCGGAGCCACCGAAGCTCTCTGTATTGAACGCTTCGACGCAATTGTCCTGGATGCCACTCTGCCTTTGGCTGAAGTAGCGGAATTCGCTGCCGGCCTCAGGCGAATTGAGGAGCGGCAAGGCCTAGCCCGCATTCCAATGGTCTCTATTTCGTCTGAAACCGCGGTGAATTCATCGGTAGAACCGGATCACGCCGCTTGGGATGCGCGGTTGCAGGAGCCTCTGGATCCCGCCGCGTTGACGGAGGCCGTGACACGGCTGGCGCAGGCCGTTGGTCATCCTGCGGCGCAGCCCGCTGCGGCTGCCAGCGAATCCCCGGTTCTCGAGCCGGAGGAATTCGAAGAACAAATGGGCGGGGATCGCGAGCTCATGGTCGAAATCATCGACCTGTTTTTCGAAGAGCGGCAGCGTCAGGTCGTCGAAATGCGTCATGCACTCGCTAGCGGCAACTTTACTCAGCTTTCAAGGCTCGCGCATACGATCAAGGGCTCGCTAGGAAGTCTGCGGGCCACTCGAGCGCGCTGGGGAGCTCACGAACTCGAATCGGCGGCTGCCGGTGGAGACGCGAACCGATGCCGGGAATCATTTTCTAGCTTTGAACAGGATTTGACAGAACTCGAACCTGAGCTACGGCTGCTGCGCGAGCGTGTGGCCGGGCAACTCCCCACCTTATAAAGCGGCTGTTACACTAGGGGGTTCCCGCTTCCCCTAGTTGGATATGACCGCTCCCCAGGTACTCGAAATAGTTTGCGCCCATAGTCCCGATTCCGACGACGCCTTCATGTTTTACGCCATGGCGACCAAGAAGGTCCGCTCACGGTTTCTGAACTTCCGTCATGTGCTCGAAGACATCGAGACACTCAACAAGAAGGCGGTCCAGGGGCTCTACGAGCTTACGGCGATTTCTTATCACGCCTATCCGTATGTGGCCGACAAATATGTGTTGCTGGCGAGCGGTTCCAGCGTTGGGGACGGGTACGGCCCGCTGGTAGTCAGCTCCCGGCATATGCAGCCGGAGGACCTGAAAGGCAAAAAGGTTGCGATTCCCGGCACCATGACCACGGCGTTCTTGACGATGAAGCTATTCCAGCCGGATTTCCAACAGGTCATCCTGCCGTTCGACCGAATACTCGATGCCGTCAAGAATCACGATGTCGATGCCGGGTTGATCATTCACGAAGGGCAGCTGACCTACGGACACGGCGGATTGCAAGCGGTGATCGATCTGGGTAAATGGTTCAAGACGCAATATGGTCTGCCGCTTCCGCTAGGGGCGAACGCGCTGCGACGGGACCTGAGTACCGAAGTGCGAGCAGAATGTGCGCGTCTCATGCGGGAAAGTATCCAGCATTCGCTCGATCATCGCGAGGAAGCGTTGAACTATGCGATGCAGTTCGCCCGCGATCTCGATGTCGCCTCAGCCGAACAATTCGTCGGTATGTATGTGAACGACCACACGCTGGATGGCGGCGAGATCGTTCCGCGCGCGGCACAGAAATTATTGGACCTGGGATTCGAGGCTGGTCTCATCCCTCACAAAACGATTGTTGAAGTTGTCCGCTAACCCCGCTACCTTCAAATCATGGCTTGGTTATTCTTTCGACGGGCGGCGCTTGCTTTTGCGCTCGTTCTTCCGCTGCTTTCGCAATCCGCGCCCGGCGACGCCAGCGGCACCGTCAAACAGCGCATCTCTCGCGTCCGCGATTTAGGCAAACGCGACACGTCAGCCCTCGCGGATCTGGCGCCCTACCTGCACGATTCCGATCGTGATGTGCGCCTGGAGGCGATCAAAGCTGTAGTCCGTATCGACACGAAAGCAAGCCTGGATGCCCTCATAGCGGGCACGCGCGATAGCGATCCGGAAATTCGCATTCGTGCGACTGACGGAATCGTGAACGCTTATCTGCCCGGTTATCTTGCGAACAATAGTCTGAGCGGCAATTTCACTCGCGGATTCCGGCATATCAAAGGCTTTTTCTCCGAGCGCAACGAGCAAGTCGTTGATGCCGATGTGGTCATACGTCCCGACGTTGCGCAGGCATTGGCCGATGAGATCAACGACGGGTTCAGCTTCGATGCCAGTTCCAATGCCGCTCTGGCTGCCGGTATATTGCGTGCCCGTCCCGCTGTTCCCGCCTTGGTGAAGGGGTTGAAGTCAAAGGAAAACGACATGATTTTCCAATGCCTGGTCGCGCTGCAAAAAATTCAGGACCCTTCGGCGGGACCGGCAGTCGGTTTTCTCGCGCGCGATTTGAACGAACGTATTCAAATCACCGCTCTCGAAACTATCGGGCGTTTGCGAAGTTTGGACTCCGCGCCCGACGTGCGCGCGGCGTTGAAGGGCGGCAAAAATTTAAAAGTTCGTCGGGCTGCTCTGGAAGCCCTTGCCATGCTGGGTATGCCTGACGACCGCGCGACGTTTCAGCAGGATGCTCAGAGCGGCGATACCGAGATGCGCGCGGCCGCCCTTGAGGGCCTCGGCCGAATTCGGGAACCCGAGGACTTCCGCCTGATTAAGGCCGCCTACGATGAACCGAACGCGGATTGGCATGTCCACTTAGCCGCCGCTTTTGCGCTCGCGAATCAGGGCAAAGCGGACACGGAACAATTCAGCCCACTGCCTTATCTGGTGGAGAGTCTCCAGACCAGCGGCCGCGCCGATACCGCCACCGCCTACCTCAAGGAACTAGCGCGGCATGAAGATGCGCGCGCCAGCCTGGTCAAACTGCTTCCGGACTCGACTAAAGAGCAAAAACTGAAGCTCTGTGCAGTATTTGGCGAGAGCCGCAGCGACGACCTGCTACCGTCGCTCAATAAGCTCTCTAAAGATGGCGACCCCGACGTGGCGTTCGCCGCGTCGAAAGCCATACGCATACTACAAGCCCGCGGAACTTCTTAACGGAAGCCGCGGGCTACAAAACAAAAAAGTTGAGAACTACTTGGCTTTCTTCTGCTTCTGCTGACCGACGCGGATCTTGAATTGCTGCTGTTTCGCGTCCAGGAATGCCTTGTGGTCGTGGCGGCTCACCGCATCTTTCAAATATGCGTCCACGTCGGTATCCTTCGGCAGAACGGCCATCAGGGTGAAAGTCTCGTTGCAGGTCGCGCAGAATGGCCGAAAGCGTTTTACATTAGGGATGGCCATAACAGACTCAGGATAGCAAACTGGCAAGCGCTCCTGCCAGTTTCGGCCGTTCGAAGTGAAATCCTGCCTGCTCAGTAGCCTGAGGCAGTACCCGCAAGCTGCCGAGAAGCAGGCTCGCCAATTCGCCCAGCGCCAGTTTCAGAACTACCTTGGGAACCGGGACAATCGCCGGGCGCCTTAGCGCGGTCGCCAGCGTGCGCGTAAACTCGGCGTTCGTGACAGGCTTGGGGCTCGAAGCGTTCAAGGCGCCGTGTACCGCTCGATTTTCCACGGAGAATAGGACAAGGCGCAATAGGTCGTCGATATGAATCCACGATATCCATTGGCGCCCGTCGCCGAGTTTGCCTCCCAATCCCAGCCGGAACGGAGCCAACATTTTCGGCAGCGCGCCGCCTTCGCGCCCCAGCACTGTAGCAAAACGCGGTGTAACGACTCGCAGCCCGAATTCGCGAGCGCGCAATGCTTCGCGCTCCCAGTCTCTGCACACATCGGTCAAAAAGCCGTTGCCCCAGGCGCTACGTTCGATTAGCGTCTCATCGCCGCGATCACCGTAGTAGCCGATCGCCGATGCGGATACCAGCACGGCGGGCTTGTGTCGCAGTCTTCCAATTGCTGTCACGAGTTGGCGTGTTCCTTCAACCCGGCTCGTGTAGATGCGCTTCTTTGCGGCTAGCGTCCATCGTTGCGCGATCGGTTCCCCCGCCAGATGCACGATTGCATCCAGTCGCGGCATGCTGTTCAACGGCGGTAATTCCTTGAGGTTGCTCCAGGGATGATACGCAACACGCGAATCTAACTGTGAGCTCCGCTCGCGGCCCAGATAATTGACGGCGTCGCCCCGCACGAGCAGCCGGTGCGCCAGTTTCTTTCCAATGAATCCGGTCGCCCCCGTAATCAGAAAAGTCATTCTAATTCGCGGATCTCATCGATGTAAGTCTGGGCATCAGTTTTGCGCCGCATGCCTTCAAGAGACATGTAGCGCATTGTTCCAAAAATCTTTCGTTCCGGCCACGGGCGGTCGTGCAATCCGAAGCACCAAAGAACATTCGCGTACGTATTCGGGTCGCGCCCGTCCAGCGCATATCGACCATGAATATCGATCATGAAATCGGCCGCCTCCTGATACGTACGAGCCCATTCAATGATCTTCTTGCCCCAGTACATGCGGTAGTAGCCGTGAATTTGGCCGGTGAGCAGCATCTCCTTTTGGGTGGCGTTCCACAGCTCATCGTAGCTTTTTGCGTGCTCGAGCCGATGGCGTGAATATTGAGGGTCGCGCTTGTCCTTCAGGTGCTTTCTCATGTTTTTCTGGCACCAGTCAGGTAAGTTGTTCAAGTTGCCAGGATCTTCGACATGCCTGGCATAATTAAACGCGAGTTCCTGCCGCACGATCAGCTCTTCCAGGTACTCATGGGCCATCAATTTGTGGCGGCCGGCGTATTCCTTTACGGCGAGCGCGATTTCAAGCGAAGAGATTTGTCCGAAATGCAGATACGGGCTCACGCCCGAAGTCGCATGCGCGGTCGGCTCGTTGCGGCTCCCGGCATAGCGCTTGAGATCCTTTTTTAAGAAATGTATTAGACGCCTCTTGGCCTCAAGCGAGCCTCCTCGTGTCCGGTGCACCGGCGCGATCGAATGGTCGATCTCGCAGGCCCCAACCAGTCTGGCGATGTTCTTTTCGGTTACCTCGGTGTGAAAATCCGGAATAGCCCCGCGAAACGGTTGTTTGACCCTTAACCGGTCCGGAGGCACCAGATATTTGAGCAGCAGGCGATTGATTTTCGGCCGGATTGTATATGCGCCGTATTGCCGTTGCGGAATCTCGTTCATCGGAACAATGCAACTTGAATCCACCACGTAGTAAGCCACATCGATCTTTTGTGGAACGCGCTGGTTATGGGCGCGCGCGATGAATACGGGATAATCGTCGGTTACTACCGCAGCTGCCCGGCTGGCCAAAACGTACAGGGCATCATTCCGCGATTGCTTGGTTTTGCGTGCGTAGAATACATAGCCAATGCCCGCTTTCGCCAAACGCCTGGCCGTTTCGGGAACGGCCTCGAGAATAAAGGTGTGCAGACGGTCGTTGGCGTATTTATAAGCACAGGTTAGCCCTTCGTAGAAGACCAGGGGCAGACTGTGTCGATTGGCCAACTCGGCAGCGTAAAGCAAACCATGATTCGCATCGACGCGCCGGTTCATCTGCGCCCAATACAGCACGTATTCGCGATCCGGCTTTTCCGCCGCCTTATTCAACTTGGTGATTCGTTCAGGGTCAACAGGCATCAGAGCGCCGGGAATCAATCCTTGGGTGCGATACCGAGCGCTTTCATTTTTCTGTACAAGTTACTCCGCTCGAGGCCCAACAAATCAGAAGCGCGTGTAACATTGCCGCCCGTCTCATCGAGTTTGCGCAAAATATAGTCGCGCTCGGCCGCCTCTTTCACTTCCTGCAAACTGCCCGCAGTCTCACTTGGCTTACTGCTCTGAGTTTTTCGGCCGGTATCGAGCGCAAGGTGTCGCACGTCGATGCGCCGCTGCGGATGTAAAATAACGAGCCGTTCCATTAGATTACGCAGCTCGCGCACATTTCCGGGCCAACCGTATTTCATCAGCGCATCGAGCGCCTCCGCACTCACCTCTTTCGGTTTGCGGCCGTACGCCAGAGTGAATTCATGCAGGAAGTGATCCGCAAGCAGCGGCACATCCTCAGCGCGATCGCGTAGAGGCGGCACCGTAAAGGGGATTACATTGAGGCGGTAGAACAAATCCTCACGGAAGTTGCCGCGCTCGATCTCTCTCTCGAGGTTCTTGTTAGTCGCCGCAATTACCCGCGCGTCCACTTGTATGGATTGGGGCGCTCCAACCGGTTCAAAACGGTGTTCGTCCAGAGCGCGCAGCACCTTAGCCTGCGTCTTGAGGCTCATGTCGCCAACTTCATCGAGGAAGAACGTTCCACCGTGGGCCTTTTGCAGCTTGCCGATCTTGTGGTCGGCTAATCCATCGCGGTTTGTGCGCCGATGACCGAACAGCTCGCTTTCGATTAGCTCTTCCGGAATCGCTGCGCAGTTGACTTCCACAAATGGCCCATTCGCGCGCTGGCTGGCGCGGTGTATCGCCCGTGCCACCAACTCCTTTCCGGTGCCGCTTTCGCCATAAATCAGCACACGGCCATTTGTTCCGGCCATCAGCTTCAGTTGCTGCCGCAGTGCTTTCATCGGCACACTGTCGCCGATGATCTCCGGCCATTCCGTGTCTTCCCGTAGCCTCTGCAGTTCCAGGTCTGTCCGCCGCTGCTGTACGGCGTTCTTTAGAACTACGCTCACTTTTTCGATCGTGAGAGGCTTCTCGACGAAATCGAATGCGCCCAATTTAGTGGCCCGCACCGCCGTTTCGATATTGCCGTGCCCCGAGATCATGATCACGGCCGGGCGCGTTCCCGTCGGCAACTCCTGGATGCGGGAAAGCGTGGCGAGGCCATCCGCGCCGGGAAGCCAGATGTCGAGCAGCACTGCTTCAAATGATTCGCGCAGTAGTAGATCGAGACAGGCCTCACCGCTTTCCACCGCTGTGCAATCGTAATTCTCGTCACCCAGCACACCACGCAGGGATTGGCGAATGTTCGCCTCGTCGTCGACGATTAATACTTTAGGTCCGCGTGCCGGCACAGGAACGAATTACGACTTTAGCGCGGGCGCGCTGTCCGCCATCTCCACGGTCGTGGCTGAGTCGCCGTTAGGTAATCCGTTTAGCTCGACAATGAAACGTGCACCACGCGGCTGGTTATCCTCCACCCGCACTCGGCCATGGTGCTCGTTCACAATGTGGCTGACGATGGCGAGCCCGAGGCCCGTTCCCCGCCCTTTGGTCGAAAAATACGGCAAAAACAATTTCTCCTTGTCGGCGCGAGAAATCCCGCAGCCAGTATCGGTGACCGAAACCTCCACCATGTCTACCGATGGCTGTGAAGTTGAAATGAAAAGCTTGCGTAACGGTGAATCTGTCATAGCTTCGGCGGCATTGTCAATCAGGTTCACAATCACGCGCTTCATCTGCTCCCGGTCGGCCATCACCGGAGGAATTGCAGGGTCGAGGGTGATCGAGACGTCGATATCGTCCAGGCGGCCGCCGAAAACCGTTATGGCGCTTTCTACGATCTCGTTCAAGTCCGCCGGAACGGGCTGTGCACTCGGGAAGCGTGAAAATTGTGCGAACTCGTCCACCAGAGTTTTCACGCTCTGCACTTCCTGCTGGATGGTCTGCGTGCATTCTTCGAGAATCGCCCGCGTATCCGGGGGGAGTGGCAGGCGGAGTATCTGCCGCGCGATACGGTCCGCGCAGAGCGAGATCGGAGTCAGCGGATTCTTGATTTCATGCGCTATGCGTCGCGCTACTTCCTGCCAGGCGGCCGCCTTCTGCGCGTGCAGCAGATCGCTCGTGTCTTCGAGCACCATTACGATGCCGCGATTCTCTTCCAGCGAAGCCGCGGTCACCGCCAGGTGCAATACACCGCTTGGGCGCGGCATCTCGAGCTGGCAGGCCGCTGCGCCAGTGCGCCGAGCGCGTTTCAGCAAGTGACGGATTTCGGCCAGATCTTCCGGTCCAAAAAGATCGGAGAGGCGGCGCCCCGCATGCGTTCGCTCTTGTGGAAAGATGCCAGCTAGTGCCCGATTCACACGCTCGATACGTTCGTCGCTTGAAACCGAGATTACACCCGTAGGAATGCTCTCGAGAATCGCTTCCGTGAAGCGGCGGCGCGCTTCGAGTTCGCGTGCGTTTCCTTCGAGTTCGCTGGTCATTTGATTGAACGCGCGCACCAGCGTAGCCAGTTCGTCAATTGCGCTCACCCGCACTCGATAAGAAAGATCTCCACGCCGCACTTGCTCGGCCGCGCCAAGCAGCGCCGAGATCGGTACGCTGATCTGCCGCGACAGAATCTGGGCGGACCAGGCAGCGAAGAACAAAACAAATAGCGTCAGAAGGCAGATTAAGAGGAAATATGTGTCGTGATAAAACTTTTGTCGGCCCCCCAGCCGCTGCTGGTCGTTCAGGAAACGCTGGATCTCGGATTCCTTTTGTGCCGGGTCATCGCTGATCGCACTGATCAGCGTAAGGTGGCCGGACTTCCCGGCGCCATACGTGAAATCGGCGTCGGCTTTCAGGGGTGCAGCGTTCGATGCCCGGAAAAGCTGATAGAGAAGCAAGGGCACGCCGCTTTGCCTGGTCAGGAGCAATTGCCGGATGCCATGCTTT
>Ga0157369_10004899_pt1 | contig 15701 bp, 13 predicted proteins | sample C25metaG_FD_113461 | JGI IMG/M metagenome (GOLD analysis project Ga0157369, IMG submission 113461) | Corn rhizosphere microbial communities from Kellogg Biological Station, Michigan, USA - C2-5 metaG | ecosystem: Host-associated > Plants > Roots > Rhizosphere > Soil | place: USA: Michigan... | reverse complement strand
CCAGTCTTTCGAACCGTGAGGATGTGCCGAGGCTCGGCGGCGTTCTCCTCGAGCTTTCGCCGAAGCTCCGCGACGTGCGTGTCGACGGTGCGACTGTAGACCTCGCCTGAATATCCCCAGACCTCCTCGAGCAACTCCGTGCGCGACGCAACCTGCCCGCGACGCTGGAGCAGCGCGATAAGCAAATCGTATTCCTTGGGTCTGAGCGTCACCGTCTCGCCGGCGCGACGCACCGTGTGCGTCCCCGGATCGACGTGAACGTCGCCGAACGAAACCGGCGTTGCAAGCTTGTGCTTCGTGCTGGCGCTTGCCGCTCGTCGAAGCAGCGCCTCGACTCGAGCCAACAGCTCGAGCAAGCCGAATGGCTTTGCGACATAGTCGTCCGCGCCGAGGTGAAAGCCAAGCACCTTGTCGGTCTCTTCGCCGCGCGCGCTGAGAATCAGCACCGGCGTATCGATCCCGTCCTCGCGCAGCGTCTTCAAGACACGGTAGCCGTCCATGCCCGGCAGCATGAGATCGAGCACGATCAAGTCGGGCAGCGTCGAGCGTGCGAGCGCGAGACCGCTCGCGCCGTCGCCGGCCACCGCGACCTCGTAGCCCTCGATCTCCAGATTGTTGCGCAAGCCAGTCGCGAGATTGCGATTGTCTTCGATGACGAGAATCCGCGTCACACGCCGGACTCCTGCGCCTTCTCACTCGTCGCGGCGTTCGGATGCTCGTCAGTGAAGCCCGACACACGCGCAGCGGCGGCAAGCTCGATCAGGACTCGGGCTCCACCCGTGGGTGCGTCCTCGATCCACGCGTTGCCTCCGTGCAGCCGCGCGAGCTCGCGCACCACGTACAATCCGATCCCACTGCCGGCCACCGACGAATTGGCGTGCCGATCCAATCGATAGAACGAGTCCCATACTCGCTCACGCTCTCGCGGAGGAATTCCCTCGCCTTCATCGTCGACCCAGAGTCGAGCACGGTCGTTGATCGCGCCCGTCCCAATGGTCACTGTTTGCGACGACGGCCCGTATTTCACGGCGTTGTCGAGCAGGTTGAGTACCATCTGTCGCAGCGCGCTCGGGTCAGCCATCGCATGGACGTCGGGCGCGAGCTGCGTGCGGACGCGCACATCGGCGATGCCTGCCAACGGAAGCCAATCGTCGACAATTCCCTGCACCGCACGATTCAAGTCCAGCGGCTCCAAGCCAAGCCGCGCCATTTGTCGCTCGGCGCGCGAGAAGTGCAGAATGTTCTCGACGAGGTGCATCAGTCGGCGGCCTTCCTGCACAATCACATCTGTAGCGGTGTGACGCTCTTCTTCCGTGCGAACGCGCCCGAGGTTCAGTGTCTCCGCGAACAAGAGAATTTGCGACAGCGGGGTTCGCAGCTCGTGCGAGACGCTCGAGATGAAATCGGCGCGTAGGCGTGACAGCTCGTGCTCGCGACGCAGCTGCATGACGGTAATGGCGATCATTGCCGCGGTCAGTGTGAGCAATCCAACCAGGATCGGCACGCGTGCCTCCGGGAGGGCGCCGAAGGCGAGCACTTCGATGGCGTGCGGACGAATGGTCGCGCGAACCGTCAGCGACCCCGCGTGGTCCAGTTGCGCCTCGGCGGAATACGGCGAGGACACCGTTTCGCCGGACTGAAACACGGTCCGGCCGGTCGGATCTCGCACCTCGATCGACACGATCGAATCGTTGCTCGCGCCGCTGCTTGCCGCCGCGGGGATGAGCGCACGACGCGCGAGAAGCCCTCGAAAGAGCGGTGCGCCAATGACGTCGGCGCAGGTGTTGAACCCATATGCGGCGATCGGTGCGCGATGTTCCGCGTACTTCACCGCGTACGCGATTGCCGTGCGTGTCCCGCCAATTGGTGCGCCGAGTATGATCGCATACGACCAGTCCGGCTGATAGATGCCGCGGCCGTGGCTGCTGATGGTGTCGAGCAGCCACCGTCGCATTGCGGGCACCGGCTGCGCGCCGAATGTCGCAAGCGAGCCGTCTCGAAAATCGATTCTGAAATAGAAGCGCGACGAATCGATCGCTGGCACCGGGCAGCGCAGCGTGCCATCGGCACTCGCCACGAGAGCGCTCGGCGCGGGAAGCAAGTCGTACGGCGTGGTGGCGTGGACTCGGGTCAACGGCGCCAGCGCGGTGCCGAGCGTCGACTGCAACTGATCATTTACACCGGCAACGACTTCCCAGGCGGCAACCGCAGCGTAGTCGTGTAGCGCGCGCTCAGCGGTCGCGCGATGCGAGCGCGCGGCATCGTGCGCGACGTACGCGAGCAGCGTGGCCAGGATGAGGGTGCACACGAGTAGTGTCGCGAGGAGCATCGCGTGCGATCGTGGACGGCCCGCTGGTCGGAAATACGACGTCGCCATAAGCGAATCTGCTCTGTTGTACGCGTGCTGGGCAATGGTTGTCAGCGCGCCGTCACATCGATTCTGACATGGCTCTGACACCGCGCGTACCGAGGCAGCACACCTGGCCGGGCGGTTGGTGTCATCGTGAGAAACGAAGTGAAGAAGACCACACTCACCGGAACGCTGATGAACCTGATGACGCGCAAGTCGATCGACCAGCTGATCGCCGAATCGAACGCGAGTACGCTCAGACGCACGCTCGGCCCGTTCAGTCTCACGACGCTCGGCGTTGGCGCGATCATCGGCGCCGGAATCTTCGTCATTACGGGAACTGCTGCGGCGCAATTCGCCGGACCGAGCCTCGTATTGTCGATGATCTTCGCCGCGGTGGGCTGCGCGTTCGCTGGGCTCTGCTACGCCGAATTCGCCAGCATGATCCCCGTAGCCGGCAGCGCGTATACATACGCCTATGCGACGCTAGGTGAGCTCTTCGCGTGGATCATCGGTTGGGACTTGATTCTCGAATACGCACTGGGTGCATCGACGATCGCTGTCGGATGGGCCGGCAACTTCACCAGCATTTTGCAGGACATGGGCATCCAGTTTCCCGCGATGCTTGCCGGACCGCCTGGATCGGTCGTCGCCTTGGCGGATGGCAGCACTGTGACGGGGGTGTTCAATCTGCCGGCGGCGGCGATCGTCTTGCTCGTCTCGATGATTCTCATCATCGGTATCCGCGAGTCGGCAGGGTTCAACACGGTCATCGTCGTCGTGAAGGTTGCCGTTCTGCTGTTGTTCGTCGCGTTCGGCATCAAGTACATCAACACGGCAAATTGGCACCCGTTCGTGCCGCCGAATTCCGGGAAGTTTGGAGAATTCGGATGGAGCGGAGTGCTACGCGGCGCCGGCGTTATCTTTTTCGCCTTCATCGGATTCGATGCGGTGTCGACCGCGGCGCAGGAGGCGAAAAATCCGCAGCGAGACATGCCGCGAGGAATCCTCATCTCGCTCGTGGTCTGCACGCTGCTATACATCGCCGTCGCGTTGGTGCTCACCGGCATCGTGCACTACTCCAAGCTCAACGTGCCGGCGCCGATCGCACTCGGCGTCGACTCGACCGGACTCACGTGGTTGCGTCCGATCATCAAACTCGGCGCGATCGCAGGTTTGTCCAGCACGATGCTCGTCATGCTGCTCGGCCAACCGCGCATCTTCTATTCGATGAGTCGTGACGGATTGCTGCCGCCGCTGTTCAGTCGGGTTCATCCAAAATTCAAGACACCGTACATCACAACCGCGCTCACAGGTGTGGTCGTCGCCCTCGTCGCCGGACTCTTCCCGATCGCGACGCTCACGCAACTCACGGCGATGGGAACATTGCTCGCGTTCGTGATGGTGTCGATCGGCATTCTGTTGCTGCGTCGGACGAGTCCGGACCTCGTGCGTCCGTTCAAGACGCCTGGGATGCCGTGGGTGCCAACCCTCGGCGCGCTGATTTGCCTGGCGCAGATGGCTGGCTTACCCGGAACGACTTGGCTTCGGCTGATTCTTTGGCTCGCCGTCGGACTGATCATCTACTTCGGGTACGGGCGGGAATCCGCGGCGCGACATCGAGCGTCGATCAACGTTGTGACGAGCCGTGCGGCCTAGAACCGATTCCATGTCGTCCGAGATCGCGCACGGCGGCTGGTCCGCGGCGCAGCGTCACGTGCGTCACTTCGGCCGGCGCGCCAATGCGAAACGGAAGTCCCCAGTATCCCGTGCCCGGCGTGATGTACAGCAGCGAGTCGCCGCGCTGGTACGAGCCCATAGCCTGATCGAGGAAGGGAGACGCCAGGCTCCAGCCGATGCTTGGGATCGAGAATTGGCCCCAGTGCGTGTGACCGCTCAATGTCAGACCGACGCCGCGATCGGCGAGCGCCGGCCAGAGCGCCGGATTGTGCGCGAGCACGATGACCGGCGCGCCGCGCGGAACCTGGGAGAGCGTGCGCTCGATGTCGGGAGCGGCGCGCGGAGCATGCGTCTGGATTCCGGCAGGATCCCCAGTAGCGGCGAGATAGAGAATCGCTTCGCCGCGGCGAAGCACGCGTGATTCATTGATCAACACCGTCGCGGGTACGAGCCGCGAGAGCTCGCGTTCGACGTCGTCCCATCCCGCGTAGACGTCATGATTGCCGGCGATGAGAAAAACGCCGAGGGGCGCGCGCAATCCAGCGAGCGATGTGGCGTAGTGGGCGACGTCTTCCGCGCGATCGTCGATCTGATCTCCCGTTACGGCGATGAGATCGGGTTGCAGAGATTCGATCGCGGCGACAACACGTTGCAAGTAGCGCCTCGATGTGTGCGGTCCGACGTGCAAGTCCGAGAGCTGCGCGATTCGCGCGCCGTCGAACTCCGGCGGAAGATTGGGCAACGATGCCTCGAGCTCGTGGACGATCAATTGTCGCGAGCCGAGGTAGCCGACAAGGAGCATCAGTGTCAGAGCAACGGCAACGACGAACGCGAACCAACGTCCAATGCTGAGTGTCTGTCCGACGGCGGCGCCGATCAGAAGTCCGACGATTCCAGATCCCGCGACGAGCGGCAGCATGACCTGCGTGTACAACAGGGGTCGGATAACGAACAACCGAAACGCTGCCGTCGGATAGAACGTCCAGCCCCCTCCACGAAGGAAGAGAAAGAGCGGCAGCGTCGTGTACAGGGCCGCGACTAGCACGACAGCCGGTGCTAGTGGAAACGTGCCATATGCGAAGAGCGCGATCATGAACCAACAGACCACGTAATACAGTCCGAGTCGGACAAACACGCGCGACGGCACACGAAAGCTGCGTTGTGTCATCGGATGTCGGACTCAGTTCGCCACTTGCAGCTCAGCGTTTGCCGCGCCGGCTCGCTGCCGCACGGCAGTCTTGAAATTCACCACGCCGATTCCCGCCAATACGAGTGCGCCACCAAAGATCTGTGCAGCGGTGATGCGCTCGTGTAGAAATGGAACCGCGAGCACGACGGTGATCGGCGCCTGGGCCAGCAACACCACGGACGCTACGGACGCCGGCACTTTGCCCATGGAATAGGCGACGCATAGGTGTCCCATGACTTGGGTCACCAGGGCGAGCGCGATCAGTGACGCCCAACTCGCGGGCGAGAAGCCGCTCAGTGGAGCACGAATCGCGAGGCAGATGCCGAGCAGCGTGATCGAGGCGACTACACCCGAGATCGCGCTGAAGCTGAGCGCATCCATCGTGACCCGGCTGCGTTGCAAATACAGCAGATACACGGCGTAGCAGATCGCGCCGCCAACCGCCATTGCGTCGCCGATACCAAGCACGGGATGACGAATGACGTCCGTACCCACGATCGCTACCATACCAATGAAGCTCAGCGCGAAACCGCTCCAGTACGCGATCGTCGGCCGCTGGCCGAAGAACATCCACGCACCGAGCGCAACGAAGATTGGCGCATTGACGCCGAGCAGCGTTGCGTTACCCGCCGATGTGCGCATGATCGCGGTGTTGAACAACGCCAGGTCGGCCGCGAACGCGATGCCGGCCCACACCGCGGCGATCACGGCGCCACGCTCGAGCCGCGGTCGCGACGATGGTGCAGCGACGCGCCACGGAACGAAGATCAGTTGCGCCAACGCCATGCGATAGAATGCGGACGTCGACCCCGAGACACCCGACAGACGCACGAAGATCGCCGACCATCCGACGCCGAGCACGCCGACCGCGAGCGCCAGGTAGGCGGCTTTGTGGCTGATCGTGTGATTCGCGCGGTGCGGCATCGCTGAATGTTAACGACGACGCGAATCGCCTCGCCCGATCACGCCCGTGCGACGCGCAACACCTCATCGAGCGTCGTGACGCCATCGCGCGCGGCGCGAAGGCCATCGTCGAGCAGCGTGCGCATTCCCTTCGCGATCGCCATCGTGCGAAGCTCCTCTGATCCGCGGCGTTGCTGCACCTCGATGCGCAGCTCGTTGTCCATCACGAGCAGCTCGTAGACGCCGGTTCGTCCGCGGAAGCCGGTTCCGCGGCATTCGTCGCAGCCAGCGCCCTTCCATACGCGGCCCAACCCCGCCGCCTCGATGTCGATGCGCCGGGCAGCGGCCCTATCGGGCCGCGTCTCGACTTTACAGTTCTTGCAGATGACGCGGACCAGTCGTTGCGCGAGCACCGCGTCGACCGTACTCGCCACGAGATACGCCGCGACGTCGAGATCGAGCAGGCGGGTGAGCGCCGTCGGTGCGTCGTTGGTGTGCAGCGTCGAGAGCACGAGGTGGCCCGTGAGCGCCGCCTGCGTTGCGATCTGCGCCGTGTCGGCGTCGCGGACTTCGCCGACAAGAATGATGTCCGGGTCCTGACGCAACAGCGCGCGCAACGCGCCGCCGAAGGTCATGCCGACTTTCTCGTTCACCGGAACCTGCGGTACACCGGGCAATTCGTACTCGACCGGGTCCTCGACCGTGAGGATCTTCTCACGCCCGGTTCGAATCATTTCGACGGCCGCGTACAGCGTCGTCGTCTTACCGGATCCCGTGGGCCCGGTGACCAATACGATACCATGCGGCCTCGATACCACTTCCGTGAACAGCTCCAACGTGTCGGCCGCCATCCCGAGCTCGGGAAGCGATATGCGCCCGCGCTCTTTGTCGAGCAAGCGAAGGACGACGCTCTCGCCGCGAAGCGTCGGGACGGTCGACACACGAACGTCGACTTGCCTGTTCTGCAACCGAAGGCGAATACGGCCGTCCTGCGGCAATCGTCGCTCGGCGATGTCCAGCTCCGCCATGATCTTGAGGCGGCTGATGATCGCTGCCGTGAGGTGCGGCGGCGGCGATGGCGCGTTCTGCAGCACACCGTCGACGCGATAGCGAACCTGCAGCCCATCCTGGTAGGACTCCAAGTGCACGTCGGAGGCGCGCGCGTCGAGCGCTTCGATCAGCAGCAGATTGACGAGCCGCACCACGGGCGCTTCGTTCGCCAGATGCAGCAAATCGTCGAGCGGAATCTCATCGACGTCGACGACACGTGCCTCGCTCGTGAGCCCGGCAATCAGGCCCTCAGCCGTCCCGGCTTCGGGCGCATATGTGCGACGGATCGCCGTGCGGAGATCGTGCTCGCCATATCGCTCGATCGTGATGCGTGCGCCGAACAGCAGGCGTAAGTCGTCGAGTGCGAGCGGGTCGAGGCGATCGAGCCACGTTCCAACGACCAGCAGTCCGTCGTCGAGACGCAACGGCAACACACCGTATTGCTCCAGCCAATCGGCGGACAGTGCGGTCGCCAGCCGCTCGACTTCCAGCAACTCGGTCGCCGAACGCTCGGTTTCGGGGCGATCGATCAGTGTCATCGCGGCTCAGGCGGACGGCGACGAAGCGTCGTCAGCGAATCGGGTTTCTTGATCGTGTCGGGCTTGATCAGCGGCGGCAGCGTGTCCGCATGCGGAATGATGCGCGGCCCGACGTCGATCTGCTTCAACAAGTCGCTGCCCTCCTTCACCGCGTCGCGCAGCTTGTCCACATCCCCATCGCTCGAGATGATGTGCGGCGTGAGAAAGAGGAAGAGCTCGTTGGTCGTCTCGTTCTTCGTCACGCGTCCGAACAAGAACGGGCCAACGAGTGGGATGCGACTCAAGAATGGGATGCCGCTCACATCGCTGCTTTTCGTGTTGTCGGCAAGTCCACCGATCACTGTCGTCTGCCCATCCCGGATGAAGATCTGCGTCGTCGCCTCGCGCTTGTTGATCACCGGCGCGTCGAACTGCACTTCGTTCGTCGCGCTGTTGTCCGTCTGCGAGACTTGCAGATTGACGTAGCCGTCGGGGTTGATGGTCGGCGTGATCGTGAGCGTCGTGGCGACGTCGATGTATTGCACCGTCTGCACGCGGCCTGTCGGATCATTCGGCACTGTCTGCGATACCTGCACGAACGGCCGCGACGAACCCACGTTCAACACGGCTTGTCGGTTGTTCTGCGCGATGATCACGGGCAGCGACAGAACGCGAACGTCGCCGCGCTCTTGCAGTGCCGCGATTGCAACGTCGTAGTTGATCGTGCCGTGCCCGCCTGTGAGCTCGACGATGAAGTCCCGCGCGCTCGACTGCGACGGAGCGGTGGCGGTGACGTCGGCGGCGGTCTTCCCGTTGGGAGTGCGCTTCACCGTACCGGACACGCCCAAATCGAGATCATGCGTGCGCTGCACCTCGGCGATCGTCACCTCGATCAATACTTGCAACGGGCGCAGGTCGACGCCTTGAATGATCTGCTGGACGAGTGCCCAGTCCGCGTCGGTCGCTCGAACGAGAAGCGAGTTGCTCGATTCTTCTGCGATGATGCGGATGTCGCCGGACTGACCGGAGAGACCGTTCGCCTGGGCGAGGGCGTTGAGCGCGTTGGCCGCGCCGCCGCCACGACCTGCATTGCCGCCGCGGCCGGCGTTTCCGCCGAACGGCGTCGGAATCGTTGTGATGTTTCCCGGCGGCCCGGACGGCGTGGCCGGCGTAAAGACTTGGAACCCGCCGTTCGCATTGGGAATGATCGTCGTACCGCGTCCACCAAAGTTTCCGGTGAGGCCGGAAAACAAGTTCGTGAGCACCGGCGCCAGCTGCACCGCGCTCGCATGCTTGAGCCGATACGTGAAGAGACGCACCTGCTGATTCTGTTGCGCAAGCTGTTGGGCGAGCAATTGCTGCACGGCGGTCTGCCGCGTCTCGACCACCGGCTGCGCGCCGGCAATCTGAATGAGCGTCGGCGTCTCCGTCACCTTGAGCCCATTCGACTCGGCAACATTCTTCACGAGCTCGATCATTCCGTCACGCGTGACGGGCCGACCCATATGCAGCGAGACGCGTTGCGATGGAATGTTCGTCATCGACACGTTGAGATCGCCGGCGGCAGCAAGCGCGTCGAGCACGACGCGAAGCTCCTGGTCTTGAAAGTCGAGCGACACGCCGGCCGCGGCCTTCTTGGTCGAATCCGCCGTGGTGGCCTTCGGCGTCGTCGCCGGAATTCGCGTCGGCGTTCGACCGCCCGCGCCGCGTTGGGCGAGCGCGGGCGGCGCGAGCACCAGCCCGACGGCGCCGATCGTGAGCATCCTATGAACAAAAGACATATCAGGTTCCTGGCTTGGGCACGGTGAGATCGGCGCGCGTGCCAGATGTGCTCACCAGCACGATCTTGCCCCGCTCGATCGCTTTGACGACCCACTCACCGATCTTGTCGCCGACGCGCACGAGCGCCGGAGATGCATCACCGAGTTGAAGCGTCGCGAAACTGCGTCCATCAGTGGCAACCGCCGTCCCCAACACCACGGGCTTCATCGGTTCGACGGTTGATTTCTCTTTTCCGTCACTCTCTCCCGGCATACGATATGGCGCATCCGGTGCGCTGCGGTCGGCCGCGAAGAGATCCTTGTCCACGGCTGTCTGGATATCGGCCGGCGCCGGAGTCGAATGCTTTCCGATGGCCTCGAGAATCGCGACGATCGTTGGCGGCGTGTCCGGCAGCGGTTCACTGCGCAACGCCCGTGTGAGCGTCCACAACACGAGCGCGAGCGCGACGACGAGCGCCGTTACGGCAGCGCGCATCGCCCGAGCGTTCAATACCGCGCGCAGATTCATCGCGGCGCCTCCATGCTCGGCGGCACCGACGCAACCGCCGGACGTGCGACCGCCGCCGTCATCATCGTGTCACTCACGGCAAACCCGGAGATCGTCGCCGCGATCGACAGCACTTCGGCATCTTTGTCGTCGGAACGCGCGGTGTGCGAGATATCGAGTCGATCGATACGGATCAACTTGTCGCCGCGCTCCAGTCCCTGGAGAAACAACAGCGTTCCCTGCACGTCGGACTCGGCACGAATCTCGACGCGTAACGTGCGCACACCTTCGGCGGCAGGCGTCGCGGGGCGAGTTCCCGCGTCTTGCAACCAGACGCGCGCTCGGCGCGCCACCTCGCCCACATACGCCGCGAGCTCGGCGCTCGCCATGACGTCGTCTTTGCCCTCGAACAATCGCGGACGCATCGCGCGCATCGCGGAGTCGGCGATGTGCTGCAATTGAGGATTTTGGCGCGCCGTCGCCACAGCCGCGCGCTCGCGCGCCAGCGTCGCGCGTTCAGTCGCGAGCTCGTCACGCGCGTCGCCGAGCGCGTCGCGATACATGCGGCCCCAGATGACGGCGAAACCCGCCAACACCACGAGGGTGCCGATCACCAGCGTGCGCCGTTCGCGCGCGTTCATGGTGGTCCACCTCATTGGCCGGGACTCCGGCTCGCCGGAGTTGATACCGGTGAGGTCGTGGCTCGATGTGGCGGGTTCGTCACGACGCGCGCGGCGATGGTAAAGTGATCGAGAGCCGTCCCATCATCCTGGAGCTCACGTCGGACCGCGGCAGCAGCTTTCACATCCGTGAACCCCGGCGTCTTCTCCAGCGCATCGAAGACACGCGCCGCATGTTCGGCGAGTCCGTCGACAATGAGCGAGTCGTTGCGAGAGCGAATGGCCGTGAGGTATGCATCCGCGGGAATCGATTGGCTCAGCGTAGTGATTACCGCGGCCCATTGCGGCGTGGATCGCTCGATGTCGCTGAGCGCCGCGAGATGTCGATACGTCGCCTCGACGGTCGTGCGCCCAATCAGCGTCGAGGCCAGCGCTGGACGGAGCTGCGCGCGCTGCTGTCGCACGAGATCCAGCTGGTGATGAACTCCCCACAGCTCGATCATTGCCGCCGCGACGAGGAGGGCTGCTGTCGCCGCGAACGTGATCATCGTCGCCTTGCGCATTCGAGCCCGATTTGATGCGACGTTGTCCTCGCTGCGGAGAACAGGCCCGACGTCGCTGCCGGCGAAGTGCGCCGCGAGCACATCGCTGCGCTCTGCGGCACTCGACCACTCTCCGGTGGGCGACGTCGTCGTGACACCGAGCGCCCCGAGCGCCGATGCAAGCTCTCTCCGCTGCTGCGCCGCTCCGACCACACCCGCGCGACCAGACGAACCAATCGCGTCGGCAATCATGGCGGCATCCGCGGCGCCGGCCCGGAAGCGACGAACGCCAACGAGTCGCGCCTTCTCGACCTGAAGGAGATCGGTGCGGTCGTCGTGCGCGACGAGTGCGGAAAGATTTTGCTTGGCGAGCGTCGGCCACAATGCGATCGCCGCCGCGGCCCACGCCGTTTCCGCCGGCGCAATCGCGTCGACGCTCCACCCACTCTGCTCGGCCGCGAGGTGAATCATCGCGAGCATGCGCGCCGACGCAGCGGCTGCAATGACCGGCGTCGTCTCGCCGCGCGCGCGACGACCTGGCGACGACGCACCGACAATCTGTGCTCCGCGCGCACCAACGAAATACCGGGCTGGATTGCGTGAGAGCAGTTTGGTGAGATCCTCGTCGCGCAGCGGCGGCAGCTCCAGCTGGCGAACTTCGGCGAGCGGCGGCATCAGTGAAACGGCAAGGCGACCGCTGGTGACGCCGAGCTCGCGCGAGAGATGCGCGAGCGCCGAGGCGAGCGACGGCCAGCTTGCTCCTTCGGACGGCGGCGCATCGAGTGGAGCACGCCATACGCGATCGCTCGCGCCGCGCAGCCGAACGTCGACCGCCGAGATCGTCGACGTCGAGATGGCCACGCCCGTTTGGGTTTTCCTCGAGCTCGGCTCGCCGCGCGCGCGCGTCACCATTGTTTGTATTGGACAACCGCTTGGCGGTTTTGATTCGCAACGACCGCAATCAGCTTGGTCGTCGGCGCCTGCGGTCCCAAGCGAGCGGTGATCGTCAGCTCCAATTGCGTCGTGTTGACGCCGGCGCGCGCGCCGATTTGGTTGATGACGGCCTGACCCGCCAACTGGCCAGGCAGCGGCCGCCGCCCGTTCTGCGCGCCGGGAAAGATATCGTTGATGTTCTCGATGCGCCGACCCTGCGACCTGAGTTGCAGAATACGATTGAGCGTCGCATCGGTCATCCCGGGCAACGACCGAAGCACAGGCACTGGCGCCGTATTCAGATTCACTTGCGCTGAACCATGCGTTGTGAGATACGGGCTCGCCACCGCATAAATCTCCGGCGTCATCCCCATGACGTCTTGCAGCTCTTCGATTTCGCGGAATGGGCCGTTCGTCGGCAACGCTAGCATTTCGGCTTTGATGTATGCGTCGCGCTCTGCGCCGCTCGGGCGCGGCATGCTGTCGACGTCGCGCCAATCCATGATGCTTTGCGCGAGCTGCGTCGATTTTGCGTAATCGCCGAGCAAGAAGCTGAAGAACGTCTGCAGCTCGTTTTCGTTGACGAGATTGATGTTGAGCTTTTCGCCGAGGTCACGCGTCTGAACATCGACCTCCAGGCTATCCACGAAGACGGCACCCGAGTACGTCGAGTCGGCGTCGAGCCACGGGTCGGAGGCGCGCAGGACCTGCACGTTGGTGCCGCTCGGTGCGACACGCAGCGCTTGCTCGAGACGTGCCTGCATGAGTGCAAGTGCGCCCATGGCCGCGGCCCGTTGCGCGCCGCGCTCCGACGCGAGCAGGCCAATCGTGCGCCGCTCGTGTGCCTCCATGCTGAATTGCAATGCGACGGCCGCAATGGCGACGACCAGCCACAGCGCCGCGAGCAGCGCAACTCCGCGACGCGACTTCATTGCGGGCGCCCCTGCGTCGTATTCGCCGCGCCAATGGTGAACATCATCGGCAGGCTGAGAATCGGCGGAAGCTTGCCATGCTCGCCGCCAAGCAACGTCAAGCGAACCGCGCGCGGCCGAATGGTGGCCGCCTCGGTCGATCGGAACCAGCGCCCGGTACGCGTATCGAGAAACTCGACCTTGAGCGTATCGATTGTTGAATCGAGCATCTTGCGTACGAGGGGTTGCTGCAAGTTCGGCTGATACTCGATCGTCAGTCCTTTCTCGGGCGTGTTGTTGTCACCATCGATGTACAACCGAATGCGCACGGCGGCCAAGAGCGACGGATTGAGCGCTGTTGTCGTGAAGCTCACTTCGTCGCCGATTGCCTGCGCGGTCGACACCGCGGCGACGTTGTTGCCGCCGCGCGATTGACCACCGGCGACGCCGCCGGCGACTCCTCGTGTCAGGCCTCGCGGCCCGCCGCCCTGCTGGATTTGAACTGTTCCCGCGACGATCCAGGAGTGAATCATCTCGCGCAACGCAGCCGCCCGCTCTGTCGAAACCGACGCCTCGCGAATGTCGCGACGATGATCGATGATCGACGCGAACGCGCCGGCGCCGGCAGCCGCCATCATTCCGGTGATCGCGAGTCCAATCACCAGTTCCATGAGCGTCATCCCGGCGCGGGTGCGAAGTCGCATCGTCTTCATCGTCGCGTCGCGAACGGAGGTGTGCGATACGCGTACGACCTCAGCGTGTACGACCCACTCGGCCAGTCGACCGTGATGTGAATGGTGTAGACCCCTGCTTGGTCCGCGAGCGGCGTTGACGTCGTCTTCCAGGAATACTCATCGAGGGGCGGATCGAACTTTCCCTTCTCGACCGAATCCGGAAGCGCCTGCAGCTCGCGGTCGTTGAGCAGGTCGATGAAATCGAGCCGCGACGTCGCCAGAGCTTCGGCTTCGATCGCCCGGCGCGATCGCTCAGCGGCGCGCATGTCGCCACCCGCCGCTTCGAGCGCGCTGACCGCGGTCATGCCGACGATCGCGATCGCCACGACCGCTTCGAGAAGGGATACGCCGCGTCGGGCTGTCGCGCCGCACGACGCTCGCCGCGGATTCCGCCCCGAAAGCAGACTATCGCGAATCGGCACGCGCCACTCCGCTCCAAGGGTCGACGCGCACGACCAGCGGCACCTGGCCGCCTCGCACCACGACGGTGTCCGCGAACACGGCACCCGTCGGACGAAATACATACTGCAATCGCGGCTGATCGGTGAGTAGCGTTTGCGTCAACCCGAGATCGAGGTATCCCGCGGCCAACGTGCCGAAGCCATTCACTCCCGACGTGTCGGCTTGGTACTTGAGCGTCTTTGGATCGAGCCGAAGCGTGACCGTTGCGTTGTAATCGATTGCCGCTTTGCGCGCATCATGCAACAGCCCGATCATCGCGTCAGCGCCGCCGGGTGGTTGCTCGGTGCCGAACCGCGCGAACGCGGGAGCGGCGAGTGCAGCCGCAATGGCCATGATGAGCAGCACCATCGTCAGCTCCCACAGCGTGAAGCCCGCTCGCACTCGGCGCGTGGCAGACATCGGCGGCATCACTTGAACGAATTCGCGTTGATGCCGTAGATCGCCTGCAGCAGCGAGAGCGCGACGAACGCCACGATCGCGCCGAACATCACGATCATCGCCGGCTCGAGGAACGTGGCGAGACGTTGCGTCGCCCGCTCCGTGCGCTCCTCGAAGATGTCCGCCGACTTGGTCAGGAACACGCGTAACTGTCCGGCGTCTTCGCCCACCCCGATGAGCTGCGCGAGCATCGGCGGAAAGAGCGAACTCTCGGCGACGGCGGCGCGCAATGAGCTTCCCTCGCGCACCTTCGTGCGAATGCGCACCGTGTCGTCGCGCGCCAACGGATCGCCGATCGATTCGACCGTGTCGTCGAGTGCCGCCAGCAACGGTGCGCCGCCGCCGAGCAGCACGCCAACGAGTCGAGCGAATCGTCCGGCGAGCGCATACCGTCGCAGCGTACGCACGCCAGGCAGCGTGAGCATGATCCTCGACCATACACGGCGACCTTCGTCCGTGTTCGTTGCCCATGCGGCAAACGCCGCGATCGCGAGTGGAATGAGCAGCAACACGGGCCAGAGACGATGCAATGCTCCCGAGAATGCGAGCAGCGTCGCTGTGGACCGCGGCAGTTTGGCACCGCTGCCTTCGAGCAATGTCACAAACCGCGGCAGCACGAAGAACAGCAGCACTGTTACGGCGACGGAGCCAGCGGTCGCAAGCAACATCGGGTAGATCGACGCTGACAGAATCTTGCCGCGCAGCGCTTCGTCGCGCTCGAGTTGTGCGGCAAGCCGGCCGAATGCGGCGTCGATGTCGCCGCTCCGTTCGCCGGCGCGAACGAGTCCCACATACAGCGGTGAAAAGAGATTGCGATGCTCGGCGAGCGCGCTCGAGAGAGTATCGCCACGCTCCACGCGCGCGCGTACTTCTTGGAGCGCGGCCCTCACATCGCCTGACGCGACGCCCGACGCGGCGTTGAGCGCCTGCGCGAGCGGCATTCCGACGGGGAGCAACGCGGCGAGCGCGCGTGTCACCTCGAGGACCTCGCGTCGCCGTCCGAAGCGGAACCCGCTTCGCGCCCCGTCGGCTTCGCTCGACTCGGCGACGTCGAGCACGAACAGGCCGCGCTCTTCGAGCGTTCGCGCGAGCGCGCCCGAGCT
>Ga0157369_10004898_pt1 | contig 15701 bp, 14 predicted proteins | sample C25metaG_FD_113461 | JGI IMG/M metagenome (GOLD analysis project Ga0157369, IMG submission 113461) | Corn rhizosphere microbial communities from Kellogg Biological Station, Michigan, USA - C2-5 metaG | ecosystem: Host-associated > Plants > Roots > Rhizosphere > Soil | place: USA: Michigan... | reverse complement strand
ACCTGCAGCCGGCACAGCCGACGAGCGTCGGTCACCTGCTCCTGGCCTACGCCTACCCGGCGCTTCGCGACGGCGACCGTGCGCGTGCGTCCCACGCAGCGCTCGGGGCGAGCGTGGCCGGGGCGGGCGGAAGTGCCGGCTCACGCTGGTCGCTCGACCGGACACGACTCGCTGAGCTCCTGGGCTGCGACGGGCTCGTCGAACACGCCAAGGACGCGGCGTGGCAGGCCGACGTGTACCTGGAGCTGCTCGCCACGCTCGCGATCGCGGCAACGCACCAGAGCCAGCTCGGCCAGGACCTCGAGATCTACGCGAGCCAGGAGTTCGGGCTGGTCGAGCTCGCTGATGCGCACAGCCGCGCGAGCGCGCTGATGCCGCAGAAGAAGAACCCCTACGCGCTCGTTGCGATCCGGACGCAGGCCGGTCAGGCCGCCGGCGACGTGATGAGCGCCGTCGTCGCTCTGCACACCGGCTCTGCGCGGACAGATCACTTCCACGTGCTCAACGGCACCGTCCCGCGAGCCCTCGACGAGGCGGTCGCGATCGCCCGGTTGACCGCGTCGGTCCTCGACGGCATCGAGCTGCGGACCGAGCGCTTCGCACAGATCGCGCGCGAGAGCTTCGTCACGGCCGCCGATGTCGCCGACGTCCTCGCGCTCACGGGGGAGATCGACTACCGGAGCGCGCACAAGGTCGTCGGACGTGCCGTTCGCGACCTGGTCGAGTCCGGCGAGCCCCCGTCGGAGCTGACACCGGGCCGCCTTGCCGCGGCGTCCGAGGCTGCGATCGGAAGGCCGGTCCAGATCGACGAAGCAACGCTTCGGAATGCACTCGATCCAGCAGCGTGCGCCGCCGAGCGTCGTCAGTCGGGCTCGTCGTCCGAGGCCGCGATGGATGCGATGCTCGATGGAATCGACGGCACGCTGGCTGCGCACGCGAGCTGGAGCGAAGCGGCGCGCGAGCGAGAGTCGGCCGCGGAGACGGCCCTGCTCGCTCGCGCCCGCGAGCTCGCCTGAGCTGTCGAGATGGTCGAGGCGTCGCTCGCGGAGATCCGCTCGCTGCTCGAGGCTCCGTCACCCGCCGTGCTGACGACCTACCGCAAGGACGGGAGCGCGCTCGTCTCGCCCGTGTGGTTTCGCTGGCACGACGGAGTGTTCGAGGTGGTGATCGCCGAGGGCGATCTGAAGCTCCGCCATCTGGCGCACGATCCACGATGTGCGCTCGTCGTCTTCGAAGCGGTTCGCCCGTTCCGCGGGGTCGAGGTGCGCGGAGTGGCCGAGCTGGTCGAGGGCGACGTCAGCTCGCTGCGAGCGGCGATCGCAGGGCGTTATCTGGGGGCCGGCGACGGTGCGCGGTTCGCGGCGGAGCGTTCGACGCCGGGAGTCTTGTTGCGCCTCGCCTGTGACACGCCTCGCGTCTGGGACCTGTCGCGCATCCTGCCCGTGTGAGGTCTAGAGGCTCTCTAGAACGCGCCCGCGTACGCGTTCAGCGCCGGCTGTCCGCCGAGGTGCGCGTAGAGCACGCGTGAACCGGGCTCGATCCGGCCCGACCGGACGAGCTCGATCAGCGCGGCCATCGACTTGCCTTCGTACACCGGATCGGTGATCACGCCCTCGAGCCGTGCGCAGAGGCGGATCGCCTCGATCGTCTTCGCGTCCGGGATGCCGTAGGTGCCGGCGTGCCATTCGTCGAGCAGGACGAGCTCGTCGTCGCGGAGCTCCCGGTCGAGCCCGATCGCCACGGCGGTTTGCCGGGCGATCCGCGCGATCTGCGCGCGCGTCTGCTCGACCGTGGCAGAGGCGTCGATGCCGAGCACGGTCCGCGGGCGCTCCTGCGCCGCGAAGCCGGCGATCATGCCCGCGTGCGTCGAGCCCGTCACCGCACACACGACGATCGTGTCGAAGAAGACGGAGAGCTCCCGCTCCTGCTCTTCGAGCTCCTGCGCCCAGCGCGCAAAGCCGAGGCCGCCGAGCGGATGATCGGACGCTCCGGCGGGGATCGCGTAGGGCTTGCCGCCCGCCGCCTCGACATCGGCCAGCGCCTGTTCCCAGCTGGGGCGGATGCCGATGTCGAACCCGGCAGGGTCGAGGCGAACGTCGGCGCCCATGATCCGTGAGAGCACGATGTTCCCGACCTTGTCGTAGACCACGTCGGGCCAATCGACCCACCGCTCCTGCACCAGCACGCACTTCAGGCCCAGGTGGGCGGCGACTGCGGCGACCTGCCGCGTGTGGTTCGACTGGACGCCGCCGATGGAGACGAGGGTGTCACAGCCTTGCGCCAGCGCGTCGGCGGCGAGGTACTCGAGCTTGCGCACCTTGTTGCCGCCGTAGGCAAGGCCCGAGTTGCAGTCCTCGCGCTTCGCCCAGATCTCCACCCTGCCGCCGAGGTGGTCGCTCAACCGCGCGAGCGGATGGACAGGCGAAGCCCCGAAGAGCAGTTGCACGCGGTCGTGATCGACCAAGCCCATACCCAGACGATATTCGAGCGCGCGGCGGCCCGTCCGCGGTGTGTGCGACACTGAACGAGTTCGTCAACCTTTGCACGTGACGCCGCGGTTGCGGCAGTCAGGAGTCAGATTGTGAAGGGTGGACAGAAGCCCAAGAAGCTGGCCAAGAAGCCGGCGCAGAAGACGCTCAAGGAGCGCCGCGTCGAGAAGCGCGCCGCCTCGAAGCAGGGCGGATCGCTCGGCGCTTAGCATTCTTAGCGCTCGATTGCCGCCAACACGTCGTCGATCTGCGCTGTCGCCAGGCAGATCGACGTGTCGGCGGCGCCGTAGTACAGGCGCAGCTCACCCGACGGCGGATCGTGAATCAGGCCGCACGGAAAGACCGCGTTGGGGACATCGCCCGTCCGCTCATACGGCTCGAGCGGGCCCATGATCCAGTTCGAGGCGCGGCCGAGCACCTGCGCCGGGTCTTCGAGGTCGAGGAGCGCCGCGCCGACGCGGTAGATCCCGCCCGTCACGGTCTCTTTCACACCGTGGTAGATGAGCAGCCAGCCCTGTTCGGTCTTGAGCAGAGGAGGGCCGATCCCGATGCGCATCGAATCCCACCAGGCGCCGGGACGTGTCTGCATGACCCGCTCGGGCCGGCTCCAGCTCAGCAGGTCGGTCGACCGCGAGAGGAAGATGCCCGGGTGCGCGATCCCGAAGCCGGTCGTGGGCCTGTGGAAGAGAACCCACTTGCCGCCCACTCGTTCCGGCAGGATCGCGGCGTTCTTGTCTTCCGGGTTCATCACGATCCCGCGGCGCTCGACCGACAAGAAGTCCTTCGTGGTCGCGAGATACACCGCCGGACCGGCGGGCCCGTAGGCCGTGCAGGTGATCACGAACCGGTCGAGCTCCTCGACCCAGACCGTTCGTGGATCTTCGAAGCCCCACTCCTCGCTCTTGACCCCGGGCGCGGGGGCGAGCAGCGGCTCGTCCGCGACACGCCAGCCGTCGACACCGTTCGACGAGCGCGCGACGGTGAGGTGAGAGATCCCTCTCAGGTCCTCGACCCGCGTGAGGAGGACGGTCTCGTCGTCGACGAGCGTTGCCGCGGGGTTGAAGACGACGTTTGCGGGATACGGCCAGCGGTCCACCGTGAGGATCGGATTCGATTCATGCCGGACGAATAGCTCACGCGCCTGTCCGGCCCGCTGTGTCAACGAGCCGTTCCTACGCGGATCGGCTCGCGAGCGCGCGGGCGAAGCACGGCCGGCAATCGTGCGGCGTCGAGCAGCAGAGCGGCGCGGTGGAGCGCCAGGGTCGACTCGGCCCCCTGGTTGTCGTTCGTCGCCTCGTCGCCGAGGCCGTCGCTGCAGCCTCCCGTCGCGAAGTCGTACAGTGGGCGTCCAAGCCGGTTGCGTCCGAGGAACCACTCGAATGCGGTTCGCGCGCGCGCGGCGTGGTCGGGATCGTCGGTGACCGCAAACGCTGCGAGCTCGGCCGCGACGAAGGCGGACGCGTCGAGCGGCTGTTCGTCGCCGGCGCACCGAACCGGCCCGGAGCGGTGGCGTCCGAGATGGCCCGTGAGACGGAGCGTCCCTTCGTCGAGCCCGGATTCGTCGCCGAGCCAGCGAAGCGCGGTCAGCCCGGTCTCGATCGCATCGTCTCGGCCGAGCGCGACCCCCCCGGTGATCAGAGCGTGCGGCAGCATCGCGTTGTCGTAGGCGAGCGCGTCCTCGAACCAGCACCAGTCGGCTGAGGCGCTCCGCTCATAGGCCGTCGCCAACTGCTCGACCGCCCGTTCGAGCAGCGCCTGCCCGGCCGGCTGGAGACGGTCGGAGTCGAGGCGCGCCAAGCCGACGGCGGCATAGGCGGCCGTGCGCAGCGACAGATCCGGACCGAGCGTCCCGACGATCGTCTCGAGCAGCCGGCGCGTCGGCCCCACCACGGCCGGCACCCAGGCAGTCGAGAGCAGCTCACCCAGCGCCCAGATCGAGCGCCCCACGTGATCGCCCAGATGCGGCTCGTCGAGCCAGCGCCGGTCGTACCCCATGAAGTTCCGCATCCCGCGGGGCGGATCGGTCGCATCCTGCAGGAACGCGAGCGCGCGGTACACGACCGACGTCCACACCCGCTCGTCGCCGCGCCGGGCGAGCTCGTAGGCGACAACCGCTAGCCGGGCAACGTCGTCGACGCAGTAGCCGGTGGCGCGGTTCGGGATCGCGCCGTTGGCGTGCTGCATGATGCCGACGTTGTCGACCAGGGTGAGCAGGTGGTCCGTTCGCAGTGCCCCCAGTTGTGAGTCTGGTTGTGTCGAAGGGCGGCGCCTGGGCGGCGACAGCGCGACAGCCTCGCGGAGCACCGCCGCCGTCGCCTCCGCCACCGACGGCCACGCGAGGCGCGCCCCGATGCGCTGTGACTCCGCCCGCGCGTCGGCCAGCAGGCTCGGCTCCTCGATGTAACGGCAGACGGCATCGGCCAGTGCCGCGGGGTCTGCGAACGGCACCAGCTGCCCGGCGCCCGATGCGAGCAGATCCTGGGCGTACCAGTACGGCGTCGAGACGACGCCGCACCCGGCCGCGACGCCGAAGGTGAGCGCGCCGGACGAGATCTGCTCGCGGCCGCTGTAGGGCGTGACGAAGACGTCGGTGGCCGCAAGGAGATCGGCGATCTCACCGACCGCGAGGAACCGGTCGTCGAACTCGACGTGCTCCTGGAGCCCGAGGTCGAGCACCAGCTGCTCGAGCTTCAACCGGTAGCGCTCGCCTTCGCGATGCGCGACGTCCGGGTGAGTCCGTCCGGCGATCACGTACGACACCTCTGGATGCCGGTCGACGATCGACGGCAGCGCTTCGATCACCGTCTCGATTCCCTTGCCGGCCGAGAGCAGCCCGAAGGTCGAGAGCACGAAACGCTCGGCGTCCGCGCTCTGGTGAGTCAACGCACGCTCGGCTGCACGTTGTGCGAGCACCGGCGGTGCCCCGTGGGGGACCACGCGAATCTTGTCCGCGACGCACGCATCGCTTTCCACAAGCAGGCGGCGCGCGGTCTCGGTCATCACGATCACGCGCTCTGCACGGCCGCAGAGGGCGGCGAGCACGGTCGCCTGGTGTGCCGTCGGCTCGGAGAGCACGGTGTGGAGCGTTACGACGAGCGGCTGTGACAGCTCGTCCGCCAGCGAGAGCACATACTCGCCGTCGGTACCGCCGTAGATCCCGTACTCGTGCTGAAGTAGTACGACATCGACGTCGAGACGGCCGAGGATCCGGGCCGCGCGGACGTAGTCGCCGCGCACCGCTTGCGCGATCGTCGCGACCAGCCCGGGCCGCTGCGGGCGCGTCGGCTCGTTGACGACGATCACCTTCTCCATGCGGTCGATCCCATCGACCCCGAGCAGCGCTGCGCGGACGTCCGCCGCGAAGGCACCGATGCCGCACGCGCGCGGGGGATAGGTCGACACGATCGCGGTGCGCATTGGCCTGCCGCGCCCCTTCCGATAGGTATCCGGCGCGACGCTCGAGACGTCAGCCCAGCCGGTTCTTCCTCACCGTAGCCGACCCGGTCCGGGTGCCCGCGCTGGCAACAGCCGTAAAGCGTTTGTTAGTGCGCGGAGTAAGGGTTCTGTTAGAGCTGGTTTGAGACACCGCAGGCGACGGCAGAGGTTCGTCAAACGAAGTACTAACTCGTAGATGAACGAGAGCTGAAAGGAGCTTGCATGTCACTCAACCGCCGCTTCCTGGGCGTGGCCGGAATCACCGGCTTGCTAGTTGCGGTCGCCGCGCTCTTCGCGACCATCGGCGGCGCCGCGTCCGGGACCGCAACCGCGAACGCCGCGTCAGCCAATGCGGCCGCCGCCCAGTACGCACCCACCAACACGGGGGCGCCTGCGATCTCCGGCACCGCACAGGAGGGCAGCACGCTCACGGCCAGCAACGGCTCGTGGACGAGCTCGTCAACCGTCGCCTACACGTACGTGTGGGATCGTTGTGACGCGAACGGCGCGAACTGCGCCGCGATCTCGGGCGCGACGAATTCGACGTACGTCCTGGTCGCCGCCGACATCGGCAAGACGATTCGCGTGATCGTGACGGCCGCGAACACCGACGGCAAGAGCAGTGCCACCTCGGCGCAGACCGCTGCGGTCACTGCCAAGGCCCCTCCAGGGCCGGCCGGGCAGGTCAAGCTGCCTGACGGCAAGATTTCGGTGCCGGTGACGTCGCTTGCGCCGCCGTACCGTCTCGTCGTCAGCAGCGTGAAGTTCTCCCCGGCGACGATCACCTCACGCCAGCCGCTGCAGATGCAGGTGCAGGTCACCGAGGCGACGACCGGGTTTGTCGTCAACGGCGCCCTCGTCTATGTCACCGCCGTTCCGTTCGGGCGCATCACGCAGCCGGCGGAGATTCAGACCAACCAGGAGGGCGTGGCAACGCTGACGATTCAGCCGACTGCCAAGCTTCCCCTGCAGAAGGGCTATCTCCTCACGATGTTCGTGCGCGCACGGAAGGCGAACGACAACGTGCTCGCCGGCATCTCGTCGCGCCGGCTCGTGAGCCTGCACATCTCGTAGCTCGGAATGTCAGCCGCCGAGTGGGTTGAGGCGTCGCGCCTCGTCACCCGCTCGGCGGCTGCCGCTTGCGGCGGCGAGGTCGTGCCACAGCTGCCACCTGTTCGGATCCTTCGCGAGCGCCTCACGGAACGTCGCGCTCGCGGCGGCACGTTCGCCCGCATCGGTTTGCGCCTGTCCGAGCACCTCGAGCGGGCGCGACGACCACGGCTCGAAGCGCGCCGCGCGGCGAGTGAGCCTCACCGTTCGTGCCAGGTCGTGCGAACGCGCGGCGTCCTGCGCGTGGGAGAGCGAGAGCTGGGCGATGCCCGAGAGCGCCCCGAGCCCGCCGAGGGCGAGCGCAGCGGTGGCGAGCGCCCACGTCCGCCGGGCTCCGAGCCGCACCTGCTCCTCCGGCAGGAGCGCGGCCCCGACCACGAGCCCCGCGATCCAGAGGGCGGGCAGTTCCCGATCCCAGTCGACGGCGGCGTGGATGACGAAGGCGGCGTAGGCAGCGAAGGCAAGGCGGTCGCGGGGCCGTCCGGCAAGCGGGACGGCGAGGAGCGCGCACAAAAGCGCGAGGCCGATCAGCCCTTCCTCGCCTCCTGTCTCGAGATACACCGAGTGCGCGTCGAGAGCCGAGTTCGGGGTGGGGCGGTGCTGCAACCACCATTCGTCCCATGTCCCGGCGCCGGTGCCGACGATCGGAGCGGCGCGAACCTCGTCGAGCGCCACGCGGTAGTACTCGTGCCGCGGCCCCTGCGCGACCCAGCCGAGGGCAAGCACGAGCGCCGCCGCGGGAACGACGAGCACCGGGCGCCGAACCAGTCCGATCACGAGCCCGAGCCCGAGTGCGAGCAGGCCTCCGCGGGAGCCCGAGACCACCAGCTCCGGAACGAGCAGCACGAGCGCCGGCCAGGTCCTGCGTTCGCGCAACGCCAGGAGGATTGTGACGGCAGCGAGCGCGCCCAGCGCGTTTGCGTACCCGACCGGGGCGGCGTTGGCGCCGCTGAGCTGGCTGCCGCCACGTGACAGAAGATTCCACGCGGAGAGCAGGGACACGGCTGCGACAACGCCGCGCAGTGTCCAGCGGCGGTCGAGCGACACGAGGATCGCCGCGAGCGCTGCGACGACGACGAGCGCGCGTTCCGCTTCGAGGATCGTCGACGTCGTGCTTGCCGACCACGCGGCGCCGAGTGCGGTCCAGCCGGCCGCCGCACAGGCGAGGCCGAAGTAGATGGTGCCCCGCGCCGGAAAGGTCGCCGGCCGTGCGAGCATGAGCGCGACGAGCGCAGCCCAGGCGAGCAGGACGATCGCCGGACCCCAACTCGACGGGAAGAAGCCGCCGTTCGCGGCGCCGAGCCCGGCCACCGCGCCGAAGGCGATGACGCCGCTCCGCATCCGAGGATTCTTTCAGCAACGACGGCGGGTAGGCCCGATGGGCAAGGATGGGGGAGTGGACGTCCGGATGAAGCGTGCCTACGACGATGCCCTGCCGTCAGACGGCTATCGCGTTCTGATCGACCGTCTCTGGCCACGCGGCGTCTCGAAGCAGAAGGCGCAGCTCGACGCGTGGGAGAAAGAGTTGGCTCCGAGCACCGGCCTCCGCGAGTGGTTTGGGCACGAGCCGGCGCGCTTCGACGAGTTTCGGCGCCGCTATCTCACCGAGTTGGACGGGCAGCGGCCAAAGCTCGCCGAGCTCCGTCGTCGCGCACGCGACGGCGCGTTGACTCTCGTCTACTCGGCGCACGACGAGGAACACAACGATGCAGTCGTCCTCGTCGAGGTGCTCCGGCGCGGCCTGCCGAAGCGTTAGAGAGTAGGGCCTTCAGCTCTCCTGGAGCTCGACGGGCGGGACCACAGCGTTGCGCGGCACGTGCCGCGCGTCCTTGACGTCGTCTCGATCGCGGTCCCGGGCGGGCCACGGCGTCAGGATCAGCAAAAGGCGCGTGTCGGCGAGTGCGCGCACCAGATGGCGCTCGCCCGGCTCGAGGCTGATCAGCGTTCCGGTCTCGCACTCTGCGGCCTCGCCGGGCACCGTCATGACGATCCGGCCGGCCACGACCTCGATCACCGCGCGCTCACGGACCGCGTGCTCGTCGATCGTCTCACCCTCGAGCAGATCGATCACGACGGCGCGGCATTCGGGCTCCGAGAAGAGCACGCGCGGCTTCGACCGGCCGGGAGTGGGAACCCGCGGCGCGTCCGGGCCGGGCTGGCGGTCTTGCGCCTTGTCGGACGATGGTGCGACGGTCGGTAGATGCCAGCGTTCCATGTCTCTCCCTCCAGGTTTACCGGTTCGCGACGAGCGCGCGCACGGTCTGCTTGACCGAGCGCGTCGAGGCCAGCACCGCTGTCGGCTCGTAGCCGCAGTGCGCCATGCAGTTGTCGCACCGTGGGTCGCGGCCGCGGCCGTACTTCGACCAGTCGGTGGTCTCGAGCAGCTCCCTGTACGTCGTCGTGTACCCGTCGGCCATCAGGTAGCAGGGCCGCTGCCAGCCGAACAGCGAGTAGCTCGGGATCCCCCAGGGCGTGCATTGGAAGTCGGCCTTGCCCTCGAGGAAGTCGAGGAACAGCGGCGTATGGTTGAGCCGCCATCCCTTGCGCTTGCCGTCGGCGAAGGCGGCGCTGAAGAGCTTGCGCGCTTGGGCGACGCCCGGGAAGTGCTCCTGGTCGGGCGCCTTCTCGTAGGCGTACGCGGGCGACAGCATCATCTGGTCGACCTTCAGCTCGTCGTTCAGGAAGTCGAGCACGTCGCGCACCGTCTTCGGTGTGTCGGTCGTCAGGAACGTCGTGTTCGTGTTGACGCGGAAGCCCCGACGCTGCGCCTCCTTGATCGCGTCGACTGCCTTGTCGAACGTGCCGGCGCGCTCGACGAACTGGTCGTGCCGTTCGCGCATGCCGTCGAGGTGTACGACCCAGGCGAAGTACGGCGACGGCTTGAACAGATCCAGCTTCTTCTTCATCAGGATCCCGTTCGTGCAGAGGAAGACGAACTTCTTGCGTTCGATTAGCTTCGCCGCAAGCTCGTGGATCTCCGTGTGCACGAGTGGCTCGCCGCCCGCGATCGACACCATCGGTGCGCCGCACTCCTCGATCGCCTGCAGCGCCTGCTCGATCGGCATCCGCTTCTTGAGGATGTGCTCCGGGTACTGGATCTTTCCGCAGAACGAGCAGGCGAGGTTGCACTGGAACAGCGGCTCGAGCTCCACGAGCAGCGGGAACTTGTCGTTGCGCTTCACGCGTTGTTTCAGCAGGTAGCGCGCAATGGCGACGTTCTGACGAAGCGGAATGCTCATGCGCGTCCCTCGCCGGCGTCTGGCGTCGCTCCGTGCACGGCGCCTTCCAGGCCTGTCTCCCCATACTGTTCGCTCCGGCGCCGCAGCGACGCCCGAGGGACCCGCATGGATCGTTGAGTTGATGCCGCGTAGTTCATGGCGCCAGTACCTCCTTCGGAACGCGGAACTGGATCGACTCGGTGGTCGTCGTTCGTTCTTCGACCTCGACCGGGCCGAGCGTCCCGATCGCGTCGATCAGGCCACGGACGAGCGATTCGGGTGCGGATGCGCCGGCGGTCACGCCGACCGTGGCGGCGTTCGCCAGCCAGGCCAGGTCGACGTCGCTCTCGTCGTCGATCAGGTAGGCGCGGGTGCCTTCCCGCTCGGCCACCTCGACGAGCCGGCGTGAGTTGGACGACGTGCGCGAGCCCACGACCAGAACGGTATCGGCGGCCTGCGCCACCGCGCGGACAGCCTGCTGCCGGTTGGTCGTCGCGTAACAGATGTCGTCGGAGCGCGGACCGCGCAGCAACGGGAAGCGGCCGCGGAGCGCATCGACGATCTCGTTCGTCTCGTCGACTGCAAGCGTGGTCTGGGTGAGGAACGACACGCGCTCCGGATCGAGCGCCTCGACGTTCTCGACGTCCGCCAGCGTCTCGACGATCGTGATCGCCTCCGGCGCCTCGCCGTACGTCCCCTCGACCTCCTCGTGCCCGTTGTGGCCGACGAGGAACACCGTGTGCCCATCGGCCGCGAACCGCCTCGCCTCGGCGTGCACCTTGTTGACGAGCGGGCACGTCGCGTCGATCACGTCGAGGCGTCGGCCGGCCGCCTCGCTCTTCACTGCGGGCGAGACGCCATGCGCTGAGAAGACGACTGTCGCGCCTTCGGGAACCTGATCGAGCTCTTCGACGAACACCGCGCCGCGCCGTTCGAGGTCGGAGACGACATGCTCGTTGTGCACGATCTGCTTGCGGACGTAGACCGGGGCGCCCCGCTGCTGGAGCGCGAGCTCGACCACCTCGATCGCACGCTCGACTCCGGCACAGAACGAACGCGGCCCGGCCAGCAAGACGCGGCGCGAGGCGAACGAGCCGGCCCAGTCACCAAGCACCTCACTTGCGACACGCAGGCTGTGAAGGGCGCGGAGAGACGAAGCGAGCGTGCGCGGGTCGGCGAGCCGTCGCGTCGAGGTCTCCACCACGACGCGTAGCACCACGAGCGGCCGGCCGCCGGCGGCCTCCGCGAACCACGCCGATTCCATGTCGACCGCCAGCACGCCCTCGTCGTGCAGGCTCGCTCGTTCGCCCGGCCCCGCCAGGTGGTCGAGCGAGCGCAGCGGGCCGACATGCACGTGCAGGCCGCGACGGCGGAGCGCCGCCGCGAGCATCGCGCTGCCCGGCACGGCGATCGGCGCTGCGCCGTCGCACCGGAGCTCGCTCGCCAGCACGACATCGCCGGCGCGGAGCGCGGGGGAGACGGCGGCGCAGAGCCCGGCGATCGCGACTCCGCGTGCCTCGACCGCAAGCCCGCGTGCGGCGCCGATCCGTGCCCGTTCGGGGCCCATGCCCGTGCGGAGCACGCGGGTGCCCGCGGGGACGTGCAGCGCACGCTCCTCGATGCGCAGTGCGGTGAGCACCAGCAGATCTCTCACCGGTTGCCTCCGAGGATGCGGCCGAGTGCAAGCACGGGGAACACGTCGCGGTAGAGGTGGTAGTTCAAGTAGAAGTCGCCCGGGAAACCGGTGCCCGTGAAGTACGGCTCGTCCCAGCCACCGTCGGTGCGTTGCGTCGAGACGAGCCAGTCGACTGCGCGGTCGAGAGCCGGCCCGGCGGAGCCCGCCGCATGCAGCGCGAGGAGGCCCCATGCGGTTTGCGACGCGGTCGACGGCCCGCGCCCCCGCCACGTGGGGTCGCGGTACGAGCGAAGGTCCTCGCCGAAGCCTCCGTCCGGATTCTGCACCCGCTCGAGCCAGGCGACCGCGCGCGCGACCGCGGGATGGTCGCCGAGCCCGCAGGCGGCGAGCGCGGGAACGGCGGCGCCGGTCCCGTACAGGTAGTTCGCGCCCCAGCGCCCGAACCATGAGCCGTCCTCTTCCTGTTCGCGCAGCAGGTACTCGATCCCGCGTTGCGCGGCCGGTTCGCCGGCCCGGCCTTCGAGACCGAGGAACTCGAGCACGTGCGCGGTCACGTCGGCGCTCGGCGGATCGGTGACGGCGCCGAAGTCGGAGAAGGGAAGCTTCAGCGGCAGCCTGCTCGCGTTGTCGACATCGAACGCAGCCCAGCCTCCAGTCGAGCTCTGCATCCCGACCATCCAGTTGACGCCGCGGGCGATCGCGCCGTTGTCGCTGGCCCCGGCGCGCCGGAGCGCCAGCACGATCAGCGCCGTGTCGTCGACATCCGGGTAGTTGTCGTTCGCGAACTCGAACGGGAAGCCGCCCGGCTCGAGCTCGGGCCGCTTGATCGACCAGTCGCCCCGGACGCGCACCTCCGTTCCGACCAGCCAGTGGCCCGCACGCTGGATCGCCTCGTGCTCGGGGTCGAGGCCCGAGTCGAGCAGCGCCAGCACGGCGAACGCGGTGTCCCAGCATGGCGACTGGCAGGCCTCGATCCGGCGACCGCTGGCGTCCTCGATCGTGAAGTGATCGAGGCCGGTGAGCGCGGCGGCGAGCACGGGGTGATCGAGCTCGTATCCGAGCGCGTGCAGCGCGACGATCGACCAGACCCACGGCGGCTGGATGCCTCCCCACGAGCCGTCGCGTTCCTGGCGCTCGACGATCCAGCGTTCCGCGGCCTGCAACGCGCGGCGGCGGAGCGCGCGGGCAGGAAGCCGCTCGTAGCCGCGCAGCGCCCGGTCGAGCAGGCCGAACGCCCTGCTGGCCGGGTCGGTGGGCGCGGGCCGCGTCGAGCCCGTGCGCAGCTCGTCGACCCCGACCTCGATCCGGATCTGCGGGCGGAGGGCACAGCAAACCGACAGGGCCACGATCGTCTGCCGCGCCCAGCAGCCGAACGAGTAGACGCTCAGCGGCGCGCGGGCGGGCAGCAGGATCTGCTCCGGCGGGATCACCGGAACCTCGCGCCACGACCAGAGGCCGAGCAGCGCCATCCACATGCGGGTGAGCACGCGCGTGCCCTCGACGCCGCCGGCCTCCCGCGTGAACGCCGCCGCGCTCCGCATGTGCACGTCGTCGGCGGAGTCGCCGCACAGGCGCAGCGCGAGGTATGCCTCGACCGTCGTCGAGACGTCACCGGGCCCGCCGTAGAACGTCGCCCAGCTCCCGTCCTGACGCTGCTTCGAGCGGATCCAGCGCGCGGTCGCCTCGAACAGGCGTGGGTCCGGGAGGCCGAGGTACGTGCGCAGGAAGAGATCCTCGGCGTCGATCGTCACGTTCGTCTCCAGCTCGCCCTTCCACCAGCCGCCTGCGTGCTGCAGGGCAAGCAGGTGCTGACGGCCGCGTTCGAGGGCGTCCAGGCGGGGGGAAGCGGCGAGCGTCGTCATGCGGCCGCCCCGATGTGCTCGTTGGGCAAGGTTCGGCGGGAGCGCAGATCGCCGAGCAGGGCGTGTGCGGCCGCGTTGCCGCTGCGCACCGCGCTCTCCATCGTCGCCGGCCAGCCGGTGTCGGTCCAGGCGCCTGCGAGATACAGGCCGGGCTGCCGCGTGCGCGCGCCCGGTCGCAGAGCGTGCGTCCCCGGTGCAACCCGGAACGTGGCTCGTGGCTCGCGGATCGCGAAGACGTCGAGCACGGTCGCCTCGCGCGCCGCCGGAAGCAGCCGTTCGAGCGCCGGCAGGTATCGCGCACGCAGCGCGTCGAGCGGCGCGTCGATCTCGTCGTCCGCACCCGACAGCGACAGCGAGACGAGCTGGCCCGACCGGGTGCCGGACGAGTCCGTGCGGTCGAACAGCCACTGCGCCGGTGAGCCCACCGTGGCCGCGAACGGCTCGTCGAGCACACGGCGGTCGAAGTGGACGTGCAGGTTGACGATCGGGCTCGACCCGAGCGCCGCGATCGCGGCGACGTCGACGGCGTCTGGTGCGAGCAGCCGCGCCGCATCGTGGTTCGGAACGGCGACGATCGCCGCGTCGACCTCGACGGCGCCGCCGCCGAGCAACACCCGGCCCGGCTCGATGCCGTCCGCCGGCGCGCCGAGTTCGATGCGCACGCCCGCGCGCTCCAGGGCCGCTGTCGCCGCGTCTCCGTGCAGTTGCTGCAGCGGCACGCGCGGAATCCCGATGTCGGCGGCATCGGCCGAATCCAGCAGCCCGGTGCGAAACACCTGCACCGATTGCTGCAGCGACGCCTCGTCCGCCGGCAGGTTGAGCGTCGGCAGGGCGATCAGGTTCAACAGGCCGGCGATCGCGCGCTCGGACTGGCCATGTGCGCGCAGCCAATCGCCGAACGTCTGGGCGTCGAATGAGGCGTCGCCGGGGTCGAGCCGCCGAAGCGACGCTGCGGCGCGCAGCGCGGCGAAGCGCTCGCCCGGCCGGAGCGGTGCGTAGCGAAGCAAGGTCCCGGCCAGGTGCAGCGGCGCCGGCAGCATGTTGCGGCGCAGGTGGGCCCGGCCGGCGCCCTCGCGCAAGGCGGGAATCCGGAGCCGGGGCTGCCAGTCGATCAGCTCGGAAACCCCGAGCCGCTCGAGCAAGGCGCGGTAGGCCACGCAGCAGCGGAGCGCAACGTGCTGGCCGTTGTCGAGCCAGCGGCCGTCGCGCTCGACCGAGAACGTGGCGCCGCCGAGCCGGCGCCGGCTCTCGTAGAGCGTGACGGCCGCGCCGCCCCGAGCACATTCGAGTGCCGCGGCGATGCCCGCCAGGCCGCCGCCGACCACGGCGATCCGCGGCCCCGTCACGCCGCCGCTCCGATCACGCTGCGGGCGAGGACGAGGCCCTTCTCCCACGGCCGCAGCGAGACGCGGCCGTGCATCGGCAGCTGCGGCCGGGCGGCCATGCGCCGGAGCAGGCGGCGGTAGGAGCCCGCCATCGCGATCACGCACGCAGCGCTGCGGCGGTCGAGCAGCCGCACCAGCCCGATCGAGCGGTCGAGCCGTTCCAGTGCCCGTTGCGCTTCGAAGGCGAGCACCAGCTCGAGCGGGCCGTCGATGCGGCCGTCGACGATGCGGCAACCGAAGCGCTCGAGATCTTCTCTCGGCAGATACACGCGCCCGTCGGCTTCGTCCTGGCGGACGTCGCGCACGATGTTGGTCAGCTGGAGCGCGACGCCGAGCTCGTCGGCGAGGCTCGCCGCGGCGGAGCGGTCGCTGACGTCGAAGACGCCGAGCGCGAGCCGGCCGATCGAGCCTGCGACGCAGCGGCAGTAGTGCTCGAGCTCGCCGAACGTCTCGATCACCTGGCCGCGCGCGTCGAGCTCCGCGCCGTCGACGAGCTCCCCGAACGCGTCGAGCGGGATCGGCCGGCGCTTGGCGGCGTCGGCGACCGCGACCAGCACGGGGTCGGT